>Ga0182013_10000027_pt1 | contig 162267 bp, 142 predicted proteins | sample 612S2MmetaG_FD_120487 | JGI IMG/M metagenome (GOLD analysis project Ga0182013, IMG submission 120487) | Permafrost microbial communities from Stordalen Mire, Sweden - 612S2M metaG | ecosystem: Environmental > Terrestrial > Soil > Wetlands > Permafrost | place: Sweden: Stordalen | collected...
ATCCGGCGTCGGTGTTCGCGCAAACGCGGCTCGCCTTCGCGCTGGCGAACGATTCGCGCAGCGGTTTCGTGGCGATCAACTACGTGGCACCGGAAGACGCACCCGTCGCCGTGCGCGACTACGCGCTGCACATGCGCATCATCGCGTACTTCCACAAGAAGTACCCGCGTGCCGCGATCGCGCTGCATGCCGGTGAGCTCACGCCGGCGTTCGTGAAGCCGGCGGCCCTGGCCGACCACATCCGCCAAGCGATCGAAGTTGCCGGTGCAACGCGGATCGGTCACGGCGTCGACGTGCTGGGCGAGCGCGACGCCGCGGGCCTGCTGCGCGAGATGGCGAGCAAACACGTGCTGGTCGAGATCGCGCTCACCAGCAACGATCAGATCCTCAACGTGCGCGGCAAGGCGCACCCGTTGCCGGCTTATCTCGCGGCGGGGGTGCCGGTGGCGCTCGTTACCGACGATGCCGGCGTGTCGCGGTCGGACCTCACCCACGAGTTCTTGCGCGCGACACTGACCTACGGTTTCACCTACCCGCAGTTGAAGACATTTGCGCGCAACAGCGTGGCATACGGCTTTCTGCCGCGAACGGAGAAAGCCGCAATGGAGCGCGAGCTCGAACGGGCGTTCACCGCGTTCGAGCACGAGCAGGCGCTACTTCAGTAAACGCTCGAGCCAGGGAATAATGACGGTGTTGGCGATCTTGTAGTCCGGCCAATCGGCGGAATGCCCGGTATGGTTTCCGTCGGGATTCACCCACGCATCCTTGGGCGTGCCGGTGCGCAGCAGCAGAAAGAGGTCGTCGATCGGTACTTGCGTGTCCTTGACGCCGTTGACCAGCAGCATCGGGGTAGAGGGCTTGCCGATGTAACCTTGCGCGATCAGCGAGAGCGTCGGTCCGAAGGCGAGGAACGCATCCATCGTCTTCACGCCGTACACCGCCGAACGCGCCGCAAACAGATCGAAGAGATACTCGCGCGTTCCAAGCGCGACGTTCTGCCAGCCCGTCGAGAAATATTTGTCGGCGATCGGCGCCTGTGAGACCACGCCGCGGAGCCGTGCCTTCTCGACAAAGCCGAGCTTCGCGGCCCAGTACGACGACCAGCTTACGCCGATGACGGCGACGCGGGATGCATCGATCTCGGGGCGCGTCGCCACCCAATCGAGCATGGCGGAGAACATCCGCTCGGCATGCGCGTCGATCAAGATGGGCGCTTGCCCCGTGCCCGGCATATCCACCGAGAGCTCGGCCATCCCGTGGTTCGTGAGGTCGGCCCAGCGCATCGCGCTCTTTTCTTTCCACTCGTCGAGCGCACCGATCGTCAGCACGAGTGGTACTTTGCCGGTCGCATTCTTCGGTAGCCGGTAGTACGCGGTGATGGTCTTGCCTTCGAACGGAATTTTCACGACGTTGATGACGGGATCGAGCGTTGCGGCGTATTTGACGAACGCTGCGACCGATGCATCGTATGCCGCGGCTTTGCCGGGCGACGAGCGCGCGGGCCAGCGCGCGAAGTCGTAGTAGAGATAGGCTTGCCAAAAATCGCCGGCTTTTGCGTAGCGGTCGCCGAGCGGCGTCCACACGCGAGCCCACGTTTCGGGCGCGAGATCGGTGAGACCGGGTAGTGCGGCCCGCACGTCGTCGGCCTTGAAGCCCGTTTCCGGATAGGCTTGATGATCGGCGCGCAACTGAATCTCTGCTTTGAGTTCCGCCAAGGTTCGCGGCGGCGCCAGTTGGGCGTGCGCCGCGATCGGCATGACCAGAACTACGGCAAGAAGTGCCGCGGCAAAGACGGAGATTCGTTGAAACATGCCCTCAGCGTGCGAGCGGGCTGATCAACTCCCCTGCGGGGAAGGCCGCCTTGATGAGGCCGTACTTGGCGGCGGCGTCGATCGACGGCTGCACGAGATCGGGCGTGATCTTCGTGCCGTACGGCGCGCGCGTGACGGCTTCGATGTCGGCCGGCGTTTTGTTGAGGTACTTCGCGAGGATGACGGCCGATGCCGCATGGTTGGCGTTGCCCCACGCGGCCGACTCGGCCATCACGGCGATGAACGCTTTGGCGGCGGCGGGATGCGCGTCGGTCCAGGCGGCGGTTGTGAACCACGACGACGGCGCGAAGTGCGAACCGACCGCGTCGAACACGTTGGCCACACGGCGCAGATCGCCGTCGGGACGGGCGAGGAGCTGTTCGTTGGCAGCGTCGATTGAGGCCGCATCCACGCGGCCCGCGCGCACGGCATCGGGCATTTGCGGAAACGGCAGTTCGACGAACTTCACGCTCTTCCAATCGCCGCCGTTCTTATCGACCCAGGCCTGCACGGAGACCGACGAGATGTTGTTGAGGCCGTTCACCGCGACGACTTTTCCGTTGAGATCCTTGCCGGATCTGATCGGGCTGTTCTTGAGCACGGTGAGAATGCCGGCCGTCACTTGCGTCGGTACGTGCAGGTTCGCCGGCGCGAGCAGTGAGAAGGGCACGCCGTGGTCGTGTGCGATCGAGAGCGAGACGACGTTGGCGAAGCCGATATCGACGGCACCCGATGCGACGGCCGCTGAAATCGCGGCGCCGCTGGTGATCGGCGTGAACTCGACCTCGTAGCCGGCCTTCTTGAAGAAGCCCAAATCTTTGGCGTAGTACGCTTCGCCCGAGATGTCGCCCGGAATCAGCGCGATGCGCAGCGTTTGCGTCGTTTGCGCGAACGCCGGCGTAGCGCTGAGGGCCGCTGCGGCGAGCGCGCTCGCGCCGGCCAGCCGGCTGAATGCGCCGCGCGAAATCACGCCGTCACCGGATGACCGTAGGGTGCGTCGGCTAGCCGTCCGTTCGCATCGTAGCCGTCGAGTGCGCGCTGCACGAGATCGTTCGCACCGGCGAAGTCGTAGTTGCGGTACATGTGGCCTTTCGTAACGAACGGTGAGCCGGCGTAGAACATCTCGTATTGAGCGTGCCGTCCGGCGAACTCCGAGCCGATCGCATCCCAGATCAGCTTCATCAGTTTTACGCGTTCCATCGCGGGTACTCCCGGCGATTGGATGTACCGTTCGATATCGGCCGCCATGACCGGATTCTTGAAATCTTCGACCGATGACGGCACTTGAATCACGCCGCCGCCGACGAGATTGCGAATCGCTTCGATCATCGTGTTATGAAATTGCGGCTGCAGGGCCATCTCGGCATAAAGTTCTTGCACGCCCGGCCGTTCGAGACCGTCGGCATCAGGCTTGGAGTGTGCTTCTTGCGCGAGCACCAAGCCTTCGACGACCGCCGCAATCGCCGCGAGATCGCCGAGCGCCGTCTGCACCGGCGGCGAAGAAATCGCGCCGGTGGTTTCGACCGCACGGCGCGCGAGGCCGGCGAGAAATTTCATCTTTACTGCGAAGCGAATCTGTGCCTGATTGTTGCCCAAGAGATGCGCGGCCGTCTCAAAGAACGACGCGCGCGTGAGCGCGATATCTTTGTAGACGAAGACGTTTTCCCACGGCACGAACACGTTGTCGTACACCAGCAGCGAATCGGTTTCATCGAAACGCGACGCGAGCGGGTAGTCGAACATACTCGTCGCGCCCTCGGCATACGAGCGGCGTGAGTAGATGCGCACGCCCGGCGCGTTGCACGGCACGGCGACCGAGATCGCGTAATTCTCATCGCCTGCCACGAGCGGATGGATGCAACTGAGGTGGATGTAGTCGGCGATGGCCGAACCGGTGCCGAGCATCTGCGCGCCCTTGATGGTGATGCCGTCGGCGTTTTCCGAAACGACGCCCGCATAGAGCGACGGATCGGCTTGTTTGTGCGCGGGTTTGGAGCGATCGATCTGCGGCGGTACGATCGTATAAGCGACGTAGAGGCTCTCGTCGCGCATGCGTTCGTAAAAACGCACGACGTTGTCGTAGAAGCGGCGTTCGGTGCGCGCCCAGATGCTCGGCGCACCGGCAAACGCTGCGAAGAAGCCGGCAACGTGTTCGGGCGTGCGCCCCATGTAGCCGAACGACTCCTCGGAGAGCCGCCAGAGCGCCTTTCGGCGCAGCGTAAGATCTTCGCGCGAACGCGGGATCATATAGCACCGGTTCACCGGCTCGCCCGTTTTGGGCGACGGGTAGGTGAGCAGTTCGCGATTCGCCGGGTCGGCGGCAACGTCGAACAGCCGGGCGATGGAACGCGTGGCCTCGCGAAAGGCCGGATGCGTGGTGACGTCATCGACGCAAGCAGCATCGATGAAAACCTGCCGGCCGTCGTTCGCGATGGATGAGAGATAGTCGGCTCCGCTACGCATGGCGGGATGATAGCATAGCCCGATAGCAACGTCTAGTCGATGAGTTTAGACATATAACTAGCCGGCCCAAAGCGAGCTGTACCGCGTGGCCACCACGGCCTCGTAGGGCACGTCACGGTCGAGGATGCCGACGTCGCGCGCGAAGGCATTCATGCCGGCCACGAAGTCGGGGCGGATCGCAGCATCGTAATAGGGCAAGTCGCGGCGCACGATGTCCGCGATCAGCGCCGCTTCTGCTGCCGGGAAGAGCGCGCTGCCGGCCCTCGTCGCGAGGCTGACGTCGGCAACGAGCGCGCGCTGTGTCGCGACGATCGCCCGCACGGCCGCAGCCGCAACATCGGGCGTGCGCGCGATGAGCGCATCGGTCGCGGCGACCGAGGCCATGGTGTAATTGAAACACGGTTTGGGGCCGTCGCCGCGGCGGATGTCGAGCACCAGTGTGCCGGCGCCGCTGCGCTGTGCGACCTCCGCGCCCATGCCGTTGGCCCAAAAGCCGTCGATCTTGCCATCGGCTAGCGCTTGCGCGGCCATCAGACCGAAGTTCGCCTTTTCTCCGATCGCGCCCGGAACGGGCTGGATCGTCACCTCGTCGCGCACGAGATCGATGCCGGCTTCAATCAGCAAGCGGCGCAGTCCCATTTCCACCCACGGCGCCGCGCCGATGCGCCGTCCCTTCACGGCGGCGATGTCGCCGCGCGCGACGTTGAGATCGGCGCGCATGATCAGAAACCAGTACATGCCCTGTGCCTGCGCGCAGAGCAATTTCACACCGTCCCATGCCGGAAACGCCGCGAGCGCCGAGTGCGCCGATCCGCCGACGAAGTCGACGTCGCCGTTGCGCAGCGCCGCATAGCATTTGTCCACCGGGAAGATCAATTCCAGTTCGACATCGAGCCCTTCGTTCTGGAAGAACCCGAGTTCGACGGCGGCTGCGGCCGGAAAATATGAGTTGGAGATGAGGTCCGGCACCGCGAGTTTCATCGGCGCACACTACGGCGAGCACTTAAAGGTTCCCGCCGCCGAGTGCAATAGGAGCAGTCATGCCGTATCGTGACTTGCGAGACTACATCGCTGCGCTGGAACGCCGCGGTTTGTTGCAGACGATCGACGAGCCGGTCTGCAAGGATACCGAACTCGTCCCGCTCGTGCGTTTGCAGTTCCGTGGCTTGCCCGAAGCGCAGCGCAAGGCGTTTTGGTTTCGCAACGTCACCGATGCGCGCGGCCGCGCGTTCGAAGGCTCCGTCGTGCTCGGGTCGCTCGGAAGTTCGCGCACGATCTACGGTGCGGCGCTGGATGCCGAGCCGGCCGCCATCCCGGGTTTGTGGGCGCGCGCCCAGCAAGCGCCGCTCGCGCCGGTCGTCGTCGCGCGCGAAGCCGCGCCGGTGAAAGAGATCGTGTGCCGGGCGCCCGATTTAGGCGAAGGCGTCGATGCGTTTCCGCATTTGGTCTCCACGCCCGGCTTCGATCCCGCGCCGTTCATCACCGGCGGATGCTGGATCACGCGCGATCCGGAAACGGGCGCGAACAACCTCGGCATCTACCGCGGCATGATCAAAGCCGTCGATCGCATCGGCTGCGCGACCGACGTACCGACGCAGCACCTCGCGATCATGTGGGAGAAGGCGCGCCGCATGGGCCGCCATCTCGATGCGGCAATTTTTATCGGCGGACCGCCGGCGCTCGTCTTGGCATCGGCGAGTAAAGTGCCCTACGGCGTCGATGAGTTCGGGATTGCCGGCGCCCTCAACGGTGCGCCGATCGAACTGGTGAAAGCGGAGATGTCGGATCTGCTCGTGCCGGCTCACGCCGAAATCGTCATCGAAGGCCGTATTCGCACGGACGTGCTGGAACCCGAAGCGCCGTTCGGCGAAGCGAGCGGATATCTCGGACCGCGCAAGCTCGAGAAGATCTTTGAAGTCACGGCGATCACGCACCGCCGTGCGCCGGTGTACCAGGGCATCGTCAGCGAGTTTCCGCCGAGTGAAAGCACGGTGATTCGCAAGATCGCCTTCGACGCGATCTATTTGCGCCATCTGCGCGATTCGTGTAACATCCCGAGCGTCACCAAAGTCGCGACGCACGAGATGGCGAGCTGCAACATGCTCTTCGTGATCCAGCTCGACCGCCCGGCGATCGGTCAGCCCTGGCAAGCCCTGCGCTCGGCCGCCGCGTTCGATGCATCGCTCGGCAAGATCTTCATCGCGGTCGATGTTGACGTCGATCCCGATTCGATGGACGCGGTGCTGTGGGCGCTTTCGTATAGCATGCAGCCGCACCGCGATGCCGAGATCATTCGCGGCAAAGTTCCGCGGCTCGATCCGTCCGTCTCGCCGTCGAGCGACGTACGCCAGCTGACGTATCCCGACGGCATGGGTTCCTCGGCGATCCTGATCAACGCGTGCCGCGAGCACCCCTACCTGCCGGTTTCGCTGCCGCGGCGCGATTTGATGGAGGCCGCAAAGGCGCGCTGGGAGGGACTTGGACTCCCGGCGCTCGATTTGCGTACACCGTGGTACGGTTATCCGCTCACCGAGTGGACACCCGAGAACGAAGAAGAAGCCGGCCTCGCCGTGACGGGGCGGTATCTCGAAACCGGAGCGAAGCTCCTCGAACGACGGGTTGCAGCCGCTCCCGGCGACGAGCACCAGTAAAGGATTGACCGACGTGATTTCCCCGAACCGCTACTATCGCGTGGCGCTGGCCGCGTTAGCCGCGCTCGCGCTGTTGCCGCAAGCAACGCCGGCCGGCGCGCAGGATGCGACGCTGACGATCGGCACGATTCCGATCGATGCGACCGCGGAAGTCTACTACGCGCAAGAGATGGGCTTCTTCAAGAAGGCCGGCTTGAACGTGACGATCACGCCGTTTACGAGCGGCGGCGCGATTGCCGTCGCGGTCGTCGGGGGCTCGCTCGACATCGGCCTCGCCGACTCGGTTTCGATGACGTCGGCGCATGCACGCGGCGTTCCGCTCACGTATCTGGCGCCGGCCGCCGTGTACAAAAAAGGCGCGCAGACCTACGTGATCGCGGTGCCCGACGCATCGCCGATTCGCACGGCCAAGGACTTCAACGGGAAGACGATCGCGGTCAACGGGCTCAAGAACATCAACGAAATCCCGACCGATGCCTGGATCGACAACAACGGCGGCAATTCGAAGACCGTGAAGTTCGTCGAGATGCCCTATCCCTCGATGCTCGCGGCAATTGACGCGGGCACGATCGATGGCGCGGCGATCGTCGAACCGTTCATGACGTTCGCGCAGGCCAAACCCGGTAAATATCGCTTGATCTCCCTCGTCAAAGGCAACCTCGCGCCGGCCTTCGCCGTCGCGGGCTGGGCGACGACCGTCGACTGGGCGCGTAAGCATCCCGATCTCGTCAAGCGGTTCATCGCGGTGATGGACGAGACGGCGCACTGGGCGAACGTCAGTCACGCGCAGAGCGCCGTGATCCTCAGTGCGGTAGCGAAGATGCCGCCGGAGGTCGCAAACAAGATGGAACGCGCGTACTACGGCCCACGCTTGGATCCCGCACTGCTACAGCCGGTGATCGACGCAACGGCGAAATACGGCGTAATTTCCAAATCGTTCCCTGCGTCCGAAATCATCGACGCGAACGCGCTGCGCTAACGGTGGAAGCCCTACGCAACTGCTGGCAAGTCGCCGCGTACGCCGGTGAAGTCGGCGACGGCATCCTGGCGCGCACGTTCCTCGGCGAAGCGGTGATCCTGTTTCGCGATCCCGCAGGCGTGGCGCACGCCCTGCTCGACCGCTGCGCGCACCGCTGCCTGCCGCTCTCGCGCGGTAAGCTCGCCGGCGGACTCGTGCAGTGCGGCTATCACGGCATGCGCTTTCATCCGGATGGAACGTGCGCCGGTGTGCCAGGTCAGGACACGATTCCCGCACGCGCTACCGTGGCCGCGTTTCCGGTAGCCGAACGGCATGGGTTCATTTGGATTTGGATGGGCGAATCCGCCGCAGCCGATCCGGCGAGCGTGCCGGATGCAGAGTGGTTTGCAAATCCGGCGTGGGAGACCGTTGCCGGCTACCATTACATCGCAGCCGACTACCGCTTGCTCGTCGATAACCTCCTCGATCTCTCGCACGAAACGTTCGTCCATCAAGACACGATCGGAAACGGTGCGGTCGCAGATTCGCCTGTTACGGCGCAACTCGTCGATGGCCGCGTCAAGGTACATCGCTTTATGAGCAACTGCCCGCCGCCGCCGTTCTATAAGCAAACGACCGGATTCACCACGAACATCGATCGCTGGCACACCACGTTCTACGAACCGCCCGGCATCGTCGTGATTGAGAACGGATCGATGCCGGCCGGCACGGATATTGCTGCGGCCAAGCAGCGGCGTATCCTCAATTTCATCACGCCGGAGACGGCGACGTCGTCGCACTACTTCTGGGGCGTCGCGCGGCAGTGGGAACTCGGCAATACCGCGCTAAGCGACGGCATCCGCGCGGACGTGATCAAGACGTTCGATCAGGACAAGGTGCTGCTCGAAGCGCAGCAGCGCGTGCTCGATAGCGATCCCTCACTGCAGGCGTTTCCGGTGACGATCAAGATCGATGCGGGTCCGATCCTCGGTCGCCGCCTGCTCGAGTCGAAGCTGGCCGAGTCGCGCTTGGTCCCGGCAGGCTCCGCCTAGGAAGTACCGCTCCGGGCACCGCCGAAAGGAATCGTATGGTGAATGCTACGCCGACCGCTGCTGAACGCTTGGATGCCGCCGAGGCGCAGATGAGCGACGAACTCGATCGCGTGATCGCGCGCTCCGTGCTCTACACGTCGGGTGAACGCGACCCCTCGGGCCCGATGGAACTGCCGTTCGGTTCGCTGCCGCCGGGCAAGTACGTGCTTCAGGGCGCCGATCCGCGTCTGAAGAAGATGCCGGCCAAGCCGACGCTGCTGGACTTCTTTAAATACCGTATCGGTCCGGCGAACCATCTGCTGCAAAGCGCGAAGCATGCGTTGCGCGGCGGCCATCCGGAACACGTCGTGTTGGCTTGCCTCTTGCACGACATCGCGGTGATGGGCTTCATTCGCAGCGATCACGGCTATTGGGGCGCGCAGTTGCTCGAGCCGTATGTCACCGAAGAAGTCAGCTGGGCGATTCGCGCGCACCAATCGTTGCGGTTCTTCCCCGACGAATCGGTCGGCTACAGCTATCCGGAGCACTACATCAAGATCTTCGGGCCAAACTACCAGCCCGAGCCCTACATCGTTGCCGAGTACGAACGGTACCGCAAGCACAAGTGGTATATGACGGCGCGCCTGATCTGCCTCAACGACATCTATTCTTTCGACCCGAACGTGATCGTGGCACTCGACGAATTCGAGGATATCATCGGACGCAATTTCCGTCAGCCCGAAGAGGGGTTGGGCTTCGATGCCACGCCGTCGTCGCACATGTGGCGGACGATCATGTGGCCGACGCGCTTTCTCTAGTGTCGCGGCCGCCGGTTACTTGACCGCTTCGAGCGAGGAGTAGCCGGGTCCGAAATCGTCACCCAGTCCGTCAAGCGCTCGACGATCATGATCGTGAACTGCGGGATCACACGGGCAAACGCGAGTGCTGCAAGAGTGCGAGGCTCCGTTGCTCGACAAGCTCGGCATGAACCTTTCGCGCAAGGCTGCGATAGGACGCGGCACATTGCGACGCAGGAGCGAGCAGCAGCGGAGTGCCGATCGAGGACGTGGAGTGCGCAATGGATGGTTCCGGAAGAAACCATTCGCAAACGGTGAGATGATCGTCGCGTAGTCCGTCGTTCAATACATCGACGTCGCTACCGTTGCCGTTGGCTTGCGCGGCGACGACAAACACCTCACCGCCGCCGCCCATGCCGCGCAGCAGGTTGACGACTTCGATGACGCGGCGATCGGCACCGGGTTCCGGGAAGACCGGGATGATGACGATGTCTGCGGCGACAATCGCCGCTCGGCCGAGAAACGATGTAATTCCGGGAGCCGTATCGATGACGATATGGCACTCACGCCCCAGTGAACGCAGGCGATCGATCAGAAGCTCCGTTCCACCTCGCATTTTGGCGAAGCGCGCTTCCACTTCGCCGATGTCGTCGGATGAGGGAACGATCGCAAAACGTTCGGCGGTTGGATGTACCGCATGTAGCACGGTAAAACTGCCGGCGACGTCGCCAACGTTTCGCCTTCCGTCGAGCAGCGCACGAAGCAGCGTCTTTTCGCGTGCCACTCCCATACGTCGTGTTGCGTCACCGCAAGGGTCGAGATCTATCAGGACCGTCGAAAGCCCATCCGGTAGTTCCGCGAGAGCGGCGGCGAGAGACAGCGCCGCCGTCGTCTTACCGGTGCCACGCTTAGCCGACGCGACTGCGATAACGCACATAGTTTAACTCCCTCATGTCACCCGACACGAAGAGAAAGTAAGACTACAACTCTGTCTGCCCAATGCGAGGTGGATCGAAACAATAAATATCGGGACCTTGCCGCGTCGGGCGTTGGATAGCCCCAGCTTAGCGGCTGGCTCGCTTTGCGAGGATACAGACCATTCCGGGAGGTAGAGGAACAGCGATGTTAGCGCCTGAGAAATCCATCGCCGCGCCGCCGCGCAGCTATCCCGACCTGCACGAGCACATCAAGGCGCTCGACGACGCCGGCTTGCTGATTACGGTCGACCGGCCGATCAACAAAGATACCGAGATGCACCCGCTGGTGCGCTGGCAATTCCGCGGCGGCATCGAGGAGAGGGACCGTAAGGCGTTTCTCTTCACGAACGTGACCGACAGCAAGGGCCGCAAGTACGACATCCCCGTCGTCGTCGGTGCGATCGCCGCGAACGAAGAGATCTACCGCATCGGGATGGGCGTGCCGCTCGACCAGATCGACGCGACCTGGCAGAAGGCGATGGCGCATCCGATCAAGCCGACGCTCGTCACCGAAGCCCCGTGCCAAGAGATCGTCATCACGGGAGACGACTTGCTCAAACCCGGGAACGGCCTCGACGGCATTCCGGTGCCGATCTCGACGCCCGGCTGGGACAACGGTCCGTACACCACGCTCTCGCAATACATCACCAAAGATCCCGACAACGGGATCCAGAACATGGGCAATTACCGCGGCCAAGTGAAGTCGCCGACGCGGCTGGGGATGAATCCCTCGCTCGAATTGCGGCCCGGCATCATGGTGCACTGGGAAAAGTACCGCAAGCGCGGTGAGAAGATGGCGGCCGCGGTCGTGCTCGGCTGCCCGCCGGCGGTGGCGTTTACGTCGGCGCAGAAATGCCCCGAATCGCTCGATGAGTTCGAAGTAGCGGGCGGTCTGGTCGGCGCACCGATCAACGTCGTGCGCGCGAAGACCGTCGACCTGCTCGTGCCGGCCGAAGCCGAGATCGTGATCGAAGGCTACATCTCGACCAAGGATCTCGAACCGGAAGCGCCGTTCGGCGAGTCCCACGGTCACGTGAACTTGCAAGAGTACAACGCCTACATGGAAGTCACCGCGATCACGCGCAAGAAGAAGGCGATCCTTACCTCGATCATCTCGCAAGTAACGCCGAGCGAGTCGAGCCTGATGAAACGCGTCGCGATGGAACCGATGTTCACCGCGCACTTGCGCGACGTGCTCGGCTGCCGCAGCGTGATCAAAGTATCGATGCACGAACCGCTCACCAACCTGCGCAAGTTCATCATCGTGACGATGAAAGAATCGGCCAAAGAACCGGAGATCTGGCGCGCGCTCACCGGCGCGATGTCGCTCCATGCCGCGGCGGGCAAGTACGTGATCGCCGTGAACGAAGACATCGATCCCAAAAATGCCGACATGCTCTTGTGGGCGCTCGCCTACCGGGCGAACCCGGTGCTCGACATTCAGATCATCGACCACAAAGATCAAGGTCACGGGCCGCGCAGTAAACGCAACAACGGTCAAGATTCGGCCATGCTCGTCAACGCGATGCTCAAAGAAAAATTCCCGCCGATCTCGCTGCCCAAGCGCGAGTACATGGAAAATGCGAAGAAGATCTGGGAAGAACTCGGGTTGCCGGCGCTGCGCCCGCAAACGCCGTGGTACGGGTACTCGCTCGGTGAATGGTCGGATGAGTTCGACGCGGCGGCGCAGAGCGCGGTCGAGGGCGACTATTTCAAATACGGCGAAACGCTGATCGCCCGGCGGCGCAGCGACGTCCCGATGAACACCGAAGTTCGCGACTTGTGATGCGCGCGAGGCGCCTCATCGCCGGTGCGTTGGCTGCCGGTCTCTTCGCCGCGTTCGCAGCACCGTCCGCGGTGCGCGGCGCCGATCCGGTGACGATTCGCGTCGGGGTGCTCAACGTCGGCACCGACGCTCCGTTTCTAATCGCCGACAAAAAAGGCTACTTCAAAGACGAAGGCCTCAACGTCGCGTTCACCACGTTCGCGTCGGCCGGACAAATGGTCGTTCCGCTGAGTGCGGGTCAACTCGACGTGGGCGGCGGCGCACCGGCGGTCGGCATCTACAACGCCGCCGCGCACGGCATCGATGTCAAAGTGGTCGCCGACCGCGCCTCGGATGCGCCCGGCTACGGTTTCGATCCGCTGCTCGTGCGCACGGAGTTGATCAAGAGTGGCCGCTTCAAGACACCGAAGGATCTCAAAGGGATGACGATCGCCGGCAATCAGCCGGGCAGCGTTTCCACCGTCGCCCTCTACGAGCTGCTCAAGAAGTACGGGCTTACCTGGAGCGACATCAAGCGCGTCAACCTCGATTATCCCGAACACGTCGCGGCGCTGCAAAATGGGAAGGTCGATGCGAGCATTACGACCGAGCCCGAAGCCTCGCAGGCGGAGCTTGGCGGCGGCGTCACGCGCGTTATGGGCGACGATGCTTGGTATCCGAACCAAGAGATCTCCGTCTTGATTTACGGCGGCGCGTTCATCCGCGAACATCGCGACCTCGCGCGCAAGTTCATGCGCGCTTATCTGCGTGCCGTGCGCTACTACATCGGGGCGCTGCACGGCGGCCATTTTGCGGGCCCGAACGCCGCCGACGTGATCGCGATCCTCACCGCAACGACCGGACTGAAAGATCAGGCCGCCTACAAGAAGCTCACGCCGGGATCGATCGACCCCGACGGCAAGCTCAACCTAGCGAGCATGCGCCGGGACCTGCAGTACTTCAAAGATCAAGGGTTGATCGACGGCAACGTGAAGGTCGAAGACGTCGTCGATGAGTCTATCCTAAACGAGGTCCTCAAAGAGATCGGCCCCTACAAGGGTCCGCGCGGGTAGGCCGGCCGGAAACCTGGGTACCATCGCGGCATGGCATGGACTCTGGGCGGCGTCGGACATTTCGGCTTATCGGTGCGCGAGCCGAAGCGCAGCGCAAAATGGTGGATGGATCACGTCGGCCTCGAACAGCAATTCGCGTTCGACGACGTCGTTGCGGTGGGGAACGATGCGGTGACGATCGCGCTGCATCGCGGAGTTCCGCATCCGGGAACGCTCGGTCACCTGTCGTTTCATCTCCGCTCGCTCGAGGAGCTGCGCGAAGCGCTGACCGATCTGCGCGAACACGGCGTGCAGCTCGAAGACCCGGGCAACGAGATCGGCCCCGAGGCGCCAGGTTCCCCGCACATGGGCTTGTGGTTCCACGACCCCGACGGCTATCGCTGGGAGCTCTCGGTACAGAACGCCGTGCGCGACCGCTAGCGGGCAGAGATGGGCGGCGCCGGGCGAGAACGGTAGGGTATGACCTCGATTCTCGACCGGCCTCGCACCGCTTCGGCTACCGATCTTTTTGGAACCGACGAATTTCGCGTCGACGGCAATATTAAGACGTCGGGCCAAGCCAAGTACACCTCCGACTTCGCCATGCCCGGCATGCTGTGGGCCGATTTCTTGCCCGGTACGATGGCGCATGCGAAGATCGTGTCGATCGATACGGCCGCCGCGCGCGCGATGAAGGGTGTTCACGCCGTGCTTACGGGGCGCGACATCGGCGACCACTACTTCGGTCGCCGCCTGTGCGATTGGCCGGTACTCTCGATCGACCGCGTCCGGTTCATCGGCGAGTTCGTCGCCGCGGTCGCCGCGGAAACACCGCAAATCGCGCAGGCGGCCATTGCTGCGATCACGGTCGAGTATGAGGAACTGCCGGGCCTCTTCGATACCGAAGAAGCGCTGCTGCCCGATGCGCCCGTGCTGCACGAACATCCGGAAAAATATCCGTTCATGTTTCCCAAGCGTCCGCAACACGCGCACCCGAACATTCAAGGATACGGGAACACGACCATCGGCGATGTCGCAGCGGGTTTCGCGCAAGCGGATCGCGTGTTCGAGCACACGTTCACGACGCCGCGCTATCACGGCGGCTATCTCGAACCGCGCGCGGCCCTGGTGTGGATCGACGATGCCGGGCTCGTACACATCATCTCGACCAACAAATCGCCGTTCAGCCTACGCGAACAATTTGCCGTGACCACCGGCTTGCCGCAAGAGAAGTTCGTGGTGCATCCAAGCTATATCGGCGGCGACTTCGGCGCGAAAGGGCTCTCGATCGAAGAGTTCCCGTGCTATTATCTTGCGGCCGCCACCGGACGTCCGGTGAAGTTCGTGCGCAACTACATCGACGACATCCGCTCGACCAATGTCCGCCATGCCTCGAAAATCACCGTTCGCACCGGCGTGAGCAAAGAGGGCAAAGTGATCGCCCTGCACGTGAACGCGCTCTTTGACGGCGGCGCGTATGCCGCCGGTAAGGTGATACCGACGATCCTGCCGGGGCCGGAGACGAAGTTCCCCTACGGTATTCCCAACCAGAGCCTCGAGCGCACGGCGGTGTATACGAACTCCGTGCCCGGCGGCTTCATGCGCGCGCCGGGCGATATTCAGTGCGTGTTCGCCGCCGAGTCGGCGATGGATCTGGTGGCGCGCGAACTCGGCATCGAACCGCTCGAATTCCGCATGCTCAACTGCGCGCGCGAAGGCGAGCTCGACGTTGAAGGCCACACGTATCTCGCGGCGCGCGGCGCCGAAGTGCTCGACGTGCTCAAACGCGAGTCCAAGTGGGGTACGCCGCTTCCGGCGGGCAAGGGCCGCGGCGTTGCGTTTGCCGTGCGGCACATCGGCGCGGGGAAGACGTCGCTCAACCTCGTGCTCAAGCCCTCGGGCGACCTCGAAGTGCAGACCGGAACGACCGAGCAAGGCATGGGCATCCTCACGCTGCTCAACCGCATCGTTGCGGCGGATCTCGGCCTCGATCTCGGACGCATCCGCGTGGGACGCGGCGGTACCGACGTGGTGCCGTTCGATCCGGGCGTCGGTGCGAGCCGCACCACGCACATCGTCGGCGGTGCGGTGCTCGATGCGACGCGTCAGCTGCGCGCCGATCTCGAAGCCACGGCCTGCGAGCTAGCGAAGCTTCCGGCCGGCGCGCTGCAATTGCGCGGCGGCGCATTCGTCTCGGCCGACGGAAAAACATCGATCACCTGGGACGCGGCTGCGGCAAAGCTCGCGGCATCGCGCGCCGGCGAGCCGGTGATCTACACCGGCACCTTCGACGGCCAGCCGCACCACGGCGATCCGCAGTACAACAACTTCAACGGCTACGTCGTCGACGTCACGGTCGATCGCGAGACCGGCGCGTTTACCATCGACGACGTCTTTTTCTGCGTCGATGCCGGTACGATCATCAACCCGACCGCGCACCGCGGCCAAATCGACGGTGGTTTCGTCATGGGTTTGGGGCATGCGGTGACCGAAGAATTGATCGTCGAAGAAGGCCGCATCGCGAACTTGACGTTCGCCGACTACAAACTGCCGTGTCAGCGAGATATGCCGCCGCTGCACGTGCACATCTTGGAATCGGATCGTGGGCCCGGACCGTTCGGCGCACGCGCGGTCGGTGAAGTCAATACGTCGGCCTTTGGACCAGCGCTGGCAAACGCGGTACACGCCGCGTGCGGCGTTCGTCTCACGCAGCTGCCCATCACGGCAGAGCGCATTTACGAAGCACTGAAACGGAAACAATGACGATCACCCGGCGCGGCCGCATCAACGCAACAGAAATCGACCTCATGCGCCGCCATTAGCCGGCGATAACGGCGGCCTTCCCGGTAATCGTTGCGGCGATTGCTTGCGGGTCCGCGGGCGCGCTGTTGCCGCGCCAAGCAACGTGCAGATCGGGACGCACCAGCACCAGATCGCGATCGTAGATCTCGCGCGCGATTGCGTCGGGCACGCGCAGCACATCGAGCGGCGCACCGGTCGCGCGCAGCGCGTTCTCGAGCGCGCTCGTATCCGGCGGTGCGGCACCGAGCTTGAGCAGCGTGTAGCCCAGACCCAGATGATCCTGGATCGGCGTTTTGTCAGCAAGCCACACGTGGGGTAAGCGGAACCCCGGCCACGTCGTCGGCACGTAGGCGCGGTTATCCGGATCGGGACCCTCGCCCGGCTCCAGGCACAGCACCGGTGAGTTGACGTAGCGGTAACCGGCCTCGATGCCCGCGATCTCCGTGACCTTACGCTGCTCGGCATCGAACGCGACGCCCATTTCTTCGCGCGACGTCGCGGCGCGCCACGTCGTGCGGCCGTCCATCGCCGCGCCCGATGCACGCACGTTGCGCAAACCGATCTGGCGACGCTCCGGTTCATACGAATCGAGCAATCCCGGTCCGCCCCAGCCCGCGAGCGTTCCGGCAAGTTTCCAGCTCAAGTCGGTCGCGTCGCCTACGCCGGTGTTCATGCCGAGGCCGCCGGTGGGAATCACCAGATGCGCGGCATCGCCGCAGATAAACGCGCGCCCTTCGCGGTAGCGATCCGCGCACAGCAAATGCTGCGTCCACTCGTTGACCGATAGCGTCTCGAACGGCACGTCGAGCGTGCCGAGTGCGTCGCGGAAAATCGCGGTCATCTCGGCGTCGCTCTCCGCGGCCGCGTGCAGCGTCCAATGCTTCGTCGAATCTTGGATGATGATGAAGGGGAAGATTGGGCCCTTGGCAATGTGGTAGTGGCGGCCCTTACCCATCGGGATGCGTTCGTAGAGATCGGGCGCATAGAAGAGCGCCTGGCGCAGCTTGCGGATGCGGCCTTGACCGGAAAGCGCGATGCCGAGCTGTTTGCGCACGGTGCTCGAACCGCCGTCGCAGCCGACGATGTACGCGGCGCGAATCGTATCCGGGCCGGAATCCGTTTCGAGCGTTGCGGTGATGCCGGTTGCGTCTTCGACGAACGACGTCATCTCGCAGCTGAAGCGGATCGTGAGTTCGGGCCGCGTTTCGGCAATCGAGCGCAGCAGCGGTTCGAGCGTATACTGCGAGATGAGCTGATAGGGTTCGAGCGGACGGCCGTCGTTGTTGGCGGCAATCGTCGCCTTTGCCGCTGCGACCGACGGATACGGTAAGTGCGTGATTGCTTCGGGCGCCGCCATCGAGTCGGCGAGAAATACGTCCATCGGGGAATCACGCGGTAAACCCGCATTGCGCACGGTTTCAGCGATCCCAAGGCGGCGGAAGAGTTCCATCGTCCGCGTGTTGCAGCGCTCCATCTTCGGCAACTGAATCGAGGTGGGATTGCGCTCGACGAGCGTCGCGCGAACGCCGCGTTGCGCGAGATCGAGCGCGAGGGTGAGTCCGACCGGACCGGCGCCGACGATAAGAACCTGTGTATCCTGCACTTGGGCATTCTTGGAATCCGCTCCGGGCATCCCTCTTCGCGTGGGATGGAGCGCTCGCCGCGCGAAAGGCGCCGGCATGACGATCCAGCAGTTGCGCGAGCAACTCGACCGAGGCGAAGTCACCAGCCGCGAGCTTTGCGACGAGGCGCTCGCGCGTATCGACGATCCGGAGGGCGAAGGCACGCGAGCGTTTACGGAGGTGTATCACGCCGAAGCGCGCGACGCGGCGGTGGCGGCCGACTTGCAACGCCGCGCAGGCTTCGTTTCCTCGCCGCTAGCGGGGCTGCCGGTGTCGGTCAAGGATCTCTTCGACATTGCCGGGCGCCAGACGCGCGCCGGCTCTGTCGTGCTCGACGGCGCGCCGCCGGCGACGGCCGATGCGACAATCGTCGCACGTTTGCGCGCTGCGGGCGCCGTCATCGTCGGCAAAACGAACATGACCGAGTTCGCCTATTCAGGCCTTGGGATCAACCCGCATTACGGCACGCCGCGCGCACCGTATGACCGCGCAACCGGGCGCATCCCCGGCGGCTCGTCGTCGGGTGCGGCCGTGTCCGTCGGCGACGGTATGGCGGTGGTGGGAATCGGCACCGACACCGGCGGCTCGGTGCGCATTCCGGCGGCGTTCTGCGGACTCACCGGCTTCAAGCCGACCGCGCGCCGCGTGCCGCTTACGGGCGCCTACCCGCTCTCGTTTACGCTCGATTCAATCGGGCCGCTCGCGCGCAGCGTCGCGTGTTGCGCGACCGTCGATGCACTGCTTGCCGGTGAAGCGCCCACGACGCCCGTGGCGCGGCAGCCGCGCGGGTTGCGTCTGCTCGCGCCGGTCAACCACGTGCGCGCCGGACTCGACGACACCGTCACGGCCGCGTTCGAAGCGGCGCTCGCTGCGCTACGCGCAGCCGGTGCGACGATCGACGAGCGTCCGCTCGCGGCGTTCGAACGGCTGCCCGCGCTGCAAGGGAAACTGAATATCTCGGCCGCCGAGGCCTATTGGTGGCACCGGACGATGCTGGCGAAGGACGAGGCGCGTTACGATGTCGAGATCGCGCGCCGCATCCACGGCGGCGAGGCGATCACGGCCGCGGAGTACATCGATCTCTTACGCGGCCGCACCGCCTATATCGACGCGTTTACGCTCGAGACCGACGCGTACGACGCGTTGCTCTGGCCGACGGTCGCGATCGTACCGCCCGCCATTGCAACGCTCACCGGAGACGCGGAAGCGTACGCCCGGATTAACGCGCTCGTGTTGCGCAACACGAGTGCCGTGAACGTGCTTGACGGGTGCGCACTCTCGTTGCCGCTCGCGGCCGCGGGCGGAGCGCCCGTCGGCTTGATGGTTGTCGGCCGGCGCGGCGAAGATGCCGCATTGCTGCGCATCGGCGCCGGGCTCGAAGCCGCGCTTAGCTCTTCGGCGGCGTGAACTCGAGCGCGAGCGAGTTCATGCAGTAGCGTTCGCCCGTGGGCGCCGGTCCGTCTTCGAAGACGTGCCCGAGGTGCGAGTCGCACGCGGCGCAACGCACTTCGCGGCGCACCATACCGTGCGACCGATCCTCGACGATCTTCACGGCGTCGCTGGTGAGCGGGTCGAAGAAGCTCGGCCAGCCGCTGCCGCTTTCATATTTCGTATCGGACGAGAAGAGCGGCGCGCGGCAGGCGCCGCAGGTATAGGTTCCCTGTTCTTTGTTGTGATAGAGCGCGCCGCTGAATGCGGGTTCGGTCGCGGCCTGCCGCAATACCGCATAGCGGTCGGGCGGGAGCTGCGCGCGCCATTCGGCGTCGGTTTTCGGTGCGTCGTTCATCGCCCCATACGACCCGTTTCACGGGTCCCGCGTTGCGGCGCCGGCCGCCCCGGAAACGTCCCGGTAAGGCATCTTACGGCCGTTCCGGCGCCGAGCGGTTAGGCTGTGGGGAGCCTCCTCAACCCCCACGTCCTTATGAAGGGATCCCACCTATGAAAATGACCTTTGCGTGTACCGCCTTGGCGGCCGCTCTGATCGGCATCGGCTCCGTAGCCTTAGCCGACGACGCGATGATGAAGCCCGCTGCGATGCCGGCCCATATGGCTACCATGCTCTGCCGTGCCGCCGACGGCGGCGAAAAAGCGACCGCGATGATGGGCTCGAAAGCGCTCGTCTGTAAGACGATCGACATGCATGCCATGATGGAGATGAAATCGAAAATGGACGAACCGAGTTGGCTGAAAATGCTCAACTCGCTGCAAGTCGGCATCGGCGCCGGCAGCTAACGTAAAGCGGTGATGGGAGTCGCGCGAGCGACTTCCGTCACAACGCGTCAAGTCACATCGCGCTTGCACGCCAAGGGAGCGGCATGGCGCATGCCGTACGCCGCTACTAATGGATACGTGCGGGTTTCGGGTCGCGCAGGGATGAACACGCTCGTCGTGCTGGTGATCGTGGGCGTTGTCGTCCTTGCGGTGCTTGCAGTTCTCGCCGTCTTACGCTGGCGCGCGGACGCTCGGGCGCGCGCGCTGCCGCCGCGCAAACGCGCACTGGATCTGGAAGCGCGCATCAAAACCGTGCTCGCCGGTCCGCGCCAAAAATACGGTGACATCTTCACCGATTACAGCGTGTGGAAAGCCGGCCGCGAGACGCGCCTCGAACTCGTCGCGACCGATCAGTGGGGGCGGCTGAACGAGTTTACGCGCTGCCTCGTCGTGCGCTATCTGTGGCGCGTACTAGAAAGCCTCGCCGGCGGCGCGGTCGTCGTCGTCGATGAACCCGCGCAAGAATGGAACGTCGAAATCGACACGGGTTTCCGCGACCAGGGCTTCGACTGGAAGACGTTCGGCCACGGCCCCCAATTCGTCGAAGAGTGAGGGTTCGGGCCTTTGACCGGGGGCATTTAAGCAGAATGTGCACGGGCCGCCGTGCCGGTGCGCCAAATGGCCCGAGGGTTCGGGTCCTCCGCTGGCAATTGGTCCGTCTTTGGGCCTGCTATGAACCGGCCTATTGACCTACGTCCAAGGAGTGCAAGAGAGAGAACGATGAGTGCCGAGCTACGCGATTACCTCATGTTGCCGTATGGCGAGCTCGAAGAGCTCAACCTCGCGGCTAAGGAGCAGCGCAAGAACCGCGTGCCGATGCACAAGCTGCAAGAGGAACGTCTCAAGTATCTTGCCGGCGAGAAGCGTATCAAGGCGGTTTCGCTGTTGTTCAGCGATCTCGAAGGCCGCCTGCACATGCTCGACTACGACAAGAAATTCTTGCTCAAGTCGGCCGACAACCTGACGTTCGACGGATCGTCGATCCGCGGCTTCACGGCGCAAAAAGAAAGCGACTTGCGGCTGTTCGTCGATTGGAGCGCGTTCTATTGGGCTCCCGCCGACATTTTCGGTTCGGGCAAAGTGCTCGTCTTCGGCGAGGTGATCGACAAGGACGGCACGCCGTTCTCAGCCGACATGCGCGGTATCCTCAAGAAGTTCTCCAACGACAAGTTCGACAAGGACGGCTACACGCTCAACGCCGCCAACGAAATCGAAGGCTTCGTGTTCGAAGGCCTCGACGCCGAACGCAAGTATCACGAAACGCACGAATTCAAGTACGTGAACACCGGCGGCTACTACCACTCGCTGCCCGGCGATCCGCTGCGCAAGTTCATCGATACGGTGGCCGAAGTGCAACGCGCGATGGGCTTCGAAAACGAGAAAGACCATCCCGAAGTCGCGCCGTCGCAGTTCGAAATCAACTACAGTTACGGCGAGGTCACGGCCGCGGCCGACACGATTCAGCTCTACAAGCTGATCTGCCGCCAAGTCGCCACCAACCTCGGCTTAACGGCGAGCTTCTTGCCCAAGCCCGTCGTCGGTGTCAACGGCAGCGGCATGCACACCAACGTGTCCGTCAACGGCAAGGGCGGAAAGAACCTGATGTGGGACGCCAAGGGCAACGAAAAGCTCAGCGACTTCGGCTGGAAGTTCATCGACCGCATCCTCACCGTCGGCCGCGACACGTGCCTGATCTATAACGCCAGCGTGAACGCCTACCGCCGGCTCGACCCGCATTTCGAGGCGCCCAACCAGATCAAGGCCTCGGCCGTCGACCGCGGTTCGATGGTCCGCGTGCCGATCGGCAACGAGCGCAGCGCGCGCGTCGAGGTCCGCTCGGTGGGTCCGGATGCCAACCCGTACGCCGTGCTCTACAGCGTCTTCAAAACCGGGCTCGACGGTTCGATCGCGAGCGATCCGAACTTGCGCACGGCCGACCGTTACCTGCCCGACAACATCTACGACGCCCTGGCGGACTTCAAGCAGTCCCCCTGGATCACGACGATGTTCGGCGAGGACGTGAAAGGCCGCTACGCCGAGCTCAAGCAGGCAAGCGCCGACCGCTGCCCGCGTCTCCTCGGAACCTTCGTGAAACCCGAGGAAGTCCAGTACCACCACGAGATCTACAACCAGTATCTCTGGAACCTGTTCTAGTCCAAATTTAATGCCATAACCCCGGAAAAAGGGCGGTCGCAGGTGTGGCCGCCCTTTTTGTCGCCGATCACGTTTAGTACCAGCCCGGGGCCCTTAGCGGGGACGGGGCGCTTGCTTGCCCAACGCGCCAACGGGGGTTATTGATTGTCCCAGGTCCGTATCACGTACGTCGGGGGCACCGAAGAAGAGCACCAGGCGTTCGAAGGCATTGTTCGAGGCGACGGTACAACGAGCGTCCGTTTCTTGGTGCCCGCCGAGGCGATCGCCACGATCGTCGCGCGCACGACGGATCTGCTCGTCATCGACGTGATGCAGCACAGCCACGATGTGCTGGCGTTGCTCAAGAGCGCCAAAACGGAACACGGGGCTGCCGGACGCGTCCCGGTGCTGGTCGTCGCGCCGGTCGATTCGACCAGCCGGGTGCAAGCCTGCCTGCATCGCGGTGCCGACGATTACGTGCTCCTCCCGCATGACGAGACGAACCCGCTGCTCGTGCAGAAACGCATCGCTGCGGCCTTGCGCGTGTACGCCGGGCAGCCGGCGCAAAAGAGCCCGGGAATGTCCGAGACGGCAGTGATGCCGATTCGTGCCGGTGACGGAAAGATGGTCATCGATCAGGCGTGGGAGAACGCCCAGACGGTTCACCGCTTCATCCCGCGCGAGTTTCTCGACATGCTCGAGCGCAAGACGTTGGCCGATGTCAAGCTGGGCGATCACATGCAGCGCGAGATGACGGTGTTTTTCTCCGACATCCGCGACTTTACCCAACTCTCCGAACGGCTGACGCCGCAAGAGAACTTCAGTTTTCTCACCTCGTATCTGCGCAACGTCACGCCGATCATTCGCGCGCGCGGCGGTTTCGTCGATAAATATCTCGGCGACGGTGTGATGGCGCTCTTTCCGGGCCAGGCGATCGACGCCGTGCAAGCCGCCGTCGATCTCGGCCAGCAGATCGCGCGCTACAATCACGGCCGGCGGTTGGCGGGTTATGCGCCGATCAAGATCGGCACGGGACTGCATCGGGGATCGCTGATGCTCGGCACGATCGGTGCCGAGGACCAGATGCAAACGACCGTCATTGCAGACGCCGTCAACCTGGCCTCACGCATCGAGGGGATGACGAAGACGTTCGGCGTGAACTTGCTCTTGAGCGGATCGGTGGTTGAGAATCTGCCGAAGGAACACAAGTTCCGGCTGCGGCCGCTGGGCGCCGTCCGGGCCAAGGGCAAGTCGGAAGCCGTCGAGATCTTCGAGTGCTACGATAACGACGCGCACGAGTTGGCCGAGCACAAAGACAAAACGCAGCCGCAGTTCGCCGCAGGCATGGCCGAATACCGTAAGGGCATGCTCCTCACCGCCGGCCGCATCTTTTCACGGATCGCGGAAATCTGCCCCGAGGACACGGTCGCGGCCTACTTCCGCGACCGCTGCACGCTCTCGGTCGTGCGCGAGCGCGCCGGCCCCTGGGACGGCGCCGAACACCTCGAGGTTAAGTAGAGGCTTCGTACTCTCGGCGGGCCATCCCGGCGATGATTTCGGCGCCGCGATTGGCGGCGGACATGCCGCGGAAGAGGAAGCACAGGCCGACGACGGCGTTGAGTTCTTCCCACGTCGCGCCCGCTTTGCGCGCGCCGATCGCGTGCAATTGGGCGGCGTCGGAGAGCTGCGTGAGCAGCATGCCGAAGAGCATCAGTTGCGCCGTTTTCACATCGAAGCACTTCGGATACATCATGTGTTCGCGAATCTTCTCGGTGAGGTCGTAGCCTTCGGGATCGAGCGCGCCCTGCACGAGCACGCGGCCTTGAATGCGAGGCGGCACGAAGCCGAGTAAATCTTTGTAGAGGTTGTCGGATTCCGTGCGGTCGGTCTTTGCGCGGTACGGCCCGATCAGCGCCTCGACGGCTTCCTTGTCGGGCGCCGGCGGCAGATCTTTCGGGGCGGCGGGTTTAGCGGTGTTGCTCACTTGGCTTCCTTCCAGAACATATCGGCGACGTTGAATGTCTTCGGTAAGAATTTGTATTCGGCGGTTGCATCGATCACGGGTTGGATCGTTTTCGGATCGAGCTTGTCGGCGTACACGACGCGGTTCATCTGCGCGATCGTCTCGGGCGGAATCTTAGTGACGCCGGCCAGGATCGTTCCGGCCGCGACTTTGTTTTTGTTGCACCATTCTGCCGTTTCGCCGAGCGCTTTGGCGAACGCGTGCGCGGCGCCGGGGTTCTTGGCGAGCCAGTCGTTGTTGGCGAAGTGAGTCGTGATCGAAAGCCGTTTGGCGATCGCGTCGTAACACTTGCCCAGCACGCGGATGTCGTTCTTCGAGTAGGTCAGCGACGGTTCGAGCACGCACGCGCCGTCGATGCGTCCGGCCGTCAGCGCCGGCGCCATGTTCGGAACCGGAATCTCGAGGAATTTCAGCGTCGAGGAATCGCCGCCGTTCGCGTCGACCCACTTCATGACCGACGCCTGCTGCAAGTCCTTGAGCGTCGAGACGCCGATCGTCTTGCCGTTCATGTCTTTGCCGGTCCTGAACGCTGCGTTTTTTGCGATCGCTAGAACGGTCGTCGGCGAGCTCGTCACGTAGTCGCCGCCCGGTGCGATCATCGAGAACGGCAGACCGTGATCGTGCGCATTCGCTTGTGCGCCGACGTTCGCACAGCCGACATCGAGCGCGCCGCCGGCCGCAGCCGCCATCACGCCGCCGCCGCCGGAGAACGAGGTTATCTGCACGTCGAGGCCGGCCGCTTTGAAGAAGCCGCGGTCGACGCCGTAAAAGGCTAGCGCGTAGCTTTCGACGGGTGCCGTGCCGAGGCGAATGACGGTTGCTGCGGATTGCGCCGACGCGATCCGCGGCGCAGCCGCCGCTCCAGCCAAAAGAGCCGTGAATGCAGCACGTTTCATGGGGTTACCAGCTTTCCGAGACGAGAAGTTACGGTTTGATCATAACGGCGAGCACGTCGGGCGTGGCGGCCGCTTCGTATTGCTTGAAGTTCTCGGCGAAGAGTCCGGCGAGTTTCTTTGCTTGCGCGTCGTACGCCGCCGGATCGCTCCAGGCTTTGCGGGGATCGAGCACGTCGTCGGGCACGCCCGGTACCGATTGCGGGATCTCGAGGCCGAAGAACGGTTCTCTTTTCGTCGGCACGTCGCGCAGCCGGCCTTCGATCGCGGCGTTCACCATCGCCCGCGTGTACGCGATCTTCATACGCTTGGCGGCCGGCGGCGAGCCGCCGGTCCAACCCGTATTTACGAGCCAGCACTGCACATCGTGTTTGGCGATGCGTTCGCCGAGCAGTTTTGCATACACCGTCGGATGGTGAACCAAAAACGGCGCTGCGAAGCAGGTCGAGAACGTGGCGGTCGGTTCGGTCACGCCGCGTTCGGTGCCGGCAACCTTGGCCGTATAACCCGAGAGGAAGTGATACATCGCTTGCGCGGCCGACATCTTCGAGATCGGCGGCAGCACGCCGAACGCGTCGGCGGTCAGCATCACGATCATGTTGGGGTGTCCGGCCATCAAACCGGGCACGATGTTCGGAATGAACTCGACCGGATACGCGGCGCGCGTATTTTCGGTGAGCTTATCGGAATCCAGGTCGAGCTCATGCTTCACCGGATCGATGACGACGTTTTCGAGCACGGTGCCGTAGCGGTGCACGGCGTCCCAGATCTCCGGTTCGGCGCTCTGTGAGAGCTTGATCGTTTTCGCGTAACAGCCGCCTTCGAAATTGAAGACGCCGTCGGCCGACCAGCCGTGTTCGTCGTCGCCGATGAGCGGACGATTCGGATCCGACGAAAGCGTGGTCTTGCCCGTGCCGGAAAGGCCGAAGAAGATCGCGACGTCGCCATGCGGGCCGAGATTCGCCGAGCAATGCATAGGCATCACTTCGCGCAGCGGCATCAGGTAGTTCATGAGCGTGAAGACGGACTTCTTGACCTCGCCCGCATAGCGCGTGCCGCCGATCAAGACCATCTTGCGCGCGAAGTTCACCAAACAGAACGTTTCCGTGCGCGTGCCGTCGCGCGCCGGATCGGCTTCGAAGAGCGAGGCGTCGAGCACGGTGAACTCCGGCTTGAAATCATCGGTCTCGGCGGTGCGGCGAATGAAGAGATCTTGCGCGAACAGATTTTGCCACGCGTAGGTCGTCAGCACGCGCACCGGCAAGCGGTAGCGCGGATCAGCCCCGATGTAGCAATCGAGCGCGTAGATATCCTTGCCGGCGAGGTAGTCGCCGACGCGTCCGAGCAGCGCATCGAATTTCTCAGGCGCGATCGGCCGGTTCATGCCCCAATCGATATGCGTTTCGCTGCCGGGCTCTTTGACGAAGGCTTTGTCCTTCGGCGAGCGGCCCGTGTATTTGCCGGTTTCGACGACCATCTGGCCGGCTGGTCCGAGGCGGCCCTCGCCGTTGCGTATGGCGTGTTCCATCAGTTCGGACATCGTCAAATTGCGATGAACCGTCGCGACGCGGTCGAGGCCGATAGCGGCCAAGTCGTCGGCGAGCTGCTGCGAGGGATTCGGTAGGGTGAGAATCAGTCTGCTCCTCGAGTTATGAGACGGGCAAGAGGTGAAGGATTCGCGTGGCGAGGAGGGTGTGCCTACCCCTCCCAAGGATCGACGTTGAGCGACTTTTCTCAGGTAAAGCCGCCGAGCGATGCGCTTGCGGCGCTGCTAGCCGCGGCGACGCCCGTCGAACGTGCCGAAACCGTGCCGCTGCACCTCGCCCGCGGCCGCGTCCTCGATCGGACGATTGTCGCCGCGGAGACCGTACCCCAGTTCCGGCGAGCGCTCATGGACGGCTTCGCGGTGCGGGCCGCCGACACGCTGGCGGCCTCGGGGGAGGCGCCGGTGCGCCTGCGCTTGACCGGCGAAGTGCTGATGGGTACCCAGCCGGAGCTCCCCGTAGGGCCAGGCGAGGCGTTGCGCATTCACACCGGCGCCATGTTGCCCGCGGGCGCCGACGCGGTCGTGATGCTGGAAGACACGGATGTCACCGGTGACGAGGTCTCCGTCCTGGCCGCGGCACCGCCGGGCGATAACGTGCTGTTGCCGGGGGAAGACATTCAAGCCGGCGCGATCGCCATCGCGGCCGGGACGCGGCTCGACGTGGCCGCGCTCGGCGGACTCGCGACGCTCGGCTATGCAACCGTGGCCGTACGAGTCCGGCCGCGCATCGCGATCCTCTCGACCGGCGACGAAGTCGTGCCGGTCGATGCGGCGCCGCGTGCGGCGCAAGTGCGCGACGTCAATGCGGTCACCGTTGCCGCGACCGTGGAAGCGGCGGGCGGCGTAGCGTTGCCCGGCGGCATCGTGCCCGACGACATGACCGCGCTGACGGCGCGCGCCCGGGCGGCGCTGGCCGATGCCGATGCGCTGGTGATTTCGGCCGGCTCGTCGGTCTCGCACCGCGACATCACCGCGCGCGTGATCGCGCTGCTCGGCGCACCGGGAATTCTCGCGCACGGAATTGCGATCCGGCCGGGGAAGCCCACCATCGTGGCACTCTGCGATGGAAAACCGGTGATCGGCTTACCGGGAAATCCGGCCAGCGCCGCGGTCGTTGCCTGGCGCATCGTCCGTCCGCTGGTGCGGATGCTGGGCGGCGAACACGCGGCCGGCGGATACGCCGGCGGCACGCTCGACGCACTGCTCGGCGCCGATGTGCCCTCGCGCGCCGGCCGTGAAGACTACGTGCCGTGCCGTCTCGACTATAGCGGCGACGCACCGCGCGCGATGCCGCTGCTCGACGAGTCCAACTTGATTTTCACGCTCGTCCGCAGCGACGGACTGGCGATCGTGCCGTTCGAGCGCGAGCACCTGCGCGCCGGCGAACGCGTGCGCGTGGTGGTGCGATGATGGTGCGCCGTATCGCTGCCCTGTTGGCTGCATGCATCGGCCTTGCCGGTGGAGCGGCCGCTCTGGCTCGCTCGCCGGTTCCGGTCGGTGCGTTTCCGCCTGGTCCCATCGACGGCATCACCGATGTTCCGGGCGTGCGCGTCGGCGCAGTGACGAAGATTGAGGGCGAGGGTCCGCTGGTGCGCGGCACCGGCCCGGTGCGCACCGGCGCGACCGGCATTCTGCCCAATGACGATCCGTGGATGCGCCGCGTCGCAGCCGCCACGTTTGACCTCAACGGCAACGGTGAAATGACCGGCGCGCATTGGGTCGATCAAGCCGGCTTTCTCGAGACTCCGATCGTGTTGACCGACACGCTCGACATCGGCCGCGCGGACGACGGTGTGATTTCGTGGATGATCGCCAAGCATCCGGACATCGGCATTCGCGCCGACGTGCCCTTGCCGGTCGTGGCCGAATGCGACGATCAGGGCATGAACGACATCCAGGGCCGCCACGTCGGACCCGGCGACGTTGTTGCGCTGCTCGACGCGGCCGCGCCCGGAGACTTTGCGCGCGGCAACGTGGGCGCGGGTACGGGGATGCATGCGTTCGGCTTCAAGGGCGGCATCGGCTCCGCATCGCGCGTGCTGCCGAAGGATCTCGGCGGTTACACGGTCGGCGTACTGGTCAACGTGAACACCGGATCGCGAAACGAATTGCTGATCGGCGGAGTACCGGTTGGACGTGCGTTCGCCAACGACTTGCTGCCCATCTATCCGCGCCGTGCAGCCGTACGGACGACCGGACGCGCGGCCGACGGCAGCATCATCATCGTGGTTGCGACCGACGCACCGCTCGATGCGCTCAAGCTGCGCGATATGGCGAAGCGCGCGACGATGGGTCTCGCGCGCACCGGCGCAACCTCGCACACCTCGAGCGGCGATCTGTTCTTCGCGTTTTCGACGACGCACATCTACCCGCGCGCCGGCGGCATCAGCGGACCGCCGCTCGAAACGGATGAGGAGCGTATCGACGGGCTCTACACCGCGACCGTCGATGCAACGGAAGCCGCGATCGACGACGCGATTTTCAGCGCCCGCACGATGGTCGGCGCCAACGGCATCACGCTCTTCGGCTTGCCGTTCGAGCGGGTGCGGCCGCTGCTGCGGAAATGATGCAGGTTCCCGATGAGGCCGCGCAGCGCGTCAGCCGTATCGAAGCGCTGCTCGACGAAGCGGAGCGGATGCTCGCGCACGGCGGTTCCGTGGATGAAGCATCGTTCAGCCTGCGCGAGACGCGCGCCCGGTATCTGCCGGATACGCTGCGCGCCTATCTCGACGTCCCGCCGAGTTTGCGCGGCGAACGCGATGCGAGCGGCCGTACGCCGGACGAACTCTTGATCGCGCAGCTCGATCATCTCGAACGCGCGACCGCGCAGCGTCTGCGCGAGCTGGCGGCGCGCGGCACCGAAGGCATCGCCGCCAACGGCGCGTTCCTCACCGAACGCTTCGGACCGGCGACGGCGTTGCCCGAGGCCGCGCCGGCCGCACCCGCGACGTCGGTTCCGCTAGCGCTCGTGCGCACGCTGCTCGACGGCATCGAACGCGACGCCGGACCGCAGCCCAGCTCGCTCGTTGCGGTCGCGGCGGAACGATTTGCCGCGCTCGTGCCGCAGCTCCTCACCGTGCAAAAGGGCCGGATGGGATTCGGCGCGATCGAAGCGCTGCAACTGACGATTCCGGTCGGCGACCGGGCCTTGCGCTTCAACCTCGCGGCGCAGCGCGGCGGTATCGAAGCGAGCGTGACGAACGTGGTCCGGGGCATCGCCCTCAAGACCGAATCGTTTGACTTGGACACGTGGCTGCACGGCCTCTATGAGAATCTCGGCGCGTTCGTGGAACGCGACCGCCGCACGCGCGAAACCCTCACCCGATTTTTGGAGCGTTAGACTATGAGTTTCTTCGGCTTCGGTCCCGGTCAACAGAACCAGGCGCAGAGCGTCGAGGTCACGGCGGGCGGCGTTCCGCAAGATGCGATCGCGCGTCTGCGGCGGATGAGCGGCCAGGGCGGCGCGCCGATGTTCACCAGCGACTTGTCGGTGAGCGAGTTCGTACTGCTCGACGAGCTGCAAATGCAGCCGCTGGGACTCGTCCTCGGCAGTTCGATCTTCCACGTCGGGTTTCAAATCGGCAACTACTTTCAGAATCAGGAACTCGGCTATCTTTCGCAAGCGATGTATCAGGCGCGCGAACTGGCGATGAGCCGTATGGAAGAAGAAGCCGCCGTGCTCGGCGCCGACGGCATCGTCGGCGTGCGGTTGGAAGTGGGCGGCTATATCTGGGCTCCAAACGCCCTGGAGTTCACGGCGATCGGCACGGCAGTCAAAGCGCCGCCGGGCACCTCGTACCGCACGGTACACGACAAGCCGTTCACGTGCGATCTGAACGTGCAAGATTTCTACAAGCTGCACCAAGCCGGATACGTGCCGGCCGAACTCGTGCTCGGCAGCTGCGTGTACCACATCGCACACCAGGGCTTCATGCAGTCGATCCGCACGCTCGGCAACAACATCGAGCTGCAGAATTACACCGAAGCGCTCTACGATGCGCGCGAACTCGCGATGAGCCGCATGCAGGCCGAAGCGGAAGCGCACGGCGCGACCGGCATCGTCGGCATGAACATCGTCGAGAAAAACCATGTTTGGGAGCCGCACGTGATCGAGTTCCTGGCGATCGGCACGTCGATCGTCCGCCGCGGCGAAAAGACGAAAATCACGCCGACGTTCCAGATCGGGCTCAACGACTGATTCCGGACGTGACGAGAATCGCCGTCGTCGGCAGCAACATGATGGACCTCGTCACCTACGTGACCCGTTTCCCGGAACTCGGCGAAACGGTCGAGGCGCCGAGCTTCCTGATGGCGCACGGCGGCAAGGGCGCAAATCAAGCCGTCGCCGCGGCACATCTCGGCAGCGAGGTGCTCTTCGTCGGCAAAGTGGGGAGCGACGCGTTCGGCGCGCTGACGCTCGAGAATTTTCGCCGTCACGGCATCGACGCGCGGCACGTCGGCGTCGTCGCCGATACGCCGAGCGGGGTGGCCCCGATCTTCGTTGAGCCCGGCGGTGAAAACCGCATCCTCATCGTCACGGGGGCGAACGCGATGCTCGCCCCGGGCGATGTCGAACGCGCCCGCGCCGAACTCGCGGAGGCGAGCGCGATTTTGCTGCAGCTCGAGGTGCCGCTGGAAACGGTGTACGCAACGGTCGCGCTCGGCGTTGCACTCGGGGTGCCGGTCTTTCTCAACCCGGCGCCCGCGCGCGCCGACCTCGACCTCTCGCGCTTACGCGGTCTCGCGTTTCTGCTGCCGAATCAGTCCGAACTCGCGCTACTGACCGACAAGCCGGTAACGACGATCGCCGAGGCCGAAGCTGCTGCCCGTACCGTCATTGCGGCCGGCATTGCCGCAGTCGTCGTAACGCTGGGAGCCGACGGCGCGCTCTACGTAACGGCGGATTCGGTCGTGCACGTGCCCGCGCCGCGCGTCACGCCGGTCGATACGTCCGGCGCCGGTGACGCGTTCATCGGCAGCTTCGCCCACCACTATGTGGCCACGCGCGATGTGACTGCGGCACTCCGGTCCGCTGTGGCCTATGCGGCCGATTCGGTGACGCGCCGCGGCACGCAAATCTCCTATGCGACGCGGTCCGAATTCGACGCGTTCTTGCTCACCTCGAAAGGTTCGTAATGCCTCCCGTTCGCCCGATCCTGATCCTGGGCGCCATGCCCTCGGAAGTGCGCGTCATTCAAGCGGCGCTTGAGCACCGCGGCCACGGAACGCTCGAGTGCTTCCCATACGACACCGGCACGATCGCGGGGCGTAAGGTTATCGTCGCGGTTACCGGCGTCGGGGTGACGAACGGTGCGATGGTTGCGGCGCTGTTCATCCACCATTTCAAACCGCGGGCGCTGATCGTGAGCGGAACCGGCTCGCGTTTCAATCCGCGGATTCGCACCGGCGATACCGTCATCTCGCTCAAGACGATTCACCACGCGGCCGGCAGTCTTACCAGCGACGGCATGGTGTACCGCAACGTGCGCGGCCCGCTGCCCGGCACGATGACGTCGTGGTTCTACAAGCCCGATAAGGCCTTGCTCGCGCGCGCTAGGGCCGCGCTAAAGACCTATCGGCCCGACGAGATCGCCGTCGATGGCGAAACGTATCGGCCGCGCGTGCTCACCGGGGTCGTCTCCGCGAGCGATATGTTCGGTGTATCCGATGAAAAAATCGCGGATATGAAGGCGAAGCTCGATCCGGACATCATGGAGATGGAGAGCGCGGCGATCGCACAAGTCGCGCAGCAGCTCGGCACGCCGCACATCGTCTTCCGCGCCGGCAGTAATCGCACGCAGTCCAATCCCGGCAACGATTATCGCCGGCTCGGACAAATTGCCGCGCGCGCCGCCGCGCGCTGGACCGTGCACTTCGTCGGCTCGCTTCCGCGATGATCGACCCCACGCTGCCGCGGATCGACCTGCACCGGCATCTCGACGGCAACGTGCGCCTGCAGACGATTCTCGATCTTGCACGGCAGCACGGCGTGGCGCTCCCGGCCGAAACGCTCGAAGGTCTGCGTCCGCATGTCGAAGTGCAAGGCGACCAGGTGGGGCTGATGCCGTTCCTCGCGCGTCTTCACTGGATGACCGCCGTCATCGCCGATACCGATGCCGTGCAGCGCGTCGCGCGGGAGAACGTCGAGGACGCCGCGCGCGAAGGACTCGACTACGTCGAGCTGCGCTTCAGTCCGTATTTTCAATCGCGTCCGTTCGACCTCGATCCCGCGGCGGTTGTTGCAGCGGTTGTCGCCGGCGTTGCCGAGGGGCGCGCGGCAACCGGCATCGGCGTGAACCTCATCGGCATCCTCAGCCGGACGTTCGGCCCCGATGCGTGCACGATCGAACTCGACGCGTTGCTCACGCAACGCGAGCATATCGTCGCGCTCGATCTGGCCGGCGATGAAGAGCGCTGGCCGGCCGAGCACTTCGCGCGGCATTTCGCCCGTGCGCGCGATGCCGGTTGGGGGGTTACGGCTCACGCCGGCGAGGCGGCATCGGCGGAGAGCATTTGGGCAGCACTGCGCCATCTCGGTGCTACCCGCATCGGTCACGCCACGCGCGCGACCGATGACCCGGCGCTGATGGCCTATCTCGGCGAGCACGGCATCGGCATCGAAGCCAACATCACGAGCAACGTCCAGACCGGCGCGACGGCGAATTTCCGCGCGCACCCGCTCAAGGCGTTCCTCGCCTACGGGCTCACCGCGTCGATCAACACGGACAACCCGATCGTCAGCGCGATCGATTGGCCGCACGAAGTGGAAATCGCCGCTCCCGCCGCGGGCCTGGGCGCAAGCGATATTCGAGCGGCGCAGCGAAACGCCGTGGCCATGGCCTTTTTGCCGCAAGCCGGAAAAGACGCGCTCTTGGCCCTGCGCTCGTGAAGTCGAAGATAGGGGCCACGGCGGTCGCGATTTGCTCGTACATCGTCATGGGCGGTTTTTTCGCGCAGAACGGCGTGATCTTGGATGCTGCTGCGGCGTACTTTCACGCGCCGGTGACGACGACGGCGGCCCTCTTTTCGTATTTGACCGGCGGCAACCTGATCGGGTTGATCGTGTGCATGGTCATTTTTGAAGTCGTACCGATACGCGGCGTGCTTGCGCTAGCATATGCGACCCTGTTCGCGGGCGTTGCGCTGCTCTTCGCAACGCACGACCTGCGTTTGGGTGCGCTGGCGATCGGCATGTGCGGCTTCGGCGCCGGCGTCGGCCTATCGACGGGTGCCGTTATCATCGCGAAATGCTATGCGCAGCGTTTGCGCGCGATTGCGTTTTTGGGCACCGATTGCACGTTCAGCCTCGCCGGCTACGTTTTTCCGGCGCTTGCCGCGAGCGCGATTGCCGCGGGCTGGGCTTGGCAAAGCGGTTACGTTGCGGTGGCGGCGTTCGCTGCGCTGCTGTTGCTCACAGCCGTCTTCATCACGTTTCCGGCCGTGGGCCGGGCCGCGCGCCGGACGGAAGAACGGGTCCTGCGGGCTCCGCTCGACGGCGCATCGACTGTGGGCGTCGCTCTGTTCGCGTTTGGGCTAGCCGCGTATCTGTGCGGCCAAGGTGCGTTCTTGATTTGGGCTCCGAACGAACTCACGACGGCGTTCGGCATGCGTCCGCTCGACGCGGCCGGCATCATCGGACAATTTTGGGGCCCCTCGATCTTCGGGCTGTTGACGGCTGCTCTAATCGTCACTCGCGTTGCGCCGCGCATCGTTATGACTGCTGCGGCGGCGAGTGCGGTGGTAAGCCTGCTGGTCATTGCGAACGCCGGCGACGCGCACGCTTTTTTTGCCGCAACGTTTGCGTTCGGCTTTTCCTCGACGTGCTTGTTCAAGCTGATGATCTCGATCGGATCGGAGCAGATCGTGGATGCCCCGCCGCAATTGGTCACGTTCTTGCTGCTCTCGGCGAGCGTGGGTGGAACGATCGCGCCGGCACTCAGCGCTCGCTTCGTCGCCGCTTCGGGTGCACACGCGGGTGTCGTTATGGCAGCGGGCTGCTATTCGCTGACGTTGGCGTGCATACTCGCGGCGCTCGTTGTCGAGCGAACGATGCGCCGGCCGCGGCAATTGCCGCAGGCCGTGGGGTAAACAGCGGATGGATGGTGATTTTTTCGAGATGCTCGGCGGCATTGCCGAAACGTTCGGTTTGGGTGAGGTCGTCAAAGGCGCCTTACGCGGTCCGGCCGCCTACGCGAGCGGCCGCTCGACGCAAACGAACGCAGACGGCAGCGAGGGGGACGTACCGTACGTGTACGAGCGTCGGCTAACTCGCGTGCGCGATCCCGGAGTGAACGACCGCTAAACCCGTTCGGCCGCGTGCGGGTTCGAGAAGTTTGCGGTGTTCGCGGGCGCCCTGTAGTCGAGGATCGCGCCGTTGCGTCGCAAGTCACCTTGCAGTGCCGCAATCTCCGGCGGCGACGCGGCTAGCCCCGCAATCGAGATGTGCCGTGCGCGGGCTTGAGCAGCGGCCGCGCCGGCGGCCTCACCCTCTTCGATCGTCGTCGGGATCACGCGCGCGCTGCCGGCGGCTTCGTGCGATGCCGAGATCGACGGGCTCGCAAGGAGCAAGTTGGTAAAACCGCGCGGAACGAGCGCCCCGAGCGGTACGCCGTACACGTGGCGGATCGGCGCGTACGCGAGCCGATCGCTCGCCGTGACCGGATGCAGGTCGAGCGGATACGAACTCAGGCCGATCCGGTCGGCGGGCATGATGCCGTCCCATACGTCGTCGGCCGTGAGCCATTCATCGCCCAGTACGTGGCGCGTCTCGCGCACGTATACGGCGTCGGCAAACCGTCCGATACGCGCGTCCGAAAAGCCCGCAACGTGGTCGCGCAAGTAGGCCAGCAGACGCGGTGCTTCGCTTTCGGTGAGCACCCGCGCGCGCAGCAGATCGCTAGCCGAGCGGCCGTCGATGCCGAGCACGTCGATGGCGTTGACGCTAACGCTGCCGTCGTCCTCATGTCCGAGGTTGAGATCGCGTACGAGCACGTCGGGCGACTCAGTGCGGTAGCCGTCCATCACTTTTGCATACCCCCAGGCGCGACGGTCCAGCGCACCGCCGGGCCCGTCGACGCGCGGGTTGTAGCCGCGTACGACGGCGGGCCAGTCCACGCCGTCGATCGTGAACATCAGCGTAACGGCCTGCATTTTCTCATCGATGCCGGTGTCTTGGCGGCCGACGTCGTAGCGCGCGCCGGCGAGCGCGGCGACGTCGCCGTCGTCGCTCGCGTCGATCACACTGCCGGCTGCAATCGTCAAGTCGGCTTCGCCGCGCCGCGCGAACGTGACGTCCTCGACTTGGGTGCCGCCCGGCACGTCATCGACGCGCACGGCGATCGGCCGCGCGTTGACGATGGCGTGAATGCGCGGTTCGGCGGCAACGAGCTGACCGAATACGCGCGCCGCATCGGCCGGCGTGAAAGCGTCGCCGAGCGCCGCATGGATCTCGCTAAAGATCCCCGATTCGATTTGCGCTCCGTCCGGCGCGAGGTTGAGGTCCCACTGATCCATGGTGGCATCGGTCAGCACGCCGCCGAAGACCGGTCGCTGCGCGACGAGCGTCACGTCCTCGCCCCGGCGGGCGGCGGCGAGCGCGGCCGCGACGCCGGCCGGGGTGCCCCCCACGACGAGGACGTCGGCACGGGGGGCGGCATCGATCGCAATCGACCGGCTGGACGCACAGAAAACGAGGGCTGCCAAGACGGCGGCCGCGACGCGTGAGATCATTCTATACGACAAACGTCGTTAGTATCAAAAACGTGCGCCGGCAGCGAAGGGGAAGATCATGTCTTCTTTACCGAGGGCGGCGAGCGCCTGATGGGCACCATCGTCGGCGCGATGCTCTCGACACACGCCTATACGTTCGTCGATCCCGCCACGTGGGATACGCGGCGCTCGACGCGCACGCGGCACAACTACGCGGTCAAGTACGGCAGCGTGCCGCCCGAATGGCCGGAGGTCGCAAACGAAACAGATGCCGAGATCGAGCGACGTTTCGCGACGATTCGCAGCGGCTTTGCAGAAATTCGCCGCCGGCTCGCGGACGTGCACGCGGACACCCTGGTGATTATCGGCAACGATCAGGACGAGAACTTCACGTCGCACGTGCTGCCGCAGTTTGCCGTGTATACCGGCGCCGATTTCCGCATCGTCAGCCGGACCGCCGGTGAACGTGCGACGGCGGCCGCTGCGACGACGTACCGCGGCGCGCCGCAACTCGGCCGCGCCATTATCGAGTACGCGCTCGAGAGCGGCTTCGATCCCGCAATGATCGAGCAATTCTCGGGTGACGCACTCGAAGCGCACGCGCATCGCGAACCGTTGCAGTTCTACGATCCCGGCGCCACCCAAACCGTGTTGCCGATCTTCGTCAACGCGATCCATCCGCCGGCGCCCTCGCCCGCGCGCTGCTACGCGTTCGGACGCATGCTGCGCGCCGCGATCGAGCGCACGCCCGAAGCCGGCCGCGTGTTGCTGCTCGCCTCGGGCGGTCTCTCGCACTTCCCGGCCGACTTTCCGTGGCGCGAATATTCCGGGCCGCTCACGATCGGTGCGGTCTGTGCGGATTTCGACCGCCGCATCGTGGCCGAGATGCGCAGCGGCAACGGCGCAGCGCTCGCCGCGCTGACCAACGCAGAACTGATGGCCAACGGTGACGACGAGTTACGCCAGACCATCGTGATGCTCGGCGCGCTGGGCCCAGCCGTCCCCACGTTCTTGCACTACGAGCCGTTCTACCGTGCGATCATGGGCATCGCGGTCGGTTGCTGGGATGTCATTCCTGCCCTGGGCGGTTAACGCGCGTTCGAGGTGCCGCATCGGCCCGGGAAGAACGAGGCGAGTCGACCGGCGGCACTTTATGGAGAGGTGGCAGAGCGGTTTAATGTACTCGCTTGGAAAGCGAGAGTCGGGTCAAACCGACCGGGGGTTCGAATCCCCCCCTCTCCTATAGTTTACGTCGCGAAACGGGCGCGCTCGAACATGTGGGTTGGTGCGTTGTTGTAGTTCGTGACGTGCGCTAGGCGGTAGCCGGCTTTCTCTGCGACGTGAATCGATGCCGCGTTGTCCGGATCGATGAGACAGACGGTTCGGCCGGACGGTAGATGTTGGTCGGCCCAGGCGAGGGCGGCGCGGACGCCTTCCGTTGCATAACCTTTTCCGTGGTGAGCGGAAGCGAGCACCCAGCCCATCTCGGGCAGACCACGGATCGATGGCGTGATGTCGCGCTTGAAATCAGCGAAGCCGATTTCGCCGACGAAATCGCCGGTCGAACGTTCCTCGACGGCCCAGTAGCCGAACTTCTCAAGCGCCCAATGGCCGGCGTAGCCGAGAATGCGTGACCAGCTTTGCGCTTCGGTGGACGCAGCAGCGAGAATGTGCGCGAACACGAGCGGGTCGGACCACATCGCGAACGATGCCGCAAGGTCGTCCGCGACATGCGGGCGCAAGCGGAGCCGATCCGTTTCAATCACGCGCATAGGTGGGGCTAGACCTCGTGGTCGCGGAGCCACTCCATGTAGGCGGCCATGCCGCTGGTGATGTCGTGTTTGGGGCGGAAGCCGGTGTCGCGCGCGAAGCGCTCGATGTCGAGATACGACGTGGGTTTGTGAAACGGGTCCTGACCGTCGGCAAACGTGAACGAGACGCCGGGCACCACGGCTTGCGCCGCTTTGAGCACCGCCGGTAGCGGCGTTGCCGTACCACTGCCGAGGTTGTAGATGCGTTCCTTCAACGTCGTCGCGGTTTGCAAATGGAACAGCGCTTCGGCGCAATCGCCGACGTACATATAATCGTAGTTGTCGCCGGCGAGTGGCTTTTGTTTTGCCGTGTCGACGAAGCCGCGAATCGCGGTGTGCGCGATGCGGCTCGGCGCGTTGGTGAACGAGTGATAGAGCGGACCGTAGACGAACGCGATGCGCGCGAAGACGATGTCCATGCCCGTGCGATCGGCGTAGTGCAAGCCCGTGATCTCGCCGGCTTTCTTGAAGGCACCGGTCGGGCCGTTCGAGGCGATCGGCATCGGCATCGTCTCGAGGAACGGACCTTCGAGTCCGAAGTAGGCCGTGATCGAGCTTGCCACAACGACGCGCTTCACGCGATTGCGGCGAGCGGCGTCGAGGATCGCGATCTGCCCCATCATGTTCGTCCGATAGTCTTCCGCCGGCGGTGGTCCGCCGACGCTCGTCGTCGCGAGATGCAGCACGTGCTCGATGTCGTGCTTCTCGAAGAGCGCGTCGAGCGCATAGTCGCTCGTGACGTCGACGACTTCGCGGTGGAAGCGGTTCGCGCGGTGCTGCTCGACGTCGGCGAGTTCGCGCCGCACGCGAAATTGGGTCGACACCACGTCGAAGCCGTGCTCTAGGAACGCACGCGACGTGTGCAGTCCGATGAATCCGGTCCCCCCGGTGATGAGAATGCTCATGCCGATGCTCCTGTGTGCGTAACCGCGGGAGTACGCCCCGCAACCGGCCGGGGCCCGGTTTACGGGGTTGCATCGGTCCAATTACCGGAGGGTATGAATCGGTACGCCGCGGCGCGCAAGAAGGCGCGGGCGGGCAGCGAAGCCCGCCCTCATGATTATCGACGCGCACGCGCACTTGGTTGCCCCGGCCTCGCTCTACGGCTACCGGAGCACCCTGATCGTTTCGGGCGGCCAGCATGGCGCTGCCCTGGCGATGATTCCCGACGACGACCTCAAGAAATCCGCCGACAGCAACGTCAAATTGATGGACGAAGTCGGTACCGACATTCAGTTTATCTCGCCGCGACCGTTCATGCAGATTCACCGCGGCCGCTTGAATGATGCGCGCTTGTGGGCCCGCTCGAACAACGAGTTGATCGCCAAGACGGTCAAGTTCCATCCGACGCGCTTCCGCGGCGTTGCCGGCATCCCGCAGCTGTCGGGCCTGCCGATCGATGTGGTCTTCGACGAAATCGACTATGCGATCAACGAGCTCGGCTTCATCGGCATCTTGCTCAATCCCGATCCGGGCGAGGGCCTCGACCAGACGCCGACGCTGGCGGATCCGTATTGGTACCCGCTCTACGAAAAAATCATCAAGATGAAGATCCCCGCGCACATCCACAGCGGCGGCTGCTGCGGACGCGAGACCTACGACGAGCATTTCGTCACCGAAGAGAGCCTGGCGATCACGTCGGTCGCGCGCTCGGACGTGTTCGACCGCTATCCGGAACTGAACCTGATGGTCAGCCATGGCGGCGGATCGATCCCCTACCAGGTCGGACGCTGGCGCTCGAATCGCGAGATGCACAAGGGCAAGTCGGATTCCGGCTTCGAGTTTCGCGGTTCGTCGGAAGCGAAGAGCGCCGCCGTCGCCGGCAAAGCGCCGGTGCGCTCCGAGACGTTCGACCAAACGCTCAAGCGCTTCTGGTTCGACACGTGCCTGCACAACAAGAAGTCGCTCGACCTGCTCTTCGACGTGGTCGGTCCCGACCGGTGCGTCTTCGGCACCGAGCGCCCGGGTAGCGGCTCGGGCAAAGATCCCGTTACGGGCAAGGCTTACGACGACATCAAGCCGACGATCGAGAGCATCGAGTGGCTGACCGACGACATGAAGAAGGGCATCTTCGAGAAGAACGCCCAGCGCCTGTTCCCCTTGTTCAAGGCCTAATCTAGGGAAAAAACGGCCCTCCGGCGATATGGTCTGATTCCAGACCACTCGCCGGAGGCCCGACAAATGCAGACCATTCAACCGCCCGCTGCCGTGACCGAGATCGGGCACTACGTCGGCGGAAAACGCATCGCCGGCACGTCGGGCAAAAGCGGTGATGTATTCAACCCGGCGACGGGCGAGCGGAGTGGGCGCGTGGCGTTTGCCGGCGTGGCCGAAGTCGATGCCGCGGTCGCCGCGGCAACGGCGGCGTTTCCGGCTTGGTCGGACCTGCCTCCGGCGCGCCGTGCGACGGTCATGTTCCGCTTTCGCGAACTCATTCTGCGCGATGCCGATCGGCTAGCCGGTTTGATCACGGCCGAGCACGGCAAGACGTTCAGCGACGCGCAGGGCGAACTCGCGCGCGGCTTGGAAATCGTCGAGTTCGTCTGCGGCATCCCCCACCTCTTAAAGGGCGAGATGACGGAGCAAGTCAGCACCGGCGTGGATAGCCACGCGCGGCGTCAGCCGCTCGGCGTGTGCGCGGGAATTTCGCCGTTCAATTTTCCGGCGATGGTGCCGATGTGGATGTTCCCGGTTGCGCTCGCGTGCGGCAATACGTTCGTGATGAAGCCCAGCGAGAAAGATCCCTCGCTCGCGCTCGAACTCGCGGCGCTGCTAACGGAAGCTGGACTGCCGGCCGGCGTGTTCAACGTCGTCAACGGCGATAAAGTCGCGGTCGACGCACTGCTCGCGCACCCCGGCATCAGCGCGATCAGCTTTGTCGGCTCGACGCCGATTGCCGAGTACGTCTACAAGACCGGCACGGGCGCCGGCAAGCGCGTGCAAGCGCTGGGCGGCGCGAAAAACCACCTCGTCGTGATGCCGGACGCCGATCTCGATTCGGCCGTCGATGCGCTGATGGGCTCGGCATTCGGTTCGGCCGGCGAACGGTGCATGGCGATCTCGATCGCCGTTGCGGTCGGTGATGAAGTCGCCGACGCGCTCATCGAACGTTTGCGGCCCAAGATCAACGCGCTGAAGATCGGCAGCGGGATCGACGACGGCGTCGAGATGGGACCGCTCGTCACCGGCGTGCATCGTGATAAAGTGAAATCGTACATCGAGATCGGGATCAAAGAGGGCGCAACGGCGGTGCTGGACGGCCGCGACATCAAGATCAAGGGCGACGGGTTCTTCGTCGGCGGCACGCTCTTCGACGGCGTCAAGCCCGAGATGCGCGTATACCGTGAGGAAATTTTCGGGCCCGTCCTCGGTATCGTGCGCGTCACATCGCTCGATGAAGCGTTGCGCTTGATCAACGAGCACGAGTTCGGCAACGGCACCTCGATCTTCACCCGCGACGGCGGAACCGCGCGCACGTTCGATCGCAACGTGCAAGCCGGCATGGTCGGGATCAACGTGCCGATTCCGGTACCGATGGCCTTCCATAGCTTCGGCGGCTGGAAGCGTTCGATCTTCGGCGACCACGCGATGCACGGTATGGAAGGCGTGCGTTTCTACACGCGCTTGAAGACAACGACGACGCGCTGGCCCAAAGCCGCAACCGGCGCCGAATATATCTTCCCGACGGTGAAGTAACCCTAGCCGGCGATAAAGCCGGCGATTTCGGCGTTGACGCGCGTGTGTGCTTCGAGATGTAAGAAGTGTCCGGCGCCCGCGATGCGCTCGACGCGCGATCCCGGCGCCGGCAGAAAGTCTTCGATGTCGTCCATCAGACCGATGCCCAAGCACCCGTCGTCGACGCCGTGAAGATACAGCGTCGGCTGCGGCGGCAGTTGCAGCGCGGCGGCTTCTTCGGCGGCGTAGCGCGGGTCGAGCGGAATGGCGCCATACATCGCGTGGTAGTACTTCAGTGCGGCCGCGAGGTGCTCGCCGGCAAGCGCCGCTTTCACGTGCGGCAGATCGTCCGACGGATCGTAGCCCGGCGACCAATCGCGCCATAAGCGACCGATGAACGCGTAATCGTCGGCCGCAACGACGGCCGGCGCGTTCGGCCGTTGGAAGAAGAACGTGTACCACGATCGCTTGAGCTGATCGTAGATCGTGCGCTTCGGCGCGAGCGACGCCGGCGGCGGAACTGCGAGCGTCACCAGCTTCGACCAGCGCTCGGGCGCAGATGCCGCCGCGCCGTACGCCGACGATGCGCCGTAGTCGTGGCCGATCAGCACCGCGCGCCGGTCGCCGCCGAGTGCTTCATGTAATGCGTTGACATCGGCGGCACGCGGGCCGGCCGCGTATTGCCCGTCGGCGGGAATTGCGGTCGGCGCATATCCGCGCAGCCACGGCGCGACGACCCGGAACCCCGCGCGCGCCAGCACCGGCGTGAGATGGCGCCAGGTATAGGGCGAGTCGGGAAATCCATGCAGGCACAGCGCGAGCGGCCCGTCAGCCGGACCGCTCGCGAGATAGGCGAAGCGCAGGCCGTTCGCTTCGGCGAACGCCGGAGTTACTTCAGCGATGCTGCGTAGGCGCTTTCGAGTTCGCCGAGCGCGCCGTCGAGTTTGGCGATCGCTTCGTCGAGTTCGGCTTCTTCGATCACGAGCGGCGGCGCGATGTGGATGACGTTGTAGCGGCCGAACGCATAGACGCCGGCTTTGCGCAGCGCGCCGAAGAGCGTGGGCATCACGCCTTGGCTCTTGCCCTGCCACGGGATGAGCGGCGTGCGTTTCGCGCGGTCGGAGACGAACTCGAGCGCGAAGAACGCGCCGATGCCGCGCACGTCGCCGATGAGTTCGTGCTTTTCTTTGAGCTTGCCGAGTTTGGTGCGCAGCCAGCCTTCGATGGTCGTGCGGCCGCGCTCGAAATAGCCGCCGGCTTGGTAGGCTTCGATCGCGGCGATGGCCGTGGCCATGTTGAGCGGGTGTCCGCTGTAGGTGTGGCCCGCGCCGAGCGGACGCGTGTCGAACGTCTGCGCGAGCTTCTCGCGTATCAGGACGCCGCCGAGCGGCGCATATGCCGACGTCACGCCCTTCGCGAACGTGATCATGTCGGGGACGACGTTGAAGCGAATCGCGGCGAACGCGGCGCCCGTGCGGCCGAAGCCCGTCATGACCTCATCGAAAATCAACAGGATGCCGTGCTCGTCGCACAGGGCGCGCAGCCCGGCCAAGTAACCGTCGGCCGGCACGATGACGCCGTTCGAACCGACGACGGGCTCGATCAGCAGCGCCGCGACGGAGTCGGCGTTTTCGGCGGCGATCACGTCGCGCACGTGCTGCAGGGCGCGTTCCACTTCAACCTTCGGATCGTCGGTATGGAACGGGCTGCGATACGGATAGTTGGCCCAGAAACGCACGACGCCGGGCATGATTTCGGGTTCGTTGTTCCAACGGCGATTCTCACCCGTGAGCGCGGCCGCGCCGGCAGCGGAACCATGAAACGAACGATACGCCGTAAGAATTTTATGCCGCCCGGTGAGCATGCGGGCGAACTTTACCGCGTCTTCGTTGGCCTGCGCGCCGCTGGTCGTGTAGAACACACGGCCGCCCTCTTTGCCGGCCCACGGCGAAATTGCGACCAGCGACTGCCCGAGCTTTGCGCGCCCGTCTTGGAACCAGTTCGTCGGGCTGAAGCAGAGCCGGTCGATTTGCGCGTGCATCGCATCGAGCACGGACTTGTAGCCGTGACCGAGGTTGGCTGCAACGAGGCCAGACGAGAGGTCGGTGTAGCGCTTGCCGTCGGCGTCGAAGAGATACACGCCCTCACCGCGCACGATCACCGGGACATCGACGTTACCTTGTGCGATCCAAGGCGTCAGGACGTAGTCACGGTGTAGGGTTTTAAGGTCTTCGGCGACGATCACGCGCGGTTCTCCAGCAGGTCGGAAGTCGGAAACAAAGAGGATTACGGCGGCCCCGTCTCGTTCCTCCCCGGATGGACTCGCCCCGCGGACTCGGCCCTCCGATGGCCGAACCGATGACACCCCTCGACGTTAGAGTCGAGGCGAATCGTTGTCTCAACTGTTACGACGCTCCGTGCACCGTCGCGTGTCCGACGTCGATCGATATTCCGCGCTTCATCCGGCGCATCGCCGCCGGCGATCTGGCCGGCAGCGCCCGCACGATCATGGAAGCGAACCCCATGGGCGCCAGCTGTGCGCGCGTCTGCCCGACCGACGAATTATGCGAGGGTGCGTGCGTCTACGCGCCGGACAACTCGCCCATTCGCATCGGCCAACTCCAGCAGCATGCGACGGATTGGCTGATCGCCGACGGCCGAATGCTCTTCGCGCCCGGCCCTGCGACGGGTAAACGCGTTGCGATCGTCGGCGGCGGGCCGGCGGGACTCTCCGCCGCGCGCGACCTCGCCGTGATGGGTCACGCCGTTACGATTTTCGAGCGCGAAGAACTTGCGGGCGGACTCAATACGTACGGCATCGTGCCGTTCCGCTTGCCGACGGACGTGGCCGTTTGGGAGGCCGAGCAAGTGCGGCGCTTGGGCGTCGACATTCAAACCGGCGTGAGCGTCGGCACCGACGTCGCGCCGGAGAAGCTGCTGGCCGATTACGACGCGGTCGTGATCGCGTGCGGCATGGGTCAGGTGCCCAAACTCGGCATCCCGGGCGAAGACGCCGAGGGCGTTTGGGACGCGCTCGATTTCATTCGCGTCGCGAAAGAAGACGGCATCGTACCCGGACTCGGCGACGCGGTCGCCGTCATCGGCGGCGGCAACACCGCGATCGACGCCGCGACGTGCTCGAAACGCTTGGGAGCCCGTTCGGTGACGATGTTCTACCGGCGCGGCCCCGAGCGGATGACGGCGTACGGCTTCGAGATCGAGTTCGCCAAGAGTGAAGGCGTCGAGTTTCGCTATGACGTGCTGCCGCACCGCATCATCACGACCGGCGGACGCGTGACCGGACTCGAATTGATCCGCACGGATCCCAAGGGTACGGCGCGGCCGATCGCCGGTACCGAGTACACGATCCCGATCGACAACGTGATCCCGGCAATCGGGCAATCGAAGTTCGCCGCGCTGCTCGATGCGTTCGGGGTCGTGCACGAGCACGGCGTCGCGATCGTCGACACCGGCATGCACACGAACAAGGCCGGCGTGTTTGCCGCCGGCGACTGCATGTTCCGCGCGGGAGCGAGCGATGCAATGGTTGTCGAAGCAGCCGAACGCGGCAAAACGGCAGCCCATAGCATCGACGTCTTTCTGCGGGGAGGAGCGCACTGATGGCCGACCTATCGAGCAATCTGGCGGGCATTCGCAGCCCCAATCCGTTCTGGCTCGCATCCGCGCCGCCGACGAACTCGGGCTACCAAGTGATGCGCGCGTTTGCAGCCGGTTGGGGCGGCGTGGTATGGAAGACGCTCGGCGATCCGATCGTCAACGTGACGTCGCGCTTTGCCGGTTTGAACATCGGCCCGAGCAAGATGGTCGGCATGAACAACATCGAGCTGATCACCGACCGTCCGCTCGAGGACAACCTGCGTGAGATCGCGGAGTGCAAAGCGGCGTATCCCGACCGCGCGATCGTCGCCTCGCTGATGACCGACTGCAATCAGAAGGCGTGGCACGACCTCGTCAACGCGGTGCAGACGGTGCCGATCGACGGTTTCGAATTGAACTTCGGCTGTCCGCACGGCATGTCGGAGCGCGGCATGGGGTCGGCGGTTGGTCAGGATCCGGAGCTGGTCGAGCAGATCACGCGTTGGACGAAGGAGGCCGCCAAGGTCCCCGTGATCGTGAAGCTCACGCCCAACATCACGGACGTACGTTATACCGCGCGCGCGGCGGCGCGCGGCGGCGCCGATGCGATCTCCCTGATCAACACGATCAATAGTCTCATGGGCATCGATCTCGACACCTGGAATCCGATCCCGCACGTGGACGGGAAATCGTCGCACGGCGGCTTCTGCGGCCCGGCCGTCAAGCCGATTGCCCTGAATATGGTCGGACAGTGCGCGCGCGACGAGGAAGTGGGGATCCCGATCTCGGGGATCGGCGGCATCGCCGACTGGCGCGACGCCGTCGAGTTCATGCTGATCGGATCGAGCAACGTGCAAGTGTGCACGGCGGTGATGCGCGACGGCTTCCGCATCGTCGGCGACATGATCGAGGGTCTCAACAACTATCTCGACGACCGCGGCTTGGCCTCGGTGTCGGAACTCGTGGGCAAGACCGTTCCGCGTTTCGTCAACTGGAACGACCTCAACCTCGACTACAAGATCGTCGCGAACATCGATCCCGCAACGTGCATCAACTGCAACCGCTGCTGGATCGCCTGCGAAGACGCGGCCCATCAATGCATCGACCGGCTGGTCGACGAACGCGGCGCAACTACCCTCAAGGTCGACGAAGAACATTGCGTCGGCTGCAATCTGTGCAGCATGGTCTGCCCGGTTGACGAGTGCATCACGATGGTGCGCGTCGATTCCGGTGAGACCGTGCACACGTGGAGCGAACGGCTATCAGTACCATCGTAAAGGGCGGCACGATCGTTACCGCGACGGATAAGTTCGTCGCCGACATTCTCATCGAGAACGGCACGATCACGACGATCGCCACGTCGATCCCGGGCACGGGTCCGGACGTCGTGGACGCTTCGGGAAGCTACGTGTTCCCGGGCTTCATCGATCCGCACACGCATCTCGACATGCCGTTCGGCGGCACCGTCACGGCCGACGACTTTGCCAGCGGTACGGCGGCAGCGGCCCTCGGCGGCACGACCACGATCGTCGACTTCGCGCTGCACACGAAAGGCGATTCGCTCGCCAACGCACTCAAGACGTGGGAGAAGAAGGCCGCCGGAAAGGCCTCCATCGACTACGCGTTCCACTTGACGATCGCCGATGGCCGGCGCGAGACGCTCGAAGAGATCCCGCTGATGATCGAGCGCGAGGGCGTCAACTCGTTCAAGTGCTTCATGGCCTACAAACACGTCTTGCAAGTCGATGACGAGACGATCTTCCGGGTGATGCAGGCCGCCGCGAAGTTCGGCGGTTTGGTGCAAGTGCACGCCGAGAACGGCGACGTCATCGAAGTGACCGTCAAGGAGGCGCTCGATGCCGGCCACACGGCGCCGAAGTATCACGCCCTCACGCGCCCCGTGCAACTCGAAATGGAAGCGACCGCACGGGCCATCTATCTCGCCGAGGTGTCGGGTTCGCCGCTCTACGTCGTACACGTGTCGAGCGCCGGTGCGGCCGATGCGATCAGCGACGGGCGGAAACGCGGTCTCTCGATCTACGGCGAAACCTGCCCGCAGTATCTGGTCTGCGATACGAGCGACTACGACCGGCCGGACTTCGCCGGCGCGAACTACGTGATGTCGCCGCCGCTGCGCGATAAGTGGAATCAGAACGTGCTGATCGGCAAGCTCAAGAACGGCGAGCTGCAGAGCATCGGCTCCGACCACTGTTCGTTTTTGTGCGAGCAGAAAGAGCTCGGCAAAGACGACTTCTCGAAAATCCCCAACGGCGCGCCGACGATCGAAGACCGCGTCGCGATCGTTTACGAGCGGATCGTCAACGGCGGCGTCGTCGGACTCAACCAGTTCGTCGCGCTGACCTCGACCAATCCCGCTAAACTCTTCGGCCTCTTCCCGCGCAAGGGCACGATCGCCGTCGGCAGCGACGGCGACGTCGTGGTTTGGGATCCGAACGCGTCCCGCACGATCTCCGCGTCGACGCACCACATGAAAGCCGACAACAGCATTTTCGAAGGCATGACGGTAAAGGGAACGCCGCGCTACGTCATCTCGCGCGGCCGCGTCCTCGCCAAAGACGGCAAGTACGTCGGGGAAACCGGCAAAGGCATCCGTCAAAAATCCGCCCCATTCCGCCCCGTGCAATTATAAGGCTAGGAACGACATCACTGTGAGCGACATCGTCACGATCGGTTTGATCCAGGCCCATCACGATACGCCCGGCGGCGAGCCCGTCGAAGTGCACAAGCGCGTCGCGATCGAGAAGCACGTGCGCATGATCCGTGAGGCCGCTAAACGCGGCGCGAAGATCGTGTGTCTGCAAGAGCTCTTCTATGGGCCGTACTTCTGTACCGAGCAAGATCCGAAATGGTATGAGGCGACCGAACTCGTCCCCGACGGTCCGACGACGCGCTTGATGCAAGATCTCGCGCGCGAGCTCGGGATCGCCCTCGTCGTGCCGCTCTACGAACGTACGATCAGCGGCGTGTACTATAACACCGCCGTGATCATCGATGCCGACGGTTCCGTGCTCGGCATCTATCGCAAGCACCACATCCCGCAAGTGGCGGCGGGCCCGGCCGGCTGTGGGTTTTGGGAGAAGTACTACTTCAAGCCAGGGAACGCCGGTTATCAAACGTTCCAAACGAAGTTCGCGCGTATCGGCGCGTACATCTGTTACGACCGGCATTTCCCCGAAGGCGCGCGTCTGCTCGGCCTCAACGGCGCCGAGATCGTGTTCAATCCGTCGGCGACGGTCGCCGGCCTCTCCGAGTACCTCTGGAAACTCGAACAGCCGGCGCACGCGGTCGCGAACGGCTACTACGTCGGTGCGATCAATCGCGTCGGGCTCGAAGCGCCGTGGAACATGGGCGAGTTTTACGGCCAGTCGTATCTGGTCGATCCGCGCGGTCAGTTCGTCGCCATGGGCAGCCGCGACAAAGATGAAGTCGTTATCGGCGATATGGACAAGCGCGTGATCGAAGAAGTGCGCAACACGTGGCAGTTCTACCGCGACCGGCGTCCCGAGACGTACGGTGACATGGTCGAGATCTAGTGCCTGCGACGCAGGTTCTACAAGACGGCATCGTCACGCTGACGCCCGAGGGCGTGGCGGCGGTGGCCGGAAATGCGGAACTGTGGAACGAGGACCTGCGGCCGTGCACGCGCGAGGAACATAACTGGGGCTCGAATCGCTTCGCATCGTTATGGATCGGGATGTGTTTATGCATCCCCACCTACTCGCTGGCCAGCGGCATGATTTCGCTGGGCATGAACTGGTGGCAATCGGTCCTCACGGTGTTCACCGGCAGCCTGATCGTGCTGATCCCGATCTTGCTCGTCGCGCACGCCGGCACGCGCTACGGCATCCCGTATCCGGTCTTCGCGCGCTTGTGGTTCGGGCTGCGCGGCGCGCATCTGCCGGCCCTTGCGCGCGCGGTGATTGCCGCCGGGTGGTTCGGCATCAACTCCTGGTTCGGCGGTCAGGCGCTCGACGCGATCCTCGGCCGGCTCGCGCCGGTATGGCTCGGCATCGGCATTCACCTGTGGGTGGCGTTCGGCGTGTTCTGGATCTTGAACGTCGGCATCGCCATGCGCGGGCCGCAGGCCATCGGCCGGCTGGCAGCACTCGCGGCACCCACGCTCGGCATTGCGGCGGTTGCGCTTTTCGTGTGGGGTGCGAGCGCCGTGCACGGCGTGGGCAACATGCTCGCCGCGCCGGGAACGCTCGTGGGCGGCGCGTTCTGGATGGCGTTTTTCCCGTCGGTCATCGGCGTCGTCTCCTTCTGGGCCACGCTCGCATTGAACATCCCCGACTACTCGCGTTACGCAGAATCGCAGCGCGGACAACTCCGCGGCCAGCTCGTGATGCCGATCGTCATGGCGGCGTTCGCGTTCGTCGGCATCGCGGTGACGTCGGCGACGGTCGTGGTCGACGGAAAAGCGCTGTGGAACCCGGTCGATTTGCTGCTGACGTTTCCGACGCCGGTCGTGCTGATCGGCGGCATCGTTGTCATTCTGTCGTCGATCACGATCAACGTGGGGGCGAACGTGATGGCGCCGGCGCGCGCGTTCGAGAATCTTTGGCCGCGCGTGATCACCTTCGGCATCGGCGCGATCCTCACCGGACTGCTCTCGCTCGTAATGCAGCCGTGGTACGTGCTCTCCGCGTTCAGCACGTACATCTTCACCTGGCTCGGTTCGTACGGCACGCTGCTCGGACCGTTCGACGGCATAGCGATCGCGGATTATTGGCTCGTGCGCGCGCTGCACCTCGACCTCGTCGGTCTCTATCAAAGCGGCAGCCGCTACGCATATTCGGGCGGCCTGAACGGCCGCGCCGTCGCCGCGCTGCTCGCCGGCTGGGTGCTACCGTTGATTGGCCTCGTCTATCCGCCGCTGGGCTTTTTCTGGTCGGGCGGCTGGTTCTTCGGACTCGTCGTCGCGCTCGGCACGTACGCGCTCTTTATGCGCAACGATCGCTCGAAACTCTCCGAGGACGAGTTCGCCGCGATTACCGAGTAAGGTTGGAGATGACCTCGCGGCCGACGTGGTTGACCGACGTCGTGCCGGTGAGCGCCATGGCGACGTCGAGCTCTTTGCGTAAGATCTCGATCGCCTTCGTCACGCCCGCCGCGCCGCCCGCGCCGAGCCCGTAGACGTATGCGCGGCCGATCAGGCACGCATGCGCGCCTAGTGCGAGCGCGCGCAAGACGTCGGCGCCCGTGCGGATACCGCCGTCGAAGAGCAACTCCACGGCGTCGCCGACGGCGTCGGCAATAGCGGGCAGCGCCGCAATCGATGACGGTGCGCCGTCGAGCTGCCGCCCGCCGTGATTGGAGACGACGATCGCGGACACGCCGGTGGCGGCGGCAATCTTTGCATCCTCAACGTCGAGGATGCCCTTGAGCACGATCTTCCCGGGCCAGATGCTGCGTATCCACTCGATGTCTTTCCAGGTCATCGTCGGATCGAATTGACGCGAGACCCAGGTTGCAAGCGAGGTCACGCCGTCCATGCCGGTCACGTGTCCGGCGAGGTTGCCGAACGTCTTGCGCTTGCCGCGCAAGATGCTCCACGCCCAAGCCGGTTTGCTTGCGATATCGAGCAGGTTGGCGAGCGTAATCTCCGGCGGCACCGTCATGCCGTTCTTCACGTCGCAATGCCGTTGGCCGAGGATGTTCAAGTCGAGCGTGGGCATCAGCACGCTGCACTTCGCGGCGATGGCCCGTTCGATGAGTTCGCGCACGAAGCCGCGATCCCGCATCACGTAAAGCTGGAACCAGAACGGCTTCTCGACGGCGCTCGCAACGTCTTCGATCGAATCGATCGACATCGTGCTCAGCGTATAGGGAATGCCGGCCGCTTGCGCCGCGCGGCAGGCGAGGATTTCGCCGTCGCCGTGCTGCATGCCGGAGAGCCCGATCGGTGCCAGCACGAGCGGCAGCGCTGCCGCCTCGCCTGCAATCGTCGTCGTCAGATCGCGCCGGTCGACGTCGATACCGACCCGCTGCCGCAGCTTGATCGCATCGAGATCGATGCGGTTTGCCCGCATCGTCGATTGCGTGTACGAGCCGTGGTCGGCGTATTCGAAGAACGCCTTCGGCACGCGCCGCCGGGCGAGCGTGCGTAAGTCGTCGATGCTGGTGACGTGCTTCATCCCTTTGCCCAACCATGAAAGAACGCCGGTAGATGCGAAGAGAGATCGATGTGCCGTCGGTTCCGCCGCTCGTTTGAAGCGGTGCTCGCGTTCCTCATGCTGATCGCCACGGTGCGGGGCGCGTCCGCCGCGGTGACTCCGGCGGCGCATGCCGCGGCATATCTCGAGCGCATCCGGTCGGATCGCCCGCTCCTCATGCATTTTCTCGAGCGGATGCCCAAGGGCGCCGACCTGCACCATCACCTCACCGGTGCCGTCTACGCCGAGAGCTACATCCGCTACGCGGTCGAAGACGGCGATTGCATCGACGGCACGACCTTCGCGATCGTCGCACCGCCGTGCGTTCCGGCGGAGGGACGTTACCCGGCAAGCCGTGCGCTGAGCGATTTCGCGTTTCGCAGCCGGACGATCGACGCGCTCTCGGCGCGCGACTTTACGCCGAGTCCGGCGGACCCTGACATCCGGCTGCACTTCTTTGCGGCGTTCGACAAGTTCGATTTGGTCACGAACGGACACTGGGGCGAGATGCTTGCCGAAGTCGTTGCGCGCGCGGCAGCGCAAAACGAAGTGTATCTCGAGACGATGCTCACCCCAGACCAAGGCGCGGCGATGCACCTGGCCCAGACGGTCGAGTGGAGCGACGATTTCAGCGAACTGCGGCGACGGTTGCTGGCGGCCGGAATGGCGACCGCCGTCGCCGCCGGCCGGCGGAATCTCGACGCGGGCGAGTCGGCCATGCGGGCGATCCTCGGCTGCGGAACCGCGCATCCCGATCCGGGCTGCCGGCTGACGCTGCGCTTCCAATACCAGGTGTTGCGCGCATTTCCGAAGACGTCGGTATTCGCCCAGATGCTGGCCGGTTTCGAGATGGCGAGCGTCGATTCACGCGTGGTCGCGATCAACCTCGTTCAGTCGCAAGACGAGTACAACGCGCTCAACGACTTCGGCCTCCAGCTCCGGATGCTCGACTACCTGCACGGCATCTACCCGCGCGTGCACATCTCGCTGCATGCGGGCGAGCTCACTCCCGGCGAAGTTCCGCCCGAAGAACTGCGCGCGTCGCATATCCGTGCTTCGATCGAGCTCGGCCACGCCGAGCGCATCGGTCACGGGCTCGACGTCGTCTACGAACGCGATGCCCCGGGATTGCTCGCGGAAATGGCCCGCCGGCACGTGCTCGTCGAGGACTGCCTCTACAGTCACGAACTGGTGCGCGGCATGCGCGGCCGCGACAACGTGTTGCCGATCTACCTGCGAGCCGGTGTTCCGGTGGCGCTCGCGACCGACGACGAGGGCGTGACTCGGGCTGACCTGACAACCTCGTTCGTCCGTGCGATCGAAGGCTACGGCATCGGCTACGTGCGGCTCAAAACGATGGTGCGCGACAGTCTCGATCATGCGTTCATGCCTGGTGCGAGCCTGTGGCAAGCGCCCGAGAACTTCGTGCGCGTGCCGGCATGTGCGCGCGACGCGTTGCGCGATGTTCCGGCCTCGCGAGCGTGCCGGAGTTTCCTCGCAGCGAACGAACGGGCGCGTACCGAATGGCGCGAAGAGGTTGCGTTCGCACGTTTCGAATCGGCCCTTTGATCAAAAGAGTCGCGTGGGGTCGCTGCGAAGCTCGCGTGATGCTCCGCATGTGCGCGTGTATCGCGCTCCTCTTCGCATTCGAAACGGCCGCCGCACAAGCACCCAAAGCCGCAACGCCGGCCGCGCGGACCGAAGCCTACTTGGCGGCGGCGGTCGCCGCCGCGCCCGCGCATCCGACCAAGTTGACCTTGTTCCTGGCCGAGATTCCGAAGGGCGGTGACCTCCATCATCACCTGACCGGCGCGGTGTATGCGGAGAGCTACATTCAGTACGCCGCCGAAGACGGCGATTGCTTCGATGCGACGTTCACGATCGTGCCGCCGCCGTGCGATGCCTCCAAAGGAATGTCGCCGGCGTCACGCGCCGTCACGGACTATTTATTCCGGAACCTGACGATCAATGCGCTCTCGGCGCGCGACTACGCTCCGGTTGCGGGGGATGCGAGCATCCTGGTCCACTTTTTCCTGACCTTCTTCAAGTTCGATTTGGTGACCAACGGCCATTGGCCCGAAGAGTTTGCCGAGGTGATCCACCGAGCTGCGATCCAGCACGAAGTGTATCTCGAGACGATGCTCTCGCCGGACAAGTTCAAGTCGCTGCCGCTCGGCGCCAAGGTAGGCTGGGATCCCAATTTCGATCGCATGCGGGCGAAGCTCGATGCGGCCGGGGTCCCGGCGCTCGTCGCCGAGAGCCGCAAGAATCTCGATGACGCCGAAGCGGGCGAGCGGAAGATTCTCGGCTGCGGCACGTCCACGCCCGACCCAGGGTGTGCGCTGACCGTGCGCTACATCCATCAGGTGCTGCGCGACGAGCCGAAAGAGCAAGTATTCGCGCAGATTCAGACCGCGTTCGAGCTGGCAAATGCCGATCCGCGCGTCGTTTCGGTCAACCCGGTGCAGCCGCAAGAGGATTACCTGCCGATGAGCGACTTCGAACTGCACATGCGAATGTTCGGCTACTTCCACAAACTCTATCCGAAGGTGCAGCTGACGATGCACGCGGGCGAACTCTTTCCCGGCGTCGGCAAGCCGGAAGACATGGAGAACCCCTCGCATATCCGCGATACGATCGAGATCGCCGGCGCCGTCCGCATCGGTCACGGGCTCGACGTGCTCTACGAGCGCGATCCGCGCGGATTGCTCGCGATGATGGCGCGCCGGCACATCTTAGTCGAGGACCCGATCGCCATTCACGAGTTGCTGGGCCCCGGCGTCGTGGGCGGCGATCTGTTGCCGATCTATCGCGCGGCCGGCGTGCCGGTCTCGCTTGCGACCGACGACGAAGGCGGCATCCGCAGCAACCTGACGCAGACGTTCGCGCGCGCCGTGCAGGGCTATAACATCGACTACTACGGACTCAAGCAGATGGTGCGCGACAGCCTCGAACATGGCTTCATGGGCGGCGCAGATCTCTGGCATGCACCCGAAGGCTTCGATCGCATGGTGCCGGCGTGTGCGGGACAAACGCTCGCGCCGCAGCCGGCAAGCCTCGCCTGCCGTGCGTTTCTCGGCGCGAGCCTACGGGCGCAGCTGGAATGGAAAGAAGAAGTCGCCTTCGCGCGTTTCGAGGCGCACTACTGAGCGTTCAGGAACCGGCGTACGTCGGTTCGAGGCGCGACCGCAGGTAGTCGCCGAACCGGATGGGCGGATACTTCGCCGGATGTTCGGGCCCCGCGCAACCGGGAATACACGTGATCAGCGTATCGGGATTGGGTTCGCAGAAGAAGGCGGCCGAATAGCGTTCGCGTCCGGAGCGGTTGACGACGCGGTGCGCGTTGGAAACGTAGATGTCGTTGGTCCAGCGCATCATCGCGTCGCCGATGTTGCAGACGAACGTGCCCGGCACCGGTTGGACCGCGATCCACTCGCCGTCGCGACGGCGCACTTCGAGGCCGCCGTTCGCGTCTTGCGCGAGCAGTGTCACGCCGCCGTAATCCGTGTGCGGCCCCGCGCCGTAGAGCGTGCCGTCGAATTCGCCGGGATGCGGCGGATAGTGCAGCACGCGCAGCGCCGATATCGACCGGTCGTAGGCGGCCGCGAAATAGTCCGCGTCCTCGCCAAGATCGACGGCGATCGCGCGATGAATCAGTGCGCCGACCACGAGCAAACGGTCGAAGTACGCAACGAGGCTCTCGCGGAAACCCGGCAAGCGCGGCCATTGGTTGTGCTCGCGACCCATGTTGAACGACTCTTTCGCGTCGCCCGGCCGGTTCGGGTCGAGTTTTTCGAGCGCCATCCGTGCATAGCCGAGATAGTGCGGCGAACGTTCGATGGGAATCTCACCCTTGACGTCATCCGGCAACGCGAAAAATGTCTGCGCGGCCCGGAAGAGTTCCGCGATCGCCGTTTCGGGCACGCCGTGATTGCTGACGGCAAAGAAGCCGATGTCGCGCGCCGCTGCGCCGATCTGCGCCGCGACGCTTGCGAGGCCGGCTTCCGAGCCGTCGCGCAGGGGCTGCAGATCGACGATGGGTACTCGCTCCATGCGGGTCCGTTCGGTTGGGGACGCGGAGCTCCCGTGCGGTTTGCTCGACAAAGGTCGAACGTATCGGAGCCCGGACGCGCCGCTCGCTGCTTGAGTGCGGACGCCCGGCGGCGTATGGTAGAGAAGACATGCAGCGTACCGATGCGCCATTTTTACCGCAGCGCTTAGCCGGCGCCGAGGAGACGTTTGCCGCATTGCGGCGCGACGGCGCCGCGATCCTCACCGGTTGCGGCGCCGCCCGGGAGGAGGCCCGTGGGATCGCGCTACGGGTCTTGGCGACGTTGACGCCGGTCGTGCCCGATCCCGCGCCGATCAAAGAAGGCGGCGGAAACGCCGACCGCACGTACGACAATCAACCCGGCGCCGAGGCGGGACTCGTCGTGCCGTTCCAAACGGGTCACACGGACGGCTTCGCGTACGGCGATCGCTATCCTGATTTCATCTTTCTGCTGTGCGTGCGCCCGTCCGTGGCCGGTGGTGAATCGTTTGTCGTCGACACGTATCGCTTGCTCGACGAGCTTGCCGCTTCGGCGTCGCCGGAAGACCGCGCATTTCATCAGTTCTTGACGACGATTCCCGTCGAACAAACGGAGCCGGGTTTCCAAAGCTCGCTCGCGCCGGTAATCGGCCGCAACGCGACCGGCCGCCGGATGTCACGTTGGACTCCCGTGCAGCGGCCGGATGCATCGTTGCCGAGCGCGGTGCAGCAGCAGCACGCCGCGTGGTTAACGCGCTGGCGCGATATTGCGCACGAAGCTTCGCTGCAAGCGCCGCGCTTTACGCTGCAGCCGGGCGAGACGATGTGCCTCGACAACTACCGCATGCTGCACGGCCGGACCGGATTCGACGATACCGAGCGCACGCTGTGGCGCATCTGGGCCTGGACGACGGAAGCGCCGGCGGTTCCCGACGGCATGCTATTTTCCGATAGCCGGTTCGCGGTGACGTCATAGCGCAGGTCGCAACGCTCGGCGCACCGCCCATAACACATGACGCTCCCGCCATTGCGGTGCGCGGCCTGCGGGTCAGCTTCGCCCTCGATCGTGAACGCTCGGTGACGGCGCTCGAAGGCGTCGATCTCGATGTTGCCGCCGGCAGCTTCCTCTCGATCATCGGACCGTCGGGCTGCGGCAAGTCGACCTTGCTGCGCGTGATCGCGGGACTAACGGATCCCAGCGCGGGAAGCGTTACGGTCGGTGAGGATTCGCCGCACGCGCTCGTCGCGCGCCACAAACTCGGAATAGCGTTTCAGGATCACGCGCTGCTGCCGTGGCTGACCGTGTCCGAAAACGTCGCATTACCGTTTCGCATCGCCGGCGCGGCCGTGGACGGCGCGCGGATTGCGGAGCTCCTAGCGCTCGTCGGCATGGCCGAATTTGCGCACGCACGTCCGCGCCAGCTCTCGGGCGGCATGCGCCAACGTGTGGCCATCGCGCGCGCGCTCGTTTTGCGTCCACGCATTTTGCTGCTCGACGAACCGTTCGGCGCGCTCGACGCCGTGACGCGGCGGCAGCTCAACATCGAACTCCAGCGCATTTGGTCGACGCAGCGCATCACGACCGTGCTCGTGACGCACTCGATCGACGAAGCCGTGTTTCTCGGTGACCGCGTCGTGGTAATGTCGCCTCGGCCGGGACGTATCCGGCGCGACGAGGGCATTCCGTTCGCCCGGCCGCGCGACCGCACGCTCTTGAGCGATCCGGCGTTTCATGCGCTCACCGACGAGCTGGCTCGCGCACTCGATGAGGTTACGCCGCCGTGAAATACGCCGCAGCGATTGTTTGCGGCGCGTTCGCCGTTGCGCTCGTGTGGGAAGGCATCGGACATTTCCAACTGTTCGGCACGACCTGGCCGGCGCTGAGCTCGGTGCTGCGGTATCTCTTCGCGCCCGAACACCGCGAATTGCTCGGCGTCGCACTCGCCCGAACCGGCAGCGAAGCGGTCGCGGGTCTTATCGCCGGGAGCGCCGTCGCCATCGGCCTTGCGAGCCTGAGCGTGTTGCTGCCGGCGGCGGCGCCGGGACTCGCGGCGCTGGCGAGCATCGTCAACGGCATTCCGATCATTGCGGTCGCCGGCGTGTGCGTGCTCACGTTGCCGCGCGACGCCACGCCGGTCGTCGTTGCAGCCCTGGCCGTGTCGTTCATCGTGTTCGTTGCCGGCAGCGCGGCGCTCGCAACGGCTTCGGCGGCGCATCGCGACCTGTTTGCCGTGCTCGGCGCATCGCGTTTCACCACGTTCGCGCGGCTCGACGTTCCGGGCGCCGTTCCCGCCCTGCTCGATGCCGTGCGATCGGCCGCGCCGGCTGCGGTCGTCGGCGCGATCGTCGGTGAATGGTTTGCCTCGGAGCACGGTCTCGGGCCGTTGCTGGTGGCGGCGATGCAGAACTATGCCATCGATCAACTGTGGGCCGTGGCGCTTGCCGGGACGTGCTTGTCGATCGCGCTCTACGGCGTTCTCGGTGCCGCGCAGTTCGCCGCGGCCGCGCGCCTCGATTGATGCGCGCCGTTGCCGTGGGCTGGCCGATCGTCCTGCTCGTGCTCGCGTGGCAGCTTTGGATCGTCGCGGGCAACGTGCCCTCGATCGTCGCACCGTCGCCGTGGGCCGTGCTCGTCGAATTGGCGCACGATCCGCTGCTGTACGGACACGCAGCGCTCGCGACGATCGGCGTTGCCGTACTTGGCCTCGCTCTCGGGACGATGCTCGGCGTCGCGCTCGCGGTCGCGATCTGGCTCACGCCCTTTGCCGCCGGGGCGATGACGGTACCGGCGCTGCTGGTGCAATCGACGCCGCTGATCGCCACGCTGCCGGTGCTGGCGCGTCTGCTCGGCTATGGTGAACAAACCGTCATTGCGGCGGCGGTCGTGATCACGTTCTTGCCGACGTTCGTCCTCGTCGGCGCGGGCCTTCGCACGTCGCCGGCGGGGGCGGAGGGGGTGTTCGCCGCGCTCGGGGCGAGCCGCCGTGCGCGGCTCGTATTGCTCGCGCTTCCGGCAGCGGTGCCGAGCACACTCGTCGCGATCCGCATCGCGGCGGCGAACAGCATCCTTGCCGCCTTGATCGCCGAGTATCTGATCGGGCAGTTCGGACTCGGCCGGCTTTTTGCCGACGCGCAGAGTCAGTTTCTCACCTCGCGTTCGTGGGCCGCGAGTTTGGTCGCAACCGTCTTGTCGGTTGCGGCATATGCGGCTGCACGCCGCTTCGAACGTTACGGAAAGCGGTTTACGGCATGATGCGACGCGGCGATCTGCTCCGGGGTGCGGCGGCGGCAGCCGGCCTCGCAGCTTTTGCGGGGCCCGCGAGCGCCGCGACGATGGTGACGACGCAACTGCAGTGGATCAAGGACGTCCAGAACGCCGGCTGGTGGGTTGCCGATGCAAACGGCTACTTTCGCAGCGAAGGCATCGAGTCGAACGCGCTCGCCGGCGGCCCGAACCTCGCTAGCGTTGAAGCCGTCGTTGCAGCCGGCCGGGCCGACATCGGCATGGATCAATTCGAGCGCGTCATCGACGCAAACGCCGCCGGCGCGGACTTCGTCATATTCGCCGCGCTCTATCAGAAGAACCCGGCGGCGCTGCTGTCGCTGCCGGCGCATCCCGTCCGCACCGCGCGCGACCTGTTGGGGAAACGCGTCGGCGTTCAGCAAGGCGGCAAGGTCTACATCGACGCGATCATGGCGGTCAACCATCTGCCGCCGAACTATACCGAAGTCGTGGTCGGGGCAACGCCGGACCCGCTGCTGCAGGGCGCGTGCGATGCCTACGTGTGCTTCGTGACGAACCAGCCGCTCCAACTCGCCGAGCGGGGAATCGCGAGCGTGGTCGCAACGTTCGACGATCTCGGCTACGCGACGTACACCGACTGTTTGTTTTGCACGCGCGACTATCTCAAAGCCAATCGCGCAACCCTCGTGCACTATACGCGCGCGCTGCGGCGCGGGTGGCTCGAGAGCACCCGCGATCCGGCCCTCGCCGCGCACCTGGCCGTTTCGAAATACGGCGTCGAACTCGGTCTCGACGAACGCAAAGAACTCGCGACCAGCCGCGCGCAAATCCCGCTTTTGATCGGCCCGGAAACCCGCGCGCACGGTATGCTCTGGATCGACAAGGTCCGCGTTGCCGGCCCCATTTACGCATCGCTGCGGGCCACCGGCCGCACGGCGCTGCCCCCGGTCGATCGTCTCGTCGATACGTCGATCCTCAGCGCCGCGTCGCGCGCTTAAACTCCGCGGAACGCGGCAAGTGCGGCGCGCGTTTGCGGTACGACGACGCGGCCGGCGGTGACGGCGCGCGTGAGAGCATCGAGCCGCTCGATCATCGCCGCGGTCACGACGTTACGCGTATACTGAAAATCGGTGAGACCGACGCCGTGCTCCTTCAAACCGAGTGCCAGTACGGCCGGACGCGGCCGGCGCTGTGCCGCTAACGTGGCCAGCAGAACGACGCTGTTGTCGATGCGTTTGATGACGCTGGTGAGGATCTTCCCGGGCGCCAAACCATCTTGATCGGCATCGACGCCGATGGCAAAAACGCCGCTGCGGGATCGGACTTCCCCGATGGCACCTAGGCCCGCTTTGCCGGCGGCCGCGTACACGATGTCCGCACCTTGGCCGTAGAGAAGTGCGGCGAGTTCGCTGCCCGCGGCGACGTCGTCGAAGTCGCCGATATACTTCACCAGCACGCGCACGTTCGGATCCACGGCCCGCGCGCCGGCGGCGTAGCCGACTTCGAATTCGCGAACGATCGGAACGTCGATGCCGCCGAGAAAGCCGATCGCTTTCGTGCGCGTCACCATCGCGGCGAGTGCGCCGGCGAGGAACGACGCCTCGGCTGATTTGAACGTGACCGACGTGACGTTCGGCGCATCGAGAACGGCGTCGACGATGGCGAAATGCCGCGTTGCAAAGCGCGCGGCGACCTCGGCGAGATCCGGCGCCTGATCGTAGCCGATCGCAAAGACTTCATCGTAGCCTTTGCTGGCAAAGACCATGAGATTCGGCTGGTAGTCGGCGGCCGAGCGCGATTGCAGCACGGCGATCGCGACGTGCAGGCGCGCTCGTGCCGCCAAGAGCCCAGCGTACGCCGAATCGTTGTACGAGTGATCGCCGAGGCCGCCGAGATCGGAGACCATGCCGATGCGGACCGGCTGCGGTCCGGGCAGCCGGCGTGCACACGCGACGAGGAGCCCAGCCGCACCGAGGAGGGCAAACCGGGCGCGGTTCATGTCCGCAAAAACGGCGCCCGGCGGCATCGTCGATGTCTCATTTGTCCAATGCTGAAGAGAAGATAAACATGAAGGTTAAGGAAAGTTGAAGATAGTCCGCCGGGTCGCATTTGAGCGCCGGTGGCATCTCTATTCATGAGGTTTTTATGAGCATTTTCAGGAGCCCGCGCGCGATCGGCGGCTTAGCCCTCGTTCTCGCGTTGTTGGCCTCGATCGTACCGGCCGGAGCCGCAACGGCCCCGGTCGTAGCCCAGGCAACGTCGCAGGCAACGTTCAGCGGATCGGTCCACGATCAAACCGGCGCCTCGGTGCCGAACGCAGCCGTGACGGTCACCGGTCCTACCACCGCGACGACCACGACGGATGCCGACGGAAACTTTTCCGTTAGCGTCCCGGCGGGCATCTACCGGGTCTCAATCGCCAAGGGCGGTTTCAACTCCGTAGCGCTTCCCGACGTCACGGCAGCGGAAGGCACATCGACGCCGCTCGCGGTCACGATGACGCAAGCGTCGCTGAATTCGTTGCAGACGATCGGCACCGTGACCTCGACGACGCGCGGCAGCTCGATCAATGCGGGCCCCGCGCAAACGACGGTCATTTCGGCGCAAGCCTTCCAAGATCTGGGCGACCCGCAAATCAACAGCGTGTTGCAACGCATCCCCGGCCTGACCGTTCAACAGATGGGCAGCCAGCAAGATCGCACGATCGTTATCGGCGGCGTGCAGCCGTATGAGACGCAGGTGCTGATCGACGGCCATCCCGTCGCGCAAGGTCAGTATGGCGTGTGGGTCAGCACGTATTTCCCGTCGTTTCTCATCGGCAGTGCCGAGGTCCAGTCCGGTCCCGGCAACACGACGCCGTTCGCCAACCTCGCAGTCGGCGGCACGGTCAACCTCGTAACGCCGGGGTTCACCAAAGCGACGCATGCCTCACTCACGCAAAGCATCGACAACTACGGCTCGCTCTCGTCCGTATTTCTCGGGACGGGTTCGGTCGGTCACCTGAGCTACGTGGTCGACGCGGGCACGCTCGGTCAGAACACGCCGTTCACCGGCAAGACGGACTGCATCACGCTGCCCGACGGCAATACGGGCTTCTCCGTCATTTCCGGCTGCGGTCCGGCAGACGGCAACCTTTATCAGCGCGGCTACGCGTTCAAACTGCGCTACGACTTCACGCCGACGACATCGTTCACGGCGAGCTATGTCGGTGCGTACGGCGGGTACAACCCGCAAGGCACCGCCTGGGGCACCGCGCTCGGGCCGACGACCATCGAAAACTGCCAAACCACGTCGACGATCTGCGGCGTTCCGAACAACCCGTACATCGGTAAGACCATCAACGGCTACCAGTGGTACACGGGTTCGTCGATCTACAACAACCAGACACTGTGGGACGGCGAATTCCGCACCGCGATCGGTTCGGGAACGCTGCTCATTCGTCCGTACATCGGCCAGATCGAACCCGAGATCATCGTCGATGCCGGTAGCGAAGGCTACCAAAAATTCTACGGCGCGCCGGGCGTCTTTGATAGCAATCCCAGTGGTACGCTGGTTCCCGGACAACCAATCCCCCCGGGTTATACGCCGACGGCCGGTTCGGCCGAGGCCAATTGCTTGGGATCGTTCGGCAGCATCACCAATCCGGCCGGCAACTACACCACGGTCAACAACCAGTTCCAGTGCTTCGGTAACCCGTACACCACGTACGAACAAGACAAACTCTACGGCATGACGACGTCGTTCACCCAACCGCTGGGCGATAACGGCAACTTCCTCCAGCTGACGTACGATTTCCACGGTCAAAGCACGTTCGCGTACATCGACCAGCCGGCGTTCGTATCGGTGCCGCTCTCGACCGATCGTTACTCGACGTTCGCGCTCACGGGCAGCATCGCGGTGGCGCCGCGTGCTACGTTCAATGTCGGTTTGTACGACACGTTGTGGAACGTGATCGGCACGAAGCCGGCCAGCAACGTCGACCCGACGCTGGTCGGGTTCTCGCGCACGGTATCGCATTTCGATCCGCACGGCGCGTTCGTGATCCGTCCCGATGCGAACAACTCGATTCGTATCGCCGCCGGTACGTCGACGACGTTCCCGTTCGTCGGACAAGTCAGCGGACTCGCAACGTTCGAGCCGCCGGCATGTTCGCTTGGTGCCCCGTTTGCCGACGGCGGCACGCTGACCGAGAAAAACCCGAACTTGAATCCGGAAACCAGCATCGCCTACGACGTCGGTGCGGATCACAAGTTCTCGAACAGCTCGGTCGTGAGCGTCGATCTCCAAGAGACGGTCGTCCACGGTGTATTTGCGAACATCACCTCCGCGGTGCCGTCGGCCAGCCCGAATCTCTGCTTGCCGGGGCAGCCGTCGACGGAAGGCATCTTCTTGCCGGCCAACGTCGCGCGACTCGTCGCGCAGTCGGTGAACCTCAAGTACACCTACGCACCGCCGAAGGGCCTCGGCTTCAACCTCGCCGCATCGGCGGAGAGCTCGATCATCTCCGGCTTCACGGCGGCGAACGCACCGCTGCTCCCGGCCAACAACATCCAGACCTGCGGCTCAGGCACGACGGTCGGTCAGTCGACGTGCATCCCGTATCTGCAAGGCTACGGGCAATTCACGTGGACTGCAGCGAAGACGTTCCTCGCGCTCGGCGCGCAGTACTACGGTAACAACAACGCGTACTTCTCGCCGCCATTTGCCCAAGTCGACTTCGTCGCCCGGCAAGCGATCGCGAAACACGTCACGCTGCAAGTGTCGGTGCAGAACCTGCTCAACACCAACAACTACGGCCTGTACTTGCCGATTCCGAACGCGGGCACGCCGCTCATCACGAACAACGTGGTCGGGAACTCGATCCAACAGGGGAATTCTCCGACGTCGCTCGTGCCGGCCTCGCCGCGCTACGTGCACATGGACCTCAACCTGCACATCTAGCAGGCCGGTCTACGAACGAGAAGAGCCTCACGCTTCGGCGTGGGGCTCTTTTTCTTGCGTCAGATCTTGGCGGGGTGCCAGATCGTCTTCATCTCGGTGAACGTCAGCACGCGATCGAGGTTATCGTACGATGCGGAAAACCACGCCTTGGCGGATGGGGCATCCTCGAAGCGCGTCCGCGTGACGCTTTCGGACGCGAGCTGCCCGAGGGCAACTTCGGCGTCGTGGCCGACCCCGAAGGCGTGCAGGCCGTCGACGTCCATGTGCCCGGCGAGCGCCGGGCCGAGCTCGGCGCGCGTCCCGGTGATGACGTTGCACACGCCGCCCGGGAGGTCGCTCGTGGCCAAACACTCGGCAAAGACCACGGCCGTGCGCGGGTCGCGTTCCGAGGCGACCACGATAACGGCGTTGCCGCTGACGAGAGCCGGAAGAATCGCCGTAACCAGGCCGAGGAGCGCCGGCTCCTCGGGCGCGATGACCCCGATAACGCCGGTCGGCTCGGTGGTCGAGAAATTGAAGTGCGGACCGGAGACGGGATTGCGCGCCGATGCCAAAGCGACGTACTTGTCGCACCAGCCGGCGTACCATACCGCGCGGTCGATCGCGGCATCGACCTCGCGCCGCGCCGCGGCAGCATCGACGGTGCCGCCCAAGACGAGCTGCTCGGCCAGGCTGCTGGCGCGGGCCTCCATCATCTCGGCGAGGCGATACAGGACGAGCCCGCGGTTGGAGGGCGTCTGACCGGCCCATTTTTCGTGCGCGGCACGCGCGGCGATCACGGCATCGCGGACGTCCTTACGGGAGCCGCGGACGACGTTCTCGCCGCCCACGCCGTCGGTCCGGCCCGATTCGCTGCGCACGAACGCTCCGTTCACGTAGAGCTTGTAGGTCTTCCTGACCGCGACACGATCGCCACTCATGGCCGGAAGCTTCGCCAAGCGCCGGGCAGGCCTCTCCCGCGCTTGCCGGGACGGGCCTGTTTCGCCACCAAGCACGCCGGGTAACCGAGTCGCATGCCTACCACAGCGAAGGCGCGCAATGGCGCCGCCACCAAGCCGTTTCTCACCGACGTTGCAACGCTGCGTAAAAACGCGCGTGCCCGTATTGCCAAGGGCGCCGTCACCGATACGTACGAGGGCAGCGTGCAGACCGCAATCGATTTGCTGCAGGGTGCGCTCGCGACCGAGATCGTGTGCGTCCTGCGTTACACGATGCACGCCGTCGCCGCGACCGGCATTGCGAGCGAAGGTCCCAAAGCCGAGTTCTTGCAGCACGCGAAAGAAGAACAAGGCCACATGATGCAACTCGCCGAGCGCATCAACCAGCTCGGCGGCACGCCCGACTTCGACCCGAAAAATCTCGTCTCACGTTCGGCCTCGCAGTACGGCCCCTCCGATGCGAACCTGGTCGAGATGCTCAAAGAAAATCTGGTTGCCGAACGGATCGCGATCGACCACTACCGCGAGTTGATCAACTACTTCGGCGTCAAGGACTCGACCACGCGCACGATGCTCGAAGGCATTCTTGCGGTGGAAGAAGAGCATGCGAACGACATGCACGATCTGCTCGTGTCGCATGAGGGACGTCCGTTCATCAAGAAGTAGGCCGGATGGAATTGATCTGCGTCCGGCACGGGCGCACGGCCTGGAATGCGCTGCGCCGCTTCCAAGGGCAAACCGACATCCCGCTCGACGACGAGGGCCTCGCGCAAGCGCAGGCCCTCGCTGCACATTTACGCGACGAACGCTTCGATCTCGCGCTGGCGAGCGATCTCACGCGCGCGCGGACGACGGCCGAAGCGATCTTGGGCGACCGCGATGTGGTACTCGAACTCTCGCCGGAATTTCGCGAGATGCACTTCGGGCAGTGGGAAGGGCTGACGTGGGATGAGATTCTCGGCCGCTGGCCCGAGCTCGACATCAGCGGCGAAAAAGTTCCGATGCATTACACGGCCGAGGGCGGCGAATCGTGGGACGCGCTCTGCGCGCGGGTCGATGCGGCGTTGCGCGACCTCGCCGGGCGCATGGGCGCCGGCGATCGGGCGCTCATCGTAAGTCACGCCGGCGTGATGCACGGGATCGTGCGCAGCCTGACCGGCGAGCCGACCACGACGATACGCTTTTCGCCCGGCGGCATCATCCGGGCGCGCGGTTCGTTTGCCGCCGGTTGGGAACTGACGGCGATCAACGAAACGGCGGACGCGGGGACGGCTGCATGATCGATGCAACCGATCCGGCCGTCGCGCAAGCCGCGCGCGAACGGATCGATCGGCTTGCTAAACCGCGCGGCAGCCTGGGCCGGATCGAGACACTGGCCGTGCAGTTGTGCGCGATTGCGGGCGGCGTGCCGGCGCATAATTTCGAGCGCCGGGCGATCCTCATCGCCGCGGGCGATCACGGCCTTGCGGCCGACGGCGTGAGCGCGTATCCGCCGGACGTCACGGCGCAGATGGTCGGTGGAGTTCTCGCGGGCACGGCCGCAATCGGCGCCTTCGCGCGCGCCGTGCGGGCCGAAGTGTACGTGGCGAATTTCGGCGTGCGCGTACCGCTCGCGCCGCACGAGCGTTTGATCGACGTCAACGCCGGATTGGGCACGGCGAACCTTGCGCGCGAGCCGGCCATTCCGCGCGCGGCGCTCGAGGGCGTGCTCGCCGCCGGACGCTCGGCGTTCGAGACGTTGCGCCGGCGTGCGCCGTTCGACGTCTTGGCGTTGGGCGAAATCGGGATCGGAAATTCGACCAGTGCCGCAGCCATCGTCGCGGCGTTTACGGGTTCGCCGGCAGCTTCGGTTGCGGGACGTGGAACGGGCGTCGATGATGCCCGGCTGCAGCGGAAAACGGACGCCATCGAAGCGGCGCTCGCGCGCTGCAGCGATTTCGGCTGGGACGAAATCGCCAGCGAAATGGGCGGCTACGAAATTGTGGGGCTGGCCGGCGTGATGCTCGCGGCTGCGGAGGCTCGCATTCCGATCGTGCTCGACGGCTTCATCGTCGCCGCGGCGGCGCTGATCGCGGCGGATATCGCCCCGAACGTACGCGACTACTTCATCGCGGCGCACCGTTCGGAGGAACCCGGGCACGGGCTCGCGCTCGGGGCACTGCATCTCGAACCGCTGCTTGACTTGGATCTCCGGCTCGGGGAAGCCAGCGGCGCTGCGCTAGCACTGCCGTTGATCGAAGCCGCCGCTCGCATGGTCCGCGAGATGAAGACCTTCGCCTAGGCCGGTGTTGCGCCGCGCTAGTCTAGCCCTTCAACAGCGAGCTGCTTCACTCGGGCACCGGCGCCGCGTTCGATCGTGACGCGGCTCGGCGCGACGCCGAAGCGCGCGGCGACGGCCGCAATGACCGCCTCGTTGGCCCGCCCATCGACGGCGCGTTCCCGCACGGCGACGACCAGCATCCCGTCCGCGGCGGTTATTCCCGGGTGGCGCGATCCAGGCTTCACCTTAACCGTCAGACGCAAGGGCATCGTCCTGGCGGGGGGAACCGCAAACCCGTGGCTTTGGATTCCCGGCAAAACCGGCTCATGCTCCCGCTCGGCGACCGCGCGCCGGAGGCGATCAACGTGATCGTCGAGATACCGAGCGGCTCGCGCAACAAGTACGAGTACGACAAATCGATGGACATCTTTCGTCTCGACCGCGCGCTTCATTCTCCGGTGTACTATCCCGGCGACTACGGGTTCGTGCCGCGCACGCTCGCGCTCGACGACGATCCCCTCGACGTGCTGATCCTCGTATCGGAGCCGACGTTCAGCGGGTGTCTCGTCGTCGCCCGTCCGATCGGCATCCTCTCGATGATCGACGACGGCAAGTCGGACGATAAGGTGCTGGCCGTTCCGGTCGGTGAGCCCGAGTACGCCGACGTGCACAACTACACGCAGATCTTTGCGCACCAGCTGCGCAAGATCGAGCATTTCTTCGCAACCTACAAACTGCTCGAAGGCAAGAAAACGAGCACGCACGGCTGGTCCGACGCGGGTGAAGCGCGCCGCATCATCATGGAAGCCGCAGACCGCTTCGACGAAAACAAACTCTAAGCGGAAATTTGCATCGGGCGGCCGGCGAGTAGGTTGGGCGGGAGTATTAACGGGCCGCCGCGTTCGGGGATAATCGGGCGCGAGAAGATATAGCCTTGGCCGGTCGTCGCACCGAGACCGCACAGACGCTCCGCTTGCTCCGTCGTCTCGATGCCTTCCGCCACGACCGTCAAGTCCAGCGACCGCGCGAGGTCGAGCAGCATGCGGCAGATGGGTTCGCTTGCAATCCCGGAACCCGTACCGGACACGAAGCTGCGATCGATCTTCAAGCTGTTGATCGGGAACAAACTCAAATAGCGCAGCGACGAGTAGCCGATGCCGAAATCGTCGACGCAAATCTTCACGCCGCCGGCGCGCAAGCGTTCCAGAACGGCGCCGGCGCCGGTGCTGGTATCAATAATCGCGTTCTCGGTAATTTCCAGCGTCACCGTTTCGGGCCGCACGCCGGTGGCTTTAATCGCCGCGAACACGTGCTCGGGAAGATCGCCGTGCATGATCTCTTGCACCGAGACGTTGACGTGCATCGTGAGGGTCGGATCGTCGCGCTGTTCTTGCGCTAAGCGCTCGAGCGAACGGATGAGCACTTCGCGGCCGAGGCGCACGATGACGCCCGTTTCTTCCGCCGCAGGAATGAAGAGATCCGGCTGGATCATCCCCTCGCGCGGATGCTGCCAACGCACGAGCGCTTCGTAACCCACGGTTTTCCAGTCGGTCAAACGCACGAGCGGCTGAAACGCCACCCGAAACTGATCCGGTTCGTTGATCGCATCGCGCACGTCGGAGGAAATCTGCAGCCGGCGCACGGCGCTCTCGTGCATGACTTCGTTGAAGATCGTATAGGTCGCGCGGCCGTCGGCTTTGGAGCGGTAGAGCGCGATGTCGGCGTCGCGCAGCAAATCTTCGGCCCGCTCGTAGCGCGCGTGCGCGACCGCAACGCCGACGCTGGCCGTCGTGTAGAGGCGGCGGCCTTCGATGTTCGCCGGTTCGGCAACGGTGGCGTGCAGCCACTCGACGCGCGCTTCGATATCTTCATCGAGGAAGATGACGCCGAATTCATCGCCGCCCAGCCGCGCGACCATTTCGCCGGGCCGCATGATCGAACGCAAGCGCTGCGCGACCGCGCGCAGCAGCGCATCGCCGGCGAGATGGCCGAGGCTGTCGTTGACGACCTTGAAGTGGTCGAGGTCGACGAAGGCAACCGCGAGACCGGGCAAGCGCGAGCGCAGCGCATCGCCGAGCTGGGCGGAGAAGAGGCCGCGGTTGGGGAGACTCGTGAGGGCGTCATGCGTCGCTTCGTGGATGAGCCGGTCGCGGATGACGATGCGATCGCTCACGTCGTCGATGACGGCGATCGCGAACGGTTCGTCGTCCTCGGGGACGTAGGTGACGCTCACGTCGGCCCAGAGGGTCGAGCCGTTCTTGCGCTTGTAGCGCATCTCGTGTTCGTAGGAGGACACCTCGCCCCGGACCAGCGCCCCGAAGGCTTCGAGCGTCCGCTCGCGATCGGATTCGTCGCTGAGGTCCTTCATCGTCTTGCCGACGAGTTCGCGGCGCTCGTAGCCGAGCATCACGTCGAAGGCGGCGTTTGTCTCGCGCAGGGTGCCGTCGACGTCGACCACGACGATGCCCAGCGGGGCGCCCTCGAAGACCGTTCGGAAACGTGCTTCGGCGCGCGCGAGGGCGACCTCCGACTTCACCCGTTCCGACTCGTTACGCAAGGATAGCGAGCGTACGGTCGCACCGAGCAGCCGGACGAGTACGCCGGCGATGACGAGAACGGCGAGCACGGCGATGCTGATCGTGGCCCACAAAGGCCACGAGCCATCGGCTACCGCTAGGAGTCCTCCCAAAAACATCTCCCCTATTACTTCGGGCAGATTGGCTTTCGACCCGAGTGAAACCCGTTCGACATACGGGAAGGCCGGTCGAACGTCTCGTTAGGTCAGTGCCGGGCTGAGCGACTCCAGTGCAGCGTTGAACGTGGGGCTGGGGCGCATCGCCTTGCGGATGAGCGCTTCATCGCCATGGTAATAGCCCTTGATGTCGACCGGTTTGCCTTGAACGGCAGCGAGTTCGGCGAGGATCTTGGCTTCGTTCTCGGTCAAGGTCTTGGCGAGACCGGTGAACGCTACTTGCAGCTCTTTGTCGTCGGTCTGTTCGGCCAAGGCTTGCGCCCAGTACATCGCAAGATAGAAGTGGCTGCCGCGGTTGTCGATCCCGCCGACCTTACGCGCCGGCGATTTGTCCTGGTCGAGGAACTTGCCGGTCGCGGCGTCGAGCGTCTTGGCGAGTACCTTCGCCTTGGCGTTGCCGCTCACGTCACCAAGATGTTCGAATGATGCGGCCAGCGCGAGAAACTCGCCGAGCGAATCCCAACGCAGGAAGTCTTCCTCGGTAAACTGTTGCACGTGCTTGGGCGCCGAGCCGCCCGCGCCGGTCTCGAACAGACCGCCGCCGGCCATCAACGGCACGATCGAGAGCATCTTCGCGCTCGTGCCGAGTTCCATGATCGGGAAGAGATCGGTGAGGTAGTCGCGCAGCACGTTGCCGGTTACCGAGATCGTGTCCTGACCCTTGCGAATGCGATCGATCGAGAACTGCGTCGCGTCGTTCGGCGCCATGATGCGGATGTCGAGGCCCGCGGTGTCGTGGTCTTTCAGGTACGTCTCGACTTTTTTGATGAGCTGAGCGTCGTGCGCGCGCTTGGGATCGAGCCAGAACACGGTCGGCGTCTTGGTAGCGCGCGCACGGTTCACGGCGAGTTTGACCCAATCGCGCACGGGCGCGTCTTTCACTTGGCAGGCGCGGAAGATGTCGCCCGCTTCGACGTTCTGTTCGATGAGTGCGTTCCCCGATTCGTCGAGCACGCGCACGACGCCGGCGGCGGGGATGAGGAACGTCTTGTCATGCGAGCCGTATTCTTCGGCCGCTTGTGCCATCAAGCCGACGTTGGGCACGTCGCCCATCGTGACCGGATCGAACGCGCCGTGCTTCTTGCAGTCCTCGATGACCGTCGCGTAAACGCCCGCGTAGCTGCGATCCGGGATCACGGCTTTTGCGTCGTGCAACGTACCGTCGGGGCCCCACAGCTTGCCCGATTCGCGAATCATCGCGGGCATCGAGGCATCGATAATGATGTCGCTCGAGACGTGCAGGCTCGTGATCCCCTTATCGGAATCCACCATCGCGAGCTGCGGACGCTTCGCGTATTCCGTCCGGATGTCGGCTTCGATCTCGGCTTGCTTTTCAGCCGGCAACGTTTTGATGCGCGCGTAGAGATCGCCGAGGCCTTGATTCGGGTCGACGCCGAGTTGCTTGAACGTTTCGGCGTGCTTCGTGAAGACGTCGGAAAAAAAGACCGAAACGACCGCGCCGAAGATGAGCGGATCCGAGACCTTCATCATCGTCGCTTTGAGTTCCGCGATGAAGACGACACCCTTCGCCTTGGCGTCGGCGACTTGCGCTTCGAGGAACGAGCTCAGCGCCTTGCGGCTCATCACGGCGGCGTCCACGACCTCGCCCGCGAGTACCGGCGTCTTTTCTTTCAAGACGGTTTTCGCACCGCCGGCATCCGTGAACTCAATCTTGAGATTGCCGGGCCGTTCGATCAGCACCGATTTCTCGCTGCCGAAGAAGTCGCCGCCGTCCATGTGCGCGACATGCGACTTGGAGTCGGCCGCCCAGGCGCCCATCTTGTGCGGATGTTTGCGGGCGTAGTTCTTCACCGACAGCGGCGCGCGGCGATCGGAGTTGCCTTCGCGCAGCACCGGGTTGACCGCGCTCCCCGTGACCTTGTTGTAGCGCGTGCGGACGTCTTTGTCGGCGTCCGTCTTCGGCTCGTCCGGGTACTCCGGCAGCGCGTAGCCCTGGCTCTGCAGTTCCTTGATCGCGGCCTTCAACTGCGACGTCGACGCGCTGATGTTGGGCAGCTTGATGATGTTGGCTTCGGGCTGTGTCGTGAGCTCGCCGAGATAGGCGAGCTCGTCCGGTTGCCGCTGCGCCGGCGTGAGCGCTTCGGGGAAGCCCGCCAGGATGCGGCCTGCAAGCGAGATGTCGCGCATTTCGAGCCCGACTCCCGCGGTACTCGAGAAAGCCTGGATGATCGGCAAGAGCGAGCGCGTCGCCAGTGCCGGCGCCTCGTCGGTGAGCGTGTAGATGATATTCGACGTGGTGGACATTCTACTCAGACTCTCTCTAAAGACAAGCGGGGGTGCTATGAGCGCGCTTTCGATCCTCGCGCCGCAGGGCCTCGCAGGGCTTCGCAGGGCGCGTGGGCGCCCGTTAGGTAAAGGCTAGGTTCGCTTCTACTCGCTGCAGTGCGTTCGCGAAAGCGGACTCGCCGTTGCGGGCGAGCGTATCGTAGAGTGCGATCGCGGTCGATTGCGAGAGCACGGCGGCGTGATACCACGCTAGCGTGGTCGGGGGCTGCCACTGCGCGTAACGCGCTTTGAGTTCCTCGTCGACCACGTGCGCCGCGTGCACCGAGTACACGTAGTCGTGGTCGCTGAGATAGTTGATGAAACACTCGGTCGGCACCGGATCGGCGGCGAGCTTCCAGCCCGCGCCGTCGGCCTTCACGAGGCCGTATGCAACCGGATCCACGCTGGCGATGATCGCCGCTGCGCGGCACCAATCCGTGACTTGCTTTTCATCGCCGAGCGAGGGCGCGGCATGCGCTGAGAGCAGCGTCGTGACGAAGCGCGGCGTGCGGCCGTGCACGATCGCTTGGGCGCCGGAGAGCGTGTGGTGCGCACCAGTTCCCGCAATCGTCGCTTCCTCGAACATCGTGCCGTCATCGCGCCACTGGAACACCGCGGTCTTCATGATGTCGTGATAGAGCGCGGCGGCGATGATCGTGTCGCGGTCGACCGTCGGCCGGCCGCCGAAGTAGTGCGAGTCGTAGTTCTTTGCGAACGCATCGGACATCGACGCGTTGAAGTACTCATGCGTCGCAAGACCGCCGGGATAGGCGTGATGCGAGCCGTTGCCGGAACCCGGCGTCGACCAGAACGGCTGCATTGCCGTCGGGCTGTTCGGTTCCGTTCCGGCAGGAAAGATGCCGCTCACGGGCGCGTCCGCTTTCACGAACCCCGCGGCCGCGAGTGCGTCGCGCACGGCCGTACGCTTTTCCGGCGTCGGTGCGCTAGCCGCAAAGTCGGGCGTGGAGTTGCGTAAGAAGCGCAGCACGGATTCGCGCAGGTCGGTCGCGCCGATCGTCCGCGCGAGCGATTCGACGTTCGAATACAGCGTGCGCACATACGGTGAGCGCTCGGCCAGCCGCATCGCGTGCGCGTTGCCGGGCGAGAGCGGGCCGAGCGGCATCGGCAGCGGATAGCGCGCATCGGCCGCTTCGGCGATCGCCTCCGGCCCCAACACGAGCGGCGCCGCAACGGTGGCCGCGACCCCAAAAAAAGCCGCCCGGTTGAATAACGCCGAGCGGCTTTCGCTAACGCACATCCCGCGTTTTACGCGGTAGCGGGTCAGGGGTCCTAGAGGTGGCGCTTCGCTTTCAGCGCCGCGATGCGCCGGGCGATGGCAGCCGCCCCGAAGCGCGGACCGCCGGGTCCCCGCGAGCTTACGCCGGAGGCGATGCTTTGCGAGCGACGCGCGCCGGTCGTCTCACGATTGCCGTCGTAGAGCGCGAATCCGGTCGCACCAAACGACGTGATCTGCGTGACGGTCGTCGTGCCCGACGCAACCGCGAACGACGCGTTGACGCCCGTCCCGAGGTTGAAGCTATCGAAGCTCGAGAAGAAGATCGTTCCGCCGCCGGCTACCGCGATCGGATAGCCGGTGAAGTTGCCGGTGATGTGGCGCGGCGACGACGCGCCGTTCGGACCACCGACGCCCCCAGGACCGAAGACCTCGATGTCGTGCAGCGAATCGCCCGACGCCGGACAATTGGTGGGGTCGATGTTGCAGTTGGCATACGCGGCGTTGTTATTCATAACATAGACGTTACCGGAAGCATCGACGTCGACGCCTTCCGGACCGGCGCCGTTCGCATCACTCGTGGTGGCAACGAACGTCTCTTTGCCGGCCGGGGGATAGATGTACAGACCGGCCAGGTGATCCGGTTGAAAGAACGAGTATTCCGTGACGTAGAGCGTGCCGTCGGGACCGATCGCCGAGTAATTCGGCGCGAAGTCGCCTTGCTCAAGGCCGTTATGGTCGGCGCCGGCCGGAACGATCGTTTCCGGGATCGTCCGGACAACGGTTGACGATGACGCTGCGTACACGGGGTACGTGATCGTCGAACCATCCGGGCTGTACGTTGCCGTGAACAGAGTTCCGTCGTGGCCCATGATACCGAAGGGCGGGGAATTTTCGACGATCGTGCGGCTCGGCGTGCTGCCTGCGCCCGGATCCCAGACATCGAACACTAAGCCCGTACCCTGGACTTGGCCGATGACCGCAAACGCACCGGCGCCCGACGAGACGAGGAAGCCGCCGCCTGTATTCGAGGGCGTGTAGGTGGTTATCGCTTTCGTTGCCGCGGTGTATTTGGAAATCGTCGGGGGGAGCGGTGACGCCGTCGGCGATCCCGACGGTACGGGTGCCGGTGTGTTGACTTGGATCGTATATGCGTTGCCGGAATCGTCGAGGCCTAAGTCTTCAGCGTTAAGCGGGAGCGTCGTCGCGACCGCGGCGGCAGCGCTGACCTCGACCACGTTACCGTTCGGGTTGGGAATGTAAGCCAGCGTTTGCGGAGCCGGCGGCGGCGTGACGCTCGGCGTCGAGAGCGAGAAGATCGCGAAGCCGTACAGCTTGTTTGCCTGGAATGTAAACGATGCAACGTTGCCGCTGAGCGTGAGGTTCAGTCCGTCGGTTGTCGAGACGGGTCCGAGGATCGTTTGCCAGGCGGGCGTCGGCTGCGTGCTGTCATAAAATCCGACGTAATATTGCGTCGACGAGCTCAGCACGCCGGCCGGAAAGCCCTGTGAAATGCTGACCGCACCGGCCACCGTGACGTTGGCACTCGGCACGATCGAATCGAAGAAGATCGGTACCAGATTTCCCGTCGCTTGCGGAATGCGGACCGACGTAGATATGCGTGTCTTGCTTTGCAGTACCGGGAGCGCAGTGGGCAGCGCGATGCTGCTGGTGAACGCGAACGTCACGGTGCCGCTGGCGGAACTCACGAGTGGAATGGTGACGTGCGTCGTGTAGCCCGTCGGCGCCGGAAACGGCGTGGCGATCGGTCCGGGAGCGCCGGTGCTGATCGCAAGCGGCACGCTCGTGGCGATTGACGCCGGCGTCGGCGCCGAGGTCGGGGCAATGGTGGGCGTGGCAGTCGGCACGGGTATCGGCGTCGTCTTCACACCGCCGCCGCTGCACGCGGCCGCGAAGAGGGCGACCCCGACAAAAACCCCGCGAAGGGCCCACGTCCCCACACCGTTACGACCGCGCATAGACACCACCCCAAAGAAAGCGAAACGCCGCGCCAGTAATCGGCGGGCGTCCTAAACTCTCTTTAAAGCGTTCGGCCGGACGGTGGCCTTACTTTACTTTTAAGAGTGAGTGCGGCGGAACGTCGCGTACATGTAGGCGTAGTCGGCAAAGAACCAGTTGCGGAAGCTGCGCCGGATCAGGTTGGGCGAGGTGACGGGCGAGGCGCCCTTCATCACGTAGTGGCGGCCGTCGAAGAAGTCGGCCGAGTACTGCGGGTAGGACGCCATCGGGCGGAACCCGTCGAACGGTGCGAACGGCGTAGACGTCCACTCCCAGCCGTTGCCGATCAGATCCTCGACGCCCCAGGCGCTGGCGCCCGCGGGCGAACTGCCGACGGGTTCGGGATCGTAGCGGCGGAAACCGAAGTTGCCGTGCTCGGCCACGGGCGCCGCCGAGCCCCATGGGAAGATACGTTCGTCGCCGGCCGGCGTGCCGTAGGCGGCGCGATGATATTCGGCCTCGCTCGGCAAGCGCGCGCCGGACCACGTAGCGTAGGCTTCGGCATCGTCGTGGCTGGCATAGACGGGCCAGCTGAGCGGCAACGGAATTTCGTGATAGACGCCGCGCAAATGCCACGCGCCGTCGCGCTCGATCCAGAACGGCGGCGGCGTGCCGCCGTCGCGCACGAACGCGAGATAGTCGCCGTTGGTGACGTCGTACGCATCGATGTGGAATGCCGGCACGTCGACGACGTGCTGCTCGAATTCGTTGTCCCAGCCGAACGCCTCGCCGCGGCGTTGACCGAGTGTCGCACGGCCGGCCGCAATCGCGATCGGATCGCGCCGCGCGGGCATCACGTCGCGGACCTCGATTGCCGGCGCATGTTTCGCATCGGCGGGCAAACGATGGATGATGTACGTCAGCGTTTCGTGGTGCATCTCTTCGTGTTCGAGAATGTTGAACAGCGCTTCGGCGCCCACGAGCAGCGGGTTCGACGGATCGTCGAGCCTGGCGTGCGCGATGTCGTCGATCAGCGCGGCGTCGCAGGCTGCACCGAAGCGGCGGACCTCGGCGCGATCGGGCCAATCGTTGCGCAGGTGGCGGCTTGCGACGTCGATCGTGGCCGGATCGATGCCGCGTTCGAAGAGCAGCTCGAGACGCGGATCGATCGAACCGCCCTTCAGCGCGCGTTGATGGAGCACGAGGTAGGCGAACCCGGGCAAGTGTCCTTCGTAGAACACGAACGGGTGGCGCAGCGGGATCGGTGCGTCGTAGTACGCTGAGGGCGCGATGGAGGCGAAGATGGCGGCGGTGCGTGCCCGGCCGGCGCGGTACCGGTCGACCAGCGCGGCCCGGTCGAGCAGAAGACTGAGGGTGTCCACGAAGGCTTATTACCCCGCTGCGGTCGCTTCCGTTCCACGGATGATGTAGCCCTCGAGGGTGTCGAGCGGCACCGCCTGTGAGAAGTAGAAGCCCTGAACGCGGTCGCACTTCTCGGCGGCGAGGAATGCCAGCTGATCGGCGGTCTCGACGCCTTCGGCGATGACCTCGAGGTCGAGCGAATGGGCCATTGCGATGACGGTGCGCACGATCGTCGCATCGTCCGGTTCGTGCGCCAGGTCGGTGACGAACGACCGATCGATCTTGATCGAGTCGAGCGGAAAGCGCCGCAGGTAACCGAGCGACGAATAGCCCGTGCCGAAGTCGTCGACCGCAAGGCTCATGCCCTCGGCGCCGATGTCGCGCATGATGCTCACCGTTAGCGCCGCATCGTTCATCGCGACGGACTCGGTGATCTCGAGTTCGAGCGCCGTCGGATCGAGCCCGGTGCGTTCGACGTAACCGCGAACCTTCGCGGCCAGGCGCTGTTGATGGAACTGGCGCGCACTGAGGTTGACCGCCAGCCGCAAATCCGGCGCGATGGTTTTACGCAAGCCGCTGATATCGCTGCACGCCGTCTCGAGTATGAAGTCGCCGAGCGCGACGATCAGTCCGCTCAGCTCCGCATTCGGAATGAACTGACCCGGCAGCACGAGTCCGGAGCGCGGATGATTCCAGCGCACTAGCGCTTCGACGGCGATCAGTCCGCCCGTGATGAGGTCGTGCTGCGGCTGATAGTAGACGACGAACTCGCCGTTATCGAGGGCTTTGCGCAAAGACTTTTCTTGCGAAAGCCGCGTGTGCAGCGTGGCATTGAGCGCGGGCGTGAAGAATTGGTAGGTGTTACGGCCGCGGTCTTTGGCGCGATACATCGCAACGTCGGCGTGTTTCACCAGCGTCTCGGCGTCGGTTCCGTCGGCGGGGAACGACGCGATACCGATACTCGTAGTGACGAAGAATTCCGAGCCTTCCATCGAGATCGGTTCTTCGACCGTCGCGACGATGCGTTCGGCCAGGCCACCGAGCGCCGCCATATCCGGGCCATCGCCGGCGAGCACGACGAATTCATCGCCGCCCATGCGCGCAACGACGTCGCTCGTGCGGATCGCTTTGCCGAGCCGCTCGCCGATGATACGCAGCAAACGGTCACCGCTGTCGTGCCCCATCGTATCGTTGATGTCTTTGAAGCGATCGAGGTCGAGGAAGAGCACGCCGACGGTGCTCTCCGTGCGGCGCGCTTCGTCGAGCAGCGCGCGCAGATGATCGACCAGCCACGCGCGGTTCGGCAATGCCGTCACGGTGTCGCTGTACGCCAGCGTTTGCAGGCGCGCGCGCGAGCGGCCGCGTTCGATCGCCGAGCTGACGAGTGCACCCATCAGTTGCACGAGGTCGCGGTCGACGTCGTCGAACGGCGTGCGGCGGCGCCGGCGATCGGCGAAGCTGAGCGTTCCGTAACGATTCCCGCTGACGTCGACCGGCGTGCCGATGAACGCCACGAACGGTGCGGCGTCGGCGTCGCCCTCGAGTTGCGGCATGCCGCGCACGTCGTCGATCGCGAGCGCGCGGTCCGAACCGAGCGCCAAGCGCGCGAGCCCCGCGCCCATCGATTCGCCGTAGGTTTCACTCACCCGGTCGAATTCGCTCTCGTAGAGCGCGCCGGAAGAGAGGCCCAGAATGCGGCAACCGGCTTCCAGCGTCGCGGTGATCTGCTGCTCGGCGTTCTCGCTCGCGGCGGCCGCGCTCATATAGAGGTCGCGGATGCGTTCGGCGTGCGCGGCAATCTGGCGCTGCTGGGCGATCGTGGCCCGCAGGTCGCGCACGTGCAAGTGCACGCCGGCGGCGAGGCCGTGGAACCGGATCGGGATCATCGTGACGAAGGCGGGCAGCGAATGTTCGCGCGCGTGGCGCACGTGCAGTTCGACGCCGCCCGCCATGCCGGCGAGTGCGCGATTGAAACAGGCGAGGGCCTCGGTAACGTCTCCGTCGGTCGCGACGTCGCCGAGGGTTTGGCCGACGAGCGTCTCGGGATCGATTTCGAGCACGCGTCCGGCCGCGGCGTTGGCGCGCGTCACCGTGCCGTCTGCATCGAACGCGATCATCGGATCGGGATTGTTGTCGAAGATCGAACGGAAGCGTTCTTCGCTCGCCTCGACGCGTTCCAACGCTTCGGTTTTCTCAGTGATATCGCGCGCGGAACAATACGCGCCGGTGATGGCGCCGTGCTCGCGCATCGGGCCGGCGACCAAATCGACCGGGAATGTCTGGCCGTCGAGCCGGCGCACGGTCAGAACGGCCGTTACGGTCTCGCCTTGCAGCACGCGGTCCAGGAGATCGGCGGCCAACGACAGTTCGTCGGGAATGATGAAATCGCTGAACGGATGATTCCTGAGTTCTTCGCGGCTCACGCCCATCAGACGCTCGGAGGCCGGATTGGAATCGGTGATGTTGCCTTGCGCATCGAAGAACGTCAGTGCGTCGGGCGTCGCTTCAAAGAGCGCGCGCAGGCGTTCTTCGCTGGCTTGCGCGGCTTCGTGCGCCAGCGTCGTTTCGGTAACGTCTTCGGCCAGCGACACGTAGCCGCTAAAGCGGTCGGAGACGAGATAGGCGTTGAACCAGCGGCAATGCACGATCGTACCGTCGCTGCGCCGATTGCGGTTGGTGTTGGCGCGCCAGTTCTCGGGGCCGCCCGCGAGGTCGGCGAACAGCTTGGCGACGCCGGCCCAATCGTCTTCCTGCACGAACCCGAATTCGTCCATCGTCTTGCCGCGCACGTCGTCTTCGGCCCAGCCGAACATGGCGGTGGCGCGTTCCGACCACGCGACGATGCGCAAGTCCGTGTCGAACTGAATCAGCGCGAGGGGACTGTTCTCCACATACAGCTGGAGCAGGTTCTCGGGGACATCCAAGGACGTGCGCACGCGTGGACTAGGGATCGAGCTCGAGATATGGCCGGAGCCCTTCGAGGCCGCCCTCGCGCCCGAAACCGGATTCACGATAGCCGCCGAAGGGCGAACTCGGATCGAATTTGTTGAACGTCGAGCACCACACGACGCCGGCTTTGAGTTTGCCGGCGACGTACATGCTCTTCGAGCCCTTATCCGTCCAGACGCCGGCGCTCAGACCGTAACGCGTATTATTGGCTTTCTCGATCGCCTCATCGGCCGTGCGAAACGTGAGTATCGAGAGCACGGGGCCGAAGATCTCTTCGCGCGCGATCCGCATCCCCGGACCGACGCCCGTAAAGAACGAGGCCGGGAAGAAGCAGCCGTTCTCCGGCAGCGCCGCCGTTTGACTGTGCAGCGTTGCGCCCTCGGCGATGCCGCTTGCGACGAGTTCCTTGATCCGGTCGAGCTGCGCTTGCGAATTGATCGCGCCGATGTCGGTGTTCTTATCGAGCGGATCGCCGATGCGCATCGTTTCGAGGCGCTCCGTTAAGCGCGCGACGACTTCGTCGTGGATGGATTCTTGCACCAGCAGACGCGATCCGGCGCAGCAAACATGGCCCTGATTGAAGTAGATCCCGGAGACGATGCCTTCGATGGCCGAGTCGAGCGGCGCGTCGGCGAACACGATGTTCGCGGCTTTGCCGCCGAGTTCGAGCGTGATCGGAATGCGCGACCCGGCGCGGCTGCGCTGGATCGCTTTGCCGACTTCGGTCGAACCGGTGAAGGCGATCTTGTCGATGCCGGTATGCGCGGCGAGTGCCGCACCCGCAACGCCGTCGCCGGTCACGATGTTGAGCACGCCCGGCGGCAGGTCGGCCTCGGCGCAGATCTCGGCCAAACGCAGCGCCGAGAGCGGCGTCGTTTCAGCGGGCTTGAGCACGATCGTGTTGCCGGCCGCAAGCGCCGGCGCAATTTTCCACGCAGCCATAAGGAGCGGGAAATTCCACGGCACGATCGCGCCGACCACGCCGCGTGAGTGCGGCAGGCGTCCGCCGCGCGCGGCGTATTCGAGTTTATCCGCCCACCCGGCGTAATAGAAGAAGTGCGCCGACGCCATCGGGACGTCGAAGTCGCGCGATTCCTTGATCGGTTTGCCGTTGTCGAGCGTTTCGAGCACGGCGAGTTCGCGGGCGCGTTCGGAAATCGCGCGCGCGATGCGATATACATAGGCTGCGCGGCGCGCGGGGCTCAGCGGCTTCCAATACTTATCGTACGCTTTGCGCGCGGCGGCAACCGCCCGGTCGACGTCTTCGGGCGTGCCGGTGGCGACGCGTGAAAGCAGTTCGCCGGTGGCGGGGTTCGTGGTGGCGAAGGTTTCGCCGCCGCTCGACGGTACAAACTTCCCGCCGATGAAGTGGCCATACGATTCAGCGATGTTCGCCGGCGTCGATTCGCGCGACGTTGCGTACTGCAGCCGCTTCGATCCGGGCTTGGCAGCGTTGCCGTTTCCGTTGCGGGCTGCAGGGGCAGCCGGTTCGCTCTTGATCATAGTCGCCGCTTTAGTCTTTCGGTATGATGTCGGGCGAGGGATAGCGGCCGGTGCGTTCTTTTTCGCGCTGCAGCAGCAAATCGTCGAGCAGCGATGACGCACCGATCCGGAAGAGATCCGGATCGAGCCAGTCGCCGCCGAGCACTTCGTCGATCAAAACGAGATACGACAGCGCAACCTTCGAGGTGCGGATGCCGCCCGCGGCCTTGAAGCCGCGGCGAACGCCGGTGCGATGGTAGAACGCATGGATCGACTGGCACATCACAAGCGAAATCGGCAACGTCGCCGAGATGCCGATCTTGCCGGTCGAGGTCTTGATCGTATCGGCCCCGGCGTCGAGGCACAAGTCGCTGGCGCGCCGGACGGCATCGTACGAACCGAGTTCGCCCGCTTCGAGGATCGCCTTCACGTGCACGTCGCCGCACAGGCGTTTCACCGCGGCAACTTCATTATAGACGAGCTGCTCGTCGCCGGCTAAGAACGCGCCACGATTGATGACCATGTCGATCTCATCCGCGCCGTCGGTTAATGCCGCTTCGGTGTCGCGCAGCTTGACATCGAGTGAGGAAAGCCCGCTCGGGAAGGCGGTGGCCACCGATGCGACCTTCACGCCGCTGCCGGCAACCGCTGCCTTCGCGATCGGCACCATGTTCGGATACACGCAGACGGCCGCAACCGACGGTGCGCCGAAACCCGGATACACGGCCTTCGCGCACATCGACTGCACCTTGCCCGGCGAATCTTTGCCTTCGAGGGTGGTCAGATCGATGCAGCGGATGGCCAGATCGATCGCGGCGCGCTTCGTCTCGCGCTTGAGGGAACGCTTGGAGAAATCAGCAGCGCGAGCTTCCAGCATGACCGCATCGACGGCCGGGGATGAGGCGAACGCAAGCATTTCAGACGGGTTCGCGAAACTCGCGCCCTGTGACCTCCGCCGGAAGTGTGACCGAACCAATCATTGGCTTTTCGCACGTGACCAAGACGTTCGGCACCGGGTACACCGCGTTACGGGATGTCGATCTCGTGATCTGCCCGCACCGGTTCGTTGCGCTGGTCGGCCCGTCGGGCTGCGGCAAGTCGACCTCGCTGGCCTTGATCGCCGGGCTCGACGTCCCGACCGCCGGGACGGTGACGGTCCGCGGGAAACCGGTGACCGGGATCAGCGACGGCGTCGGTTTTTTGTTCCAGCGCGACGCCCTCTTACCGTGGAAGACGGTCCGCGAGAACGTCGGCCTGCCGCTGCTGCTGCGCGGCATCCGCGGGGCCGAGGCGGCAGACCGGACCGCCGACTTCATCTCACGGGTCGGATTGCGCGGCTTCGAGGCGCGCTATCCGCACGAACTTTCCGGCGGCATGCGCAAGCGCGTAGCGCTCGCCCAGACGCTCGTGTACGACCCCGAGATTCTACTGATGGACGAACCGTTCTCCGCGCTCGACGTGCAAACGCGCAACTTGATGGAAGACGAACTGCTGGCGCTCTGGCAGGGCTCGGGCAAGACCGTGATCTTCGTGACGCACGATCTCGAGGAGGCGATCGCGCTGGCCGATGAGGTCGTCGTCATGACGGCCGGCCCGGCGCGCGTCAAGGCCACCTATGAAGTCGATCTGCCGCGGCCGCGCAACGTGCAGGAAGTGCGGTTCGACCGGCGCTTCGCCGATCTGAACACCGCGATGTGGAACGACCTGCGCGATGAAGTTTTAGAGAGCTATGAGCGTTCACGCCAAGCCCCCTAACCGGTACGTCGTGCTGGCGGCGCAGATCGTCCTGACGCTGGGCTTCCTTGGGGCATGGCAATGGGGCGCTAACACGGGCCGCATCGACACGTTTTTCTTTTCCAGCCCGCTGCAAATCGGCGCGATGATTGCGAAGTGGTGGAGTCACAACTACGTGCTCAACGACATCTGGGTGACGATGTCGGAAACGCTGCTGGGTCTGGTGATCGGCGGTTTCGCGGGCATCGTACTCGGCGTCATCCTGGCTTCGAGCCGGTGGCTCGGCGCGATCTTCGAACCACTGCTGGTCGTGCTCAATGCGATGCCGCGCGTCACGCTGGTGCCGCTCTTCATCCTATGGTTCGGCTTCACGATCTGGTCGAAGGTCATGGGCGCGATCGTGCTCGTGCTCTTCGTCGTCTTTTTCGCGACGTATGCCGGAATCAAGGACGTGGATCCGGCGCTCGTCGCGAGCGCGCGCGTGCTCGGCGCGAAACCGATCGACGTCGTGCGCCACGTTCTGGTGCCTAGCGCCCTGACCTGGATTTTCGCATCGCTGCGTTCGGCCGTGGGTTTCGCGCTCATCGGCGCGGTCGTGGCCGAGTACCTGGGCGCCAATGCGGGCGTCGGCTATCGCATTCAGGCCTCCGAATCGCAGTTGGACACGAGCGGTGTGTTCGGCGGGCTTGCGATTCTCATGGCGCTGGTGTTTGTCGTCGATACGGGAATTCGGGCGATCCAGCGCCGATTCATCAATTGGAAACCTGCGGCGCTCTAGGCGGCCGCACACTCTCGAAGGAGACTTCATGAACGAAGACGCGACCCAGCCGGTCATCTCGCGGCGCACGGTGCTGGCCGGAGCGGCGGCGCTTGGGGCATCGGCCGTGTTCGGCGTGCCGACGATCGTGATCGCCGCGGACCCGAAAGAGAAGCTGACGATGTCCGTCGGCGGCGAGCACGCGCTCGTGTATTTTCCGTTCGATCTCGCCCAGCGCCTAGGCTACTTCGACCGCGAAGGCTTGGAAGTCGAGCTGATCTACATGAAGGGCGGCTCCGAAGCGGCCGAAGCGCTCGTATCCGGCAGCGTCGACTATTCGGGCAACGCGATCGATCATGCGATTGCCGCGGCGCAACACGGCAAGAGCCTCGTGATGATCGCCGATTTCATGGACGAGCCCGGCGTGACGTTTCTGATCCGTCCGCAAGACAAGGGCAAGTATGCGTCGTTCAAAGACATGAAGGGCAAGACGATCGGCGTCACGTCGCCCGGCTCGGCCACGCACGTACTCGGCGTTTGGATGGCCAAGCAAGCCGGAATTTCGCGGGACGACATCAAGTTCGTGGGCGTCGGCGCCGGCGCTACCGTACAAGCGGCGCTTTCCGGCGGTCAGGTCGACGCGGCGATCGGAAACGATCCGTTCGCCACGCAGATGATTCGCGACGGCCGCGCCGCGGCGTGGCTCGAACTCTTTCATCCGGCCGACGTCAAGCGGGCGATCGGGTTTTCGAGCTACTGTTTCACCGGCGCGCTAACGCGCGGCGATGTGATCGCGAAGAACCCGGCGCGCACGCAAAAGGTCGTCAACGCGCTGGTGCGCGCACAGAAGTACATGCAGATTCACTCAGCCGACGAAATCTCCGGCGCCTTAACCGACGAGTTTCGCGGCGGAATGGCGAAAGATGCCTGGACGCCCGGGTATACGCACTCCTCGCCCGCGTACACGAAGAACGGCGAGATTCCGCTCGAAGGCGTGCGCGCCGTGATCCAGACGAACGCGTACTTTCTCAGCAGCGATGCGAAGATCGATGCGGCAACGATCTACGACAACCGCTTCATCGATCGCGCGAAGGCGACCGTTAAGGTTTAACCGGCGCCGTTCCAGAGTTCGGTGAGGCGCGGAACGAGCGTCTCATCGCGGGGCTGGAGACCGGTACCGCGGCAGACGCGGCATGTGGCGGGCCGGCACGCATCGCACTGCCCGCTTCCGCTGCAGTGGCGGCAAGCATCTTCGCGTACGCGGCGCCGCCGGCGTTTGACCGGCAGCAACCAGCGCTCGTCCGAGCGCGGTGCCGCGGCCGGCTCGGCGGCGATCGCGGCGAGTCCGCTGAGTGAGACGTAGGCCAGTACGCCGGCCATAAGGTCGGCGAACGAGCGATTGTTCATGTCGAAGTTATCGGACGGAGGTCCCGCCGCATTTAGGGCTTGCCGGTAATGCCTTCTTCGCGGTAAAACGCGCTTGGATCCATGGGACGTCCGAGGAAATTCCGCACTTCAACGTCCGGTTCGAGTGAACGCGCCGGTGCTAAGATATCGTTACGGTAGCGCGCGCCGACGGCCGGATTTTCGAGTCCGCCTTTTTTGAACGCGGTGAACATGTCTTGGGCGTAGACTTTCGCCCACAGATAACCATAGTAACCGGCCTCGTAGCCGCCCATCAGATGGCCGAAGCTTGCCTGCGGAAAGACGCCGTCGACGAACTTCCCGGGCGTCTGCGCGTTGTAGGTTGCTTTCCACACCGCGGTCGTGTCGACGGGCGGCGGCAGCGTGTGAAAACGTTGATCGATCGTCGCGTAAAAGTCTTGCACGACCGTGCCGGTCGCTTCGTCGAAGTAGCGCGCGGCGATCATTTTCTGGATTAAATCGTCGGGCAGCGGCGAGCCGGTGTCGACGTTCGATGAAATCTCCTTGAGGATCGTGGGATCCCAGACGAAGTTCTCGAGCATCTGCGAGGGCGCTTCGATGAAGTCCAAGCGGAAGCCGGAGTTGAGCGTTTCGTACGGCGTGTTGCTGAGCAGCGCGGCGACATTGTGTCCGAACTCGTGGAAGAACGTGACGACGTCGTCGTGCGAGAGCAGCGAGGGTTTGCCGTTGGCCGGGAGCGGCCAATTGCCGGCGATCACGTTGACCGTCGGGCGGATCGTTCCGTCGGGCAACACCCGGCGTGTGGTCGGTCCGATATTGGCAAAGTGACTGAATTTGCCGGGCCGCGGATACAGATCGAGGTAGAACGTGCCGCGGAATTCTCCGGTCTTCGTATCGGTCACGTTGTATGCCATGATGCCCGGGGCCCAAATCGGGAGCTTCGGCGCCGGCGTGAACGTGATGCCGAGCAGATGCGAATAGATGTGCAGCACGACCGTGATGACGTGCGGCGCGGGAAAGTATTGCTTGATCGCGTCTTCATCGACGCTATATTTCGTTTTGCGAATTTGGTCCTGATAGTAGCCGGTGTCCCAGTTCTCAGCGTACGAGCCCTTCGCCGCGGAGAGCTCCGCGCGTTCGGCGCGCGCTTTCGGCAAGAGCGCCGTGTCGAGATTTTTCAGGAACGTCGCGACCCGCCCCGGCGTGCCGGCCATGCGGTCGGCGAGAACGTAGGCAGCGAAGTTCGGAAAACCGAGCAGTCTCGCGACGCGGTCCCGCGCGACGATCGCTTGCTGTAAGAGGTCGACGTTGGCCTGTCCGCCGCGCTGATAGTAAGCGATGTAGAACGCCTTGCGCGCGTCGGAATCGGGTTCGTTCGAAAGGAACGTTTCGATCGTGCTTTCGTTGACCGGCACGATCGTGTTGCCGGCGGCGTCCTTCTTGAACGTGCCGAGAAAGGCGGCCGGCAGCGGCGAAGCTTGCGCGGGCGTGATCGTCACGGAGGCGGCGGCGTTGCCGAGGTTCGCGTTGAACTTGGCTTCGTAATCGTTGATCTTGCCTTCGAGCCCGACAAACTCGCGGCGTTGCGCCGTGCCGAGGCCCGCACCCGAACGCTGCGATCCGGTCAGGTAATATTGCTGGAGCTTGAGCTGCGCCGTGCCGGCGGCCGTCTTGCTTTTTTGTGCGGCTACGAGTGCGGCGTAGAGATCGGGCCGCGCTTGCTCTTCGTTGAAGACGTTGCTGACGTCGATGCCGCACTTTTGCGAGGCGTTGCGTACGTCGGCAGCCGGGGCGATCTGGAACAGAAGCTGTTGCGCGGCGAGGTTATCGTTGACGTCGGATTCCACGTCTTCAAGTGCCCCGACCACCGTCTCGAACGTACGGGCGGAACGCTGGTGCACGATCGCATCGATGCGTTTCTTCGCACTGGCGATTTGCGCGCTGCAGGTGGAGGCGATTTGGGCCGGAGTCAGGTTCCACGTGATAGCCAGCGGCACGGTGCGTGGTGCGGCGGTCGTGACGCTTGGCAGGCCGGCGAGGAGCGAGGCGCCGGCACAGCAAGCGGCCAGCCAACGGGGCGAAAAAACGGCGATCGGCATAGGGGGCTCGACATTCGGCGGAAGAGGGCGTCTTCACCCGTATGGTACTATGGCGGAGCCTTCGACGAGGGTTGGGCCTCGCGCAACGGAAAACCGTGAACCCCGCCAGGACCGGAAGGGAGCAACGGTAAGCGGTCACTCCCGTGTGCCGCAAGTCACCTGGCCCTCGTCAAGGTTTTACTTTTTTAGGAGAAACGTGCCGGATCTCACCGCCTCGGTGCTCGCCGGGTTTGGCAGCGCGCTCATCGTTTTGGGCGGGTACCATTTTCTTGTGGCCGGGCCGCGGCTGAAGCGGGTTCGGACCATGCTGGGCACCCACGACGGGCTACTCGGCGGGGGCGGCGCCGAGCCGGCCAGCCGGCGCGTCGAGACGCTCGAGACCGGGGCGGCCACCGCCGAGCGCGAGATCGCGCAAGCGGCCGCGCGCATTGCGGCGCTGGAAAAGGTCGCGCAGAGTGAGACCCCGCGAATCGGCTTCATGCGCTATAACGCCTTTGCGGACGTTGGATCGGACCAGTCTTATGCGCTGGCCCTGCTCACCCGCGACGGCGACGGCGTGGTGCTCTCGAGCATCTACTCGCGCGAAGAGACCCGCACGTACGGCAAGGCCGTGCTGAAATTTCAGACCGCGCAGGAAGCCTCCGACGAGGAACGCTCCGCGATCGCCCAGGCCAAGGCCGCCGCGTCGTGACCAACAACGCGTTCCTGATCAAGATCATCCCGCCCGAGGGCTACAACGTCTACCGGCTGCATTTCAGCCGCACGCTGGCCATCGTGATCGCCCTGGCGCTGATCGCGCTCATCGCCGGCGCCCTCGGGGCGCATGCCTGGCAGCTTCATCTGGCCGAAGACGACGTCCGGGCCCTGCAAGCGACGACGGCTGCCCAGCGGGAGAAGCTCCAGGCCATCGACCACCAGGCCGACGCCCTGGCCGGTCAGTTGCGCGACATCCAGCGGCAAGACGCCGAGATTCGCAAACTCCTGGGCGTCGGAGCGGCGCCCGCCGGCCGGACGCGCCCAACGCACGGCTTTCTGCCGGGCGCTGCCCCGACGGTGGCGCTGGTCCAGGCGCGCCTGGCGCGGCTCGTCCATGCCTCAGAGCAACGCCTTTCCGATAGCGGCGCCTTCGATCGGCTAGCCCATCGCGTACTCAACCTGCGCCGCTTGGCGATCGTCGCGCGCCAACGGATGATCGCGGCGCTCCCGTCGCTGAACCCGGTCGGCGGTTCCATTTCGGCCGGCTACGGCTGGCGGGTCAACCCGTGGCCGGAATTTCACCGCGGCCTCGATTTGGCGGCGAATTACGGCACCCCGGTGCATGCGGCCGCGGACGGCGTCGTGAGCTCGGCCGGCTGGGACGGCGGCTTCGGCAACAAGGTCGACGTGAACCACGAGAACGGCTACCACACCTGGTATGCGCACCTCTCGCGCTTCGCGGTCTCCGCCGGTATGCGCGTGCGCAAGGGCGACGTCATCGCTTTCGTCGGCGCGACCGGTGAGGCGACCGGCCCGCATCTGCACTATCAGGTGATGCTGGGCGGTCAAGCGATCGACCCCGCGCCGTATCTGTACGGCGTGCCGGCCAAGGTGCTGGCGACACTTCCGTCGTCGGGGCGCGTACAGTAGGTACGTATGTGTGAACTCTACTTAATCGTCGGCAAGCTGCTCCAGCTCTACGGGCTGATCATGCTGGTGTATGCGCTGGTCTCCTGGGTGCCGAGTCTGCGCGGCCGCTGGACCGAATATGTCGCGATGCTGGTCGAACCGGTGTTAACGCCCGTGCGGCGAATCATTCCACCAATGGGGGGTCTCGATATTTCGTTCATCGTCGTCCTCCTCGTGATTCAACTCGTCGCAAACCAAGCGCTCCGGCAAGCGGCCTTCTGCACACCTTTCTAACGACCGGACTATCGTGATCGAATCCCAGCCACTCGCCGTTCCGAAGGGAGCGGCGAACGTGCGCAATTTCTGCATTATCGCGCATATCGATCATGGCAAGACGACCCTCTCCGATCGTCTGCTCGAGATCACGCGCACCATCGCCGAACGCGAGATCGGCGAGCAGATGCTCGATGCCATGGACCTCGAGCGCGAGCGCGGGATCACGATCAAGATGCATCCGGTCACGCTGACCTATCACGCCAAAGACGGTCAGACCTACGAGCTGAACTTCATCGACACGCCGGGCCACGTCGACTTCTCCTCGGAAGTCTCGCGTTCGCTGCAAGCCTGCGAGGGCGCGCTGCTCGTGATCGACGCGGCGCAGGGCATCGAAGCGCAGACGCTCGCCAACTACCATCTGGCGCTCGAGCAGAACCTCACGATCATCCCGGTGATCAATAAGATCGATTTGCCGTCGGCCGACGTGCCGCGCGTGCGCCACGAGATCGAAGAGCTGCTGATCATTGAGGGCAGCGATGCGATCGCGTGCAGCGCGAAAGAGGGCATCGGCATCGAGGATATCCTCGAGGCGATCGTGACGCGGATTCCCCCGCCCAAGGGCAATAACGATCATCTGCGCGGCTTGATCTTCGATGCGCAGTTCGATTCGTATCGCGGCGTCGTCGCCTACGTGCGCATCGTTGACGGCGAGTTGCGTCAGGGCATGAAGTTCATGTCGATGGCGCACGAGCGGGTGTATGAGGCGACCGAGGTGGGCGTCTTTAAGCCGGAAATGCGCAAGACCGAGGAACTGACGATCGGCAACGTTGGTTACGTCATTGCGAACATCAAGTCGCTCGGCGATATGGATGTCGGCGATACGATCACCAATCCGGTGAACCCGGCGCCGACCGCGTTGCCCGGCTACAAGCCGATCGTACCGATGGTCTATTGCGGTCTGTATCCGAACGAAGGCGTCGAGGTATCCGAACTGCGCGACGCGCTGGAGAAGCTCGCGCTCAACGATTCGGCGCTGCACTTCGAGCCGGAGAGTTCGATTGCGCTCGGCTTCGGGTTCCGCTGCGGATTCTTGGGCTTACTGCACATGGAAATCGTGCAAGAGCGGCTCGAACGCAATTACAACCTCGACCTGATCGCGACGTCGCCGTCGGTCGTGTTCCGCGTGACGTTGACGAACGGCAGCGTCGAGCTGATCGACAACCCGGCGAAGCTGCCGGCGCGCGACAAGATCACGCTGATGGAAGAGCCGTTCGTCAAGGCGACGGTGATCACGCCGCCCGACTATGTCGGCGCGATCATGGAGCTCACGCAAAATCGCCGCGGCACCCTCGCCAACATGGAGTATCTGGTTGACGGCCGCGTGATCCTGACCTACGAGATGCCGCTCATCGAGTTGATCATCGACTACTTCGACCGGCTCAAGTCGAGCAGCAAAGGCTACGCCTCGCTGGACTATGAGTTGATCGGCTATCGCGAAGGCGATCTGGTGAAGCTTGAGATCTTACTCAACGGCGAACCCGTCGACGCGCTTTCGTTCATCGTAGCGCGCGATAAGGCGCAGAGCCGCGGTCGCGCCTTGACCGAAAAACTCAAGGAACTGATCCCGCGCCAGATGTTCGACGTTCCGATTCAAGCGATCATCGGCGGCAAGGTCGTGGCCCGCGAAACGGTCGGCGCGATGCGCAAGAACGTGCTGGCGAAGTGCTACGGCGGCGACATCACGCGCAAACGCAAGCTGCTGGAGAAGCAGAAGGTCGGCAAGGAGCGCATGAAGCGCGTCGGCCGCGTCGACCTCCCGCAAGAAGCGTTCATGGCCGTCCTCCAGCTCGACGAAAAATAATTCCGTAGCGTTGTGCGGGTTTATTTAGCGTCGAAAAACGCCGGGAAACGCGATGAGTTCCAGGCGCTGCTCGCCGGGACGGGTATCGAGCTGCTCGAGTTTGCCGGCTATCGCGATGTGGTTGAGGGCGAGTCGGATTATGCCGAAAACGCTGCGTTGAAGGCGCGTGCGCTGCGCGAGCAGTTGCTCTCGGCGGGGATCGAGGCGGCGGTGCTGGCGGATGACTCAGGGCTTGAGATCGACGCGCTCGATGGCCGGCCCGGTGTCGTGACGGCGTACTATGGCGGCGCGGCGCTGTCGTGGCCGCAGCGGCGGAAGTATGTGCTCGACGAGTTGGCGTTGCAACTGCATCCGGATCGGTCCGCGCGCTTTGTGTGCTACTTGCATTTTATCGATGAACACGGCGCAGAGACGGCAGTTGATGCGTCGGTCGACGGAACGATCGCGACGCACGATCGCGGCGAACACGGTTTCGGCTTCGATCCGATCTTCGTTTATCCGGCAAAGCAAAAGTCGTTCTCCGAATTATCCGCAACGGAAAAGAATGCGGTAAGTCATCGCCGTCGCGCAGTATCGACACTGCTTCACGAATTGCGAAAACAACAAACGCGATAAGCGTATTTCGCAGTGCCATACAGTTGGCACTCAATTTATATACCATAGCTTTGCTATGAGTAATGAAACAAAACGTTGCCCAAAGTGCGAACACGAACTGTCAACAGATCAGTTCAATAAGCGATCCAATGGAAACTTGCTACGCATACTGTCGTGCATGCCAATCTTCATATCTGCGAGACCACTATTTACGAAACACCGCTGCCTATAGCCAAAGGCGACTAGAGTCGGGCCGACGCTATCGAGGCCGAAATCGCAGCTACATGATCGACTTTCTCGCAACTCATCCATGCGTCGACTGTGGCGAGACAGACCCGGTCGTGTTGGACTTCGATCATATCGATCGGTCGACTAAAGAATACGAGGTTTCGAACGTGGTTCGATGGGGGTGCAGCCTTGAACGCGTGAAGCGCGAGATAGAGCGTTGTGTCGTTCGCTGCGCGTGTTGTCATCGGCGGAAAACCGCAGCGGAGTTTGGTTGGAACGCATGATCGATTCCGATTGCAAGCTCTGTCCAAAATGCAACCTCGAACTCCAGATGTCGAGCTTTACCGTCCGCAAGAACGGCAGGGTCAGCTCATACTGCAAGCCATGCATGTCGCTCTATTGTCGGGACCACTATGCCAGGAATGCAAAGGCACATAACGCTCGACGGCGCTTAGCGAGGCGCCGCTACCGCATACGAAACCGGGCGTACGTTGTCGAGCACCTTCGAACGCACCCGTGCGTGGACTGCAGCGAGGCAGATCCGACGGTACTTGAATTCGATCACGTCGACCCGGACCTGAAGCAATACACGATGGCTTTGCTCAGTCGCACGGGGCACAGTCTGGAAAAGCTGAAACGGGAAATGGCAAAGTGCGTAGTGCGGTGCGTGAATTGCCACCGGCGCCGGACCGCGAGGCAGTTTGGGTGGGTAAAAGGAATAAGTCTCATGCTCGGGATGTAGCTCAGCTTGGTAGAGCGTTGCGTTTGGGACGCAAAAGCCATCGGTTCAAATCCGGTCATCCCGACCACTTTTCTGGCGCCTGTGGTCTAACTGGATAAGGCATCGGCCTTCTAAGCCGAACGATGGGGGTTCGATTCCCTCCGGGCGCACCAGGTCGTTCGGCTACTGCCCCGTGGCGTTAGGCAAGAAGCCGAGCGAGATCCAGGGGATGAAGGCGATCAGCAGCAGCGAGATCAGCAGGGCCGCCAGATAGGGCAAGATCGGCCTGACGACGTTCTCCGGGTTCGCCTTGCCGATGGCGCTGGCGCTGAAGAACCCGACGCCGACCGGCGGGGCGAAGAGGCCGATGCCCATCGCGAGCACGGCCACGATCGCATAGTGGACCTCGTTGATGCCGGCGGCCTTCGCGACCGGAAAGAGCAGCGGCCCGAAGAGCACCATGGCGGGGATGCCTTCGAGGACCGACCCGAGCACGATGAAGAGCACGATCGAGAAGAGCATGATGCCGACGGTCCCGCCGGGTGCGGCTGCGAGCATCGCGGCGAGCTGTTGCGCGAAACCGGACTGGGTCAGCGCCCAACCCATCGCGGTAGCGGTGGCAATGATCAAGAGGATCGCGCCGCTGAGGGCGACGGTGTCGAGCAAGATCGGGTACATGCGGCCCCAGTCGAACTCGCGATATATAAACACGCCCACGAGCACCGTGTAGAAGATACCGACGACGCTGACTTCCGTCGCCGTGGCGATGCCAGAAACGACGAAGTACCGGATCAGCAGCGGCAGCAACAAGCCCGGAATCGCAAACAGAAACGCGCGACCCACGACCGTCAGCGGCGCGCGTTTCGCGAGCGCGAGGTTTTCGCGTTTCGCACTCCAGAGCGCCACGGCGATGAGCAGCAGCGACGAAAGCGCTGCCGGCAGCAAGCCCGCGGTAAACAACGCCGCAATCGATACGCCGGTGACCGACCCGATGATAATCAGCACGAGGCTCGGAGGAATCGTCTCCGCCATCGCGCCCGAGGTTGCGAGCAACGCGATCATCGAACTGCGCTTCTGACCGCGGCGTTCCATGTCCGGAAACAGCACCGGCGCCACCGCCGCCATGTCGGCGATCTTCGATCCCGATACGCCCGACACCAAATACATCGCGGCGACCAGCACGATCGAGAGCCCGCCGCGAACGTGACCGACCAAACTTGCCAGCGCCTCGACGAGCCGCCGCGCGATGCCCGCGGTCTCCATCAGCAGTCCGAGAAACACGAAGAGGGGTACGGCGAGCAAAACGATGTTGGAGACGCCTTCGTTCATTCGCTCCGCGACCGTGCTGAGCGGAACGTGCGTCGTGACGGCGAGATAGCTGAGCGTTCCGACGCCGAACGCGAACGCGATCGGAATGCCGATAATCACGCACGCACCGACGAGGAGGACGAAGAAGATAATGAGGTTGAGATTCCCGAGCGTAGCAAACAGATCGCGCCCGAATAACGCGATCGCGCTTAGGATCACCGCGCCGGCAACCGCAGCCACCACCGTCTTCGGATCGCCTTCGCTCAGTCGCAGCAACGCGAGCACGAGGATAAGTGCCAAGCCGACGATCACGGCCAAGACGACGTAGGAGTGCGGCAGATTCAAGGCCGGCGTCGGATCGGTTTGTTCTTGCTGGAAAAACGTGATGCTGGCGGGCATCAACTCCAGAACGAAGATCGCGGTGACGACCGAGCCGATGGTTTCGAGCACGGCGCGCCGGGCCGGCGAGCAGCGGCGCAACACCACCAGCAGGCGGATATGTTCGCCCCGCCGGTAGGCGACCACGGCGCCCAGCATGGCCAGCCACAGCAAGAGGATCGTCGCGAGCTCGTCGGTCCACACCAGGGGCTGATGGATGACGTAGCGCGTGAAAACGCCGGCTGCCAGAATGGCGATCTCGACCAGTACGAGGAACGCGGCGGCCGGCTCGACAACCGCGCCGATCGCACGATCGATCGCCGCTGCCCACGGCCGGCGAAATCCCAGGTCCTGAGCGTCGAGACCCGCTTCAGCGGTGATCACGTCGGTTAGGCGAGCTTGTTCGCGTATTTCTCGAGCGCCGTCCAAGCCGGCGTCCCGAATTCCGTCTTCCAGCGGTCGTAGTATTTCGCGTCGCTCAATTTTTGCTTGAAGCTCTGCTTGTCCACCGTATTGAACTTCATCCCGCGGCGCGTCAACTGATCGGTAACAGCGGCGTTGAGATTGATCATGTCGTTGCGCGCAGCCAGGGTCGATGCGCCCATTTCCCGCGCTACAATCGCCTGAATGCCCGGGCCCATGCGCTTCCAGACGTCTTGGTTGACGAGGGTCCAATACCCCGACCAGATGTGCTCGGAGAGCGAGACGAACTTCTGCACTTCAAAGAATTTTTGCTGATTGATGAGGATCGGCGGGTTCTCTTGCGCATCGACGACGTGCGTCTGCAGGGCCGTGTAGAGCTCGCTCAGCGCAATCGGCGTCGGCGACGCGCCGAGCGACTGAAACGTGTCGATGCGAATCTTGCCGGGCGAGACGCGAATTTTCAGGCCGGCGAGGTCGGATGCCGTGCGAATCGGTTTGTTCGAAGTGGTGATGTCGCGAAAGCCGTTCTCCCAAATCTTATCCAAACACACGACGCCTTTGGAGCCGATATCGTCGCGAATCAATTTCCCGAGATCGCCGTCCATCGCTCGGAACACCGTTTCGCGATCCTTATACGCAAACGCCAGGTTCTCGATGCTCGCGACCGGCGAGAACGTGAGAAACGCGCCCGGCATCGCCAACATCTCGACTGCACCCGAGCGGAGCTGCGAGATCATTGACGCGTCGCTTCCCAGCACGCTGGCCGGGAAGGTTTTGGCTTGCATGCGTCCGTTCGTCGCTTTGGCGATTCGCGCGAACGCTTCGACGGAGCGGACGTTGACCGGATGCTCTTGCGGAAGATCCGACCCGAACTTCACATCGAAGTCGGCGGCACGCACCGGCGTGATGATGGCGATGCTGGCAAAGGCTGCGGTTCCGAGCACGAACGATTGACGGGTCAACGACATACGGGCCCCTTAAAGGAAAAAGCTGATATTTATCTCTGGGCCCGTGGACATTGTCCCTGTTACCGCCCGCGAATCCAAGGGACCGGCGGGGACGTCTAGAACAGGCTTCGGTCGCACCGCGCGGTGGTTGTAGCTCAGTCGGTTAGAGCGTCGGGTTGTGATTCCGAAGGTCGCCGGTTCGATCCCGGTCAGCCACCCCAGTGTTCGCTTGAGAGGCTTTCCAAGCAAGCAGGCGCAAAAGAGGTCACCGGAAGCGGTGGCCTTTCTTTGTGCCGCCGCCCGCTTCTCATTTGGCGAGGTGGATATGAGCGAACACGATCCGGACTCGATCAAGCGTTCAGCGCTTCTGAAGCAAATCGGCATCGCCGGCGCCGGCGTCGTTGCCGGCGTCGTTGCGGTCGAGGGTGAGGCTGACGCAACGCAGCATCCGTTCAACCTGACTATTGCAAACAGCTCGACCGTGAAAACCAAACAGGGACCGTCGGCGAAACTGGTTGCGACGCAGCCGATCGTTGAAGTCGAAATCGTCGGCAAACTGAGCGATGTGACGATGCCGGCGAGCTCGGTCCAGTACGTGTTTCAAGTTCCGAATCCGTACATCTCCGGCTCCGACGAGACCGGACTCGACCACGCGGGCGAGGCAAACTCCAAGGCGCTCAAAAATGACTTCTTCATCGTGATCGGCCCGAAGGTGCCCTAAGGGCGCTCAATAGGTTTTCGTATCGACCAGGCCGTCCAGCATCGTTCCGGCGGAAAGCGCTGCCGGCCAATCGATGTCCGTGACATCATTGAGCACGTGGAGTATCTGCGGGTCGCCATGAGCACGTTCCCGCAGTAAGCGCTCGCGCGCGCCGTTGTCCCACGTATACGAAGTGAGAAAGCCGTACTTCGCGCGAAGCCGCTCGGCGAGATTGTGCGCCTGCGCGGCGCGCGCGTCGAGGGAAAGCCGCGCGAGCGCTTCGGCCGCAGCCTCGAAGGCGGTGATCACGTGTGCCGTTGCTCCGATCTCCGTCTCGATTTGAAACACTTCGCGCAGCGCGTCGATCGCGCCGTGCACGTCATCGTTGTAGATCGATGCTTCCGCTACGCAGAGCAGCAGATCCGCCACCGCATAGCGGTTGCCGAGCTCGCGCTTTTGACTGATGATCGTTTGATAGAGTGCGATGGCCTCGGCAAAAGATCCAAGATTACGCAGCAGGGTGGCGCGCAGGCCGGCGAGATCGCTTCGGATATCTCCGTCGTCCGTTTCTGTCGCCGCCGCTTCGGCACGAACGAGTTGGGTTTCCGCCAGTGTGAGGTCGTGCCGGTCGAGTGCGAGCAGCACGAGGTTCATCGAAGTACGGATTCGTCCCATGAGATGGTTCGTCGCTTCAAATGCCGCCAGCGCTTCGACGTACCGCTCTTCAGCGACACCTGCGTTTCCCAGCCGGTGTTCGATGACCGCGATGTTGTAGGTCGTCTCGGCTACGCCGGACCGATCGGCGAGGCGCTCGTAGGCGTTTCTTGCCGCTACGATCAGTTCTCGGGCGTGTTCGTGCTGCGACCGCATGGTAGCGAACGTCGACGCGCGGCGCAGCAAGGGCGCCCGATCCACATCCGCGATTTCGGGCTTGGCGAGCAATCGCGCAAGCCACGTTTCGGCTTCGATGAAGTGGCCGCCGAACTGCCAATACGTTGCAAGCGCGATGGCGAACTTGACCGTGTCGTCGAGCCGGTGGACCAGCCCCCATTGGAGAGCGACGCGCACGTTCGCGGCCTCAGCGTCAATTGACTTGATCCAGCCGGCGCGCGCTTCAGGCGCGCTATCTTTGGAGCCGGCCTCAACGGCGGCGTGCCAATAGGCAAAATGGCGCTCGGCCACCGCGTCGTTTTCGCCCGTGGCAGTAAGGGCCTCGTGAAGATAATCCCCGATCATATCGGTGATGACGTAACGGTGCGATGCGCCGCGAACCGATGCGATCAAGGATTTATTGTGCAACGACTCGAGCAGATCCGCAGCATCGGCGACGCCGGCAACGCTCTCTGCAGCCGCGATGGTGAAGCCGCCTTCGAACGCGGAGACGGCGCGGGCGAACCGGCGCTCTTCGGGGGTGAGGAGCTGGTAGCTCCAGTCGATCGTGGCGCGCAGCGTGCGATGACGTTCGCCGCGGGTGCTATCGCGCGACACCAGCAGCGCGAGGCGATTCGAAAGACGGGCTTCGATGTCGTCGAGCGAGAGAGCCGTGCTTCGAGCGGCTGCGAGCTCGATCGCCAGCGGAATCCCCTCGAGCCGGCGGCAGATCCGGTCGATCGCCGCGACCGCACCGGGCGTGATGGACGCATCCATCCCCTGTGCGCGCGCGACGAACAGCTCGACGGCTTCACTCGGGCCGTCGCCGTCCAGCGCGAGCGCGGCAAGCCGAAAGACGTGCTCGCCGGTGAGGAACAGCGGCTCGCGGCTCGTCGCAACGACGACGAGACCGGGGCAACGGCTCAAGAGTGTCTTCGTGAGCCTCGCGGTCTCGGCCAGCAAATGTTCAGAGTTGTCGAGGACCAGTAAGAGCTTTTTTGCGTGCAAGTGATCGACGAGCTGTTCGTCGATCGTCGATTCGGGCTGTTCGCGGAGCCGAAGCGCGTGCGCGATGGTTTGCGCGATGAGGCCGGCATCGTCGATCGGCGCCAATTCGACGATCCATGCGCCATCGCGGAAGCTCCTGACGACATCGGCGGCGAGTTGGAGCGCGAGGCGGGTTTTGCCGATGCCACCGGCGCCCACGATCGTAACTAGTCGCTCGTGTGTCAGAGCGGTCCGAAGTTCGTTCAGTTCGCGAACGCGACCGACAAAGTTCGATATTGACGCCGGCAGGTTGTTAGGTTGGGCATCGAGCGATGTCAGGCTTGGGAAATCGGCAAGCAGCCCGGCCGCGACGACTTGAAAGGCCGCTTCGGGCTCGCTGAGGTCTTTGAGGCGGTGCTCGCCGAGTTCGCGCAGCATTACGTCGATCGATGCATGACGGAGCAGTTCGTGCGTCGCGCCGGAAACGAGAATCTGCCCGCCGTGCGCGATGGACATGAAACGCGCGACGCGATTGACGGCCGGCCCAAAATAATCGTCGTCGCGCTCCTGCGCCATGCCGGTATGAATTCCCATGCGTACGCGGACGACACCGATGTCGTCGGGCCAGACATGGCCCGTTAGCTGCCGCTGCGATTCCACTGCGGCCCGCAGTGCATCATCTGGACGTTCGAACGCCGCGCAGACTGCGTCGCCGACCGTTTTGAAAATGACGCCGTTATTTCGCGGAACGGTCTCGCGAAAGATCGCGTCGTGGGCTGCCAGCGCATCGCGCATCGTGTCGGGGTGCGCTTCCCACAGCCGCGTGCTACCCTCGATGTCCGTGAACAAAAAGGTAACCGTCCCGGTCGGTAACCGCGGGCTGTTTGCCATATTTATGCCGCGATTATAGCATTAAAGATTGATGTATGCCAACCAGGTGGCACAGCGTTTTACGAAGATTTGTATATGAAAATTTGCCCACGCTGCAAAGAGAAAAAGTCGCTCGACGAATTTTATCGCAAGAAAGATCGTGCGGCCGGTTCGTATTGTAAGCCTTGCCAACACGCTTACGTCCGTGAGCACTACCTGAAGACATCCGCTGTCTATAACGCGCGCCGCTACGCTCTCCATCTTGCGTATACAATGCGCAATCGGAAGCTGGTACTAGACCACTTAGCGCAGCATCCGGGCGTCGATTGCGGCGAGAGCGACATCCTGGTTCTCGACTTCGATCACGTGCGCGGTACCAAACACGGAGCCGTCAGCCGCATGATCGTCGGTGGTACTTCCGCGCAACGGTTACTCACCGAAATAGAAAATGCGTCGTTCGCTGCGCAAACTGCCATCGTCGCAAGACCGCCGTCGAAAGCGGAAGTTATCGCACCACGCTCTGGCTATATCAAGAGGCCGGCAGCAATGATTCTGCTGCCGGCCAATCGATGAGTCTCTGGGACGGGGGAGGATCGAACTCCCGACAAACGGCTTAAAAGGCCGCTGCTCTACCGGCTGAGCTACCGTCCCCGGCGACTTGCTGCTCTTCGCCGTCGATCAACCAGTTTCCCAAGCAGCGGGGAACGAGTCTGCCGACGGGAACTTGACGGCACGACCTCGCACCGGTATTTTTAGAAACGGTTCCGGCACCGCTAGCTCAATGGTAGAGCAGTTGACTCTTAATCAATTGGTTGAAGGTTCGAGTCCTTCGCGGTGCACCAGATACAAAAAGGGCCGGCGCAAAAACGCCGGCTCTTTTTCTCTTGCCCGACAACCGAACCCTTAGAGGCTATGACCGAAGGGGTGATTCCGCTCCCGCCGGTGTCGCATCGCGCGGAGGCTGAAGTAGACGATCGCCGCGAGCACGGCCACTCCGAAGATCAGCCAGAAGTCGCGCGCCGCTTGGTTCGAGTTCCAGAAGTCGGTCTGGGCGCCGAGGTTGAAAAGTGCTGAAAGCAGTCCCGCGATTGTCATAGGTATAGTATGCCCAGGGTGTCTCCATTTTAACAAGGAGTCACCTCTTTTGTGGCCACTGTCACCCCGAGGGTCGGAGCGATTGGGGGACGGGCCGTGCTAGAATCGTGACGCCGCCCCGAAGCAAGCGGCGACCACCCCAGGGCCCGTGGCGGAATTGGTAGACGCGCTGGATTTAGGTTCCAGTACCGCGAGGTGTCCGAGTTCGAGTCTCGGCGGGCCCAGATGTGTGTTCCTCGACTCCGCTCCGCTCCGCTGCGGTACACACCTGTCTGGTCCTCGGCTGCACTGCGCTGCACTGCGCTGCGCTTCGTTGCGCTGCGGTCCAGACTTCGCGTTTGGTCGCCTTTGGCGCCCAAGCCGCCTTCGGTGGCAGGCTGCGTCGCTTGACGCGGTACGCACGTCAGCATACAATTCGAGGGTTGACCCGGACGCTCGTGGTACGTAGCGGCCGGGCACGCGGAAGTAGCTCAGCGGTAGAGCATCGCCTTGCCAAGGCGAGGGTCGCGAGTTCAAATCTCGTCTTCCGCTCCAGTAATATGCACGGCGGGCCCTGAGCCCGCCGTTCGTGCATCCCCCCCGGAGAACACCTATCGTGTCCGCTACGACGATGAAGCAACTCGACCCGACGCAGGTCGAACTCGAAATCCCGATCTCGACCGAGGAATTCGATCAGGCGCAAGATTCTGCGTTCCGTAAGCTCGTCCGCAGCGCGAAGATCCCCGGGTTCCGTCCGGGCAAAGTCCCGCGCAAGATCTTCGAGAACACCTACGGCACCGCGACGATCATCGACCGGGCGCTCGAAGACCTCGTTCCGGAGAAGTACGCCGCCGCGGTCAAAGAACACGCGATCGAGCCGCTGGCGCGCCCCGAGATGGAGATGCTGCCCGACGAAGAGGGGCAGCCGATGCGCTTCAAAGTCGTCGTGGCCGTGCGCCCGCCGATCGAACCGGCACCCTACGAGGGCATCGAGATCGAGGACATCTCCGAGAAGGCCGGCGATGAAGACCTCGAGCGCGCACTCGAAACGATGCGCAAAGACAGCGCCACGCTGGTGCCGGTCGAGCGTGCCGTGCAGCTCGGCGACACGGCAACCATCGATTACGCCGGAAAAATCGACGGCGTTCCGTTCGACAACGGCACGGCCACCGGCCAGCAAGCCGAGATCGCCGAAGAGCGCTTCATCCCCGGCTTCGCCTCCGGCATCGTGGGCATGAAGGCCGGCGAGACGCGTGAAGTCAGTGCAAAGTTCCCCGATGAGTACGGCGCAACCGAGCTCGCCGGGAAGGACGCGACGTTCACCATCACCGTCCACGAAGTCAAGGAAGCCGAGCTTCCCACGCTCGACGACGATTTCGCCAAGCGCGTCTCGCAGCACCAGACGCTCGACGAACTCAAAGTCGAGCTGCGCGGCCGTCTCGACGGTGTAGCCGCCCAAAAGGCGCGCCGTCAGATCAGCTCGGAGTTGCTCGATAAACTCGTTGCGGCAAACGATTTTCCGCTCCCGCACGTGCTCGTCGAACGCGAGATCGACGGCTTGATCGACGAGTCGCGGCAGTACATCGGGCGCATGGGCATCTCGTGGGACGACTACCTCAAGCAGAGCGAGAAGACCGACGAACAGATCCGCACGGACTTCCGTGAAGAAGCCGAACGGCGCGTCAAAACGACGCTCTTGATCGAAGAGATCGCCAAACGCGAGAAGATCGAGACGACCCCGGCCGATCTCGAAGCGGAGCTTGGTGCGCTAGCGCGCCAGTACGGGCAGCCGCGTGAAAAGATCATCGAAATGCTCGGCAACAACCTCGGCATGCTCGTCGATGGGATCGTTCGTACGAAGACGATCGACCGGTTGATCGAACGAGCCAAGCGCGTCCCGGCAACCAAAAGCGCATAGCGCGAGTCTCTCGGCAAAGGAGGTTCATCTTGGGTCACTTGGTTCCGATGGTCGTCGAGCAGAGCGCGCGTGGCGAACGGGCGTACGATATCTACTCACGGCTACTCAAAGAGCGCATCATTTTCGTGCAGGGGGCGATCGACGACGGCATGTCGTCACTGATCATTGCCCAGCTGCTTTTCCTCGAGCGCGAGGATGCCGACAAAGACATCGACATGTACATCAATAGTCCGGGCGGCTCGGTAACGGCCGGCTTGGCGATTTATGACACCATGAACCTGATCAAGCCCGACGTGGCGACGATCTGTGCGGGCATGGCGGCCTCGATGGCCTCGATTCTGTTGACCGGCGGGGCTCCAGGCAAGCGCTACGCCCTCCCCTATGCCAAAATCCTGATCCACCAGCCGTGGGTTCAACAGGTGGGTGGCCAGGCGACGGATATCGAAATTCACGCTCGCGATCTGATCGCAACGCGCCGGTCGTTGGCCGGCATTTACGAGCAGACCGTCAAGAAACCGATCGAGCAGATTCTCAAGGACATCGAACGCGACTACTATATGACCGCCGAAGAAGCGCGCGAGTACGGTATCGTGGACCAAGTGTTCACCAAAGAAAATCGCTCCGTCTCCAACAACGCGCCCGTTCTTTAGCACCGGCCAGAAAGACGATTCATGTTCCGATTCGGGGATGAGAAGGGTCAGTTGAAGTGCAGCTTCTGCGGCAAGTCGCAGGAGCAGGTGCGGAAGTTGATCGCAGGCCCCGGCGTCTACATTTGCGACGAGTGCATCGAGCTCTGCAACGAGATCATCGAAGAAGAGCTCTATAAGAACGTTGACGAGAACCTGCGGCTGCGGAACATTCCGAAGCCGAAAGAAATCAATCACATCCTCAACCAGTATGTGATCGGTCAAGAGCGCGCGAAAAAATCGCTCGCCGTTGCGGTCTACAACCACTACAAGCGAGTCAACGCCGGCGCGAGTTCGGACGAAGTCGAACTGCAGAAGTCGAACATCTTGCTCGTCGGTCCGACCGGTTCGGGCAAGACCTATCTTGCCCAAACGCTGGCCAAGATTCTCGACGTGCCGCTGGCCATGGCCGACGCCACGTCGTTGACCGAAGCCGGTTACGTCGGCGAAGACGTCGAGAACATTCTGCTCAAGCTCATCCAGGCCGCCGACTACGACGTCAAGCGGGCCGAGAAGGGCATCGTCTACATCGATGAGATCGACAAGATCGCCCGCAAGAGCGAAAACCCGTCGATCACGCGCGACGTCTCGGGCGAAGGCGTGCAGCAAGCACTGCTCAAGATTCTCGAAGGGACGACGGCCAACGTTCCGCCGCAGGGCGGCCGTAAGCATCCCCATCAAGAGTTCATCCAGATCGACACCACCAACGTGCTGTTCATCTGCGGCGGCGCATTCGACGGCCTGGAACGGATCATCGAAGGCCGCGTTGCCTCGAATTCATTGGGTTTCCGCGCCAATCCGGAATCGAAAAAAGAGCAGAAGTCGAGCAAGATGCTCCAGCAGCTCATGCCGGAAGATCTGCTCAAGTTCGGTTTGATCCCGGAGTTCATCGGGCGTTTGCCGATTGTCGTGACGCTCGAAGCGCTCGACGAATTGGCGTTGCGCCGCATCCTCGTCGAACCGCGCAACGCGCTCGTCCGCCAATTCCAGAAGATCCTGGGCATGGACGGCGTCGAGCTGACGTTCACCAAAGAGGCGCTGATTGCGATCGCCATTCGCGCGCAGTCACGCAAGACCGGCGCGCGCGGCCTGCGCTCGATTCTCGAAGAGATCATGCTCGATGTGATGTACGACTTGCCCTCGCTGCAAGGCGTGAAGAAGTGCGTCATCAACAAAGAAGTTGTCGACAAAAAAGAACAGCCGACGCTGATCTACGCCGAGCGCCCGAAAGACCAGAGTGCCTAGCGGAGCTACGCACTCATAACGGTGCTCGCTGCGCTGCGCTCCGATCAGAGGAAATGTTGAAAGGTCCCGGTTTTGTGCCGAGACCTTTTTCTTTTAGGCGGGTTTGAACTTTAGCGCGACGCCGTCCATGCAGTAGCGCTTTCCGGTGGGCGGCGGGCCGTCGTCGAAGACGTGTCCGAGGTGGCCCTCGCAGCGGCGGCAGTGGACTTCGTTCCGTTCTTCCGGCAGTGAGTTGTCGGTCTTCGTCGCGACCGCGTTCGGTAGCGGCGCCCAGAAGCTCGGCCAACCCGTTCCGCTATCGAACTTCGTCTTCGAGGAGTAGAGCGCCAGGTTGCACGCGACGCAGTAGTACGTGCCGGCGCGCTTTTCGTAATCGAGCTTGCTCGAGAACGGTACTTCCGTGCCTTCACGGCGCAGGATGTCGAACTGCTCGGCCGTGAGGCGGGCCTTCCACTGCGCGTCCGTGAGGATCAGCTTGTCCGTATCGGCAGCCGCGTTCGCGACCGAGGGAAAGAGCGCCAGGGCGCCCAGGGCGGTGAGGAGGGTACGGCGGTCCATCATGGTTGCAGTGTAGCCTTTACGATGCGTTGGGGGGCGTGGTCTCGCTTACACCCAGGTAACGTTCGAGCCGGCGCGAGAGATTCGCCGGGTGACTTTCGACCTTCCCTTGCGCGGCGCCGGCGGCGAGCCGGTGGACTTCCATCGCACGATCCACTCGCACGGCCTGATCATGCTCGCCCCCAATACGATCGAAGACGAAGGCGACGAACTGCGGATGCCGCTACGCCTAGCGGATGGCCGCACCACGGTGGTCGACATCCGCCCCGGGCCGCCGGGATTCGCCCGGGTAGCCACCCCGGCCGGACTGCGCGGTGCGGCCGTCCTCGCCGAACTCAAGGTACGCGTGCGGCGCATCCTCTGTCTCGACGGCGACTACGCGGCCTTCTACGCGCGCGCTGCCGGCGATCCGGCCCTGCACTGGGTCACGCGCGGAGCCGGCCGGTTCGTGCGCAGTGCGACCGCCTTCGAAGATGTCGTGAAGACGATCTGCACCACGAACTGCGCCTGGTCGGCGACGATCCGGATGACCGACGCGCTCGTCGCGCACCTCGGTGAGCCGGTCGCCGGAATGGCGGACGAGCGCCTTTTCCCAACGGCGCAAGCGATGGCGAAGGCGCCCGAAGCTTGGTACCGCGACGTGATGCGGGCCGGCTATCGCGGACCGTATTTACGCGCCATAGCGGCCGCGGTGACGCACGGCGAAATCGACCTCGAAACGCTCGCCGATGCGACCGTGGACGTCATCTCCGACGACGAACTCGAGGAACGGTTACTCGCACTACCCGGCGTCGGCCCATACGCCGCAGCACACATCATGATGCTGATGGGCCGCTACTCGCGCATGGTGCTCGATTCCGCAACGCGGCCGAAGTACGCGCGTCTCTCAGGCCGCAAGCCGCGCTCCGACGCCACGATCGTGCGCCGCTTCAAACCCTACGGCCGCTTTGCCGGCCTCGCGTTCTGGTGCTACGTGACGAGCGATTGGCTCGACGACAGCGCCGTGGCGATCGCGGAACGAACGGTGGGATCGGGTTCCGTTTCCAAGGCCTGACGCAAGATCGTTTCGGCCCATGGCGATTGCAGCGTGCCGAGTGCTTCGACGAGATCGATGCGTGCCGCAACGTCGCAGGCAACGGCCGTCGGTTCTACGAGCGTCGTCCATTGCGACGCACGGCCATTCGTCGCCGGCGTAGGTTCGTCGGCGTCGTCCTTCGCCGAACGGTGAAACGGGCCGAAGATCGCAACGGCCATCAGCGCCGTTCCAGCGACCGCGAGCGCCGTCGGAACGCTGGCGTTCACGGTGAGGCCAACTCGTTGTGCGCGTCGAGTACCGCGACCGCAACGGCGCGAGCTGAGTCGAGTTCCGGCGCGCTATGCGATGTGAGATATGCGGCGAACGCATCATGCGAGAGGGCGCAAGCCGCATCGAACGTGGTCGCAAGTTCGCCGGCATACGCGCCGACGGCAACGGCGGCGTCACCGGTGCCGTAGCGCGGCAGCAGCGATGCAATAGCGGCAAGCGTCTGCGGTCCGCCGAGCGGTGCAGCTGCGAGTGCCGCGCGCGCCGCCGACAAGCGGTTGCGGTCGATGCGCACGTAGACGTCCGCGCGCGGATCGACGCCGGTGACAGGCTCGCCGGCCGAACCGATGCGATCGAGCAGCGCGAGCAGTTCACGGCGCGTCGGCGCGTCTTCGAGGTCGCCCGGCGTTACGTCGTATCCCGGGATGCGCAGCTTCACGAAGAGCCGCTCGTACATGCCGCGGATCGCTTCCGACACACCGGCGAAGGTAGCGTCGAGCGATGCGTCACCCGAGGCGATGGCGCTCGGGAAGAGGACGGCGAGGGAAGGCACGTGGCTGATCATGCCCGGACCGCGCGCGCCGCGCAGCACGCGGACGATCGAGGCCGCGCGTACCGCATCGAGCGTGAGCCACGCGATAACTTGCGGGCCGGCAGCGCGGAAGGCGCTGGTATCATCGCCCGCCGCCACGTCGGGCGGGGCGAGGGTCCACGCTTCGGGACCCGACGGATCGGGCGCTGCCGGAAGAGCATCGATGCCGGTCGACGCAACGGGTGCCGGCATCACGGCCGCCTCGCCCGTAAAAGGCGCCGCGACGCTGAAGTCGCCGACCGTTGCGGCGTCGATGTGGAAGGGCAGGGCGTTCGGCCGCGCGCCGAACGGCGGCGCATCGGCTACCGCAGTCGTCAGCGGTGCGACCTCGACCGCGTCGCCGTTGGCATCGACGTCGACGCTGACGATCAACTCGCCCGGCGTGCGCGGCAAAAGCGACCACGCAACTTCCACGAGCGTTCCGGCCGGAATGTCGTGCAGCGCGAGTCCATCGCGCGAAAAGAGCGGCGGACCTTCAATGCCGTCGACGACCGCGTGGCCGTTTACCGTTGTCGAACCGGCAATGTAGACGGCCGCCGCGTGCGTGCGCGGGCGGACGCGCAGCGATTGCACGGCTGCCGCGCCGGAAACGCGCAGGCGCACGTCGAGGCGTTCGCCGCTGCGCGCGGTCGCTGCAGCAACGAGTTGCGCTGCAACGTCGACCGGTGCGGCTTGATCGTCCCAACCGATCGGAACCGTGCGGCCGTCGTGGCCGACGATCGATGCGCGCCGCGCGAGGCCGGGTGCGAGCACGATATCGTGCGTCGCGCCGGGTGCGAGCGCGGCGATGCGGACATCGCTCTCGCCGTCGACCCGCACGTCGCGCGCGGCGGTCGCGCCGACATTGCGAATCGTGACGCGCGTTTGGCCGCCTTCCCACACGACTTCCTCAATCGCGAGCCAGGGCCGGTCGACCGCGCGCAGATCGAACTGCGCCGCGGCGAGACGGCGGCCATCCTCACCGGCGGCAACGACGGAAACGGGCAGTACTTCGCCGTCGCCAAGCTGGCTCGGAACCGCAAGCCGGGCCACGAACGCCGTGGCGCCGCCGGCGCGCAGCTCGCCCGTCCAGCACGTCTCGGCATCGATGGTGACGGTGACCCGCTCCGTCGTCTCGCCGGTATTGTGGACGTCGACCGCGACGGCAATGTCGGTGCCGGGCTCGGCGAAGGCCGATTCGGGCCGCGCATCGAGCCGCAGCGCGCGATGCACGACCAGCGGGATCGTAAACGTTACCGTGTGGTCGCCGCAGCGTACGGTGAGGTCGCCTTCGACGCGCGGCCGCGATGCGCTCGCGACCACGGTGAGATCGACGAACCCGCGCGCGGGCACGAGCGGCAGGGCGATGGCGACGCCGTTTTCCGAATCACCGTCGCGACGAATGGTCGGCGGCGCGCCGTCGGCGCGCATCGTTCCGCGCAGTACGCGCCAGCCGGCCGGGAGTTCGATCGAGCAATTGACGTCCCGCGCGGCGACCCAGCCGGCGTTCGCGATGCGCACGCGCAAGTCGAGCCGGTTCGCGCGCCGCTCCGCCTCGATCGCGGGTAAGGCGATCTCGGGTGCGAGCAACGCCGTAGCGCCGGTCGTCAGCGCGACGCGTCCGCCGTCATAGGCAACGTAGGCATCATCGATGCACACGGTCGCGGCGGCCGGCTCGAGGGGTACCATGTTGTACGAGAACGACAGCGTGCCCGCGACGGGCAATTCATCGACAGTCGCTACGATGGACGATTCTTCCGCGCCGAATCCGGGCGGCGGAGGAACGACCACTCGCACCGAGCGGGCGGCCGCGTCGCCTTCGTTCACGATCGTGACATCGACGCGCAGCGCGCCGGCGTCGCCGGCTTCGATGCGCACGCCGCTGGCCGGCCCGTTGAGCCGGGGGTGGCCGAACACGCGCATGTGCACGACGTTGGAGCCCAGCACGAGACGGTCGAGGTGCAGCGCAGCTTGGATCGGCGAGTGGGCGGTCGTGGCGTCGGCGACATCGGGCCGTGCGCGGAAGGCGACCGTGTGTTCGGCGCCCGGCGCGACCGATGGAATTTCCGCTTCGAGCGGATCGAGCGGCGACCAGCCCGGCGGGAGCACGAGCACGAGCAGCGCCGGCGGCGTCGCGACTTCGCTGCCGTTTTTCGCGCGAAACCGGAATGCGATGACCTCGCCGGGACGGACCGTGCGCCGCCCATCCACGGCGGAGAGTCCGAAGATCCGCTCAGGGAGTAGGCTGGGCTCGGGCATCGGCAACACCGGGGTCTCCGTTCAATACGCTGCGGATAACAGGGCGCGAGCGACGAAGATGCAAACTCCGTACTCGATATGATCGACGTCGCGTCAATTCGACGCGTTCCGCTCTTTCGCGACTTTGCCGACGACGAGGCAACGGCCGTTGCTGCGACCGTTACCGATCGTCGTTACGGGAAGCATCAATTCATCGTACGCGAGGGCGACCCTGGCGACACTTTCTTCATTTTGGTGAAGGGGTCGATTTCTGTGTGCCGGATCGCTCCGGACGGCCGCGAGACGATCCTCTCGATCCTCAAAGAGGGCGATTTTTTCGGCGAGATGTCGATGTTCGATTCCTCGCTTCGCAGCGCGTCGATCAAGACGCTCACCGAGGTTGAGGTCGGGGCGATCCGCCAGGCCGATTTCCTCGTGCTGCTCGACCGGAACCCGCGCATCGGCCGGTCCCTCGTGATCGCGCTCTCCGAGCGCCTGCGGGCGGCCAACGCCCTCATCGCGGCCACGACGTCGCAGGACATCCGGGCGCGCCTCGCCTCGCTGCTCCTCAATCTCGGTGACCAGTTCGGCGAGCGGGTCGAGAACGGCACCCGTATCACGCTGCGTCTCACCAACCAAGAGATGGCGAACATGATCGGGACGACCCGCGAGACCGTCAACCGCACCCTCAACCGCTTCTGGGACGACAAGCTCGTCGACATGCGCACCGCGCACGTCGTGATCGTCGAACCCGACCGGCTGCGCGCGCTGATTCCTTAAACGGAATCACTCGGCCCCGGCTGGGCACTTCACTCGAGTGTATGCAGGTCGCCACGCTCGTTGAAGGTCTACGCGCACTCGGGCTTGCGGCGACGCGCTCGGTTGACGCCGTGCGCGCAGAACTCGACGCCGCCGTTCGCGCCCTGGCGCCCGCGATCGACTCGGTGCTGATCTTCGATGAAGAAGACGGGCAGTTGGCGTGCGTCGCCGCCAGCGGCAACCGGGTGCTGTATTTTGCGGGCGTGCGCATGACGCGCAGCGATATGCGCACGCTACCGGCGCTGGCGCTCGCGCGCGGATATCGCGCGACGCTCGGCGATGGCGGTGCCCGCGGATTTCATCCGGCCGACGCGTTTGCCGTCGCGGTACCGCTGCGGCGCGACGCCGGGTGTGCGAGCGTGCTCTATGCGGCCGCCCCGCACGCTGTCGATGGTGAGGCGCTCGAAGCGATCGTCGCCTTGGCCGATCATGCCGGGTTCGCGTACACGCTCGCGCACGAACGCGAAGCGTATTTGCGACGCGCCGAATACGATGCGCTCACCGGACTGCTCTCGCCGCGGGCGTTGCGCGAACGGCTCGCGCGCTCGATCGAACGCGCGCGCTTTGCGCCGCTGGCGCGCATCGCCGTGCTCTTCGTCGATACGGACCGCTTCAAGACGTGGAACGATACCTACGGACACGCCAGCGGCGATGCGCTGTTGCGCGCGCTCGCCGCAGCGTTACGCGCCGCGGCGAGCAGCGACGATTTGGTGGCGCGTAATGGCGGAGATGAGTTCTGCGTCGTGCTCGCCGACACGGAGAAATCGCGTGCCGTCGAACGGGCGGAGACGCTGCGCGAAGCAATCGAGGCACTCGATCTCGCACCACTCCGGCCGGCCGGCGCCGCCGCGAGCGTCGTCATTACGGCGAGCATCGGCGTCGCCGCGTTTCCGGCCGAAGCGCGCAGCCCGAGCGAACTGCTCGAACGCGCCGATGAAGCGATGTACCATAGCAAGCGAAGCGGGCGCAACGCCGTCTCGTACTTCGGCATCGACGGCACGCTGGAAGTTCATCGGAGCCTCGTCCCCGAACGATAGCGGCCGTGCGTGCCGTCGACGTTCTCGTTCACCTGACCACGGCACGCTTCGATCGCGCGCTCACCTATAGCGTTCCGGGTGGACTGCCGCTACGCGTCGGCGATATCGTGCGCGTGCCGCTGGGGTCGCGCGAAGTCTTCGCCTACGTGGTGACGGCGGAACGGGACGTTACGGATCCCGCCGTCAAGCTGCGCGCGATTGCGGCGCGCACCGATGCGCCGCGCGCGTTCGATGAGGACGGTCTCGCCCTCGCCCGCTGGGTCGCGCACACCTACCTCTGTTCCCTGCGCGAGGCCCTCGGCGCGATCGTCCTCGCCGACGCGGTGCCGCGCGTCGTGGAGCGGTTCGTTCCGATCGGCGAGCGCCCGCCGGCCGACCGCTTTCCCAGCGTGCCCGAGCGGCTCACGCACCTGCTGTGGGGCGACGCGCAAGCCGGTATCTCGCCGGCGGCGTTGCTGCGCCATCCGGAAGCGCGGCGCAGCGGCGACCGGCGCACGCTCATCGCGGCCGTCGGCGCGCTCGTGCGCGGCGGCGTGCTCGAGCGCCGCCGCACGTTCGTTCGTCCGCCGGTCAACGAGCGTACGATACGCGTCCTCGACCCGGGCGACGCGCCGATCCGCGGACGCAGCGCCGCCGGCCTCGCGGCATACGTGCGCGAACACGCCCCCGTTCGCCGGACCGATGCCGTGCTCGCCGGTTACAGCGACGCCGTGATCCGGCGCGCGATTGCCGCGGGCGCCGTGATCGAATCGCAGCGTTCGCTCGAACACGCGCGCGCCGGGCGGCTGACGTTGCCGGATCTCGTGCCGACGGCCGAACAGCGCGCAGCCATCGACGCGATTGCGGCGGCGACCGACGCGGCCGAATACGCGCAACTGCTCGTACACGGCGCGACGGGCAGCGGGAAGACGCTGGTCTACCTGCACGCGATCGCGCGCGTGTTGGCGCGCGGAGCGCGGGCGATCGTGCTGGTGCCGGAAATCGCGCTGACGCCGCAGACCGCGGAGCGCTTCGAGCGCGCGTTCGGCGAACGCGTTGCAGTGCTGCATTCGGCGCTCTCCGAGCGGGAGCGCTACGATGCTTGGCAAGCTGCGGCCCGATCCGAGCTCGATGTGATCGTCGGCGCCCGCAGTGCCGTGTTCGCGCCGCTGCCGGACGTGCAGATGATCGTGGTCGATGAAGAACACGAGACGTCGTACCGCCAAGACAGCACGCCGCGCTACCACGCGGTCGAGGTCGCACGCGAACGTATGCGCCGCGCCGGCGGCGTGGTCGTGCTCGGCAGCGCGACGCCGGCGCTCGAAGACTATGCACGCGCAAAGGCCGGGCGGTTTCCGCTGGTCCGCTTGCGCGAGCGGGCGACGGCGCAGCCGCTGCCCACGACGCACATCATCGACATGGCGCGCGAGTTTCAAGCCGGTAGCAATCGGATCTTCAGTACGGCCCTCGTCGCGGCGATCGGCGAACGGCTGGCACGGCATGAGAAGAGCGTGTTGTTCGTCAACCGGCGAGGCGCGGCGCGCTTCGTATTGTGCCGCTCGTGCGGGTACGTGCCCGGTTGCGAGCGCTGCTCCACCTCGCTCGTGATGCATCGCGACGAAGGGCTGCTTCGCTGCCACTATTGCGATGCGCAACGGGCAATTCCGGAGATCTGCCCGTCGTGCGGTCTCGGGCCGATCGCCCCATATGGGATCGGCACCCAGCGCGTCGCGGCGGAAGTCGAAGCGCTCTTCCCGGCTGCGCGGATCGTGCGCATGGACGCCGACACGACGACCCGCATCGGCGATCACGCGCGCTTACTCGACCGGTTCGGTCGCGAAGCGGACGTGCTGATCGGCACGCAAATGGTGGCGAAGGGCTTGGACTTTCCCGACGTGACCCTCGTCGGCGCGATCGCGGCGGACCTCGACCTGCACGTTGCGGACTATCGCGCGGCGGAGCGCACGTTCGACGTCGTAGTGCAAGTATGCGGACGCAGTGGCCGGGCGCGCGCCGGTGAAGCGTTCATCCAGACGTACAGCGCAGCGCACCCGGCGATCGTGTTCGCCGCGCAACACGACTATGAAGGATTCGCACAGCAAGAACTCGCCGAACGCCGGGCACTGCAGTGGCCACCGTTCGTACGGCTCGTCTTTGCCGGCGTGGTGGGCCGCAGCCGCAGCGGCGTCGAGTCGACGATCGAACGGTATGCCGACATGCTGCGCGGCGACGATCGCTGGGACGTGCTCGGTCCAGCGGCGTATCCGCTCGCGCGACTTAACGATGAATGGCGTTACCGCATTGCGGTAAAGACGCGCGAACTCGATGCGTTGCGCGAAACGCTGCGCGCGCTCGTGTTGCCGGAAGCAGCGCGTTCAAAGGATACGCGACTGGTCGTTACGTTCGAAGCCTGACTCATGCTCCAACGCGGGCAGGGACCATACGGCAGCGACGAACAACGAGCGTTCGTGCCGCTTTCATCCTTGTTGATCCGCCTTGCAACGATAAGTACGCTAACGCTCACAATAACGATCGCCGCGGTGCTCCCGGGCGGCGCGCAAGTGCCGGCCAAGAAGACGGTTGCATCCGCTGCCGACCTGCCGCGCTTCACGTATCCGCTCGCGATCGCGCCGTCGGTGCTGATCCAATCCGATGCGCCGGTGTTCGACGCATTCGCCGCAAAGGTGCTGACCGACATCGACGGCGTGCTGGCCGGTTACGACATTGAAGATCACGCGACATTGCGCGGTCTGCTCGAAGAACAGCTCGAACTGCAGCTGCTTTCCGGAACGGAAGATGCTGCGGCACTATCGACGGCGGACCAAATGCGCGCGCTCGTCGACAAACCCGACGCGAAGTTGCTCAGCGGGCTTTCCGTTCGGGCGACGGTTGCGGCGCGCACGCAGACCCACGCCACCGCCGGCGATGCCTATCTAGCAGCGTTCGGAGCGCACTTTTCCGCGGCGCTCGCCCCGTTGCCGTGGCCGGTCGTCGGGTCGGCGCTCAAAGAACTCAAGACAACGTACGAACTGCTCACGCCGGCGCTGCTTGTCGGTCAGGTTGCCGGCACGATCGATCCGGCCGCAGCGCAGTCGCATTCGGTCAGCGGCGAGACGGCCGCTACGATCATCCGGATGCGCTACTACGTCAACATCTTTCTGCCGCAACGCGTGCCGGCCGTCGCTGCGCTCTCCGCTCTCATCGCGCAGCATACGGTGCAGAAGCCCGACATTTGGACGGCACGCGAAGTGACGCTTGGAGCCGCCGACAAGCTTACGCCCGTGCGAATTGCCGTTTGGGATTCCGGGTCCGACGTGACGCTCTTCCCAAAGCAACTCTATACCGACCTCGCACCGGCGGCCGCTGATCCGCACGGCTTGGCCTTCGACTTGCTGGGCTTCAAAACGCACGGCGACCTTTATCCGCTCACGCCGGAGCAGCGCGCGTCGTATCCGGCGGCGGTGAAATTTCTCGCGGGCTACAGCGATCTGCAAGAATCGATCGACAGTCCCGCGGCGGCGGAGATGAAGCAGCAAGTCGCTGCCTTAGCGCCGGCCGCCGTGACCCCGTATTTCCAAAATCTCAACCTCATGTCGATCTACTCGCACGGCACGCACGTTGCCGGCATCGCGCTGCGCGGCAATCCCGCGGCGCGCCTCGTGGTCGCGCGCGTGACGTTCGATTACCGTTCGATTCCGCTGCCGCTGACGGAAGAACTCGCCCGGCGTGAAGCGGGCAACTACCAGAAATATGTGGACTACTTTCGTGCGCATCACGTACGCGTGGTCAACATGAGCTGGGGCGGGACCCCGGCCGGCATCGAGGACGGGCTCGAGAAAAACAATCTCGGCAAGGACGCCGGCGAACGCAAGGCGATGGCGGCGAACCTCTTCGCCATCGAGCGCGCGGGCATGTACGCCGCGCTCAAGAGCGCGCCGGAAATTCTGTTCGTTTGCGCGGCCGGAAACGGCGACAGCAACAACGGCTTCGAACAAGTCATTCCGGCCTCGCTCGAGTTGCCGAACCTGCTCGTCGCGGGCGCCGTCGATCAAGCCGGCGACGAGACCTCGTTCACGAGCTACGGCAAGACCGTGCTCGTTGACGCCGACGGCTATCAGGTGGAGAGCTACGTCCCCGGCGGCACGCGCTTACGGCTCTCCGGCACGTCGATGGCCGCACCGAACGTGGCCAACCTGGCCGGGAAATTGATCGCGCTCAAGCCCGCACTCACGCCGGTGCAAACGATCGCGCTGATTCGCGCCGGCGCAACGACGACGAGCGACGGCCGCCGCCACAATATCGATCCCAAGCGTTCCGTAGCGCTCTTGCGGCAACGGCGTTAGCCGGCGTCAGCTAAAGAAGAAGCCGCTCGAATGCCGAGCGGCTTCTTTGTCTCTCCGGTTGTGAGAGGCTATTTCTTTTTCGTGCCGCGCTTCTTGGTCGCGGTTACGGTCGCGGCCGGTGCAGCGGCAGCGGCGGCCGCGGCTGTGCGGATCGCGCGCGCTAAGCGGGCTTTCTTGCGGGCGGCCTTATTCGGGTGGATGATCCCTTTGCGGGCGGCCTTGTCGAACTGCGCCTCGACGGAGCTGGCTTGCTCCGGGGTTGCCTTGGCCTTCTTGAAGAGCGTCTTCAGGCGCGTCTTGAGGTCGAGGTTCCGCAGGGTGCGGCGTTCGGTTTGGCGCTGCCACTTGATCGCGGCCTTGATGTTGGGCAAGTTCGGCTCCGGACAATGGTGATTGGGCTCGAACGCAGTCGTCCGGGCACGCCGCTCAGCATATCAAAAAATGCGGCCGCTGTGAAGGCCCGGCGCGGTGGCAAGCTCCCGATAGCTTTGATAGCGGCTGGCGGCGATCCGGCCCTCCGCCACGGCCTCACGGACGGCGCAGTCGGGTTCGTGGAGATGGCGGCAGTCGTCGAACCGGCAGCGGGTCGCCGGCTCGCGCATCTCAACGAAGAGCTGCGGCAGCTCGGCCGGGGGCATCGGGTCGAGGATGAACTCGCCGATCCCGGGGCTATCGACGAGGAAGCCGTTCTCGGTTTGGAAGAGCCGGGCCGAGGTCGTGGTTTGCCGTCCGCGGCCAAAGCGCGAGAGATCGCCGACGGTTGCGGTGCCCCCGAGGGCGCGGAAAATGCTGCTCTTGCCGACCCCGGAATTGCCCACCAGGAGGGCGTGCCGCCCGGTCAGGTACGCTTGCAGTGCGTCCACCCCGGCTCCCGTCTTGGGCTGCACGACGAGCACGGGCACGCCGAGCGGGGCATAAATTGCGGCGATCCGGTCGGCGGCGGCCGTGCCCGCTAAGTCGGCTTTGGTCAGAATGAGGGCTGCTTCGACTTCGTGCTGTACCGCAAAGGCGATGAGGTGATCGAGCATCGGCAGGCTGGGCGGCGGATCGGTCAGCGCCACGACGATCGCCATCGTCTCGACGTTGGCGGCCATCGTTTTCGTGCGCCCGCCGCCGGTCCGGCGGATGAGGGCGAAGCTGCGCGGCTCGACGCCGTCGATCACCACGCGGTCGTCGTCGAGCGCTTGGATCGCGACCATGTCGCCCGGCGCGAGGACCGTTCGCGCGAGCGTCTTGCGCAGTGCGGCCAGCACCGGTTCCCGTTCGCCTTCGCGGACGACCCAGGCCGCATTGCGGCCGACCGCGATCACGCGTGCGCGGCGGACTTGCGAAGCCGTCATGCGAACCTCGCCCTCGTGCACGTAGTTCGAACCGTCGTCGCTGGTGATCCCGCCGTCCGCGCCAACTTGTTGGCCGTGCTGGCCGGCCCCGGCGCGCCCGCCGGGATCGTCTCGTGTTTCGAACGCAACGACGTCGTGACGGTAAGCTTCGATGACGCGGTTACCCGGACCGAGTTGATCGACGATCTGATTACGATCGAAACGCACTTCGTCCCGACGGCCGAAAACGAACCGTTCGACGATGAAGAAGCGGCGCAATTAGCCCAAGTTGGGCTGGCCGATCCGGTGCTCGACGCGTCGCGCCACCTCGAGCGGCACCAGGTCGGGCTCGAATGATCCCGCACCTCGGGCCGTTCTCGTTTTCGTTCGGCATCCCGGATGCGATCGATATCGTTGCGACGTCGGTCCTGATCTACTATCTGCTGCTCCTCATTCGCGGGACACGCGCGGTCCAGATCGTGCTCGGTCTGTTGACGCTGGTCATCGTTCTCGGCCTCTCCAACCTCTTGCACCTGCTCGTTTTGGCCACGGTCATGCAGTATCTGCTGCTCGGCACGGCCGTTACGCTGCCGATCGTGTTTCAACCCGAGTTGCGCCGCGCGCTCGAACAAATCGGCCGCGGCCGGTTCTTTCGCCGTGCGCCCGCGGATGAAGAGGCCGTCGCGACGGAACTCGTCGGCACCGTGGCCGCTGCGGCGTTCCGGCTTGCCGGCGAAGGCCTCGGTGCGCTGATCGTGATCGAAGGCCAAACCGGCTTGCGCGAATACGTGGAGAGCGGCACGGCGCTCGACGCAAAGCTCTCGGCCGACTTGCTGTTGGCGATTTTCAACAAGCAGTCGCCGCTGCACGACGGTGCGGTCGTGGTGCGCGATCTCCTGATCGAAAGCGCGGCCTCGTTCTTACCGCTTTCGGAAAATCAAATCGTCGCCGAACGGCACCTCGGTACGCGTCATCGCGCCGCCATCGGTTTGACCGAACAGGCCGACGCGGTGGTGGTGGTCGTCTCCGAAGAAACGCGCACCGTCGCGGTCGCGCGCGCCGGGCGCCTCTCCGTGCGCATCGACGATGAAGAACGCCTGCGCAAAGTGCTCGAAGCGTGCATCCGTCCGCGCCGCCGCGCGCACGGCGCCGAACCGCCGCTGTGGCTCACCAACCTCTTAACGCGAATGACCCGTGCTTCAGGCGATCAAGAGAAACTTCGGGCTTAAGCTGTTAGCCCTGGCCCTCGCGGTTACCGCGTGGGCCTATTTCCATTTCTCCGCCGCACCGTCGATCACGGCCCACTTCGATCAGCAGCTCAGCGTGCCGATCGTGGTGAGCGGTTTACGTCCGGGACTCGTCGCGAGCTACGACGAGCGCGCCGCGATCGTCACGGTCGAGGTGCCGCGTAACGGCCCGCCGATCAAGCCCGATCAAATCCAAGCGGTGCTCGACCTCAACGAAAAACCCGATCCCGGCATCATGAATTTGCCGGTAAAAATCGTTGCGCCGGACCTCGTGATCAAATCGCTTTCGCCGGGTTCGGTCACGCTCAGCGTCGATCGCCTCGAGACGCGGCAAATTCCGGTGAGCATTTCCTATGCCGGCGGCAACGGTTCGCTCGTGGTCGATTCATCGACCGTCAACCCGTCGGTCACCACCGTGCGCGGCATCGCCAACGACTTGGCGAAGGTCGATGTCGTGAAAGTCGAGATTCCGCTGGGCACGAAGCCCGGCAACTTCGATGCGATGGTACGGCCGGTTGCGGCGGACACCCACGGCAACGAGGTTGCGAACACGCAAGTCTCGCCGAACTTAGTGCGCGTACGCGCCCGTTTCGCCGCCTCGACGAATTCCGCCGGCGTAAAATCGTAGTGCGCCTCTTCGGCACGGACGGCATTCGCGGCGTAGCCAACGCCGATCTGACGCCGGAGCTGGCGTTTGCCGTCGGCCGCGCCGGTGCGGCGGTGATCGCGCATGCCGCGGCGCCGGAAAAACCGATCGTGATCGGACGCGATACGCGGCTTTCCGGCACGATGCTCGAAGCCGCGATGATCGCCGGCATCACCTCGACCGGCCGCAACGTCATCGGCCTCGGCGTCGTGCCCACGCCGTGCGTCGCGGTCGTCACGGTCGAAACAGAAGCGGCTGCGGGCGTGATGATTTCCGCCTCGCATAACCCGATCGAAGACAACGGTATCAAATTTTTCGGCGCCGACGGGTTCAAGCTCTCCGACGCCGTCGAAGACGAGATCGGCGAGCGGCTCGACGATTCGTCGTTGCCTCGACCCACGCACGCCGGCGTCGGCGTCGCGAAACTCGCCCACAATTTAGCCGGCCGCTATCTCGAGAAGCTCGTTGCCGCGGGCACCGATCTCACCGGCTGGACCGTCGTCGTCGATGCCGCATTCGGCGCGGCGTTCGAGATCGGTCCCACCGTATTCGAACGGCTGGGCGCGCGCGTGATCGCGATCAACGCGGCCGACGACGGCGCGCGCATCAACGTCGGCTGCGGCGCCACCGACCTTGCGATGCTGCAGTCGACGGTACGCGCCGAAATTGCGCGCGGCAACGAACGGGTCGTCGGCGTTGCCTTCGATGGTGACGCCGATCGCGCCAAGTTCGTCGATGAAACGGGCGCGCTGCTCGATGGCGATCATGCGCTGTTGATCCTCGCGCGCAGCCGGTTCGACCGGGGCGCGCTGCCGGGCGGCGCCGTGGTGGCTACGGTGATGAGTAATGTCGGCCTCGAGCGCGCGCTGGAACGCGCGGGCATCGGTTTACTGCGCGCGCCGGTCGGCGACCGCTACGTACTCGAAGCGATGCGCGCCGGCGGCTACCGGCTCGGCGGCGAGCAATCCGGGCACGTGATCGATCTCGACCTCAATACAACCGGCGACGGCCCGATGACCGCCGTGACGCTCTTCGGCGTAGCCGCGCGCGCCGGCGTGCGCTTGCACGACCTTGCAGCGACGTTAACCGTATTTCCGCAGATCCTCATCAACGTTCGCGTCGAGGACCGCAGCATCGCCGATGCGCCGGCCGTTTTGGCCGCGGTGTCGGCCGCCGAGGCCCGGCTGGGCGTGGCCGGGCGCATTCTCGTGCGGCCGTCCGGAACCGAACCGCTCGTGCGCGTGATGGTCGAGGCGGCCGACACGAAGACCACGGAGGACGTCGCCGAGGCGGTCGCCGGGGTGATCCGGAGTGCCGCCGCAAGCAACCGGGCGAAAACTTAATATTTCCGCATTTGGCAGAAGGAGATCGTAAGCCGGGGCCCCTACCCATGGTCAGTGGGCATCAAACCCCACAATGTATCTCTGCTTACGTAATCACTGAGTCCGGCCTCGCAGACCGGAACGGGGGATTCCCGGTAGGGGTGAACGAGCCGGTCGGCTCGAGGGCGATTCTTCCGTCCTAACCCGTCAACTAACCCCGTAAGTGTTGGAAGAAGGAGCAGTCTTGTTTCGTTTCCTCGTTACCGGGGTGTGTGCGGTCGTTTTGACCGGAGCCGGTTTCGCTATTGCCGGAGCTGCCGAAACGGCAGTTCCGGCGGCCGTAACCGTTGCGACCGCCGCCGCCGATGCGGCCCCCGCCGCCCAAGCCACGAGCGTCCGCGCCGCTGCCCTCGAGGCCGCGGCCCCAACCGCCGGAGCCGACCTCGCCATGTGGGGCGTCGACCCGGCCACCGAACCTGCCACGCAGGCCGAAACGCGCCTGAGCGGATCGCGCTTGGTCCGCCGTTTCGCCGACGGCATCCTCAATCGCAGCGCTACCCTGGCGGTGAACCTGACGCGCAACGCTATGCGCTTCCTCGGTGTGCCATACGTCTTCGGCGGCACGAGTTCCAACGGATTCGACTGCTCGGGCTACGTGCAGCACGTGTTCGCGATGCTCGGAAAGCACATTCCCCGCACGGCCGATGCCCAGTACTACGCCGGTAAACGCGTCGCCGGCGCATCGATGGCGCCCGGCGATCTGGTGTTTTTCCAAACGTATGCTTCCGGACCATCGCACGTCGGGATCTATCTCGGTAACGACCGCTTCGTCCACGCCTCGTCGAGCCGCGGCGTCACCGTCTCGAGCCTCCACGAGAGCTACTGGTCGGCACGCTACCTCGGAGCAAAACGACTCATCTAGGGGATTCACGTTCCGTGAATCCTTCGCGTTCGGCCTTCGGCCGAGCCGCCCGTTGATTTTGGAAGAGCAGCAAGATTATCAGAGCGCGTCTAGCGCGTATCTGATCTGGCCGCTCGCATTGGCAGCGCTGCTGCGGGAGCCCGCGGCAGCGTCGCGCTGGACGCGTATACATACGCGCCAAGCTTTGATGTTTGGACTGGTTGCCGGCATCGGGTTCATCATCGTTATGGCGTTGCCGCTGCTCGTCGTTATCGGCGACGCCGGCATCTCGACCGGCATGACCGTGGGTCTCTATACGGCCGGTCTGCTCCTCGACGCGATCGTGTTTATCGTCCTGGCTGTATTGGCGTTTTCGTACGCCGCGCGAGCCGGCCGCGGCGAACTCTTTACCATTCCGATCGTCTCCCCGCTGGCGGACCGGGTCTTTACCATCCGGCGCTAAAGGCACCGGGGACGTCTCTTGTCTAACTACAGGCGCTGGCACGCGAGGCGCGATCCATGGGGCGTCGCCAAGTTGGTAAGGCACCAGGTTTTGATCCTGGCATGCGTTGGTTCGAGTCCAGCCGCCCCAGCATCGCTCTCCCGCGCACACCGGAAGGGTAGAATATCATCAGCAATCACAGTCACGAAGACCTCAAGCTGCACATGCATGTCGTGGACGGCATCCAGGTTTTTGAATTGAGCGGCAGTCTCGACATCGCGACCTCGCCGACCGTGCGGGCGTCGCTGCTCGAGGCGTCGGCGCGCGGCGATCACCGCTTGATCGTCGATCTCACGAACGTCGACTTCCTCGACTCGACCGGTCTCGGCGCGCTGATCGGCGCGCAGCGCCGGGCGAAAGAATTCGACGGCGAAGTGCGGCTCGTGGTCAAGGAAGGTCAGATCGTGCGGTTGCTGCGCATCACCGGCCTGCTCAAAATTTTCGCCGTCTACAACACGCTGAACGATGCCGTCAACGACGGGACGCGCGTCGGAGATCTGTGACCGCTTCCGACTTCGAGGCGATGTTCGATCTGTGGCGTGCCGGCGACGAAATCGGTTCGGCCGCGTACTTCACGCCCGACGGCATCTTCCATGAAGCCAAGAAAGACCCGGTCGTCGGCCGCGACACGATCGCAGCGCATTGGAAGCCGTTCTTTCACGGCGGTCCCGAGTGGCGCATGACGGTCCACGATCTCTTCGGCGACGGCGAACGCTTCGCGGTTGCCTACACGTGGGAAATCAAACTCAAGGACGGCACCTGGACCGGCAGCCCCGGCTGCGCGATCGTCAAGACGCGCGACGGCAAAATAGCCGAATGGCGAGAGTATAAGGCTTAAGCCTTATACTCGTAGCGGTCCTCGCCGCGCTGCGGTCCGTTCAAATGAGTTGTTTGAAGGTCCCGGTTCCAGCCGAGTACGCGCGATCCAGTAGCTGCACCACGTGCAGTACTTCGACGGCGCGGCCGCTGGCGCGCAGGCCGTTGGCTATTTGCAGGGCGCAGCCCGGGTTCGCGGTCGCGAGGATGTCGGGTGCAACGTCCAGCACGTGTTCGACTTTGCGGCGGCCGAGGCGGCCGGCCATTTCGGGTTGCGTGACGTTGTAGATGCCCGCGCTGCCGCAGCACAGCGAGCTCTCTTCCATCTCGCGAATTTCCAGCCCCGGGATCTGCGCGAGTAGACGTCGCGGCGGCGCGGTGATGCGCTGCGCGTGTGCGAGATGACACGGATCCTGATAGGTTACGACCGCGTTGACGGGGCCGAGATTCGGATCGATGCCGATCTCATCGAGATACTCCGTGATGTCCCGAACCTTGGCGCTAAAGGCCAGCGCGCGCTCGTGCCAGGCCGGAACGTCATGGAAGAGCTGCCCGTACTCCTTGAGCGCCGAGCCGCAGCCCGCGGCGTTGATCACATAGACGTCGGCGCCGCTGCGCTCGAAAGCGGCGATGTTGCGTTTGGCGAGCTCGCGGCCGCGTTCCATTTCACCGGCGTGAATCGTGATCGCACCGCAGCAGCCCTGATCGCGCGGGACGACGACCTCAACGCCCGCGCGCGTCAACACGCGCACCGATGCCTCGTTCCATTCCGCAAAGGCGACGTGCATGATGCAGCCCGCGTGAAAGAACGCGCTCGCCTTGCGCGTTCCCCGAGCCGGAAAACGTTGATCCGCTGCAACGAAGAAGCGCGGTGACATGCGTGGTGCGATCGCTTCGAGATCCTCGAGCCGCAGCGCGCGCAATATGCCGCTCTTCCGGGCGAACGCTTGCAGCCCGCTGCGCTGATAGAAGCGCACGAACGATGCCGCGAGCCGCATGACCGAGAGCTGTGAGAAAAGGGTGCCGATGAGCACGGCCCGGCCGAAACGGGCCGCCGGCGTACGCGCGGGCGCGGTTGCGCGGACGATCTGGGTGCGGGCGGGCTCGAGCAGCTCGCCGTACCGCACGCCCGAGGGGCAGACGGCCTCGCAGGCCCGGCAATCGAGGCACTCGCTCATCTGATGCATGAAGCCTGGGCTGGTGAGGTCGAGCTGTCCCTCGGCGACCGCCCGGATTAAGGCGATTCGCCCCCGCGGCCCGGACGTTTCGACCAGCGTCTCGACGTAGGTCGGACAGGTCGGCAGGCAGAGCCCGCAGCGCACGCACTGATTGAATACGTCCTCGGGGGGAACGTCCTGCCCGCTGAAGCCTGCACGCGTTGCTTGGTCGATCACGATGCAATCTTGTTCGGCATGAAGAAGAGGCTCCCCATGTCCGATCTTTCCGCAATGCGCGCGCGGAGTTCGGTCGTCGTCGATGGACGCGATCGAGCCGCAGCGCGCTCGTACTTCAAAGCCGTCGGTTTGACCGACGAAGATCTCAAAAAGCCGCTGGTGCTTATCGCCAATACGTGGACCGACGCGATGCCGTGCAATTTCAACTTGCGCGGCCTGGCCGACCACGTTCGGGCGGGCATCCGCGCCGCCGGCGGTACGCCGCTCGAATTCAACACGATCGCGATCAGCGACGGCATTACGATGGGCACCGAGGGCATGAAAACCTCGCTGGTCAGCCGCGAAGTCATCGCCGATTCGATCGAACTCGTTGCGCGCGGCTACGGCTTCGATGCGGTCGTCGTCCTCGCGGCCTGCGATAAAACGATGCCCGCCGCGGCGATGGCGCTGTTGCGTTTGAACTACCCGGGTCTCGTGCTCTACGGTGGTTCGATTGCGCCCGGCAAATACAAGGGCCGCGATCTGACGATCGGCGACGTGTTCGAAGCGGTCGGCGCGCACGCGGCGGGCAAGATCGACGATCACGAACTGCTGCAGATCGAAAACTTCGCGTGCCCCGGTGCGGGCGCGTGCGGCGGACAATTCACCGCCAACACGATGGCGACGGTGCTGGAATTCATCGGCCTCTCGCCGGTGGGCAGCGCGAGCCCCGGTGCGACCGATGCGCGCAAAGAAAAAGAAGGCTACCGCGCCGGCAGCATCGTGATGGAAATGCTGCAGCGCAACTTGCGTCCGCGCGATATCTGCACGCGCGGCGCGTTCGACAACGCGATCGCGGCGGCCGCCGGAACCGGCGGTTCGACCAACAGCGTGCTGCATTTGCTCGCGATGGCGCGCGAAGCCGGCGTGCCGCTGACGATCGACGATTTCGACGACGTCAGCGAACGCACGCCGATCGTCGCCGATCTGCGTCCGGGCGGCCAATACGTCGCGCTCGACGTCGATGAGGCCGGCGGCATCGGCTTGATCGCGCAGCGCATGATCGCCGGCGGTTTGGTCAACGGCAACATGCTCACGCCCACGGGCCGCACACTCGCCGAAGAAACCGCGAACATCAAAGAAACGCCCGGACAAAAAGTCGTCGCGACGGCGGAGCACCCGTTCAAGAAGACGGGCGGCATCGTCATCTTACGCGGTAACCTCGCCCCGGACGGATCGGTCGTCAAAGTCGCCGGCCACGAGCGCCTGCTGCACACCGGCCGGGCGCGCGTGTTCGAGCGTGAAGAAGATGCGATGCACGCAGTCGATAAGCGCGAAATCGTCGATGGCGACGTCGTCGTGATTCGCTATGAGGGTCCGAAGGGCGGCCCCGGCATGCGCGAGATGCTCGGTGTTACCGCCGCGATCGTCGGGCAAGGCCTCGGCGAGACCGTCGCCCTCGTTACCGACGGGCGCTTCAGCGGCGCCACGCGCGGCTTGATGATCGGTCACGTGGCACCGGAAGCCTTTGCCGGCGGCCCGATCGGCGCCGTGCGCGACGGCGACACGATTACGATCGACATCGAGAAGCGGCAGATCAACCTCGCGATCTCCGATGACGAGATGAAAGCGCGGCTGGCCGGATTCAAGCAGCCGGCGCCGCGCTACGAGAACAACAGCGTGATGGCGAAGTACGCGCGCCTGGTCGGTTCCGCGTCGGAAGGGGCGGTTACCACCGCGTGAACCTCGTCTGCAGCGAATGCGGCCGTCCGGCCGCCGACGACGCGATGTTCTGCGCGTCGTGCGAAGGACTGTTGGCGTTCGAAACGTTCGCTGCTGCGCCGGGCGCGGATCTCGATCGCGACCGGATCGCCGCACGCCGCAACTCAGGCGATCCGCGCGATCGCAGCGGCGTCTGGCGCTATCGCGAACTACTGCCCGCGATTCCGCTCGAAGCGATCGTCACGCTACGCGAAGGCGACGTGCCGCTCTACGGCGCTCCGCTTGCCGCGGAGTATGCCGGGATGCGGCGGCTGGCGTACCTGCACCTCGGCATGAACCCGACCGCGTCGTTCAAGGACGCGGGAATGACGGTGGCGATCTCGCGCGCCCGCGTAACGGGTGCGAGTGTCGCGATTTGCGCGAGCACCGGTAATACATCGGCCTCCCTCGCGGCCTACGCGGCGCGCGCTCGCATCGCCGCCGTCGTGCTGGTACCGGCGACCGGGATCAGCGCTTCGAAAGTCGCGCAGACGCTCGACTACGGCGCGACGGTCATCGCGATCGAGGGTGACTTCGATGCGGCGCTGCGGACGGTACGTGCAATGGACCCGCAACGGGTTGCTATCGTCAACTCGGTCAACCCGTATCGCATCGAGGGCCAGAAAACTGCGGCGTTCGTGCTGCTCGAACAACGCCGCTGGCGCGTGCCCGACTGGATCGTTTTGCCGGGCGGCAACCTTGGGAACACGAGCGCGCTCGGAAAGGGCTTCCGCGAGGCGCTCGCACTCGGCTGGATCGATCGCTTGCCGCGGCTCGCCGTCGTCCAAGCATCCGGTGCCGCGCCATTTTCCAAAGCGTTCCGCGAAAAGACGGATCTCGTTCCGGTGCACGCGGAAACATCCGCCACGGCGATCAAGATCGGCGCTCCCGCTTCCTGGAAGAAGGCGCGCGCGGAGGTGGCCGCTTCGCTCGGCACGGTTCTTGATGTGAGTGATGATGAAATCGCGGACGCGCGAGCCATCATCGGCCGCGACGGCATCGGCAGCGAACCCGCATCGGCCGCAACGCTCGCCGGCTTGCGCCGACTCGTCGCCGAGGGCACGATAAGCTCGGGCGACGACGTGGTGCTGATCCTCACCGGCCACGTGCTCAAAGACGGCGCCTACGCGGCGGCCTATCACGAGAGCGCCGCGCCGTTCGCCAACCGGATTCTGCGCGGCGTCGATCCCGCCGAGGTCATCGACCGCCTCAACGCCCCCGCGTGAAGCGGTTCGCCGTCAGCGTTCCCGCGACGAGCGCAAACCTCGGACCCGGGTTCGATACGATCGGCCTCGCGCTCGATTTGCGCATCCGCGCCGACGTGCACGTGCTCGAACCCGGCGCCACGCCGGCATGGGAGTTTCGCGGCAGCGAGGCGCCGACGCACGGCGGACTGCGCGATGAGATGCTGCGCGCAATGCGCACGCTCTTCGCGAGCGTCGGACAAACGCCGCCGCCGCTTTCGATTGCCGTCGACAATCCGATTCCGCTCGGACGCGGACTCGGCGGCAGCGCTGCCGGAGCGGCACTCGGCCTCGCGATCGCTGCGGCGTTGCGCGATCCCGAACCCTCGATCGAAGAGCTTACGCGCACGGTAACCGTGCTCGAAGGTCATCCCGACAACGGCGTTCCGGCCATCGTCGGCGGCATCGTCGTTGCCGTCTCCGAAGGCGAAGATGTGGTCTATGCGCGCTTCGATCCGCCCGCCGAAATGCGCGCGCAAGTGGTCGTGCCGGACTTTTCGATGCCGACGCGTGAAGCGCGTGCGATTTTGCCGGATGCGTATCCGCGGCGTGATGCGGTGTACAACGTCGGTCACGCAGCGCTGCTGGCGGCCGCGTTTGCGAGCGGTCAAATCGATCTTTTACGCAGCGCGATGCACGACCGTTTGCATCAGCCGTTCCGGGCCTCGTTCGTGCCCGGCTTGCCCGAGATGCTCGCGCTGGAGACGCCGGCTCTACTGGGAATTGCGCTCTCGGGTGCGGGGCCGTCGGTGATCGCGCTAACGCGTGCCGGCTGCGATGCGGGCGAGCGCATGCAGGCGATTTTCGCCAAGCACGGCGTCGCTTCGCGCGTCCTCGACCTGGCGATTTCCAGCACGGGCATCGTCCGAGAGGGGTGAGCCGCGAGCGCACGCGAAGGCCGGAGATCAATGGTAAGCGTTAGCGTCGGGTCTCCCGCCGGGATGTGTTCCGTCGCGAATTCGTCATTCTATCGCTACGTTATTCGCCTTGCCGAGGCCGACGTGGCAAAGACGATCCAGGATCGTGCGAACCTCGATGTCCTGGCCAACGTGCCGCACGCATACGCCGACGAGGTCGAATGTTCGGGCGACGGCTGGCGCATCGTGCCCGCCGCGTCCTATGACGACTGGCCAGTACTCGAGGCGACGCCGCAGCGTTTGCGCGCCGCCTTCCAAACCGCACGCCGTCTGCTCTGGGCGAATGCGGGCCCGGTCGGCATCAGTGCCGGCGAAATGATCGTCGTCGATTCGGATATCGACTCCGTGCTCAGCGTACTCCACCAGGCCGAAGCCGGCGGCTACAGCGTCAACGTCAGCTACGTTTCCTAGCATAAGCTAGCGCGAGCGGGCGGCCGTTGACGCGCAGTACCAGCGTTAGCCCGGCGACGATCGAGAGTGCGGAGAGCGCGAAGGCCAGGCGCGCGGCCAAGTCGCCGTCTTCGGAAATGACATCGAGCGGCACGCTTGCCAGCGCATTGTCGACCGAACCGAGCTGCGTCGAAAATGCTACGGTCCACATTCCCGGTGCCAGCAGACGCAGGTTGCCGCTAAAGCTGCTGCCGGTGCGCGCCAGCGGCGTCGTGACCGCAACGCCGCCGGGACCGCGCGCCGTGACGGTGAGTGAGGAGAGGCGCGCGGCCTCGCGACCGCCCACATTGACGGCGATCGGTGCGGCCGCACGGTAGTGCGGCAAGCGTTCGGTCGCTGCTCGATCGCGGTGTAATACGATGCCGAGTGTTTGGGCGGTACTCGCCGCTTGCGCTCCGCTGCTGACGAAGGTCAGCAGGGCCGCAATCAGGGCTGCAAATACCGGGAAGGCGCGTATCACCGTCATGTGATACCCGGCCGCGCGACGATCTCACATCGCGCGGCAAATTTTCATCTAGGAAAATACGGAACGCGCAACGCGGCGTAGCGTTCCCACGGTGTGGCATACGAAGGGATCGCCTGCTGCTGACGCTGCACGACGGGCTGCCACTGCGGCTGATACTGCTGCGGCTGGTATTGGGCTACCGGCGCCGCTTGCGGCATTTGCTGCGGCATGTACGGGATGCGGTTGCTTGCCAGCTGCGAGCGGCCTTGCGCGGCGTAGTCCGTATTCGCATAGTCCGCAATCAGCCAGGCTTCGGTTTGCGAAGCGAGCCGGAAACCTTCGTCCGTCGGCACGTGCAGATACACGCCTTCGAGGGCGAGCAAGTCCTTGGCGATCCAAGGATCCGTCGGATATTTTTGCTCCCAATCTTTCATGGCATCGGTGACGAAGCTCAGCGGGCCGCTCAACATGGCGTGCGGGTCGCCGCCGGAGTTCAGCCGCGTATCGGCGTCGCGAATCGTGTTGGCGATGCCCAACACGCTCAAATTGTAGCGGCCGAAGTATTCATCCGCAGGCGCGAGGCCGCGCAGTGAATCTTGCGCCATCGCCGGCGCCAAGGTAGCAAAAAATACGGCGATGCAAAATGCCAAACGAAGTTTCACGATCGTCCCCTCACCAAACAGAGCATGCGGCACACTGTGCGCCGTTGCGACCGTCTCTTAGAGACTATCGGCTCGCTCGCGCCCACCATGAGCTTCTAAGATTGGTCTCTGATTAAGCTTGCACGGGCGAGGGGTTGCGGCGGAACTCCGTCCAGGGAAGCGGGCGTTCCAGGGTACACATTCCCCCGGAGGCCCTCATGCAATTTTCATCCTGGCGGCGGTCCGCGTTGCCGGTTGCCGCAGCTATTATCCTATCGCTCGTCTCACCGCTCGCGTTCCCGCTGACGGCTTCTGCGCAGGATGACGGCGTGACCGCGCCGCCGGAGGCGCAGATGGCGCCGGCGCCCAGCGGCGTTGCACGCATCGACGCCATCGCCGGTGACGTCGCAATTCAGCGCGGGGACGCGAACGACACGCTCGCCGCCGTTCCGAATGCGCCCGTACTCGGCGCCGATTACGTAACGACCGGTCAAAACGGCCGCGCGGAAGTCGGGTTCGACGGCCGCTCGGCCGTGCGTCTCGGCGAGAACGTTCAGATCCGGTTCACTAAAGTGGATCCCTCCGATCGCGAAATGCAATTGGCGGCCGGCACGATCGACTTGCGTCTCTTCGGCGATACCGACGGCCAGTCAGCAATCGATACGCCGTCGATTTCGGTCGTGCCGCGCACGGCCGGAAGTTTCCGCGTCTCCGTCGACTCGGACGGGGCAACGGCCGTTACCGTTCGCAGCGGCCGCGCCGACATCGTCACGCCGGAAGGCACGCAATCGCTCGAACCCGGAACGACGCTGATCGCCGAGGGCCCGGCAGCGAACCCGAACGTTCAAACGCAAGCGGCAATCGCGCTCGATGGTTTCGATAGCTACAACGGCGATCGCGATCATATCTATCAGCTCGCAAGTGCCGATAGCCAGTACGTCAACACCGGCATCCAAGGCGTCGGCGATCTCAATGCCAACGGGAACTGGGAGAGCGACGGCACGTACGGTCACGTGTGGATTCCGACCACCGTTGCCGCCGACTGGGCGCCGTATCGCGACGGCAATTGGGTTTGGGAGGATGGCTTCGGCTGGACCTGGGTTGCGGCCGAACCGTGGGGTTGGGCGCCGTATCATTATGGCCGCTGGTACTTCAGCACCGCGTATCATCATTGGGCTTGGTATCCGCCGGCTCCGGGCCGTTTCGCTCCGGCGTGGAGCCCCGCGCTCGTTGGTTTCGTCGGCTTCAACATCGGTGCGGTGAGCGTCGGCGTCGGCTTCGGTAACATCGGCTGGGTGCCGCTCGCGCCGTTCGAAGCGTTCCGCCCGTGGTGGGGTCCGCACGCAACCGCGTTCGGCAGTACGGCATCCGTGGGCGTGCACTTCCGTAACCTGTCCGTCAACTATGCGATGACCTCGGTCACGCGCGAGAACTTCCAAGCCGGACGCTTCGGACACCCCTATGTCGCTTCGCTAGCAGAGATGCGCACGATCCACACGGTGCCCGTGCAAGGCGCTCTGCCGATCGTTCCAAGCCAAGCCAACTTGCGCTTCACCGACCGCGCGGCCGCACCGTCGTTGGCCGTTCGGCCCGCACTGATGAACCGCTCGTTTGCCGGCCGCCCGGCGTTCGCGCAGCGCACGCCGTTCACCGAACAGCAAGCATCGGTTTCGCGTGCAACCCACGTTGCATATCATCCGGAAGCTTCCGGCGCCACGGCGTTCGGCCGTGGAGGGATGTCGACGGGACCGACCTACGCGCGTCATCTTCAGAGCAACATCTCGCCCGGCACCCCGGCGTTCAGCCGCGGCACAACGAGCTCACCGAACGGTTCGAACGATCCCTGGTCGCGCTTCAACGCAAACCGCAATGCCGAGCGCGGCAACGTCAACGGTTCGCCGTCGTTCGCGCGTCCGGCAAACCCGGGCTACACCCAGCCGCAATCCACCCGCCCAGCGGCGCCGGCCTACAATCGCCAAGCGGCTCCGGCGTATAACCGCCAAGCCGCTCCGGCCTATACCCGCCCGGCAGCGCCCGCTTACACGCGCCAAGGGGTCCCGGCGTATAATCGGCAGGCAGCCGCGCGGCCGGCAGCAGCCGCACGGCCCGCTCCGGCCGCGCGTGCCACCCATAGCGAAGACGACCACCACCGCTAAAGCGAGCGTTCCAGTTCCGCAAGCGGGATCGATCCGGCCGGCGTTTTTTCAGCCACCAGACGCTTGCCCAACTGCTGCAGCATCACGTTCACCGGGGTAGGAACGTGATGCAGGCGACCGAGCAATACGATCTCGCCGTTGAGGTCATCGACCTCCACGCTCGGTGCGCCGCGCAGAATGCTCTGCACCGTCGATCCGCCCGGACGCGTCACGCCTTCGACGTCGGAAAACTGCATCGTCGCGCGCACGTCCGCCGGCCCACGCGCTGCCACGATGCCCGCGGCGGCAAACACCGCGGCGGCTTCGCTGCGGGCGCGATTTGCCAGCTCGCTACCCGAACTTGCGCGTCCGCTCGCCGCTTCGAGAACGTTGGTTAGATTCGAGGTGAGCTTCGCGTACTTGCGGCTCATCACGTCGTCACACGCGCGGCTGCGAATGCCCGCGGCTTCCAGATCGGCGGCGATTGCCGAATCGAGTGCGTCGTGACCGTCCGGAACGCGGCCGATGTCGCAACTCGCACCGAATTCCGGATTGTGCAGGTGCACGACGCCGGGTTCGAGGTACACGCTCGCCATCATCACGCACATGCCGTGGACGTTGGCATAGCGGCGCAGGGTGCGGCGTTCGTTCTCGACGCCGTTCTGCGCGCACACGATCGGCAGATCGACCGGTGTGAGCGGCGCAAGCGCATCGAGCGCGTTGGTCGTATCTTGACTCTTCATCGCCAGTACGACGACGTCGTGCGCCGCGAACGTCAATGCGGCCGGATGTTCCACGACGGGAACGCGCAACGTACGCCAGCCCGCGGAACTTCCGAAGCGTAAGCCGTTGGCCGCAATCGCGCGGCCATGGTCGCCGCGCGCAATGAACACGACGTCGCCGCCGCGTTCGAACAATCGCGCCCCGAGCGTGCCGCCGATCGCGCCGGCACCATAAACGATGTATCGCACGGTATGGGCCTTGGCGGCAGCGCACCGGGAATCCGTTTGCCGCATTGCCGAAGTCACACGAATGGACCAAGCGATCGCGAAACCGAAAGGCGGCTGGAACCTCAACGGACTGATGGCGATCGCGTTCGGACACGGCGTCAACGACTTCTATTCCGGGACGGTCGCGTTGACGATCTTCTTTGTCGCGAGCAATGCGGGGTTGTCGGCCTGGTATCAGGGCGCGATCGGGTTCCTCTGGTATCTGACCAGTTCGATCGTCCAGCCCGTGTTCGGCGCCTATACCGACCGGCACGGACGCTGGTGGTTTATGCCGACGGGCGTATTGATGGTCGTAGTGTCGATTTCGTTCGCCTCACTCGCCGGATCGTTGTGGCTTTTGTCGCTGCTGGTGGTGATCGGTGGTCTCGGTGCGGCGATCATGCACCCCGAAGCCGGCAAGTATGCGGCGCTGCTCAGCGGCTCGCGCCAATCGAGCGGCATCTCGATCTTCCAGATCGGCGGGTCGCTGGGGTTCGCCCTCGGTCCCGTTGCGATCGCGGCACTCCTGACGCATTTCGGCACGTATGCGTCGCTCGTGATGCTGCCGCCGGGCTTGATTGCCGTCGCCTACGTGTACGTCGTCATCCGGCGCGCACACGTGATGGCGCAGCCCGCGCACGATTCGCAGCGGAAACTCGACGCACACGTAAAGGCACCGATCGACCGTTTCGGTATCACGCTCGTCGTCGCAAGTACCGCAGTCCGGTTCTTGACGACTGCGGCGTTCATGACATATCTGCCGAACTTGCTCGCCGCGCGCGGGGGCACCATCGTGCAGGCCGGCCAACTCGTCACGGCATTTTTGCTCGTCGGCATCATCGGGATGTATCTCGGCGGCTATTTGGGCGACCGGCTGGGTTCGGTTACCGCATCGGTCGTCGCGCTGGTGGCGGCGGTGCCGTGCCTCCTCGGATTTTTCTTTACTCCGGTACCGATTGCGATCGGATTATTGCTGCTCGGCAGCGTCTTGCTCTCGGTGCAGAACGCACCCGGCGTCGTGATCGTGCAGTCGCTGCTGCCGCGCAATTTGGGTATGGCGCTCGGACTCATTAACGGCGTCGCGTTCGGAGCGGGTTCCGTTCTGGTCACGCTCGTCGGGGTGGCCGTAACGCGCTTCGGCCCCGAGTCGGCGCTCATCGATGTGAGCATTATGCCGTTGCTCGGGGCCGCTGCGTATCTCGTCGTTGCGAGACGGTTGTCGCCGGCGCGCTTACGTCCGGCGGCCGGCGTCTAGTACGATTCGGGTTGGAAGGGGAAGATCGACTCGATCGACACTTCGTGCGACTGGGTTGAAGCGGCCGGCGCATAAGAGACGGTTCCGTTGCTCCAGACGCTGCCGTCGGCAAACGTTGCCTTCTCGACAGTGAGCTGCTGATCGTTGTCGATCTGGATGTCTTGGAAGCTGTGCCGGACGGTCTCGCCCTTGGCGTAGGAACCGACATCCTCGTAGCGGTCGATCACGTTGCCATCTGACTCGAGTGCGAACACGATGTCGGTCGCGGGGCTGGCATTTTGGTTCGTGAAGGCGACGGTGACGAGGCCCGGGCTGAACTGGTTGCGGTCCCCGTAAGACTGGGTGATTTCGACCTTATTGAGTTGAATCGGGCCGGTCTGCATTTCAGCAGCCGTGGCCAGGGCCGGGGCACCGGCGAGGAGGAGGGCGGCTCCGAGGGCCGCGGTGACAGATGCGATTTTCATGATCTTGGACTTGCTTTCTGCTCGTTTTTTAGGCCTGAGCTGGCCGCGATCCGATAATGCCACGCCAAGCGATAGGTGTCCAATATCAAAAAGCGATGTAGCCATCGCAAATTAGTATGGAAGGCCTCGTGGGCGCTCGCACCGTAAGGAGCGCCTAATGGAACTCCGGCAGCTGCGGTATTTCGTTGAGATCGCCGATCAGGGCAGCTTCACGCGAGCGGCAGAGACCTTGGCGATCGCGCAGCCCGCGCTCACCGCGCAGATCCACAAGCTCGAAGCCGAATTCAACGCGCAGCTATTCGTCCGCACGCCGCGCGGCGTCATCCTCACCGAGGTCGGACTCGCCGTCCTCGAGCAAGCGCGCCGTACGATCGACGCCGCCGATTCGACGCTGCGTTCCGCTCAGCTGGCCGGCGAAACGGCGAGCGCACGGCTGGTCGTCGGGTTCAGCCGGATCTTTCCGTTCTTCCCGATCGCGCGCACGGTGCGGCGCGTGCGCCGAGATCGCCCGAACATCAAAATCGAATTGCGCGAAATGTGGTCGATGGATCAGATGGACGCGCTCGTCAGCGGCGCCCTCGATATCGGCTTCGTTCACTACACGGAAGAGCACGAGGATCGCGATCTGGTGATCGTACCGATCGCCGAAGAAACGGTGATGGCGGCGGTGCCCGACGGTCATCGGCTCGCCACGCGCCGGCAGATCGCCCTGACCGAGCTCGCCGACGAAGATTTCGTCGTTCCGGCCTGGACGGAGGTCGGTGAAACGGTGCGCGATCAGGTGATGGCGGCGTGTCTGCGCGCCGGCTTCCAGCCGCACATCGTCCAAGAAAGCAGCGACGTTCGCATCCTGCTCGGCCTCGTTTCAGCCGGACTCGGCGTCTCGCTGCTCTCGTCGTCGTCGCGCGACGTCAAAATTCGCGGCGTGCACTACGTTTCGATCGTGCCGAAGCTCGAGATGCGCTTCGTCGCGATGTACCGCCGCGGCGCGACGGGGAAGTTTCTCGAGCCGTTTCTCGAGCGGATCGAGCGCTAGGCGTCCACATCTGCCGCAATTCGGACATTTCACGGGGACGCTAGCGGAGCATCCGGAAGACGTCGCGCATGATCGCTCGTCACTCGTTCGTGGCCGGTTCGGTTGCTGCCATGCTCCTCGCGGCGGGCCGTTCCGCACGGGCCCAAACGCGGGCGCACCTCCGGATCGGCGCCACCGCCAACGACAGCTTCGCCGAAGCGTACTACGCGCAAGACCTCGGATTCTTCAGCCGCGCCGGCATCGATGCGGAGATCACGACGTTCGCCAACGGCGCGCAAGTCTCAACCGGCGTTGCTTCGGGCGCGCTCGATATCGGGATTTCGAGCGTTATCACGCTGGCCAATGCGACCATACGCGGCTTGCCGTTTGTGTATATCGCCGGCGGCGGAATGTATACGGCGGCGGCGCCGACGATCGTGCTGTGCGTGACGAAAGACTCAACGCTCACCGATGCGCGCGAACTCGAAGGGAAGACCGTCTCGGTTTCGGGGATCAAGGACATCACCCACCTTGCCGTCGTGGCCTATCTCATCAAAGGCGGAGCCGATCCCGCGAAGGTCAACATCATCGAAATGCCGTTCTCGCAAGTGAGCGCCGCGCTCAAACGCGGAACGATTGCCGCGGGCATCATTTCGGAGCCCTCGCTCGCTGCGAGCAGCGATGACGTGCGCGTGCTCGCCAAGCCGTTCGAACTCATCGGCCGGCGCTTGATGATCGGCGGCTGGTTCGCAACCTCGGATTGGCAAAAGAAGAACGTCGCGGCCGCTCGCGCCTTTGCCGGCGTGATCTACGAGACCGCGCGCTGGGCCAACGCCAATCACGACAAGTCGGCCCTCATCTTGCAGAAGTACACAAAGATCGATGACGCCACGGTGCGCCGCATGGTGCGCGTTACCTACGCGGAGTCACTCGAGCCGGACATGATCGATCCGACTCTCGATCTCGCCGCGCGCGAGAAGTTCACCGAGCGGAGAGTTCGTGCTCCTGAGATGATCGCCACCGGCTAGTGCGTTCGGGCGCTACTTCAACCAATGATCGAACCAGCCGACGATGCGGCGCGACACGTCGAGCTGATCGGCCGGCTTGTTGAAGAGGTGCCCCTCGCCGGGATAGACGACGAGTTGTGCCGGTACATGCAGGGCCCGGAGCGCATGCCAGTACTCGTATGACTGCGTGATCGGGACTTCGTCGTCGAGCGTGCCGCCGAGCATCAGCGTCGGCGTATGTACGTTCTTGATGAACGTGATCGGCGAACTCTTGGCATAGACGGCCGGATCGTCGTACACGGTCGCACCAAAGAACGGCGTCATCCACGTGTCGATGCCGTTGGTACCGTAATAGCTCAACCAATCCGAAAGTCCGGCACCCGACACGGCGGCTTTGAAGCGGTTCGTTTGCGTGAGCGCCCACATCGTCATGTACCCGCCGTAGCTCCAGCCCATGATCCCCATACGCTTGGGATTGGCCGGTATGACGGCAGTCGCGGCGTCGAGCCCGGCTAAGACGTCGCGCAGATCACCACCGCCGAAATCCTTGACGTTCGCGCGCGTGAAGGCTTCGCCGCCGCCGTAGCTGCCGCGCGGGTTCGGCTCGAACACCGCGTAGCCGCGCGCCGCAAGCACGCCCTCGTAGGCCTCGGCACCGGCCGGAAACATCGGGCTCGATGCGTAGCTCGGACCACCGTGAACGAGGGTGATGAGCGGCGCCGGTTGGCCGCGGCGATATCCGAGCGGCTCGATGAGGAAACCTTGTACGGTGTAGCCGTCGCTCATCCACGTAATGCTGTGCGCGGCACCGGTGAGATGGGTGACGTTTGCGTTGGCCGACGTTACGCGCTTCCACGCGCCGACCGGTCCGATGGCAATTTCGGGAGGCGAGGCGAACGATTGCCGGATGACGGCCGAAACGCTGCCGTCGAGCGAGACCGAGATTCCGGCGTCGCCCGCAACGAGGCCGGCGTAGTTATTGGCAAAGATCGTTTCGAGGCCGCACCAGAAATCGTGATGCGACGCCGTATCGACGCCGAAGGTCGTAACGCACGTTTTCCCGAGCCGGTTGTCGGTGGCGAGGATCGAGTCGCGCGAACCGCGCCAATCGATCGTCGTTACGGACGCGTCGAAATCGGGCGTGACGTCGATCGCCTCGCCGCCGCGCGCCGGCACGACGCAAATGTCGCCCCCGGTCACCGCTTCGTCGCTCATGATCCCGCAGATGTACGCGATGCGGGTTCCGTCGCCGGAGAAACGCGGCGAGGCCATTTGCGTCTGCGGCCGGAGAATCCGCCGCGCCGTTCCGGTCGCGAGATCGATCGTGTAGAGCGCGGCGACCCACCAATTCGCATCGCCGTCGCCGTGTGCGGCGGAAGCGGCAAAGCGCGTTCCGTCGGGCGACCAATCATATTCGTAGACGTTGAGGTTAGCCGGACCGAGCAACCTGATCGCTCCGCCGGCGGCGGCTACGACCGCTAATCGCTGCTCGTAATACGTCCCGCCCACGATGCCCGAATCGGGCGTCCCGGGCTCGAGCGCGCTCGGCACCCGCGGCGCGCCCGGCGAATAGAGAAACGCGATCCGGGCACCGTCCGGCGACCAATGCGGCGTCGAGAGGGGACCGTGGGCGTGCGTGACGATGCGGATGCTGCTGCCGGTGACGTCGGTAATCGCAATGTTGCCTTGACCCTTGGCATCGGTCGTGACGAACGCAACGTGCAAGCCGTCGGGCGACCAGGCAACGGCTGCGCCTTTGCATGTTCCGCACGTCGAGATGCGGCGCGTGCGGCGCGGCGAGCTGACGTCGCCGATGTGCACCGCATCGTCGGTGTAGGCAAAGTGACCCCCATCGGGAGCGATCGCCACGTCGTTAAAGACATGGACGCCGTTGAGTGCTCGCCCGATCCGCTCGAAGGGCATCGGAGCCGGTGCCGCCCACGCGGGCGCACCGGCGCAGGTAAGAACCAACAGCGTCAGCAGCGAGCGGAAGAAGAACATGCGAAGAGTTCCGATGCGGGAAAGCTGCGGGATAGGAAGTCGTATTTCGCCATCATGTCGATGACGGGCTGGACGTATGCCGGGTCGTTGGATTCAGCGAAGCGCTCGCGGGGATAGGCATCGACGGCGGCGGCATCGACTTTGGTATAGCCCGAAATAATCGCTGCCGCTTCGCTGTGGTTGCGCGCATCGTTAGCCCAATGGGCCGCGGCGCGCATCGCCACGACCGCGCGCTTGATGACGTCGGGATTCGCATCCGCAAACGTCTTGGTAACGACCGTTCCGAAGATCTGAACGGGCTTGCCGTCTGCAACAGCCGCGAACGGATTCCCGAGCGACGTGAGATCGTTCTTATTGCGCGTGTAGAGCGGCTCAATGAGATCGATGGCGTCGATGTGACCCGTCTGCAACGCAGCGATCGTACTGGCCATCGGCATTTCGATGAAATTCACCGATTTGGAATCGCCGCCGTTGCGGTCGATCCAATTCAAAACCGAACAATGAGCGAATTCGTGCAGGCTGGAAACGGCGACGGTCCTTCCCCTCAGATCTTTGGCCGTCTTGATCGGGCCCGTTTTGAGGGCGACGAGGTATGCGCTTGGTGATGCGCTCGAGTACAACGAGCCGCACGTCATCAACTGCAGCGGGACACCGCGTAGGTGCGCTTGCGCCATCGAACCCGAATTCGTCACGCCAAAATCGAGCGTACCGCCGATCAACCCCGGCGTCACGGCGCCGCCGGAGTTCAGGACCGTCAGCGAAACATCGAGCCCGGATTTCGCGAAGAACCCTTTCGCGACGGCATAGGCAGCGAGCGCGGAATTTTCATCGGGCGCCATGCCGTACCGAAGCTTGGTGGGCGTCTGAGCGTATACGAGCCGGGTCAACGAGGCGGCGGCGAGGCTGCCGGTCAGCGCCAACAGCGAACGGCGTTTGAGGTTCATCTACTCGGGCCAGCCCTCGAGCAAGTCGACGGGATCGCCATAGAGTCCGGCTAGTCGAATGACCGGCTGGTCACGCAGCGCTTCGAGAAAGCCGTCGGTGATCAGCGGAACATCGCCGACCATCACCGTGCTATCGAACGTGACCAGATCCATGTGCACGGGCGGTTCTTCCCAATTCGGCATCATGCGGCGGATGTAATCGCTCGGCTTAGCAAGATCGATCCCGTAGTGGAGGGCGCCCGGCGAGTTCGGGCCGGCCGGATAGATCGTGTGCCGCGGCGACTTCGGATTGAAGCCGCAACCGAGTTCGATCAGCTTGCCGCCCCCGAGCATATCGCGCAGCACTTCGGCATCACTCGACTCGCCGGTGACCTCAACGATCGTGTCGTCTTCCCAGCGCACGCCGATGCGCTCGGAAAATGGGCGCGGGAAACCGACCGCCCACTGCGGATAGATCGTGCCGTTGACCGGCACCGGTGCGCCGCCGCGCAGCTTCGGCGACGGCGGCTGGTAGATATTTGGACCGTGCGTCGGCAGATAGTGCACGTACGAGCCCGGATTCTGCGCCGTGAGTTCGCCGCGCCAGCGATTGTTATCGAGCAGCTCTTTGGCCCATTCCGGCTTGATGTCGTAACGCCAGTTCGAGCCGCGCCGATCGGTGATCGTCATCGGTCCGTTCTGCGCACCGCGCAGGATGCGTGCCGCCGTCGCCCGGATGATCTCGCCGATCAGTTCGATCGGAAACCGCGCCTGCGGCGTATCGAGCAGATCGAGGTCGCGAAAGTAGGTGATCTTCACCCAGCGCTGACCGGCTTCGCGGCGCAGCTTGATCGCATGTGGGTCGATGACCGAGCAGAACCACGACGACACGACAAAAGTCGCTCGATCGAGAATCGGCTTCACACTCTCCGGTATTTCGGTTTGCTGACACGACGGATAGACGATTGCGGTCGGCTTCGGTCCGCGGGCGCGTGAGAAACCGTCGATCGCGCTGACGACACGCGGATCGATCAGGCGGTCGAGCAAGAAGACGACCGTATCGTCGTTGCGGATATCGAACATCTTGGTGAAGTTATCGAGTGCGCCGAAGAAATGCAGCGTTTGCAGCGCTTCGGCGGCCTTCGCGTCGGGCATGGCCCGCCCGACACGCTCCAGGTAGCTACGTGCACCGATGTCGATTCCTGGGCCAATTTCTACCGGCCGAGTCGTATCCATGCGCAATCCTTTTCCGGGAGCAGGACCCCACCTTCATGCCGGCGCGAAATGGAGAACGTCCTAGCGGCGCAAACGTCAACGCCAATGGATTTCTCGACGATGATCCTGACCATGTATATTGCAGATCAGGACAACCCCGAGGCGGACGAACGCGTCCTCGGCATTGCGATCGAACAGTCGCTGCTGGCCGCCGGGCTCGGCTTCAACCCCTGGTTCACCGAACATCATTTCCGCGGTCCGTGGCACAGCAATCCGATGCAGTTCGCCGCTTACATCGCGCCGCAGATTCCGCCCGAACGGTATCTCGGCTTCGGCGTGCTCTCGACGCCGTTCTATCACCCGGTGCGGCTCGTCGAGAGCATGAATCTGCTCGACCAGCTCACCAAAGGGCACACGCTCTACGGACTCGGCAGCGGATTTCCGGGAAACGAACCGGTCGGCCTGGGCTTGGAAACGGAGTATCACAAGTCGGGCCAGGCTGCGCGCGACACGTTGGACGTGATGCAGCGGCTGTGGGATTTTAAGCCCGGCGACGACGAGTACACCTTCGAGATGCAAGCAAACCGCGGCACGATTCGGCGCCGCGTCGTTCCGGCGGCCTATCATAAACGGCATCCCATCGTCATTCGCACCGCCGCTCGCGATGCGGCCGTCGTCACCGCCGCGCAAAACGGCTGGCCGGCGTTCCTCGGCACGTTCGGCAGCGAATCGCCGCTCGCCGAACAGGCCGCGACGTATCGCCGCGTTTTGGCGGAAGCGAACCACCCGCCGGATGTCGTGGGGGAATGCATGCGCTGGTGCACGTGCGATTGGCTCAGCGTCGTCGTCGCCGACACGGATGAAGAAGCGTGGGCCAATGCGGCAAAAGCACGCGCCGAGCACCTGACGATTCGCCAACGCTTCGTCGAACGCAACGGACCGATCGAGGGACCGGTCATGCATCGGAAGGATGGCCAGAGCAACGCGGCCGCCTTTGCGGCAGGCGGCGACATGTCGGACATTATCGCCGGGACTCCCGAGACCGTTGCGGCGCAGGTTCAGGCGCTCTCCGATCTCGGCATCAACCACTTGCTCGTGCGCTTCCTCGGTGAATGGACCGGAGAAACGCGCTACATTTCCGAAAATTCGATGAAGCTCTTTGCCCGCGAGATCATCCCGCGTTTCTCATAGCCTCGTTTCATACGAAGGGGACCCACATGTCTAGCGGACGCGCTATCGCGATCGACAACTTGCTACTGAACTGCGCGAAGCTACGCCCCGGCAGCGCGGTGCTTTTCGTGAACGAGAACGATTCCGAATCAACTAGCCGCGAAACGGTCGAGGCGATCGAAGCCCGCGCACGGGAGATCGGGGCCGACGTACGTTCGATGTGGATCGATCACGTGCCGGGGCCGGAAGACATGCCGGCGGCAACGCTCGATGCAGTCGTAGCTTCCGACGTTGCCGTGTTCACCCACAACATGGGCGGTCTGCTCCGCTTGCGGCCGGTGCCCGGGAACGGCCTGGTCGTGCACAATTATGCAGGCACCGATGAGATCATGGATTCGCCGTGGTCGCGCGTGCCGTACGGCTTGTGGGAGCGTCTGAGCGGCGTGATCGCGCGGGAACTCGCGGCGGCACGCGAGTGGCGCATCACCGATGCGCGCGGCACGGATGTGCGCGGTACCGTTCCCGAGGCCGAGCGCGCTGCACCGGCGCCGGGCGACGGCTTCACCGTCTCGACGTTTCCCATCGGCACGCATCGGCCAACCTCGGCCGCTACGACCAACGGCACCATCGTCCTCGAGTGGCTGGTGAGCTCGTCCAATCACGATGTCGGCACGGGGTTCCGGCTCGATTCGCCGGTCACGGCGCACGTGAAAGACGGACGCATCGTCGATCTCGACGGTGCGCCGGCGAACGTGGCGCGCGTGCGCAAGCAGCTCGAGGAAGCGGGACGCATTACAAACCAGGATCCGTATGTGCTCAGTTCGTGGCACGCCGGTACGAACCCGCAAGCGTTCACTGCCTGGCAAGACGTCACGGATCTCTCGCGCTGGCAAACGCTCGCACACAATAACCCACGCATGGTGCACTTTCACGTCGTCGGTGAGGAAACGCCCGGTGAGATCTCGCTGCCGATCGTGGACGCAACGATCGCGTTCGACGGGACCGTGTTTTGGGAGCGCGGACGATTCGCGCTGCTCGACCGCCCGGCCATCCAAGCCGAACTCGCGAACTGGCCGACGAGCGAGCAGCCCTTCGACCTCAATCCAGCCATCGGCATCTGAACCGCATGGCCCCGATTGCTGACCCGACGATCGATCTCGCCGAGATCGCTACGGCCGGCCACGACCTGGCCCGCCCCGAATGCGTCCTCGCGACGAAGCGCGGCGATTTGTTCGTCGCACACGCCGGCGTCGGCGTAACGCACATTGCTCCGGACGGTCGTCAAGCGGCGATCGGCAATCATCACGATGTTGACGGCCAACCCTTCATTCCCAACGGAATCGCGCTCGCGCCGGACGGTTCGTTTTGGGTGACGAACATGGGCGAGGGCGGCGGCCTCTGGCGCTTGGATCGCGACGGGGCGCTCACACCGCTCGTGCGTGAAGTAGACGGCAAAAAGCTGACCGCGACCAACTTCGTTTTGCGCGACGGCGAACGGCTCTGGTTCACGATTACGACGCGGCACTGGCCGATCTCCGAGGCGTTCAGTCCCCTCGGCGGCCCGTACCTGAGCGACGGTTATATCGTGCTCTTCGACCAGGGCGGAACGCGGATCGTCGCGGACGGACTCGCCTTCGCAAACGAAGTGCGCATCGACGCCGCCGGCACGTCCTTGTATGCAGTGGAGACATACGCGCGCCGCATCATTCGCTTTCGCATCGACGCAGATGGTTCGCTCACGCATCGCGAGACATTCGCCGAATTCGGCCTGGGCACGTTCCCCGACGGCATGGCCTTCGACGCGGAAGGCGCGCTCTGGGTCGCGAGCATCATCAGCAATCGGGTCATCCGCATCACGCCCGATGGCCGGCAGCACGTCGTGATCGAAGACTCGGACCCGGCGTTCATGGAGATGATCGAGCAGCGCTTGCGCGAGCGTTCGCTGCAACGGGCCGACGTGCAAAAATCGCCCGCCAAGCTGCTGCAAAATATCGCGAGCATCACGTTCGGCGGTCCGGATTTGCGCACCGCCTATCTCGGCTCGCTCGGCGGCGACAAGCTCTTTACGTTTCGCTCACCGATTGCCGGCGTCGCTCCCGCTCACTGGGACGATTGAGGACATCCGAGTGCCGGCAAGCCCGCTCACGGCTTCCCAGTTCTTGGCGGCGTGGTCCCAGGTAGCAATGATGCAGTCTTCCAGGCCGAGTCCGCGCTGATTGCCGCGGCGGAAATCGAACTCGCCGCTTGCTCCAACATAGCCGTGCAAGTTCTCGACGTACGCGCGGATCGCATCGGGCGAAGCATCCGTTCCAAGTTTCTGCAGTGCGCTCGTGACCAGCGTGGCCGCGTCGAACGTCATGGCCGTATTCCCGTCCGCATGCCCGCCGGCGGCGGCGAGAGCGGAAAAATAAGCGCGCAAGATGTCGCGTTGGGGTCCGGCCGGCAGTACGCCGTACGCCGGCCAACTCAGCGAGTAAATGAAGAAGTGTGCCGGAATCAACGCCGCGAGCTGATTCATCAACGCGTATGATTGCACGGCGTTGCTCGCGACCACGGGAATATCCCAACCCGAGTCGCGTAGTCCCGTGAGCCCGGTCGCGATCGCGGCTCCGGTTACCCAAACGATGAGCACGTCGGGGTTGCCGGCGCGTAGCCGGGTGAGCTGCGCAGCGACACTGATGTCGGCTGGCGCGAAGTGCTCCCAACCGGAGACCGCCAGTTCCCGGTTTGCCGGCATTTTCAAGAGCATGCGAATCGCGGCGTCTGCTTCTTGGCCGGCGATGTCGGTCGCAGTGAGGATAGCGATGCGGCGCAAGTTGCGATGGCGTAAAAAGGTCAACGATACCTGGAGACCGTCCGTCGAATCGACGCCGGCCGAAAAGCGATAGCTGCCGCGCTCGGGATAGTACGCGGGCGAAATGCACCATAAGATCGGCCCGCTCGCGTAGAGGAAGGTCACCGATTTGCAATTCGTTGCCGGGCCGCCGTCGATGACGACATTGGGATGTTTCGCGAGTACGCCGCTCGTGAGCTGAACGTCGACCTGCGGGTTGGATTGGCTATCGAGTGTCATGAATCGCAGCGCCCGCCCGCGGATGCCGCCAGCCGCGTTCACCCGTTTCTCCACCGCGTGCAGCCCGTCTAATTCGCTCTGTCCCAAGCTTGCGGCCGGACCGGTGAGCGGAAGGATCGCGGTGATTTCAAGGTTGGCCGATTGCGCGCCGAGCGGAACGGCGCCCAAGGCGGTCAGGGTGATAAGCAGGCTGAGTGCAATGGATGCGCGTCGCAGCGAATGGCCCATCACGGTGCGACAGCCTGGATCGGCAGGTCCGTCGCGTGCTCGAGTTTACGCCACATCTTCGCCGGCCTACCGGTCGCCAGCGCTTGCATTTCGCGAGCGAAAATTCGCCGCAAGAGCGCGATGCCGGCGTCCGAGCGTCCGAGTATTTCGTTGTCGCGGTCGGCGACAACGCCCTGACCGCGTTGCGCGAGGTAGTCTTGAGCGCTCGTCAGCGACATGACGGTGTCCTCCGGAAAGATGTTCTCGTAGAACAACTCGCGATAATGGTCGGCAGCGTTATAATCGGCGCGCGCTTCGAAATAGTCGCTGATGCGGCGGTCGGCCTCGGGCGTGCTCTTCGGAACCGCCCAGATGTTCATGCGCGCCGTCGAGACGTCGTCGAGCGGGACGTTCCAGTGACCGATGTCGATCCACGGATCGCCTTTTTGCAGGCCCGGTACGCTGATGTGATTGTTGTTCGGAAACGTCCAATCGCTCACACGAACGTTGCCGATGCCGCGCGTCGCGATTTGCCGGATGCCCGCGTCCGTTTCCTCAAACTCCAGCGTCGGGACGGCATCGGAGACGTTCTCGATGAACGTGCCGATGCGTCCTTTCTGATGGACGAAACTCACGTGCGCCGCGTCGAGCGAATTTTCGACCAGCTGGAGCCAATTGCAATCCCAGATCTCGGAACGCGCGAAGACGATCCGGTCGTCGCCTTCGAACACGTCCTTGCACGGCAAATCGAATGCCGGCGCCGGCGTCTCGCCAAGATAGGCGAAGATCATCCCGCCGTATTCATGCGTAGGATAGGCAACGATACGTACCGGCGGGAGGCCGGTGTCGCTTTCCGCCGGGCGCAGCGTGCACTGCCCGGTGCCGTCGAATTTCCAGCCGTGATACATGCAGCGGATTTCATCGCGCTCGATCCAACCCGTGTGAAGGACGCTGCGGCGGTGCGCGCACTTGCCGGCCACGAGGTGCGGCCGCCCGCCTTCGCCTCGGTAGAGCGTCAGGTCTTCACCCAAAACACGGACCGGTTTGGCCGTGCCCGCTGCAAGCGTGCGCGCAACCGCGATCGGGTGCCAGAAGGTACGCAGCAGCGTTCCCATTTCGGTACCGCGTCCGGTTTGGGTCAAGCGCTGCAGCCGCTCGCCGCGTTGCGCGAGGCGTTCATCAGCAGTCATAAGAGTGGACCCTTTCCTTCCCCGTATTCGGTGCGCTCGATCGCGCGCGCGTAATCGGCTATATTGGCGCCGGTGTAGTCACCCGGCCGCCAAGCCGGATATTTGAACCGCAAGCCGCCGTCGACCGGGATATCGATCCCGGTGAGAAACCCGGCTTCATCCGATGCAAGAAACACGGCCGCCCACGCGAGATCGGATGCCCGCGGAAAGCGTCCGAGCGGAATCGACTTCAAGTAGTCGTCGCGCGAATAGAACGACCGGGTGTGCGGCGGCTCGAACGATGCATCGAAGATCTCATCGCGCATCGCCGTCCACAATTGATGCTCCATCGCACACGGGGTGATCGTGTTGACGCGGATCCCGGCGTGAGCGAGATCCATCGCTGCGGAGCGGGAAAAGTTCAAGAGCGCGGCTTTGGCAGCGGTATACGCGGCGCCGGACGCCTCGCCGAAATGCGCCGCCGTAGAAAGTAAATGGATGATGCTGCCGCCGCGGCCGGTGGCAATCATCGCGCGCGCGGCATGTTTCGTGGTGAGCATGCCGGCGGTTGGAAAACTCAGCACGGCCTCGTTCCAAGCCGTGAGATCCATATCGAGGACGGAACTCCAATGGACTTTGCCGGCCATATTGACGACGATATCGACCCCGCCGAAATGCTCGACCGCCCTCGCCACGACGCGTTCGACCGCCGCCTCATCGAGCGCGCTTCCGGCTAGCGCAAGGGCCTCACCCCCATGCGCGGCGATAAACGCCACCGTTGCTTCCGCTGCCGCCGGCACGATGTCGCAAACGACGACGCGCGCGCCCTCGCGCGCTAGAAAATGCGCGATCGTTCCACCGATGTTCGGCCCGGCGCCGAAAACGATCGCGACCTTGCCCGTTAACCTCGAAATTGCGATCCTCCCGGGAGAAAGTTCCATTTATCTTGAATTCGAGATAACTGGCATGCTAACGACGAATGAACCGGCTGTCAAGGAGCGTGAGATGGACGTGGACCAAGCCAATGTCTTGATCCCGCCGGCGCATGTCGCGCAGAGCCGGCGCGATTTTCCGGATGCCTACGATGCCGAGCGCATCCAAGTGTTCCATGCCGTCCGCGCGCTGGCGCAGCGGATGAACGATGCGACCACCGGCTGGCTCGCACCGTTCGGACTATCCGCCTCGAAGTTCAACTATCTGGTCATTCTTTATGCGCGCCGCGAGGCGGGCCTGACCGCGAACGAACTCGGCGCACTGGTGCATACCGTCAGCGGCACCGTCACGTCGATGATCGATTCGCTCGTTCGCGAAGGCTTGGTATCGCGCTCGCAAAACCCGCGCGACGGCCGCAGCTCGCTGTTGCGACTCACTCCGAAGGGCGCACGCGTAGTACGCAATGCCGCAACCGCCCATCACGAACAGGTCGAGCACGTTCTCGCATCGTTCAGCGGAACCGACTGCGCAACGCTTCTGGGCCTTATCGTGCGCGCCGGCAACGCGCTGCATGCCGCTAACGCGTAAGGCGCTCGAGCCGCGCGAGATCTTCTCGCATCCGCTCGATCGTCGCCGGAAGGTCGTCAGCGATCGGCTTCGATTGACCGGTACTACGTCCGAACGCCGTTAAGGCAATCTCCACATACTGTTCCGCGACCGCGTCCGGCGATTGTTCGTGATCGGGCCTGTACCACATTGCGATCCAGTTGCACATGCCCAGCAGCGCGAACGACCCGATGTGCGGGTCAACCGGTTTGAATTCGCCCGACGCACAACCTTCCGCAAACAGTTCCACCAGCTGTTTGAGGATTTCACGCCGTGCCCGCGCGTGACGTGCGGCAAGCTCCGGCGGCAGCTCATTTTCGCTCAGCAGAAGTAAGCGAAAACGCGCCGCGTGCGTTGCCACGTTGAGCGCCATGGCCCGCGTCACGCGGGCGAGTTTTTCCATCGACGAAAGTGATTCATCGAGACGGATATTCTTAAGATCGGTGACGCGCGCAGCCGTAATGCCCTCGACGAGAGTCGTCAGCAGCACCTCTTTGCTGTCGAAATAGTGGTAGAGCGCGGCCCGCGTCAGGCCGACGGTATCGGCAACGTCCTGCAACGTCGTACGGTTGAAGCCGCGCTCCGCAAAAAGCCTCGCGGCGCGCTCCAACAGCTCGGTCTCAACCAGCTCACGGCGGACGAGCTTCTTTGCTTTCTCCACGATGGTAGTACTCGCGCTTAGCCGTGAAGGAAAGTTTCCCTACTGGCAAGTAAGTTTTTTAGATGGCAAGTTAGACTTGCCCTCAGGTCCGCATCCGGAGGTCTCTATGACGAAGGCCCGACTCGCCGTCGCACTCGTTGCCGCGATCCTCGCGCTCGCCGCGCCGCACCGCACCCTCGCCGCCGACACGCTCGAGATTCCGACGATTCTTCCCATGACGGGGCCGGCCGCGTTTCTCGGCAAGGAGTATGCCGATACCCTCAAGCTGCTCGAAGAGCGGCTGAACAAAACCGGCGGCGTGGCCGGGCGGCAAATTCACTTTGCGATTGTCGACGATCAAACGAGCCCGCAGATCGACGTGCAACTGACGACCGCGGCGCTGCAGAAGAAGGTCCCGCTGATCATCGACGGTGCGCCGCTGGCGCTGTGCCGCGCGACGGCCCCGCTGATGCCGAATGGTCCCGTGATGTGGTGCCTCTCGCCGTCGATGGTCCCGACCCCGGGCAGCTACGTCATGGCCGTCATGGCCCCGTCGCGCGATAGCATCGTCGCCGGTTTGAATTACTTCCGCGGGCGCGGCTTCAAGAAGCTCGGCGTCCTCGACAGCACCGACGCCACCGGCGCCGATACCGACGCCAGTATCGTCGAATTGATGAAGCTGCCGGCCTATGCGGGCATGTCGGTCGTTGCGATGGAGCATTTCAACATCGCGGATCTCAGCGTTGCCGCGCAAATATCGCGTATCAAGGCCGGCGGCGCACAGGCGATGTTCGGTTTCACCACGGGTACCCCCGTGGCTACGATCCTGCGCGGCATGGCCGACGGCGGGCTCGACATTCCCGTCTTCACCTCGCAAGGCAACATGTCGATCGCCCAGCTCGACAGTTACAAGGCGTTTATGCCGAAAGAGCTGCTCTTTCCGGGGTACGCGGCACTCGCTCCGGATTCCGTCGGCGACGCCGGCGTTCGAGAGAAGGTCGCCGCGTTCCGCGCCGACATGAAGGCCGCGGGCCTCTCGCCGGATTTGCTGCACGCGACGCCGTGGGATCCGGTGTTCCTCATCCAAGAAACCTTCAAGCGCGCCGGCGCCAATGCGACGGCGGAACAACTGCGCGCGGCGCTCGGCGGCATTCGCAACTGGCCCGGCGTTTTCGGCCGGTACGACTTCCCCGCATCGCCGAATCGCGGCCTCGGCGTGAACTGGATCATCATTTCCAAATGGAGCCCCTCCACGTCAACGTGGGTGGCCGTGAGCAGCGGCGGCGGCGGACCGATCAAGTAAAATGCCGTTTCTGCGCAATACGTGGTATGTCGGCGCCTGGTCGGCGGACGTCGCGACCGAAACGCTCGTAGCACGAACGATTCTCGGCGAACCGATCGTGTTCGCACGCACGGCGAGCGGTGAGGTGACAGCCCTCTACGACCGCTGCCCGCACCGCTTCGCGGCCCTGAGCCGCGGTCACGTTTCCGGCGAGGCAGTCGTCTGCGGCTACCATGGACTGCAGTACGATGCGACGGGCGCATGCATTCGCAATCCGCACGGCAACAAGACGATTCCCCCGGGGGCGATCGTGCGCCGTTTCCCCACGGTCGAGAAACACTCGCTCGTGTGGATTTGGATGGGCGCCGAGACGCCGCGTCCCGCTGAAATCCCGGACTTTCGCATTCTCGATGAAGCGCAGCCGAAGTTCGTGAGCAAACGCGATTATATCGTGATGAAGGCGAACTACGCGATCATCACCGACAATTTGCTCGATCTCAGTCACGTCAACATTTTGCACGAAGGTCTCCTCGGCAACGAGCAAGCGAATGAAGCGGCGATCGATCTCGACGTGCAGGATGATACCGTTACCGTGCGCCGCTTTTCCGAAAACGTCCCCGTGCCGAAGCTCTTCGATCTGACGTTTCGCCAAGACGGCAAGCCGGTGGATACGTGGACGGAGATGCGTTGGAACCAGCCGGGCTGCATGCTGCTCGACGCCGGCGTGACGGAACCGGGCGCCGGAAAAGCCGCCGGTACATCCGTTATCGGCATCCATCTCCTCACGCCGGAAACCGAGACGTCGACGCACTATCACTTTGCCGCCGTTCGGGTGAACCCGCCGCAACGCAGCGCAGAAGAAGAGCTCGCAATTCGGGATGAGGTTTCCAAGTACCGGCGCTTCATCTTCGAGAGCCAGGACGAACCGATGATCGAATTGCAGCAGCAACGCATCCTGCAGGCGCACGATAACCCGCGTCCGGCGCTGCTGGGCATCGACGCGGGGCCCGTGCGCGCACAACGCATCCTGCGCGAACACATCGATCGCGAAGCGCGCGAACCCCAACTCGCAACCGCAAACGGAGAACGCTAATGTCAGCTTCGGACCAAAACACAATGGACCGCCGTCGCGCGCTTGCCGTGGGCGGCAGCGTAGCCGGCGGATTGATCACGGCTTCGGCCGGCGTCATGAGCCCGGCGATGAGTGAAGCAGCAGACGGAAGCGGCTCGAGCGGGCTCGTGCTCGAGGGCGTAACGATTGTCGATACGCACGACGGCAAGCTGCGGCATAACATGACGGTCGTCATCGATAAGGGCAAGATCAGCCGGATCGCGCCCGCGGGCAGCATCGTTGCAGGCCCGCTTGCCAAAACGATCGATGCGCGCGGCAAGTATGTCGTTCCGGGATTTCTCGACCTCCACGCGCATCCGCTCAGCACGAGCGATCCGGAAGGCAGCCTGACGCTGCTGCTGGCGAACGGCGTCACCGGTTTCCGTGAAATGGCAGCCTGGGGACCGATGCTCGAAGCGCGCCGGCAAGGAAAGCTGATGCCGCACATTCCCGCGCCGGAGCTGCTCGAAATGGCGGGCGAGATCCTCACACCCGGCAACGCCGCCACCCCGGCGCTCGCCGTCGCCGAAGTACAGCGGCAACAAGCCATGGGCGCCGACTTCATCAAAGTGATCGATTATAGCCCTGAGGTGTTCTTCGCCGTGGCGGTGGAATGCAGACGCTCGAACATCCGGTTTATCGGGCATCTCTCACCCACCGTCGACGTGCGCGAAGCGGCCCGCGTAGGCATCAAGTCAATCGAGCACATGGGTCCGCGCGACAGCATCTTGCTGGGCTGCTCGACCGACGAGGCGGCGTTGCGCCCCGTGGCCGTACAAATCGCACCCAAGCCGCCGGCGGCGCCGAGCGGACCGATACCGCCCGACGTCATCGCCCGATCCGTTGCGAATCCAACCCTCTCCACGTCTGCGGCAGAATACATCCGCTATCAGAAAGTCATCGACACGTTCAGCGATGCCAAGGCCCGCGATCTCGCTGCGCATTTCGTCGCTGCGGGAACGTGGAACGTGCCGACGCTGATTCGTATTCGCACGATGGCCGTGGGCGACGACGAGCAATACCGCAACGATCCGAATTTGCGCTACGTGCCGGCGCAGACACGCCAAATGTGGGAAGACGTCTCGCAGCAGTTTTCGGCCAAGATACCGCCGGCCCAGCGAGAGACGCTCAAAGCGCTGTATGCGTTGAGCGCCAAGCTCGTCAAGCCGTTCAAAGACGCCGGCGTGCAGATGATGACCGGCTCCGACCTCGGCGGCGGCTTCGTCGTTGCCGGCTTCGGGCTGCATCAGGAATTCGATATGCTCGCCGCGGCCGGTCTTTCGCCGCTCGACGTGCTTCAGATGACCACACTGAACGGCGCAAGATTTTTGGGCCGTGAAGCAACGATGGGCAGCGTTGCCGTGGGCAAAGATGCCAACCTCGTACTACTGGACGCAAACCCCGTGGCGAGCGTTGCGAACCTGCACCGCATTGCCGCCGTCGTGCGCGATGGCACATACCATTCTGCCGAAGCACTCGCCGCACTCAAGAAGAAGACAGCCGATCGCGTTGCGGCCGCTGTGGCCTTTACGGGACCGGGACGCCCGCCGTGTTGCTAGCGCGCCCTAGGACACAACATTTCTCAACGATGGTCTCGTGCGGAGAACGATCCGTCCGCCGACATAATCGAAGTCGACCGTGAAGAATTGCAAGAAATCGGCGCCGATCAAACCGTCGTTGTCTTGCGGATAGGCACCGCGTGATGTCACCACGTCGGCGACGAGGCCGGCGATGGAAACGTCTCCAACGTGGACGTAGTCCATACGAAATGGGCGGGAGGTAAACGATCCGCCGATGCCGCGCAATTCCTGCGCGTCGTCGATGGCGAAGCGCAGCACCTCACCGTGCTGCCGAGAGAAGTAATCGAAGAGCAGCAGGGCGCTCGGGCTGCCCGTATCGACGATCAAGCGGTGGGCGACGGCGCCGCCGAGGTTCGCGCTGATCATTGGAACCTGAGCGTTAAGCCGAACCGCAAGGACCGATACATCCGTTCCGCTCGGAGGTTCGTACGAGCGCGCGTCCATCGCGATGACGCGCTTGTGCTCGTAGTCGATACGCACGACGAGCTCGGCGAAAAAATCGAAGCCCAACAGCCCTACGGGATCGGCTGGATTGCGGGTCGCGCCGTGGGGCAGCACCGAGACCACGACGCCGTTCATCTGAAGCCCGGACACCTCCATGGCGGGGACGACGGTATCGCGCGTTTCAAAGCGTTTGCCCGCGGTTTGGCGCTTTGCGTTCGTGAGCACGAGTCCGAGGTCTCGGGCGACTCCCGAATCGATCGTTATCGAACTCGCGCCGCTGTCGAGTAAGAAGAAGAACGTGCGACCGGCGATCCTGACCGGGACCGATATCTGACCGTTCTCGAACCGGGCGTGTAAATCGACGATCGTCTTGCCGGCGGGCAGGGACACGATTTGGCGCAAAGCGGGTATGGCGACATCGGCCTCGCGCGTGCTATCGGCAACGAACCGCGTTCGCGTATAGGACATCGTCTCGTTGAACGGGTGATCCTCGACGCGCCACGCTGCCGGTAGCAGTTGCGCACCGAAGCGGGCATAGGCCGTGTTGGTTGTCGTCGTCGTGCCCGATGCGCCGATCTGATCGTGGCGCAGGACGAGATAGCTTGCCGGATCCACGTAGTCGCGCGTTCCGTTGCCGCTACCGTCGAGCTCCGTTAGGACGTAGGCATCGACGGGCGAAGAGACGCGCTGCACGCTCGCCGTCGTCTTAAGGCGCGCGACCGGACCCGGATCGGGTTCATCGGCTACGCTGATTCCGTTGGCATCTTGATGCCAATCGGTTCCGCGATACGTCCCATAACTCGTGCGGATGGGGCCGCGCGTGCGTGTGACGAGCTCGTCATCGCCGCGGCGATAGCGCGACGAAACCGTCACGCCCTCGTCGCCGGTCCCGACGATCGTTTCGCGATAGTTGCCGCTCGGCGGGCCCATCGCTACGTCCATTTGTGCCTGAAGGGCCTGCGCGTCGGGTAGCACGGAGTCCGGTGCCGCGGGCATGCCGGAGACGATCGCGAGAACGCAAAAAGCCAGCGGTGCTAAAACCCAACGGCGCATGAACCCCTACGTGTGGGTGTCAGGGCGCGTTGCCCTGTGGCCATAAGCCTTCGTTAAGGCGACCTTCGTTGGCGCTTCGGCCTACCTGATTCGATGCGGACCTTAGGGTTTTGTCGGGCCAGCAGGGAAATGTCGGCGGGTGACCAGGGCGCCGGCGTGAATCGCGCACATTTTCTTACCGGCCCCGCCGCCGCCGCATTGTGGCTAAATTCACTGAAGGACGCCGGCGCGCAGAGCCCGGCCGAGATAGCGATCGCCGGGTCGCCCAACGACACCGCCGGCTTGCTCTATTACGCGGCCGACATGGGGTTCTACGAGCAAGCCGGACTGCACGTGAAGCTCGCGCAGATGAACAACTCCGGCTCGATCTCCGCCGCCCTCGCGTCGGGCGCCTTGCAATTCGGATCGTTCGCGCTCACCCTCGGTGCCCTTGCGCGCGACCACGGCCTGGCTCTCACCCTGGTCGCGCCGGCGGGTCTGTATCTCAGCACGACGCCGACGTCGGGGTTGCTCGTGCTGAAGGGCTCGCCGGTGCGCACCGCTGCCGACCTCAACGGCAAAGTCATCGCGACGCGCGATCTCTCGAACATGAGCTACTACGGCGCCAAACGGTGGCTCGATACGAACGGCGGCGATTCCAAATCAGTACGTTGGCTCGAAGTGCCGGATGCCACCGCACTCTCCGCTCTGCAGTCCGGCCGCGTCGATGCGGCGTCCGTGAGCGAACCGGCGCTGGAAGATGCGCTGCGCAGCGGCGCCGCGCGTTCGCTCGCATCGGTCTTTGATGCGATCGCGAAGCGCTTCCTGATCAGCGGCTACTTTACCACCGATGATTTCGCGAAGGCGCATCCCGACGTCGTGCGGCAATTCGCGAGCGTCATGTCGAGCACGGCAGTGTGGGCGAACAAGAACCGCCCGCGCACCGCACAGATACTGGAGAAGTACATCCAAACGCCGGTCGCGCCGGGAAGTCCGCGCGTCACCTACGCCGACCATCTTGCCGTTGCCGACGTGCAACCGGTGCTGGATCTGCTGTTTAACTACGGGCTGCTCAAGACGCCGCAGCACGCGAAAGATCTGTTCTCGCCACTCGTACCATCGCGCTAAGCGAAGTCAGGGTCTCATCATGGGTAAGCCGAAAATCAAACATCTCGCGCTCTTTGCCCGCGACACCGTGAAGCTGGCGAAGTTCTACCAAACGGTCTTCGACATGGAATTGCTGCACGGCGACGGTCCCGGCAAAGCGCACTATCTCAGCGACGGCTACTTCACGCTCGCCATCCTACCGCACAAGCTCGAAGCCAGCGCAATGACCGGGCTCAACCACTTCGGTTTCAGCATCGAAAATCGCGACGAGATCTTTGCGCGCCTGGCTCCAACCGGAGTAGAAGAGCCGAAGAAGCGCCCGGCCGATCGTCCGTACGCGGAATACCGCGCGGTCGATCCCGAAGGCAACTGGTTCGATCTCTCCGAGCACGGCTACGAAACGGCCGAAACAGCCGACCAGCGCGCCTAATCGGACGCGCGCGCCGGCACGATCTCCCTAAGGGACGGCGCTTGCCAACTGATGGAGCGTGTCTTCCTCATCCTTGCGGCGAGCCAGGAACGCGGCATCGGCGTACGCGGTATCGAGAAACGCGAACGAGAGCGCGTCGCCTGGTTGCCGGTCGACGGAACCCACCAATCCGCGGACCGCACCCACGTTGCCGGTCTTGGCGCGGATCATACCGGATGCATCGGCCGACGTTTGCGCCGCGGTGTTCCCAATGGGCGGCAGCGACGCGTGAATGAGGTCGCCTTCGGGCGTTCCACGCAGGCGCCAGAGCAGCGTAGCAAGCATGCGCGGCGTGGCGCGATCGTCGAGCGACAGCCCGCTGCCGTCATAGAGGGCGAGGCCCGCCGCAGACACGCCGCGTTCGGCGAGATAGCTGCGGACCATCGCGATCCCGGCTGCTTCGCTGCCGACGCCGGAGCCGGCCCGGCCGATTGCCCGCAAGAGCTGTTCGGCGATGTGGTTATCCGATTCGACGAGCATCGTGCGGACCAGCGTCGAGACCGGCGGCGATTCATGCTGCCAAAGAACGGTGCCTCCGGGCGAACGGCCCGAGCGAATCGTTCCGTCGAGCGCGATATGATGCGCGCGCAAACTGCTGCCGAGTACAGCGCCCATGTAGGCCGCTTGATCCGCAACCGGCTGCAGCACGGGCGCGCCGTTGACGGTAGCGATGCGCGTTCCCTCATCCAGCGACACGGCGCTCGTCCCGGCACCATACGAAAACCCGCGGTTCGCGGCCGTCCAATGCGAATTGTGTTCGGCACCGGTGAACGCGCTCGCATCGATCAGGAGATCGCCCCGAACGCGCCGCACGCCCAGTTTCACGAGCGCGGCGACACCGGCGTCCAGATCGGCGGAACGCAACACCGGATCACCGCCCCCAACGAGCACCAGCGGGCCGTCGAGGACGCCGGCGCGGATGGGACCATCCGCGATGAACTCCGTGCGGAAGCGCGCGTCGGCTCCGAGCGTAGCGAGCGCCGCGGCGGCCGTCAGCACTTTGATGGTGGACGCCGGCGCGCGTGCGACGTCCGGTTGCGATTCCGCGACCGAGTTGCCCGCCGAATCGAGAACCAGGAATCCCGCGCCGTCGGCGCCCGGCAGCGATTTCCCGGCAGCCTTCGCCGCAGCCGCGGCGGCCGCAGCCTGCGCGGCGGAGGGGTGCGACGCGCCCATTCCGGCCGCTCCCCCGGCGACCGGCACCGCGGCACCGTGAGCGCCAGCGCCGTTCGGCGAGCCCGACGCGAGCGAGCCTCCGCCACCGATCGGCTTTGCCGAATCGCCCGGCCCGCCCGGCTTCGGCGGCGCGCCGGCGGCGGACGAACCCGGGCTTCCGTCACCTTGGCCGTATCCGCCGGCCAGCGGCGGATCGAAGACGATCGCGCGGGAACCGCTTTCCCCCGCTGAAAGCGGCGACTCGGCGGCCGGTGCTCTGCCGCGTGCCGGAGCGCTCATGCTGGGCGTTGTCGACGACGGCGGTGGCGTTCGTAAATCTCCCGGTGCAGATGTCCCTGCAGCCGTAGGGGCGCTGCCGGAGAGTGCTGCGCCCTGCGGCGTATCCAGCACGGGGGAGCCGGCGGTCGTGGGAGCCGCGCCCGCATCGGCACCAGTTGCGGCGCGACGATAGAGCGAGCAGCCCACGAAGAGCAGCAGGAGCAGCAAGGCGATCGCAAGCCAAAGCACGGCCCGTCTTCGTGACGACGCGGGCTCCGGAGGCGCCGGCGGGGGTGGCAGCGGTGGTACGATGGGCGGGGGTAAGGACGGCGGTGGCACGTCGGCCACCGGAGGACGCAACGGATCCGGCTGCCAGCCCATCTGTTCGTCAAATCGTAGCGCCAGAGCGCTTGCGAGAAAGGCTGCGAAATCGGCGCGCGGCACGGGCTTCACGACGATATCGTCGATCCCAGCTTTTCGCGCCGCCGCCGGAACCTCGTCGGCGGCCCCCTCGGTGAGCAAGATGATGTGGGGGCGCGGCTGGTCCGCGACGACCGGAAGCCGGCGCAGAAAGGCCGCGCCGTCCATCCGCGGCATCTCGTTGTCGATGACCACGCCGAGAAGTCCGTGGTCCTTTGCCCAGACGAGCGCCTCGTCCGGATCCGTGAACCCGCGGAACCCGATTCCTTCGAGCGACCCGACGGCGTCGTCGCAGATGGCGGCGATTTCCGCATTACAGCCGACGGCGAGAAGGAACAACGGCTTCTGTTGCCGCTGTTCCTTCTCGTCGCGCTGGGTCACCGGACCGCTAGTGTTGCGCGCATGTTCCGGCGAGGCTTGCCCGCGCGGCGAGGGTTTCCCGCGCACGCCGAAGATCCAGCGTTTCGTGAAGCAGCCGCATGAACGGCGGCGTGCGGATCGGCTTACGCGCGACGACGTCGGCGCCGTTCGTTCGCGCTTGCTCGGCGAGATTTCCCTTGCGCGAACCGATCAGAACGATCATCAGCTTTTTTCGTCCGGAACCCGCGCGAATGCGCCGGGTTAGCGCTGCCGGATCGATCTTCCACGTGTCTCCGTCCACCAATAAGAGATCGGGCGAGCTCGCGTCGCAGGCGTCGCATGCGCATGCATAGTTCGTGTAGTAATGGACTTCGCAGCCGGGGAATTCTTCCTCGATTTGGCGGTAGCTCGGGACGTCGGTCCAGTGCTCGTCGTAGACGATGACCTTTAACATGACGTCGCGCTCCTTCGCGCGGAGCCCGCATCGCAGATTGACCGACGAATGCGAACCGGCCGGGATCGAACGACGCGCAGGTCGTCAACAAGTATATGCTCCCGCGGTATCGAGCGATTGAAACGTCCGCGCCACGTTAATATCCGGATTCTCGGAATGGAAGCAATCGACAACTTGGTTGCGCGCGCGTTTCACAACAACAAGCCAACTTCACTGCCTTCCATCGACCAGCGCGCGTAAGCGATGATCACGCGGGCGTCGGCGCCACGAGTTTATGATCGAGATTGCCGACGAGCAGACCGTAGGAGCCGCATCCCAAGACCAGCGCGACGCCGGCGGTGACCAGTAACGGAAGCTGGAAGCTGCCGACGCTGGAGATCAACAAGCCGGTTATGACCGGTGCAAACGAGCCGCCGACATTTCCGCCGAAGTTCTGCAGCGAGACGAGCGACGAAACGATATGCGGCGGTGCGATGTCGACGGCCATCGACTGGATGGAGCCGGTCGCAAGGCTGAAGCTCACAATCGATAGGGTTAGCAACGTGACCGCCAACCACGTGTCCGCGGCAAACGCGCCCAGCAGCGTGAAGACCGTCGCGAGGAACATCCCGCCGACCGCAAAGAGCTTGCGGGCAACCGTCAAGCGCACTCCCGCGCGGACCACCTCATCGGCAGCCCAACCGCCGACGACGGTAGCAAGCACGCCTAATAGGAAAGGCAGCATCCCGATCCAGCCGCTGGTGAGCACCGACATGTGTCGCTGTAGCACGAGATAGCCCGGGAGCCACGTCGCGAAGACATAGTAGATATAGAGGTAGCCCGCCTGCCCGAGCATGATGCCCCAAGTATTGCGATAGCGCAGCAGCGTGCTCCAGCGGATCGCGCGCATCGGCGCGGTCTCTTCCGGCGCCGGCGGCGGTTGCCGATACGAAAGCAAGAACCAGGCGATCCACACAAACCCGAGGGCGCCGGTGATGTAGAAGACCCAGGGCAGTCCCCATGTCGACAACACCACAGCGGCGAAGGGGATCCCAAGCGCCAGACCGATCTTGTTGCCGGCGAAGAACGTCCCGATCGCGAGTGCCCGGCGATCGCGCGGAAGGGTCTCTGCGATGATTTGCTGTCCCGAGGGGATCATCGGTCCTTCGCCGATGCCGACGAGCGCGCGACACCATGCTAGTGGTGCAAACGCGAACGAAAAACCGCACGCAATCGTGGCAAGCGACCAGAGTCCGACACCGATCGGGTAGGCAACGCGTGCGCGCACCCAATCGACGAACGGCCCCGAAGGCAGTAGCGCGATGGTGAACGCCCAATTAAAGATCGAGAACAGAAAGCCGAGCAGTGCGGGCGTGTAGTGGTAGTCGCGAATGAGCACCGGTGCGACGACCGAAAGGTTGACCCGGTCCATGTACGCGATCGTCTGCGACGCGGTAAGGACGAGGAGCATATTCCAACCGACGATCGTGAGGGGTTGAGCGCGACGTAGTTGTACGCTCGATGCGCTGCTCAACTCGTCACCGTGTCGATGTACCGAATCTTCAGATCGAGGGCGGCGAGGGCGTGAGGCCACGAATAACGTTCGGCAGTCTCCGCGCCGGCGCGGCGCATCTTCTCGCCAATGCTCGGATTTTCTAGGAGCGCACGTAGATAGGTCGCGAGTTCGCGCCCGTCCGCCGTATCGCAAACAATGGCGTTGACGAACGGGTCCGCGTACTCTTCGCCGGTTGCACCGCACACGGCGATCCCGCCGGCGGCGATGACTTCCAGCCCAACCAAACCGAACGGTTCCCTACCGCTGTTGGCGAGCACGGCGTCGGCCGCGGCATAAAGCGCGGAGAGCGTCTGTTCATCGAGGTACGCGCGTAAGTGGAGGACCTGGGCTTCGGAAAGCGCGATTCCATCGATCACTTTGTGGCCGTCGGAGCCCTCGTAGGCGAGCCGCTCGACGCTGAGGCCCCGCTCGTATGCGTGCGCGAACACCCGCTCAGTATACTCGTTGAACCGGCCGCGCACGATAAGGCGCGCGTCGATCCCGGCGGCGTGCAACTCTGCTAATGCGTCGATCGCCTGCATCCAGTTCTTCTCGGGATCGAAGCGGCCAACTTTGACGAGCGTCGGCCGGCCGGCCAGTGCCTCTTTCATTTCAGCGAGAAGCCGCGGATCAGCACTGTCGTGGAGTCCGGTGTCGATCCCATTCGGGATCACCAGCGATTCCACGCCCTTGCGTGACAGCTCGCTTTTCATGTGTTTGCTGACCGTTGTAATCGCTGCTGCTGCGCGCAGTGCCGGCCAGTCGACTCTTTCCCAGCCATTGGTACCGTTCGCGTTCCACATCAGCGTGAGAGCGCTACGAACGCCGCGCAGCCGCGCAAGCCGGTCGATCGCGATCGCGACGTTAGCCGTCTGCCACTCTTCGGCGATGACGAGCGTCCGCTCACCCGTCACAGCGGTGGGCACGACGATCGAGTCGACGACGAAGCCGGGAACGCTGGATTCCCAATCCAGCACCTTGCGCTCTTCGCCATCGTAAGCGTTAAGCGGGTGACACGCGGAGATCCATTGTGACCAGCGGCGCAGGGTTAGGTTCGGTGTGCACGCCTCGACGGCGGCCGCTGCCGGGTCACCGACGAAAATCAAATCGACGATGCAGCCCAACTCCCCAAAGGCGCGGGCGAGTTGCGATACGCGCGTCGAGAGCCCCCCGACCGATGCATATCGATCGGGTCCTTCGAACGACAAGATGACGATACGCTGCGGGAGCGCCACGGCCGGAACCTCACTCTCAAGCGCGTGCCCGCTCCAGAGCTTGCGCCTGTAAGCATTTTATTAGGCCGAACGTGAATGTTCGATGAAGACGTCCGACGTGAATCCGTCTAAGCGGAAGGAGCTAGTGATCTGAAGGCGGGCGACGGCGCGCCCGCTGCCAAGAGCGATTCGACTTCGCTAGCGGCATTCGCAGCGCCATCGACGGCCGCAAGTTTTTCGGCTCGCCGGCGGGCATTACCACGATACGACGGGGTGGAAAGCACGTCGAGCGCCGCCTCTGCCATCGCTTCAGCATCGGCGTCGCCCGGCAGCGCTCGACCCGTTCCCCACTCTTGCACCGCCGCCGCCACAAACGGCTGATCGCCGGCGAGTCCCGGAATGACGACCATTGGCACGCCATGCCGCAGGGAGCGCATCGCAGTACCGTGTCCGCCATGTGTCACGATCAAGGCTGCGCGCTGCATAATCGGATCGTGAGCGGCGTAGTTGAGCGCGATCGCGTTCGCGGGAACGCGCAGTTCAGTGGGGTCGACGATCCCGCCGGTCGTGGCGACGACGTGCACGTCGAGGCGACCTAGCGCATCGAGCGCGCACTGGAGCTTTTCGACCGATCGTTGCTCGAAGCCGGTGCTGAAGCTCACGAGAACGAGCGGCGTCGGATCATCCTCGGGCCACGGCAGCGAAACGGGAACCGCGACTTTCTCGTCTTCGAGAACGGGCCCAACGTGCCGGACCACGTCCCAACCGGGGATGGGCGCGTCGTCGAATTCGGCGAGGCTCGTTACGATGATGCGATCGCGTGCCGGCCACAGCTCATCGACCGGTGGCAAACTTCCATAGCCCGCCTGCACGCGCATGCCGTCCAATCGTGCGAACATCCCACGCCACATCTCGAGTTGGCGGAAGATGAAGGTGTGCAGCATGACCGCCGTCGGCTGCTCGAACCCGGCCGCTTCGAGCAACGCCACCGGGAACATCGCGTCGATGAGAATGAGATCCGGCGACTCCGCGGCAACGATTGCGCGCACTTCCTCAGCTGTCGCGGGCGACGTGAGGTAACATGCGAGACGGGTCAAAAACGCCGGCGGCGGATACGTGCCCATCTGTTCGTAAGCGCGCGTTATCTCGATTGCGCGGAATCCCGCCGCATCGACGCGTGGCACCATTTCGGGTCGCCCGGCGAACACGACATCGTGACCGCGTTCGGTGAGAACTCGCGCGATGCCCAGACTCGGCGGAAGGTTACCGCCGCCCGACCAGTTCAGCCAAAGGATTCGTGCCATTGGAATTCTCCGCGTCGATGACGCCGGCGACGATCGTGCGAACGGCGGTTTGGGATGCGGATCGGCTGAGCGCGAGATCGCGCCGTAGCAGTTTCCACACGTACACGTCGAGCGCTACGATCAAGATGTTGAAGAGTTGCGTCCGGGCACTCCCCCGGCGCGAGTTGAGTTGCGGAGCAAATATCTGACGCACCCATTCGCGATGATTTTCGCGACCGGCATCGAGTGATGGCTTGAGAGCGGGACGGCGCCGCTCGTCGGCCAGTTGGGCGATGACGAAATCGCCGATCGCCTCGTAGACGTCGTAGATCGCAGCCACTGCTGCATCAACGTCTCCAGGCGGCGAAGGCCGCAGGGGAGTGCCGGCGGCGGCGACACCAGCTAGCGCCGCGAGTGCCAGATTCTCTTTGCTGCCGAAAGCACGGAGTACCGTTTGCACCGTCGTTTCGGCCCGCTCCGCGACGTCGTCGAGTGTGAAGTCATCGAGGCTACGCTCCCGGTACAAGGCCACAGCGACGGCGCGGATGCGTTCCTTCGTTTCCGCCGCCCTGACTCGGCGGGCCGTCATGTCGTAGCGGCGCTTACTCATTGGTGTTAACAAGGGTAATGCCAATATAGTATTCGTGTCAATATGATTAATACGAATACCTATGGTTGGTGTCGAGAGTGGACTCCGGCGATTAACGTCCGGCCGTGTTTCCCTTACGGATGCCCCGGTTTGCATAGAAACTTTGGAGGTCGTCTCACCGCGGTTTCAGGTATCCGAGGAGCCCCGTAAGTTACGTCATGAGATCCAGGTATTAATATCATGAAATCTACATTATGTGATATTAATAGAAGAGGCCGACGCGAGACTTACACGTCGTCCAGGTCCAGAATGATGCGCACGCCCTGACATACCGCCTGCATGGCGTCTGGACCTAACGCGCCGAGCCGGGAACGCAAGCGCAGACGATCGGCCACCCGAATTTGGCCGCAGAGCGCTACGCTGTCTTTCTTAAGTCCGCCGTCGCCCTTTCGACAAAGTGGCCGCACGACAGTCGGCGTGTTCTTTGCAGCATCTGTGAGCGGAACGATTATCGTGGTACGTCCGATCTGGTTTGCAACGTCACGTTGCATGATAACGCAGGGCCGGGTTTTCGCCTGTTCGGAGCCGACAACCGGGTCGAGGGCAACGAGCCAAACCTCGCCGCGCAACGCGGTTAGGCGGCTAGTCAAGGCCGTCGGCGATCGTCGCTTCCCATTGGGCATAGACTTCGGCGTCGTGTTCCTCGTTGGCCACGATGCTCGCGGCAATTTCGCGATCGGTCAATTCCCGTTTCAGCTTGCGCGCGCGCTCGATGGCGGCAGCCACCATAAAAGCGGTCCGATTCCCGCCGGCTTGGGCGTCGATTTCAGCGAGGGCTTCGTCTGGAATGAGCA
>Ga0182013_10000028_pt1 | contig 161731 bp, 159 predicted proteins | sample 612S2MmetaG_FD_120487 | JGI IMG/M metagenome (GOLD analysis project Ga0182013, IMG submission 120487) | Permafrost microbial communities from Stordalen Mire, Sweden - 612S2M metaG | ecosystem: Environmental > Terrestrial > Soil > Wetlands > Permafrost | place: Sweden: Stordalen | collected...
CGCACCATCGACGCCACTTGGCGACGCATCGGCGACCTGCTCGGTTCCTTCACCTCGCAGGAATGCGCCAACTACTTCAGGAACGCAGGATATGCTTCAATATAAACGGATCAGACTCTAGACCCCGATCCGATTTGATCGGGCTTTAGATTCCCCTCGGGACAGCGCCCGGTCAGGTCTGCGGCCGTTCGGGCGCCACGCCAAGCTTCTTCTGCAGGCTCGACGAGGATGTCGTGTACTGAAATACCAGCCGCTTTTCCGGATAGATGTAGCGGTGCGCCCTCTGTGCCATCAGCGCGCCTTCGTGGAAGCCCGACAGAATGAGCTTGAGCTTGCCGGGGTACCAGTTGATATCGCCAATGGCGAAGATGCCGGGCACGCTGGTTTGAAAGCTCTCGGTGTCGACCGGAATCAGCTCATTGTTCTTGAGTTCGAAACCCCAATTGGCGACCGGACCAAGCTTCATGGTCAGACCGAAGAACGGCAGCAACGCGTCGCACGCGATTTCGAACGTGGAGCCGTCATTGGTCTTGACGAAGGCCTTGCTGACCTGACCGTTGTCGCCGGCGAGCGAGGTGACTTGTCCGAGGACGAAATCGATTTTGCCCTCGCCGACGAGCGCCATCATTTTGTTGACGCTGTCCGGCGCGGCGCGGAATTCACTGCGCCTGTGCAACAGCGTGAGATGCGTCGCGATCGGCGCGAGATTGAGCGTCCAATCGAGCGCACTGTCGCCGCCCCCGACGATGAGAACGCGCTTATCCCGGAACGCTTCCATTTTGCGCACCGCGTAGAACACCGACGTGCCTTCGTAAGGTTCGATGCCGGGGATCGGCGGACGCTTGGGCTGGAACGAGCCGCCGCCGGCGGCGATGACCACGACCTTGCTCTCGAACACCTTGCCTTGGTCGGTCGTCACGCGGAACAGCGGATCGCCGATTTTCTCGACCTTCTCCACCATCTCGTTGAGATGAAATTGCGGATTGAACGGTTTGATCTGCTGCAACAGCGCGTCGACGAGGCCGTGCGCGCTGGTGAAAGGAATCCCGGGAATGTCGTAGATCGGCTTCTCCGGATAAAGCTCGGCGCACTGGCCGCCGATCTTGTCGAGAATGTCGATGAGATGACATTTCATATCGAGCAGCCCGAGCTCGAACACGGCGAACAGGCCGATCGGCCCCGCGCCGATAATGACAACGTCAGTTTTGATAGGTTCGGTCATGGCGTATCCGTATTCGATTTAAGTGCGGGTTTTTGGTGAGGTCGCGAGTGTCTAGCGTGGCAGGTTCGGCAGGGGAAGAGGAGGGTTGAAAAATTGCGCGGCCAGGCATGATACCGGGCCTTAAGCTGTGCCGGTCAGTTTTGATACTCTAGGCTTGGCGCTCCGGAGTCCGTACCGTAAGCCCATCTAACTCCTCGCGCACTTTGATCTGGCACGCCAGCCGCGAATTCGGCCTGATCTCGAAAGCAAAATCGAGCATGTCCTCTTCCATCGGCGCGGGCTCGCCGACTTTTTCGCGCCATGCCTCATCGACATAAACGTGGCAAGTCGAACAGGCGCAGGCACCGCCGCATTCCGCCTCGATCTCGGGCACGCCGTGCTTAATTGCCGTTTCCATCACGGTGGAACCGACTTCGCCCTCGACGGTCCGCGTTACACCTTTGGAATCGATGAATGTGATCTGGACCATGGCGGAACGAGTGACTGAAAACCGTGCGGGCTCAATGCGACGCCGGAGAAATTCGTCAAGCGGAAGGCGGTCCGGCCGGCCACTTCTATCGGCTCGCGACGGACAGCGCCAGTCCTAGAAATCCGGACCGTTCGGGAGGCGTCAACGATCCCGCGCAAGCTCGGTCAACAGGGTCGTCAAGCGTGCGGCGATTGCGGCACTGGCCTCGAGGCTTGCGGCTTTAAGTTCCGTGATCGCCTCCACCACGTCGTCTTCGCCGCCAACCGCACCTACGGCTTGCTCCAACAATTCGGCCGCCCGCGCCACACGCCATGCTCCGATGCCGCGCGCAGAGCCCTTGAGCGTATGGGCCGCGGCGGCAGCCAGCGCCGGCTCCGCGCCCACGATGCGAGTGAGCATGATGGTGGTCTGGCGCACGAAAAGTTCAAGGACTTCGCGCTCCAGCCGACGGTCCCCGAGCGTCATGCGCTCAAGATGGCCGCCGTCGATGACGGTCGGCCTCCGATCGCCGTCTGCTGCGGCCGATAAGCTCGCTACGGTCATGACGTCCTCCCCGCCGGCCCAGTGCTTTGAGCTGGGTATGATTGGCATGCAACACGACCAAGACAGCACAAATCCTCTATGCAACAGATGAATCGAGCACGTTCATTCGCCTGAGCAGTAAGCAAACTCTTACCCGATCCGCCGCGCCGCCTACCCCGGCGACCGGATCCAACCGGCCCGCATTCGGCCCCATTGTTGGCCCCACAATGGCAGCTTCATCCGCCCCCAAAGAACGTGAAGACCTTGCGGGGACAGGGTGAATAAGCCGTTAACGATGATTAAAAGGACGTTACCGACCCAGTTTTCTTCGATCTGCCAGACCGATAGGATGGGCTATGCAGTAAGACGTAAAGGTTCGCATGTGGGCTTGATTGGGGAGCCCTGCAGCCGGTGAGGAATTAAACGATCACGCGCTCGTGGCGCGACCTGAGCCCTCTTGAGCTTTCTTGGGAGCGTTCTCGGCGCGTCCTAGTCCAGCGTAACACGCGAGGCGACGACCGAAATGGCCAATTATCCGAAGAAGATGACGGATCCGACCGAGGCGGCGCTGTCGGCGATCCAGGAAGCACTCAATATACGCGACGACGAGGAGCAGGCGGCCGTTCAGCCCGAGGTTATGGCCGACCTTCTGTCCGGCGCAGCCGTCGGCGGTCCGTCAAGCGCAGCCGCGCCGATCTCGGACAGGGAACTTTTCGACTCCGACGCCATCGGCACGCGCGAACTCGCTGGACCGGCCACGCGCCCGGCTAACGACGATCAGCAGTCGATCGGCCAGATCCTGCAGGCGCTGCAGCGCCGCCCGGTACGCTCATCCTATTTCGTCGCCACCGTATTTTCCTGCGCCTGGATTGTCGGCTGTCTGTCGTTGTCGTGGGGCTATCTGTCGGACCTCAACACCGTGCTCGGCCCCGGCCATTCTCCCGCCGCCATCATGATCGGTCTTGGCGCCGCGGCATTATTGCCCATCATTTTCTTTTTCGGCGTGGCCCACATGGCTTGGCGCGCCCAGGAATTGCGCCTGATTGCGCAATCGATGGCGCAGGTTGCGATGCGACTTGCCGAGCCCGAGAGCGTGGCGCGCGATTCCATCGTCAGCGTCGGGCAGGCAATCCGCCGCGAGGTCGCAGCCATGGGCGACGGCGTCGAGCGGGCGCTGGCGCGCGCAAGCGAACTCGAATCGCTGGTGCAGAACGAGGTGGCGGCGCTTGAGCGCACCTACAGCGACAACGAAGTGCGGATGCGCGGCCTGTTGCAGGATCTCGCCAATCAGCGCGACACGCTGGTCGGACAGGCCGAGCAGGTGCGTTCCGCCCTCAACAACGTTCAGATCGATCTGACGCAGGATCTGTCCACCATCGGCGATTTGGTCGGCCAACAAGTGAACGACGCCGCGCAACGCATTACCGAATCTCTCGCGGAGCGCGGCGAACAGATCACGCTGACGCTCGGCCAGATCGGCGACAATATGATCCAGCAGTTGAGCGAGCGCGGCGGCGATCTGCTCGATCGTCTGGAGACCACGAGCGACGAGAGCTCGCGCGCCATCGCCGCGGCTAGCGAGGAGAGCACGCGCGCCATTACCGAGGCGAGGGAGGAGACTTCGCGCGCTATTGCCACGGCGAGCGACAGCCTCACCTCGAACCTCAACTTCAAGACCAACCATATCGGCGAAGAATTTGCCGCAATCGCCACCGGTCTCGAAGACATGATGACGTCGCGCCTCGACCGCGTCGTCGAAAGCTTCTCGGACAAGTCGCTCGCCGTTGTCGATCTGATGATCGGACGTTCGCAGGAGCTTACCGACGCCATTGTCGAGACTTCGAGCCAATTGGCCGAGACGATTGCGACCCGCGCCGACGAGGTCAACAGTACGCTAAGGAACTCCGGCGACTCGCTTCTCCTCGACCTCGATCTGCGCGGCGGCGAAGTGGCGACGCGGCTCCTAGAGGCCGGCAACAGCATCGCCGAAGCCCTCATAGAGCGCAGTTCCACAATGACCGATTCGGTTCGCGAAAGCGCCGAGCACGTGGCGAGCGTCATCACGACGCGTAGCGATGCCGTGAAAGAGATGCTGGCGACGCGCCTTGCCGCCTTCGAGGAAATGTTCAACCATACCGGCGCCGAGCTCGGCGAAAAGATTTCGCGCGATTCCGCCACCCTCGGCAATCTGATCACCCGGCATCTCGCCGAATTCGACCGCACCGTGAAGACTTACGGCTCGGAACTTGTCGAGCGGCTCGGCGCACGCACGCAGGATGTGACGGAGTCCATGCGCAGCTACGTCGACAATTTCGACAGTCGCGTCACATCGAAGGCAAACGAGATCACCACCGGCCTCGATGAGCGTCTCGTACGTTTCGAGGAAGCGCTCGATGGCCGCACGAAGACGCTCACCGACAACCTGTCCGCCCGCGTCGTCGATATCGCCAAGTCGCTCTCCGAAGGTGGCACTCAAGCCGTCACTTCGCTCGACAAGCGCATCGGCGACATCACGACGCTGATCGATACGCGCGCGGCCAAGTTTGCTGACGCCATCGGCGAACGGATCACCAAGATCGACTCGACCCTCGGCCGGGGCGCGCTTGACGTCGCCAACACGCTCGATACCCGGATTGACCATTTGGAGCAGCTCCTGGTGGGCCGCGCCGAAACCGTCGTCCAGCAAATCGAAGTGCGAAGCCGCACCGCCGCCGATCTCCTCAACTCGCGCCTCGAAACGCTATCGGAATCGCTCAAAACCAACTCGGCGAGCGCCGAGCGAGCCCTGACGCAACTTGCCTCCAATACCACCGAAGCCCTCGCCAAGAGCGCGGCGGCGTCGACGGCCGCGGCCGAAACATTGAATCGCAGCGCCGAGGAAGCGACGGTATCGCTCAACCGCAGCGCCGGCACGCTGAGCAACACGATCGGCAAGGCCGCCGCCAGTGCCAACGAAACGCTCGGAAGGAGCGCCGCCACCGCCAACGATACGCTCGGCAAGAGCGTCGCCGCGGCCAACGACGTCATCGCCAAGAGCGCCGCGGCCGCCAACGAAGCGGTCGGCAGAACGGCTGCGACCGCCGCCGATCTTTTGAGCAAGAGTGCGTCATCCACGACCGAAGCGATCGCGCGCAGCGCCAGCGAGGCCGAGCGCAAACTGGTGGGGATGAGCACCGAAGTTTCGCGCACCATGGTTGGCAAGGCCAATGAGATTAACACCGCCATGACTCAGCGGGTCGACGAGATGACGCGTTTGCTCGACGCGAATTCGAGCGGCTTGATTACCGCACTGACCAGCAAGAGCGATCAGTTCGCCGGCGAAGTCGGCCGCATCACCGAGCATACGGTGAGGACGATCGAATCCAAGGGCATGGTCTTCACCCAGTCGATGCTGGACAAGAGCGAAGAGATTGCCCGGCAGATCAACGACGCCAGCCTCAACGCGACCGCTGCGGTTACGCGTACGCTCGGGCAGATGCAGGAAGGCACTCAGGGCGTCACCGAGGCCGCCAAGGCGACGATTTCGCGAACGCTCGAAGAGCTACACCGGGCGACCAAGACCGCGATCGAGGACTCCAAGCGGACGGCAGCTGCGACCGTTGCCGAGATGATGGAAACGCACACGATGTTGCGTTCGGACTCCACCGCGTTGTTCGAGCGCCTGCGCGAGGCCAACATTTTGCTGCAGGAGGTGCTCAGCGGCGCGCAGGAGAACATGAACTCGATCGAGCACACGATGGCCGCTCGGGTTTCCGAGTTCGTCGCCGCCATGAGCGATCTGAGCAGCAAGAGCGGCGCCACCACTGCGAAAGTGGAACAGCACCTCGGCACTTTCAATACCGTCACCGTCAAGGTGTTGCACGACCTCGGCGACCTCGCCGACCAATTCAGCTCGCACGGACGCACGCTTGCCGATGCGGTGGAGTTGCTCGAGGCGAGCAACCAGCGAACGGAGACTTCGGTCGCCGATCGACACGCCACCATGGAGACGCTGGTCGCGACGCTCGATGCCAGAACCGAAGATTTCGGACAGCGGTTGGCGCGGTTCTCCGCCCTGCTCGAGGAATCGCTCGACACCGCGACGACGCGGGCGCGCGAGATCGCCGGCATCATCGCCGATACCAGCAACGAGAGCGTACAAACCATCGAGCAGCAATACGACCTCGTGCGCAAGACCTCGGAAGACGAGCGGCTGCGCACCAGCGAGGCGCTCAACGCGGTTTATGAGGAGTCGTCCGCCGAAGTTCAGGCCATGTTCAGCCAGTCCGCCGGACGCTTCACAGAGATCATGCAGGGCATGAAACAGATGGCCGCGGAAATGCAGCAAGAGCTCGAGACGACGCGCACAGAATTGCGCCGCGGCATTCTCGAACTGCCTCAGGAGACCGCCGAGAGCGCGGCGCAAATGCGGCGCGTCATCGTCGACCAGATCGAAGCTCTGGCTGAGCTTAACCGTATCGTCGCCCGCCATGGGCGTTCGCTGGACGCGGTAGAACCGGTGCGGCGCGAAGCCGAGCCGCTCTACGCCGCAGCCGGTGGACGCGCTCAAGCACGCCCGGTGCGGACCGCCGAGATCGCGGCGCCGCCGCAGCAACAGCCGCCGCCACGCGACATCACCGGCGCCCCGGCGCGCCGCGGCAGTCCGCCGGCGCTCAGCCCGGTTCCGGGCGGCAAGGATGACAGCAATGTGCGTAACGGCGGCTGGCTATCCGACCTTTTGACCCGCGCCTCGCGCGACGACGCTCCGTCAATTGCGCCGGTAGCTTCGCGCGAACCGGCTCGCGAGGAGCGACCCCGCGATAGCGTCGATTCGATCGACACGCTTTCGGTCGATATCGCGCGAATGATCGACCACGACGCCGCCGCGGAATTGTGGGAACGCTATAAACGCGGCGAGCGGGGCGGGTTCACCCGGCGCTTGTACACGCAGCAGGGTCAGAAGGCATTCGACGAAATCCGCAATAAGTACCGAACCGATCCCGAGTTCCGGCAGACCGTCGAGCACTATATCCACGAATTCGAGCGGTTACTCGACGACGTCTCGCGCGGCGACCGCGGTCCGGCTGTGGCGCGCAACTATCTCACGTCGGACACTGGCAAGGTCTACACCTTGCTGGCGCACGCCGCGGGACGGTTCGACTAAGACGCAGCGGAATTCCGGGAAAATCCTGCTCCATCAACATGCTGGAGCGTCGGTGGCCTAGACCTAAAGCGACCGCGCTCCGGTAATGCCCTTGCTTGCGACACGATCGCGGCGCTACCGTGAACGCTATGGACGCCCCGGTTGCACTGCCCACCGCCGCGGATGTCGATGAGGCCGCCCGCCGACTGGCCGGCGTTGCCCTGCATACGCCGCTCTTGACCTCGGCCGCGCTCGACGCGGTGACCGGCGGCCGAATTTTCCTCAAAGCCGAGACGTTGCAGCACACCGGCTCCTTCAAATTCCGCGGCGCCTATAACAAACTCGCGGCGATCCCGCCGGACCAGCGCGCCGGCGGCGTGGTGGCATTTTCATCCGGCAATCACGCGCAAGGTGTCGCGGCGGCGGCGCGGTTGCTCGGCATGGCTTGCGTGATCGTGATGCCGCGCGACGCGCCGCGGGCGAAACGCGAGCGTACCGCGGCGCTCGGCGCCGAAGTCGTGCTCTATGACCGCGCGCTCGACGATCGCGAGGCGATTGCCAAAGATATCGCGGCACGCCGTGGCGCCATTCTGGTGCCGCCTTACGACGATGCGTTGATCATTGCCGGCCAAGGCACGGCCGGCCGCGAGATCGTCGAAGATCTCGGCGCGCTCGGCCTTACGCCGGACGTCGTGGTGGTGACTGCCTCCGGCGGCGGGCTGACTGCCGGCATCGCGCTCGCCATCAAGGCGCGGGTTCCGATGGCGGCACTCTACACCGCCGAGCCGGCGGGTTTCGACGATCACGCGCGATCGTTTCGCAGCGGACGGCGCGAAGAGAACGCCGCGCTGACTGGCACCATTTGCGATGCGTTGATGGCACGCATGCCGGGCAAGCTCACATTCGCGATCAACCAATCGCTGGTCGGAGCCGGCGTCGCGGTAAGCGACGACGAAGTCACCGCCGCCGTCGCCTTTGCTTTCGCCGAATTGAAGCTTGTCGTCGAGCCGGGCGGCGCGGTCGCGCTCGCCGCATTGATGACCGGAAAAATCGACGTCAGAGATAAAATAGCCGTGGCCGTCCTCTCCGGCGGCAATGTCGATCCGGAACTGTTTTCACGACTCGTCGCGTAACGGCGTTTCGTCGACTTGGTCGCTTAACTCGGCCGATAATTACGCACCGGCGCCGGGCAGGAAACAACGGATCTGCGTGGCGCCGTCGCTGTCCTGGTACGGCCAAACGACGGCCGGACCGAACCGATTGGGCTCAGTCACCACCGCCGATTCAGGCACGACAACCCATTGTCCTTGGATGCGTACGCGATAGCGTCCGTTATCGGTGTCCCAATCGACGTTTTCGACGCTGACGCCGTCGGCAAAGGAACAGCAAAGGCCCTTCCCGCTGGCAAGTTTGTCGAACCACTTATGCAGTTCGGGATTCTCGCTGGCGTAGCGGCCGTCGTCACGCGCAGACACACGGTTCGGAACCAAGAGAAGCATGCACAACGCTACAACCGTCAAAACAAGACAGGTTCGTCTGTGCATAGTGACCTCCAGATGATCAACTTTTGCGGACCGCGAACGAATGGCCCTGCAGACCCGGAGCACTCAAACCAGCATTGCCTGCACTTCCTTGTCGATCCGCATGAGCTCACTCACAAGCAACTTCTGTGCCGTCCTCGATCGGTGTAACGATAAGTTAATGCCGTCCGCCACGCGTATTACCACCTACACCGGCGCATCGAGCTAACCGAACAACGCGATCAACTCTTCGGCACTGAGGTCGCGCAGCGCGGCAAGTGAATCGCTGGGCGAGGCGCGCGTAATGACCCGTACCGGCGGACCGTTCGAGATGCGAAGCAGCGGCGGGGGGGCTTCCGCGACCGCAGGCATTGCAGCGAACGACGACGGCACGGCGAACGACGCTGGCGCCGAAATAGGCGCAACGGCATCTTCGAATATGTCGGCCGGTTCGCCCTGCGGCCCCACTTGCAGCCGCGTTTCCGGCAACAGCGCATAGGTTTTCCCGGACGCGATGGACGGCTCGCGTTGCTCCGGATCCGATCCCGGTTCCGGTTCAGGCACGGAACGATGAAACACAAAGTCAGGCGAATCGATGAACCAGCGCGGGGCGCCTTCCGTCGGCGCTCCGACTAATGGTCCGGAATGCCCGGCATCTTCCGGCTGCCCGTTGATTGCGGCGGCACGTTCGCTTTTCGGATCGAGGGCGAATGCAGCATTCGTCAGCGACGTCGCGAGCACTGCGACGGCCTCGGTAAGATTTTCGCCTTGCTGCGAGTCCATGGCGAAGAGCGCAGCCCGCGATAAGCCGTTATCGTCGGCAGTGTCCGCAGTATTGCCTTCAATTGGCTCGACGGGCGCTGGCGAGGGCGCGATCGCCACAACGGTGGCCGCCGTGACGGACGGCGCTTCGCCCGAAGCTCGGCCGGCAAGAGATGATCGAATGAGCGTGTCGACCCGGCCGGCGAGATCGCGCAGCAGCTCAGTCACTTTGCGCCCAGACTTTGCAGGAGTGGCGCAGGCATCGGAAATCTCGCGCGCGGCAGCGTCTAGGGCATCGCATAGCGCAGGATCGACCGCGCGCTCGCGCAGACCGAACGCGAGGTCCTGGATGCGTTCCAGCGCGGTAGTGACAGCAGACGCCGGCGCCTCCGCCGCCGCGATCGCAGCCCTCGCCTGCTCGATGGTCGCGGCGACGCCGGTAAGATCACGCCACAATGCGACGGAGTATTGCGGCACTACATCGCCGCGAACCGCCGCTTCGATCCGCGCGATCGCGGCGAGGACCAAATGGGTTTCGGCGTGCCGGTTACGATTGCCGTATTCGGTCAAAAACCAGCGGCCGCGCTCGGTTGCGGTGACCGCCGCATAAACGGCATCGTACTCTGCTTCCTGCGGCGAGCCGGCCGCAACGGCCGACACCACCAATGGATCCTCGACCATGGCAATCCCTGGTCCAATTGAAGAGCATAACGGCGAAATTCACGCAATCGTCATGGTTATAAGTCTGCCCAAGATACCCACAGGTTCAGGACCGCCATCCCCGTTAGCCCCACAATGCGGGCTCCGCCGGATAGGCAATACTGCCTACATAGCGCAGACCATCCGGGCGATCTTTGGCAAGCAGGAGCGGCCCGTCGAGGTCGACCACGCTGGCTTGCTGCGCCACCAGCATGGCGGGCGCCATCGCCAGCGACGTCGCCACCATGCAGCCGACCATGATGGCAAAGCCACGCCGCTCGGCCGCCGCGGCGAGCGCGAGTGCCTCGGTGAGCCCGCCGGTCTTGTCGAGCTTGATATTGATCGCGTCGTATTTTCCGGCGAGTGCGTCAAGCGATGCGCGATCGTGAACGCTTTCGTCTGCACAGACCGGGATAGGCCGTTCGATGCGCGCCAGCACAGCGTCGCTGCCTTCGGGCAGCGGCTGCTCAATCAGCGTGACGCCAGCCGCGGCGCAGGCGGCGAAATTTTGCTCGAGATTGTCCGCGCTCCAGCCCTCGTTGGCATCGACGATCAGTTCCGCCTTCGGCGCAGCGCGCCGCACCGCGGCGATCCGAGCACCGTCATCGCCGCCGCCGAGCTTCACTTTGAGCAAGGGACGTGTCGCCGCGCGTTCCGCGGCTTCCGCCATTACCGCAGGCCGCGCGAGCGAAATCGTGTAGGCGGTGACGAGCGGTTTCGGCGCCAGCACGCCCGCCAATTCGTGCGCGCGGCGGCCGGCTTGTTTAGCGGCTAAATCCCAAAACGCGCAATCGAGCGCATTGCGGGCCGCGCCCGCGGGTAGCGCGGCCTGCAATGCGACGCGATCGAGGCCTTGGTCGACGCCTTGGTCGAGGCCTTGGTCGAGGCCTTGCCGCAGCGCCTCAATCGCGGCGACGACGCCCTGTGGCGTTTCTCCGTAGCGGGCATAGGGAACGGCTTCGCCGCGGCCGCGATGAAGGCCATCGCGCAGTTCGACCACGACCACCACGGCTTCGGTCTTGCTGCCGCGGCTGATGGTGAAGGCGGCGGCGAGCGGCCAGCGCTCTATTGTCGCGGAGAGCTCCATGTACGGAGCAAGTATGGCCGCAGTCGGGTACTGCGCTCAAGAGCCGATCATCGATGGCCGGTTGCGACGCTGAGCCGCTCACGCCGCGATTTCGGCGTCCTCATCGACCGCGGCGTCCTGCTCGTCTTCGTCGTCCGGCAGCGGCGGCAACACCTCATCGCGATCGGCCCACCTGATGATCTCAAAACTGCCGTCATCGTGCTCGGCAAGCGCCGTGCAGCTCTCCACCCAGTCGCCGCAATTCATGTAGCGAATACCGAACGTGTCGTGCATCACGGCGTGATGGATGTGCCCGCAGATGACGCCGTCGACTTGATAACGCCGGGCTTCGGCGGCGAGCGTCTCCTCGAAAGCACCGATATAGTTGACCGCATTCTTGACTTTATGCTTCGCCCATTGCGACAGCGACCAGTAGGAAAAGCCGAGACGACGCCGGATGGCGTTGAAATAGCGATTGATCAAGATGGCGAGGTCGTAGGCCGTATCGCCCAACAATGCCAGCCAGCGCGCGTGCTTGACCACCATGTCGAATACGTCACCGTGCACGATGAGATAGCGGCGGCCGTCGGCGGCTTTATGGACGGCCGTCTCCACCACTTCGATGCCGCCGAAATGGGTGCCGTAATAGTCGCGCAAGAATTCGTCGTGATTGCCCGGCAGATAGATGATGCGCGAGCCCTTGCGGCCCTTGCGCAGCAGTTTTTGGACGACGTCGTTGTGATCCTGCGGCCAGTACCAGCCGGACTTCAATTGCCAGCCGTCGACGATATCGCCGACCAGGTAAATGGTGTCGGCATCATTATAGCGCAGGAAACTGAGCAGTTGGTCGGCTTGGCAGCCGCGCGCACCGAGATGCACATCGGAGATAAAGAGAGTACGGAACTTCCTTGCGCCGTGCTCGAACGTCACCGAGTTTGATCTCACGTCTGATTCGATTCCGGTTCTTTGTTTAAATGTATTCCATTGCAGGACCATGACAGCAATTATTAACGGGCCGTATCATCGTACGGCGTTTGGAGTCACAGCGCTGTCATGGCGGAAAGCTAATCGTCCGCGCAATGACAGCGCCGATTCTCGCCACCGCGACATTTTGCTTCGCCGTCACCGCGATTCAGGTCGGCAGCATTCTGATCGCGATTTGCCGCTTCCGCCGCAAGCCACGAGGCGGCCCGCTCGCGAGCTACCCCCCGGTCAGCTTGGTGCGCCCGCTATGCGGCATAGACAATTATGCAATCGATACGCTGCGTTCGACGTTCGAGCTCGACTATCCGCATTACGAAATTCTGTTCTGCGTCGCGTCCGCAAAAGATCCCGTTTTGCCGCTGGTCGAAGGCTTGATGGCGGAGTACTCAGGCGTCAGCGCCAAAGTGCTGATCGGCGACGAGCGCGTCAGCCCGAATCCCAAGCTCAATAATGTACTCAAGGGCTGGCGCATCGCAGGCCATCAATGGATCATCATCGCCGACAGCAATGTGCTGATGACGCGCGACTATATTCAGCGGCTGTTTGCAAGCTGGCGCCCGGACACCGGTCTTGTCGCCTCGCCGCCGATCGGCTGCCGGCCGCTGGGGATCTGGGCGGAACTCGAATGCGCGTTCCTCAACACCTATCAGGCGCGCTGGCAATACCTCGTCGACAGTTTCGGCCATGGTTTTGCCCAGGGCAAAACCATGCTGTGGCGGCGCGCCGATCTCGATCGCTCCGGCGGCATCGAGGCGCTGGCCAAGGAGGTTGCTGAAGACGCCGCGGCGACCAAGGTCGTGCGCGATGCCGGTCTCAAGGTGCGGCTGATCGATCAGCCGCTGGCACAACCGCTCGGTCGGCGCAGCTTTGCCGAGGTGTGGAATCGCCAATTGCGCTGGGCGCGGCTGCGCCGAGCCAGCTTTTTCATGTATTTCCTGCCGGAGATCCTGTCGGGCGGTGTATTGCCGACGATCGGCGTCGCGATCCTGGCCCACGCATTGGGTCTGCCGCTCGCGGTCTGCGTCATAAGCTTCGGCGCGCTCTGGTACGGCTGCGAAATGATTCTCGCCGCAGCGGCCGGCTGGCACCTGCCTGTGCTTTATCCGCTCTATGGATTAATGCGCGATCTGCTGTTGCCCGCCTTGTTCGTCAGCGCATTGCGCGGCAATGACTTCATCTGGCGCGGCAACGAGATGCAAGTCGAGCGCTTGCGGCCGCGCCGCATGATGGCGCAGATGCAACCGCGCCGCGTCATGGCGCGGGTGCGGCCGCGCGTACAGGAAGTCGCCGCCGGCAGTCGGCGGCGGCTGCGCTCGCTCCATAAGCGCTTTTCCGAGCGATGAGCTTCTAATCGGATTGGGAAACGCAGTCCGCGGCCCGGCCGGCGATCGCTTCGATGGCGGCACGATCGGCTGGAAAATCCGCCGCGATCCATGCTTGCTCTGCAGCGCGCATGGCCACGCCCAGTGCCGGCCCTGCGGCGATGCCGCGGCGGACGAAGTCCGCCGATTTGAGCGGAAAAGCCGGCGCCGACCAGCGCTGCGGCAGGCGCGCAAACTCATACCATGCCTTGTCGGCTGCACCCGCCGGCGAGCGCGACCAAGCCAGCAACACGCGATTGACAAATGCCTGCGGGCCGAGACGATAAAGCAGCGCATGCGCGGCTTGATCGCCGCCTGCCGGCGATACCCGCCACCACGCATCAAGCGCGACGAGCCGTTCAGCTTCGGCGTTGGAAAGTCGAAGCCGCTGTGCAAGCCGTTCCGCATCCTCTTTGACGAGAACGGCAAGCGCGCCCAGCCGGCGCATCGCATCGGCCTCGTCGCCGAATGCCGCCTCGACCTTCGCCATGTTCTCGAAACTGGCCATCAGCGGCACGCCGCCGAGCACGGCGCCGAGCAACCCCGCTTCCGCCATGACCGCAAGCGCCGGCGTCGCGCGCGGCGCCAACAGAAGCTTGAGCAATTCCATGCGCACCCGCTCGCGCGAGAGCATTTCGAGCCCGCCACGCGCGCCGGTGCATGCGCGCAATCCGGCAGCGTCGGGTGCGCCTTCGCCATACCAGGCGTGAAAGCGAAAGAAACGCAGGATACGCAGATAGTCCTCGGCAATCCGTTTGCTCGGCTCGCCGATGAAGCGCACGCGTCGTGCGGCGATATCGGCGATACCGCCGACGTAATCGTAAACTTCCCCGTCGGCCGCGGCGGAAAGCGCATTGATGGTAAAGTCGCGCCGCTCGGCGTCGGCCTTCCAATCGCGTCCGAACACAACCTTCGCCTTGCGGCCATAGGTCTCGACGTCTTGGCGCAGCGTCGTGACTTCGAATGGCTTGCCGTCGATGACCACGGTGACCGTCCCGTGATCGATGCCGGTCGGAATGGCTTTCCAGCCGGCGGCCGCGACACGGCGCGCGACCTCGTCCGGCACCGCCGTCGTGGCGACGTCGATCTCGCCGACCGCGAGCGCCAACAACGCATTGCGGACCGCGCCGCCGACCACGCGGGCGTGTTCGCCGTCACGATCGAGCAGCGCGAGAAGTCGCGCGACCTCGCCTTGTTTCAACCAGGCCGCTTCGCCGAGATGCGTAATTTCGGTCACCGCGTCGTTCCCGGTACGAATGTGCCGTTCTCAACATGGGCCGGCACATAAGTCGAGCCTGGCGGCGAGCCTGAAAATTTCGCCAGCACCAGGAAGCTGCCGATGACCAGCACAAGCGATGCAATCAGGAGCCCCGCCAAACGCGGCATAGGCCATGCCGAGGATTGCAATACCCCGGCACGTGTCGCCACCAACGCCGCGGCATAGAGCACGAACGGTGTGACAAACAGCCCGATCTCGATGAGGATTGGCCTGATCATGCGGCGTAGACCCGCTCGTAAAGATTTCTCAGGATACCCGCGGTGATGCCCCAAATGTAGCGGTTCTCGAAGGGGACTGCGTAATATTCGCGCGCGAGCCCGTTCCAATCGCGGGTCTTGCGCTGATAATTCTCCGGAGCCATCAGAAACCCAAGCGGCACTTCGAACGTCTCAGTCACTTCCCGCGGATTCAGAGCGAGCGTGAATTCCGGCTTGACGCGCGCCACCGTCGGCAAAATGCGGAAGCCGGAAAACGTCAGATAAAGATCGAGATAACCGATCGGCTCGATCAGGCCGGGCGCGAGACCGGTTTCCTCCTCGGCTTCGCGCAGCGCCGCGGCAACCGGACTCTCATCGCCGGGATCGATCTTGCCGCCGGGAAAAGCCACCTGCCCGGCATGGCTGGCAAGGTCCGCGGTGCGCAGCGTCAGCAGCACCGTCGGCTCGCTTCGCTCGATCACCGGAACCAGCACGGCTGCGGGTTTGGTGGCCTTGACGCCGGCACGCACCCACATGTCGGGATTGAGATCGAGATCGCCGCGCGCTCCCTCGACGGTCGGATCGGTCAACGCCGGCGGCACATCGAGCGTGAGCCGCCCCCGGGCTCGGTCGAAGAAACTCGCCGCTGCCGGCCGTTGTCTTGCACCAATTTCGTTCAAGCAAAATCCCCGCTCACGTCAAATCCCTTACCTGATCGGCAGGCGCCATGGCAAAGAACGTTCCCATCGACGAGACGCCAAACATTGTGGCGCCCTCGATCTCGCGCTCCTCGCCGAGTTCGACCAGATCGAAGAAGAGTGCGCGCGTCACTTTCGCCCACAAGTCGCGGCGGACGTGAAGATAGGGCTTCAACCCGCCGGTGCCGGCTTCGGGCACGAAGCGCAAAGCGTGCTGCGGCCCGCAGGCAACCCAATCGTCGACATTGGTGCGGAAGTTGAGCACTTGGCCGGCGCCGCCGGTCTCGACATTCAGCTCGACGGCCAGAAACGGCGCATCGTCGACGCGAATGCCGCACTTCTCGACCGGGGTGACCAGGAAATAGCTCTCACCCTCGCGCTTGAGCACCGAGGCGAATAGCTTGACCAGCGTTGGCCGCCCGATCGGCGTCTTCAGGTAGAACCAAGTTCCGTCGCTAGCGATACGCATGTCGAGATCGCCGCAGAACGGCGGGTTCCATAGCTCCACCGGGGGCAGCCCCTTACCGGCGCGCCGTAGCGCACCCGTGATCGCATCGAGGCCGGATTGCCCTTCCTTCGCCATGGTTTGCCTAGAGTCTGGGTTAAACATCAGTCTGGGGGCGCAATCATCCGCGAGTCGAGATTGCCAATCTGCATCCGCTTAGTGCCAAACCCAATAGCTCCAAATCGAGTTGGGGTCAGCGGCGTAGTTCCGGATCCGGTTGCCAGCTGTGTTCCTAAGAATGAAGAATCAGCGCAAACTCCGCATTCGAAACAGCTGGCGCGCATATTGCATGGTGTGTGCCTAATAGGCGGGCAAGTTCGCTGCCGTAGATTCGTGCATATGACGCGAGTCTGATCCGATGCAAGAAACGACCTACAGACAAGGAGTTAGCCATGGCCGTTGCTGGCGGAGATGGACTCGAAAAGCTGGAAGATATGATCGTGCGCTCCGCGGAAGCGACCGCGGATCACGTGCGCGCGGCTAAGGCGGCGATCGGCACCGTTATCTTCGGCCAGGACAAGGTCGTCGAGCAGGCAATTATCACCATCCTGTCCGGCGGCCATGCGCTCCTTCTCGGCGTGCCGGGTCTCGCCAAGACCAAACTTGTGGACACCCTCGGCACCGTGCTCGGGCTCGATGCGCGGCGGATTCAGTTCACGCCCGACCTGATGCCATCCGATATTCTCGGCACCGAGGTCTTGGAGGAGAGCCAGACCGGCAAGCGCACCTTCCGCTTCATCTCGGGCCCGGTCTTTGCCCAACTGTTGATGGCCGACGAGATCAATCGCGCCAGCCCGCGCACGCAATCGGCGTTGTTGCAGGCGATGCAGGAACAGCACGTCACGGTCGCCGGCGCTCGCCACGATCTGCCGAAGCCGTTCCACGTGCTCGCTACCCAAAACCCGCTGGAGCAGGAAGGGACTTATCCGCTGCCGGAGGCTCAACTCGATCGCTTCCTGATGGAGATCGACGTCGGCTACCCGGACCGCGACGCGGAGCGGAAGATCTTGTTTGAAACGACGGGCGCCGAGGAGGCCCGGCCACAGGCAGCGATGACGGCCGACGATCTTATGGCGGCGCAACGGCTGGTGCGAAGGCTGCCTGTCGGCGAGTCGGTCGTCGAGGCCATCCTCGCGCTGGTGCGCTCGGCGCGTCCGGGACCCGAAGGCGGCGAAGCCGCAAAATTGATCGCGTGGGGGCCAAGCCCGCGCGCCAGCCAAGCGCTCATGCTTGCGGTGCGCGCCCGCGCGCTGCTCGACGGCCGCCTCGCGCCTTCGATCGACGACGTCCTCCATCTCGCCGAGCCGGTGCTCAAACACCGCATGGCGCTGACCTTCAGCGCACGCGCGGAAGGCGAGAGCATCGAAGCGGTGATCGGGCGGCTCAAGGCCCGGATCGGATAACGGATGGCGGTCGAGCCAAAGAGCGCATCTCAGCGCGCAACGCAGCACACGTATCAGGACGGCCCGGCAGTTACGCGCGCAGTCGGCGCGGGACGGACGCTTGCCGCCGGCATGCCGCGCTTGATGCTGGAAGCGCGGCGGGTTGCGGCAACGGTGATCCACGGCCTGCACGGCCGCCGCCGCGCCGGACCGGGCGAGAATTTTTGGCAGTACCGCCGCTTCGTCTCCGGCGAGCCTGCGGCGCGGGTCGATTGGCGGCGCTCGGCGCGCGATGATCACCTGTATGTGCGCGAGCTGGAATGGGAAGCCGCGCACACGGTGTGGATTTGGCCGGATCGGTCGCCGTCCATGCAGTTCGCCTCGCCGCTGGTGCGCGACACCAAGCTGTACCGCGCGCTGGTCGTGGCGCTGGCGCTAGCCGAAGTTTTGGTCGAGGGCGGCGAGCGCGTCGGCATTCCTGGCCTGGTGCGTCCGACCGGCAGCCGCAATGTCGTCGATCTGATCGCGCAAGCTATCATGCACGATCGCAACGAGCGGACGAGCCTGCCGCCGAACTTTGCACCGTCGCCGCTTGCCGAGGTCGTTCTATTGTCCGATCTGTGGAGCGAGATCGGCGAAGTGCGCCGCACGCTGACCCAGCTTTCCGGCAGCGGCGCGCACGGTCATGTCGTGCAGATCGTCGATCCCGCCGAGGAAACCTTCCCCTATTGGGGCCGCATCCAATTCGTCGAGCCCGAGGGCGGCGGCCACGTCACGGCCGGCCGCGCCGAAACCTGGCGCGCGGATTATGCAGCGCGGATTGCGCGCCACCGCGCCGAAATCCGCGCCGAGACCGACCGGCTCGGCTTTAGCTTTTCGATCCACCGCACCGACCGTCCGGCGAGCGAACTTTTGCTCGCGCTGCACGCCCGCATCGGCGCCGGCACGACGCATAGCGCAACACGCTGGCATGGCCCGGCCGCCCCCAGGGTGGCGACATGATCGGCGGATTTCCGCTCGGCTTTGCCGAACCGCTGGTTCTGGTCGGATTGTTGACACTGCCGGTGCTGTGGTGGCTGTTGCGATTGATCCCGCCGCGCCCGCGGCGCATCGACTTTCCGCCCACGCGATTATTGCTCGAAATCGCGCCAAAGGAGGAGACCCCGGCGCGCACACCGTGGTGGCTGACGCTGATGCGGCTGGCGCTCGCCGCGCTTGTCATCCTCGCCGCCGCCGGACCGCTGTGGCATCCGCCGCTGGCGACGACCAAGACGCGGGCGCCGATCGCGATCATGATCGACGATGGCTGGGCGGCCGCCGCCACATGGGATGCCCGCGTGCGCACGGCCGACGACATTATTGCCCGCGCCGAAGACGATCGCCGCGCCGTAGCGCTCATTCCGCTGTCCGAAGGGCCGCGCGATATTTCGTTGCAGGCTGTAGGATCCGCGCGCGTACGGCTGCACCAGCTCAAGCCTGCGCCGCATACGCTCGACCGCGCCGAGGTATTGCCTGCACTGTCGCGCTTCCTGGCCGATGCGCAGGATGCCGAATTGGTCTGGCTGTCCGACGCAACCGACCTCGGCCACGGTGCCGAATTCGTGAAGAACTTGGCGCGGGCGATCGGCCAGCATCCGATCACGGTCGTTGCCGGCGGCATCCCCGGCGCGCGCGCGCTGACCGGAGCCGATAACGCCGCCGGGGCGCTGACCGTTACCGTGTTGCGCGCGGACAAAGGCGCGGCCGATGCCGGCACGGTGCGCGCGCTCGATCTCAAGGGTCTGCCGCTCGGGGAAGCGCCGTTCGCGTTCAAGGCCGGCGATCGCGAAACCGAGGCACGCGTCGTTCTGCCGGTCGAGATTCGCAACGACATTGCGCGCCTTGAACTTTCCGGCGAGCGTTCCGCAGGTGCCGTGCAGCTTCTCGACAAGCGCTGGCGGCGACGCACGGTCGGCGTCGTGTCCGGCGCCAGCGCCGACGTGGCGCAGCCGCTTTTGTCGTCAAGCTATTACGTCGAGCGAGCTCTGGCGCCGTTTGCCGATGTGCGCCTCACGCAAGGTGAATCGCCGGCCGAGGCCGTTTCGCATTTTCTCGACCAAAATTTGCCGATGCTGATCTTGACCGACGTCGGCAACATCGGCGACGCCCATGACCGGCTCGCACATTGGATCGAGGATGGCGGCGTGCTGGTGCGCTTCGCCGGCCCGCGGCTTGCCGCTTCCGACGACGATCTCGTCCCGGTGAGGCTGCGGCGCGGCGGCCGCGTCCTCGGCGGCAGCCTGAGCTGGGACAAGCCGCAGCCGCTTGCCGCGTTCTCGCGCGAGAGCCCATTCAATAGCATGCCGGTGCCCGATGACGTGACCGTCACCCGCCAGGTGCTGGCCGAACCCGATGCGGCGCTGAGCGAGAACACGTGGGCGACGCTTGCCGATGGAACGCCGCTCGTCACGGCAGCCCGCCGCGGCAAAGGCTTGATCGTGCTGTTCCACGTCACCGGCGATACGCGCTGGTCGGATTTGCCGCTGTCCGGCGCTTTCGTCGAGATGCTCAAGCGCATTGTCGCGCTTGCCGGCACGACGACGGCCGACGCCGCCAAGGGGCAGGTCACGAACGCCCGTGAAATGGTGCCGCCCAGCCATGTGCTCGACGGCTTCGGCAGTTTCATTGCGCCGCCGGCAACCGCACGGCCGATCGCGCAGGATTTTTCGGGCAGCGCCACGGCCGAGCATCCGCCGGGCTTTTACGGACCGCCGGAAAGTCTGCTTGCGGTGAACACGCTTGCCACCGCCGATCGCCTCGCGCCGCTCGATTTCTCAGCACTCGTCAACGCGAGCCGGGACGTCTATCGCACCAGCGAGCCGCAGGATCTGCGCGGGCCAATCTTCCTTGCAGCGCTTGCGCTCCTTCTGCTCGATACGATTGTCGTATTGTTCCTCGGCGGCGGCATCCAGCGGCTGATCCCGCGCCGCTCGCGCGCCGTGACGGCGTCGGTGATCTTCGTCGCAATGCTCGCGCTGCCGCTGGTTCAGGCCAGCGCCCAGAACAGCATGCCCAACCCGAACGTGCCGCAGTCGGCGCTCGAAACCAAGCTCGCTTATGTCGTCACCGGCAATGCCGACGTCGACGCGATCAGCAAGGCCGGCCTCGCCGGCCTCACTTTGTTTCTCGCGCAGCGCACCGCACTCGAACCGGGCGATCCGATCGGACTCGACATCGGCCGCGATGAGCTGGCGTTCTATCCGCTGATCTATTGGCCGATCGCGCCCGGCGCGTCGCGACCGTCCGAGGCGGCGCTCAAGCGCATCGACACCTATATGAAAGACGGTGGCACCGTTTTGATCGACACCCGCGACGCTGTCGTGGCGCCGCCCGGTCCGGGCGGCGAAACCCGCAGTCCTGGCATGCTCGAACTGCGTAAGATTCTATCCTCGCTCGATATTCCCGAACTCGAACCGGTGTCGCGCGATCACGTCTTGACCAAGACATTCTATCTGTTGCGCGACTTTCCCGGACGCTTCGATGCCGGTCAGCTGTGGGTCGAGGCGCTGCCGTCGGCAAACGATGTCGAAGAACGCTCGGGCCGACCCGCGCGCGGCGGCGACGGCGTGTCCTCGATCATCATCACGTCGAACGATTTTGCCGGCGCCTGGGCGACCCGCTCCGACGGCCAACCGATGCTGCCGATGGTCGAAGGCGAGCCACGCCAGCGCGAGCTAGCCTTCCGCGCCGGCGTCAACATCGTGATGTATTCGCTCACCGGCAACTACAAGGCGGATCAGGTGCACGTGCCGGCGCTGCTCGAGCGGCTGGGGCAATAGGAGAGCCCATTGAATCTCGGTGTCGCGTTTGCTCCTCTTATCGGCGCTCAACTGCTGTGGGCGGCAATCGCCGTAGCATGCATCCTTGCGTTCTTACTGTTCGTGTCGCGCAGCCGCGGCGCGTTCATTCGCACGCTGGCGCTGGCGCTGATCGTGCTCGCGCTCGCCAATCCGTCGCTCACGCGCGAAGACCGCGATCCGCTCAGCTCGATCGCCGTCGTCGTGGTCGACAAAAGCCCGAGTCAGAATTTCGGCGACCGTACGCAGCAAACCGAAGCCGCCCGCGCGGCGGTGGTCGAGCGCTTGAGCAAAATCCCCGGCCTCGACGTCCGCGTCGTCGAAGCCGGCCAGGCGGACGGTGAGACCGACGGCACGCGGTTGTTCTCGGCGCTCGGTTCGACGCTCGCCGATGTGCCGTCCGATCGCATTGCCGGCGTCGTGATGATCACCGACGGTCGCGTCCACGACGTGCCAGCGGACGCCAGCGCGCTCGGCTTCGCCGCCCCGGTTCACGCGTTGATCACCGGAAACAAGGACGAACGCGACCGTCGCGTGGCGCTGATCGCGGCGCCGCGCTTCGGCATTGTCGGCCAGCCGCAGACCGTGACCTACCGGGTCGAGGATCAGGGCGCGACCGAGAAAACCGCCGAAGTAACGGTGCGCCGCGATGGCGATGTCGTAGATACCCGCACGGTTCCGGTTGGCGTGCCGCAGTCGATTGCCATTCCGATTCCGCACGGCGGTCCGAACATCGTGGAGATCGAGGCGTCAGCGCTGCCGAACGAGCTGACGCAAGTCAACAACCGTGCCGTGGTCTCGATCGATGGCGTGCGCGACAAGCTGCGCGTGCTGCTGGTTTCAGGCGAGCCGCATGCCGGGGAGCGGACCTGGCGCAACCTGTTGAAATCCGACGCCTCGGTCGATCTCGTACATTTCACCATTCTGCGGCCACCGGAGAAGCAGGACGGCACGCCGATCAACGAATTGTCGCTGATCGCATTCCCGACGCGCGAGCTGTTCCAGCAAAAGATCGACGAATTCCAGCTCATCATCTTCGACCGCTACGCGCGCCAGGGCGTGTTGCCGATCATCTATTTCGACAACATCACCCGTTACGTGCGCGACGGTGGTGCGGTTCTGGTGGCGGCCGGTCCCGACTATGCGAGCCCGACCAGCATCTGGCGCACCCCGCTCGATGCCATCCTGCCGGCCGAGCCGAGTGGCAATGTCACCGAGCAAGCGTTTCGCCCGACTCTGACCGAGCTCGGAGAGCGTCATCCGGTGACGCGCGGCCTCGAAGGTTCCGACTTTAGTCCGCCGCATTGGAGCGAATGGTTTCGCGTCGTCGATACCAGGAACGCCAACGGTACGACCGTGATGCAGGGGCCGGACCGGAAGCCGTTACTGGTACTGTCGCGCGAAGGCGAAGGCCGCGTGGCGCTCTTGTTGTCCGACCATATCTGGCTGTGGGCGCGCGGTTTCGAAGGCGGCGGACCGCATCTCGACCTGTTACGCCGGCTCTCGCACTGGCTGATGAAAGAGCCCGAGCTCGACGAAGAGGCGCTGCGGCTCAGCGTCAATGGACACGACCTCGTGGTGCGACGTCAGACCATGGCGGACCAAGTCGCCGACGTGACGCTCACCTCACCGTCGGGCACGACGCGCACGCTCAAGCTCGATCCCACCAAAGCAGGCGTTTGGCAATCGAGCGTCACTGCCAGCGAGCTTGGCCTTTGGCGCGCGACCGACGGCAAGCTCAACGCGCTCGTCAATATCGGTCCCGCCAATCCGCGCGAATATGCCGAGGTGACCTCGACGACTGCCGTGCTAGCCCCGCTCAGCAATGCGACCGGCGGCGATTCTCGCCGGCTCGACGACGGCTCAGGCCTTAATATACCGCGCATCGTCGCGGTGCGCTCCGGCGACACCTATAAGGGCGACGACTGGATCGGCCTGAAAATGCGCGACGCCAGCGTGGTGCGTGGCATCGGCGTGCTGCCGGTGTTTGCCGGCCTGCTCGGGCTGTTGCTCCTGCTCGGCAGCCTCGCCGGCGCGTGGGCGCGCGAAGGCCGCTGAGCGCACTCGTCATTGCGAGGAGCGTAGCGCCGAAGCAAGCTAGAGGCGGCACCATCAAGCCAAGGCTCAACCTCGATGTCTTCAGCCGCATGCGACGCTTGGTGTTAAGTCTATAGAGCAAGTAATAATGCGGTTTTTTACTCGCATCTATCGCGCTTCTGCTCATCATCGCTGAAGCACAGGCTTGCGGCAGATGCGGCTGCAAGGACGGCCCCGGCTATCGCGGTCCTTATGGGAAGTGTGTAGGATGGAGCAATATTGGGCGTGTGTGCGGCAGTCCACCTACACCGCGTTGCGCAGCCGAGGACGTCAGTTCGGATGCAGATAATGCCGCAAGATTGGGTGTCAGGGTAATCGAGTCCAAACCGCAAGCGCCAACGCCGGCGAACGAGTCGAGCAAGCCATGAAATCTTGTTATTTGCTCCTCTCATTACTCGGCCTCTCAACGCCGGCGATAGCCAACGAATGCGATATGCGCGCCGCGGACCTAGTGCGGCTGACCAATGCGACACTCGATCGCCGAGAAACTATGAAGATTTTTCTCAAGCTGCAGGACATCAGTGAATTGGCGGTCGAATGTTGGCCGACTCTTGGCGTCGAAGTGGGCCTAGGTCTCGGACTGCCGCCGGACGCATTCTTCGAATTTGTCGGCCAAGCAGCTTACGCGGTCATTCGATTACCCGTCGGGCCAATCAAACAAGGCGCGATAAGATGCCATCAGAAAGCACTGCGAACCGGTGACGAGTTGACTGAAATCGACCATGGCGGCGCCCATTTCGAGTGCACCGCCACGCTTTTACCCACGCCGGGCAAAACCTCGATCTCCGTTCTGCTACCCCGTTGACCTGCTACGCAGCGTGGCTGAATTCTCCGGCGCTCACGCGATGGCGGCTTTCAATCCGGCCGGATCGATCCCGACACGCCCTCAAACGCGCCGTCGACGAGTTCGGCGACCAGAAGCCGTCCCGGATCGACCGGCCCTGGCATCACCGCGCGCCCCGGCGGAACGCGTTTGAAACCGCATTTGCCGTAGTAGGGCTCATCGCCCACCAGGATGACAAGCCGATGGCCCTTGGCGCGAGCCTCTTGCAGCGCGCGTTCGATCAAGGCCTGCCCGACGCCGCGTTCGCGAAAAACGGGCTCGACCGTCAGCGGACCGAGCAGTAGCGCCTTGGTTTCGCCGATGCGAACAGGCGAAAGCCGCACCGAGCCAACCAGCAGCGTGCCGATTCTTGCCGTGAAGGACACGTCCAACCCGTGCGGGACCTGCTCGCGCAACCGATAGGCGCTTTTGGCGTAGCGGCCGGGACCGAAGGTGCGTTCGTGCAAGCGTTCGATCGCCAGCGCATCGCTGAGCGTCTCGGGCAGTATGGCGAAGGAGATGTCGTTCATCGTGCCGCCGCCTAGCATTTGGGCCGGCTAAGGTCCAGCCAATGGTCGCGGAGGCCTGCCCCGCCGCGGCGAAGGCGGACACCCTTTTGCCAGTGCAATGGGATAATTACATCAAGCAGCGACGGTACATTGGAGCTTAGCAGATATGGCTCTCGGCGTGCTTGAACGCGGGGCTTGGCGACAGGACGATCCTACGCGCAACCAGGATGGTCGTTTCGTTCGCCCGCCGACGACCTACCGCAATTCCATTACGGCCGACGGCACCCCCGGTCCGACGGGCGAAGGCGGTTTTCCTGCCGAAGCGGATCGCTATCATCTTTACGTTTCGCTCGCCTGCCCGTGGGCACACCGTACCCTGATCTTCCGCAAACTGAAGGAGCTCGAGAACGCGATCTCGGTCTCCGTCGTCGAGCCGCTCATGGGCGACGCCGGGTGGGTGTTCGGCACCGGACCGGGGGCGACGCTCGATACCGTCAACGGCAAGTCCTCGCTCGCCGAGGTCTATCTCATCGCCGACCCGCATTATACCGGCCGCGTCACCGTGCCCGTGTTGTGGGACAAAAAGCGGCACACCATCGTCAACAACGAATCCTCCGAAATCATTCGCATGCTGAATTCGGCGTTCGAGGCGTTCACCGGCGTGCATAACGATTACTACCCCGTCGAATTGCGTGAAGAAATCGATCGCATCAATGCGCTTGTCTATCCGACCATCAACAATGGCGTTTATCGTGCCGGTTTTGCGACCAGCCAGGAGGCTTATGAAGAGGCGGCGCGGACCGTTTTCGCGACGCTCGATAAACTCGAAGAGCTTCTGACGCGCCAGCGCTATCTTGTCGGCGGGCGGATCACCGAAGCCGATTGGCGGCTGTTCACCACGCTTGTGCGTTTCGATGCGGTCTATTACGGCCACTTCAAATGCAACCTGCGGCGCATCGTCGATTACCCCGCGCTCTGGAATTACTTACGCGATCTCTACCAAGTGCCGGGAGTAGCCGAGACCGTAAGCCTCGATCACATCAAGCGGCATTATTACGGCAGCCATCGCAAGATCAATCCGACCGGCATCGTTCCGATCGGACCGCTGATCGATCTCACGGCGCCGCACGATCGCGGCCGTTTCGGCTGAACGAAGCGGTCCGCACCGATCACCAGATTTCGGCGGCCGGTCGCCCGGTCAGCACCTCGGCAATGCGCTCGCGCGTCGCGCGCGAGGTGTCGGCGGGCAGCTCCTTGGGCGCAAAGAAGCCGTGGGCCACGATCTCGCTATTGGGCTGCGGCGGCGCGACCTGGCGGAACGCATGGACGACGTAGATCGCCACGTGATCGCGCCGCGATACCCGGCGATTGAAATAGACGGCATGGAACACCGGCGGCTCGGTCAGTTCGATGTTGCCTTCCTCGCGCAATTCGCGCTCAAGCGCAGCAATCAGCGTTTCTCCCGTCTCGACACCGCCGCCGGGCAGATGCCAGCCCGGCAGATAAGAGTGCTTGACCAGGAAGACGCGGCCTTCGCCATCGAAGACGAGCGCCCGCACGCCGACGGTAAGACCGCGCGAGAAGCGCCAATAGGCGTGCAGGAGCCGCCGGATCGCTGGCTCGAGTGAGCGGCGGATAACGTCAAGAGCCATTGTTCAGAACCATGTTGAAGACCCGCGTTGCCGACCCGATCGCAGTGCTCGACTAGCCCCATACTTAGAAACGTTCTAAGTAGCTCATGTTGCCGACAGCCACCATGCAGATCGCTCCGCCAAGGGGAAGCCCGTGAAACGCTTTGCCGACCTCAACGAGCAGGAAACTCTGGCGCTCGCCATATCGAACGAAGACGAAGACAACCGCATCTACCGCTCCTTCGCCGACAGGCTCCGCGGGTCCTACCCGGACACTGCGGATATGTACGATAAAATGGCGCAGGAAGAGATCGGGCATCGCGACATGCTGCTCGATCTTCACCGCAAGAAATTCGGCGACTTTTTGCCGCTGATCCGCCGGCAGGACGTCAAAGGCTTCGTCGAACGCCGGCCAATCTGGCTCAACCGCACGCTCAGCCTGGACGCCACGCGCAAGTTCGCCGAAGAGATGGAGTATGAGACCGCGCGCTTCTATCGCCGCGCCGCCCAGACCGCGCGCGACGACGCGGTGCGCGATCTCTTGACGCGGCTTGCCGCCGCCGAGGACAAGCACGAAAAACTCGCCCACGATCTCGGCGAGAAGCTGACCCCGCAAGCGCGCGCCACCGAAGACCAGACGGCGCGGCGCATGTTCGTGCTGCAATATGTGCAGCCCGGCCTTGCCGGCTTGATGGACGGCTCCGTCTCGACGCTGGCGCCGTTGTTCGCGGCGGCGTTTGCCACCCATAATACCTGGTCGACATTTCTCGTCGGACTGGCGGCGGCCATCGGCGCCGGTATTTCGATGGCTTTTGCCGAAGCGATGTCGGACGACGGCTCGCTCACCGGGCGCGGCGCACCGGTGATGCGCGGCGCGGTCTGCGGCGCGATGACCGCGGTCGGCGGTCTCGGCCACGCGCTGCCCTATCTCATTCCGCACTTTTATATTGCGACGTCGCTGGCCTTTGCCGTGGTCGCGGTGGAGCTCATCGCGATTTCTTGGATCCGGACGCGCTATATGGATACGCCGTTCCTGCAGGCGGCCTTCCAGGTGGTTGTCGGCGGCGTGCTGGTATTCGCCGTCGGCATTCTCATCGGAAGTTCGTGATTTGTTATTCCGCGTCTGCGATGCTGGGTGCGGATTCTCAATTGTCACGTCCCGATGTTCACGCTTGCTCATTTGTCCGATCTGCATATGGCCTCGCGGCCTCAGCTTGCCCAGCTTGCAAGCAAGCGCGGGCTTGGTCTGATCAATTGGCAGCGCAAGCGCAAAGCCATCCACCGCGCCGAAGTCCTCGACGCGATCACCCGCGATGTTAAAGCGTCGCGCTCCGACCACATCGCGGTCACCGGCGATCTGGTCAATTTCTCGCTGCCCGAGGAATATGCGCGGGCACGCGCGTGGCTCGGCGCGCTCGGCAGCGCGCAAGACGTCACGGTCGTGCCCGGCAATCATGACGTATATGTCCGCGGCGTTGAACAATGTCCCGCCGAATACTGGGGCGATTACATGACCGGCGACGACGGGTTGCAGCGCTTTCCGTTTCTGCGCCGGCGCGGCGATGTGGCGCTGATCGCGCTCGCGACCGGACTGCCGACCGGACCGTTCATGGCAACGGGACGGCTTGGCGCACGGCAACTCTCCGGTCTTGCCGAGCTGCTCGATCAGACCAGCGCACTGTTCCGTATCGTTTTGATCCATCACCCGCCGATCAGTCCTTCCTCGCGCCATCTACGCCGCCTCGTCGACGGCTCAGCGCTGCTCCAGGTTCTTGCCGCCAAGGGCGCCGAGCTCTTGCTCCACGGCCACGATCACCAGCGCGCGATCGTCTGGCTCGACGGACCGCAAGGAAAAATCCCGGCCGTCGGCGTGCCGTCCGCCTCAGCGCTGACCCGTCACGGCGACGAGGATGCCGCCGGCTACAATATTTTTCGCATCGATAGCGCGACTGCGAACGGCGCCCCGCAGCCGTGGCATTGCGAAATGATCGGCCGGCAACGCAACAGCGACGGAACCTTCGCCGATACCGCACGGCAAATGCTGCTCTAACGCTATTCTAAGAACGAGTCGCCATCAGCAAGGCGACGACGAATAGCGTCAGCACCCCGATGACAAAGCCGAGTGTCAGCGCGCCCAGCGCGCGCCACCGGCGTCGCCGCTGCTGCCGCGCTGCTTCCTTGGGTGCGCCGCGCGCCAGGAGATCGGGACTCTCGGCGAGCGCCCGCTGCCGTTCGATCAGACGCCGCGCAACATAGCCGGTCACGGCTTGCACGATCTCGGGGATTTCAACGGACTCCGCGAGCACGTGGCGGCCCATGCGGCTGTCCTGGAGGAAACGATAGCTGCGCTTGTCGCGTCCCATGGCGATATGCGCCACTGCGTCGATCCACAGCCGCGGCGTCTCGCCCTGGCTGATGCCGCGGTCGAACAAATCGACCTCGGGCGGAATCTCGGTGAACGGCGGATCGAGCGCCTCGTTGAGAAGCTCAAGCCGCGCCAATTCGGCGTCGCGCAGGTCGACGACAACGCTGGTACGCTCGGCTGCCTCGACACGCGCCTGATGCATCGCCGCCTGCAGCGGCGATGGCGGCGAATTCGCCGCGGCGTCCTTTGCCGACGCGTCGGGTTTGCGCTTTCTACCGAACATGTCCCGTTCCCTTGCGCGGACCATACACCGCCGGTTGGGGTAGCAAAAAGGCGGCCAGTTGATCGCCGCACGCCCCCAAAAGCCGCCCGCGACGACAGTTATGACCGATTCGGCGGCAAAAACGTGTTTTGACGGACTAAATGGTCCGCCCGCCGTCGACCTCGACGATATTGCCGGTGACGAATTCGGCGTCGGCGGACGCTAGGAACAGCGCCGCGTTGGCGATGTCCTGCGGCCGCGCCAGGCGGCCGAGCGGCACGGTCGCAATGAACTTTTCGCGCTGGCCCTGCGCCGGGCCGAGGAACGACGGCAAAAGCGGCGTCTCGGTCGCTACCGGCGCGATGGCGCAAACCCGAATGCGATCGGGCGCAAGCTCAACGGCAAGCGACTTGGTCAGAATGTGCACCGCGCCTTTGGTCGCGTTATACGCCGATAGTCCCGGCCGCGGCCGCAAGCCCGCGGTCGAGCCGATATTGATGATGATGCCCGAGCCGTGTTTGCGAAACTGTGGCACCACCGCCTGACAGCCGAGAAACACGCCCTTCACATTGACCGCGAACATGCGATCGTATTCGGCCTCGTCGATCTCAAGCATCGACTTGTTGACATGCGTCGTGCCCGCATTGTTGACCAAAATATCGAGCTTGCCGAACGCCGCCAGCGTCTCAGCGACTGCCGCCGCGATATCGGCCTTCTGCGTCACGTCGCAGCGCACCGCGATGGCCTTGTTGCCGATGGCGCGCGCGGCGGCTTGCGCCGCGGCAAGATCGACGTCGGCCAAAGCGACGTTGGCGCCTTCCCGCGCATAGGTTTCCGCAATGCATTTGCCGATACCGGATCCGGCGCCGGTTACCAATGCGGTTTTGCCGTCCAGACGCATAACGTCAGCTCCCTTTTGGCGCCACGCCGTACGGCTTGGCCCAGCCTAAGCCCTCCTCGGTCCGCCCCCGCGGCTTGTATTCGCAGCCGATCCATCCGGCATAGCCGAGGCGATCGACGGCTTCGAACACGGCGGGATAATTGATCTCGCCTTCGTCCGGCTCATGGCGCGACGGCACTGCGGCGATCTGGACATGACCGATCACCGCCAGATATTTCTCGAAGCGCTTGATGAGATCGCCGCCCGTGATCTGATTGTGATAAAAATCGAACTGCACGCGCAGATTCGGCGCGCCGATTTTGCCGACCAGGTCGGCGGCATGCTCGACGTGGCTGAGGAAATAATTCGGCCGGTCGCGCGGGTTGATCGGCTCGATCAACAACGTGATGTTCGACTTGGCAGCGGCCGCCGCGGCGCGCGTCAGATTGGCGATGAACACCCGTTCCGCCGCCGGCCGCTGTTCGGGGGGCACCACGCCCGCCATGCAATGGATCGCGGTGCCGCCGACGGCGACGATGTAATCGAGCGCGCGGGTGAACGCCGCTTCGAAATCGCGCTCGCGCCCGGGTAGCGCGGCAAGGCCGGATTCCGGAGACTGCGGCGTGTTGACGCCGAGTTGGGTGAGACCGAGCCGCGCGAGCTCGGCCTTCACCGCCGAGGGTGGCGTGTCATAGGGAAACTGCAGTTCGACCGCGGTGTAGCCCGCGGCCGCCGCGGCGCCGAAACGCTCCATCAACGGACGTTCGGTAAACAAATGGCCGAGATTGGCGGCAAAGCGCGGCATGGCGTCTCCTCGTGATTTTCCGAACCGTAATCCGGCACTGCGGCGCTCGCAATGACGCGCTCCCTCCCCCCGTGGAGACGTGAAAACAGAAATACGCTCTCGCGATGCCCCTGCATCCGAGTTTTGCCGCACCAAGCCATTCCAATTTGCCTCCCCAACAAAAGAAGGGAGGCGGAGCGCCGACAGGCGCACCTCCGTGGCCGCATCGACGGATGCGGCGCGGGCTTTGCGCAAGCCCGCTCGCCTCTCGGCGCTCCACCGCGGCGCTTGCGGCGCAAATGAATGCCACCGCTCAGCCCAGGCCGTGTTTCCTGGGACGTGGGTTCTAACGGGCGTTACCCGCCAAACCCTGTCCCAGTCCAGCGATGCACCTCGCGGACCGGTCGTAATGCCGGCCGAAGCGATGCCCGGACCGCCCGGGAGCGGGGTTACGAGCCCCACCCGCAGGAACCGCACTCGCTCCGTTTCAAGGATCGTCTCTAGAAACGCCCTTCAGCAAGCGAGATTGATCCAATGTAACCTTATAGGAGACATATGTCAAGGCCTATTATCATTCCGGTCACTAAATAATTTACGGCCACGGCGCCCCTGCCCGCCTTGATTTAGATCATGTCGCCCTAGGCCATTCTGTACTTTGGTGTTTTTCGCTGGCGAAAACCCCCGGTGACGGCAGGATGCAACCGAATTTGCTGAAATATCTGGAGCGGCGGGTGCCGCGCTACACCAGCTATCCGACCGCCGTGCAATTCGGCCCCGAGGTTTCGGCGGCAAGCTACACGGACTGGCTTGCCGATTTGCCGGCGCAGGCCTCGCTGTCGCTATATGTCCACGTGCCGTTTTGCGCCGAGCTGTGCTTCTACTGCGGCTGCAATACCACAGTGGTGCGCCGCTACGAGCCGGTCGCCTCCTATGTGACGCTTCTCGAACACGAAATCGCGATGGTCGGTGCGATCGCCGGAAGCCGCGGCGTCGGCAATATGCATTGGGGCGGCGGCACGCCGACCATGCTGGCGGTGCCGGATTTCACCAAAGTGATGGAGGCATTGCGCGCGCAGTTTAACTTTGCGCCGGACGCCGAATTGGCCATTGAGATCGATCCCCGCACCGTGACACGCGGTTATGCCGTCGCCTTGGCGCAGCTCGGCATTACCCGGGCGAGCCTCGGCGTGCAGGATTTCGACGAACACGTGCAACGCAGCGTCGGCCGCATCCAAAGCGCGGAGCAAACGGCGCGCGTGGTGGAGTGGTTCCGCGAGGCTGGCGTCAGCGGCATCAATCTCGATTTGATGTATGGCCTGCCGTTTCAGACCGAGGCAACGCTTAGGCAGACGATCGAGCGCGCGCTTGAGCTCGATGCGGACCGCATCGCCTTGTTCGGCTATGCCCATGTGCCCTGGATGAAAAAGCACCAGCAGCTTATTCCCGAATACGCGCTGCCGGGCACTCCGGAGCGCTTCGCGCAAAGCCGGCTGGCTGCCGAAATGCTGATCGGCGCCGGCTACGAGCCTGTCGGGCTCGATCATTTCGCCAAATCCACCGACCTTCTGGCGCGACGGCAGCGCGAAGAGCGGCTGCATCGCAATTTTCAGGGCTACACCACCGATGAATCGGAGGTTCTCTTAGGATTCGGCACTTCGGCGATCGGATCGCTGCCGCAGGGCTATGTACAGAACGCCGCGACCACCGTGGCCTACCGCGAAGCGATCTCGGCCGGCAGGCTTGCCACCGTGCGCGGCCGCGCGCTGTCCCACGAGGACCGCATCCGGCGCGACATCATCACCAGCCTGATGTGCAATCTGCACGTCGACTTGGCCGAGATCTGTGCCGCGCACGACACCAGCGTCGACCGCTTCGCGGTCGAGCTGTCCAATCTCGACGGCTTCGTGAGCGACGGCCTCCTCGAAATTGTCGGAACGGAAATCAGCCTGCCCGAACAGGCGCGCCCCTTCGTGCGCACGGTCTGCGCGGCGTTCGATCAATATTTGAAGAACGACGAGACGCGGTTTTCGCGGGCGTCGTAGGGCGTGAACTCACAAACGCCCGGGCGTGTCCGCCTTCGGGGCAAAGCGGACATCGCAACGCGCTTGGGCCGCGACGGTTATTGACCCAAAGCAGATAACCTTACCCAATGATGGCAACTCCGGCCGTTGTCTCGGCGTATTTGATACAATCTTTTCTTACTCTTCCTGAATCGACACAAATAGTAACGAGCACGGATCGGGCGATGTAAGCCTTATGCCTCGATATATCTCTGTTTGCTGCCTTTAGTGTCTCTCAGATGCCCGGGCAGCGAAGGCGCAACTCGCTATTCCGCATGCGAATACCCATGTGAACCTCACCACAACCGCTGCACGCGGCTATTGTGGCTGAGAGACGCGGCCGCGCTCTCACCTTGAGGATGAATATTTTGTCGCACCCGTTTCAATCAAATGATGACGGCGACATCACCGGACTGACGCTCTGGCGTAATCGACCGATTCGATACCTCATCGTGTGCGGCTTTCTGCTGGTTGCGGCAGTCGCAGTCGGCACCGTTTTGACGGTAGAAGACTCCAAGAACCGCGCGCTGGCCGAAAGCCAGCGCGAATTGAAGAATACCGCTCTGGTCCTCTCCCAACAGATCGACCGTTCGTTTCAGGCGATTGAACTGGTCGAAAAAAGTGTGGCGGTTAGAGTACAATCGCTTGGCGTAGCGTCCGGCGAAGACTTCGTGCGGCAAATGTCCGGTCGAGATGCGCAGTTGATGCTCAAGGCCAGCATCAGCGGCTTGGAGCAGGCCGACTACCTTCAGATCGCAAGTGCCGACGGCGATATAATCAGTTCATCACGCGATATGCTCAATCCGGTAAACATCGTGGACCGGGAGCACTTCATTACGCTCAAATCGAATGCTCAACTGACGACATATTTTAGCCAGCCAGTTCTCAGCCGCACCGATGGCGATTGGACACTGTACCAAGATCGCAGGCTGACGGCTGCGAATGGGACTTTTCTGGGCCTGGTTACTGGAGCGATTACGCTTTCCTACTTTGAAAACCTTTTCCGTGCGATCGAACTTGGCGAAGGCAGTTCGATAACGCTTTATCGAAGCGACGGCAGGTTACTGGCGCGTTATCCCCATAACGAATCCGTGATCGGAAAATATTTCAAGACGCCAAGCGGCGCCCTCGGCGATCGCGACAGCGGCGCCGCCCGTTTCATCGGCACGATGGAAAGCAAGGACCGCCTACTGGCCGCGCATCGGCTCGCGCATTTCCCAATGTTTGTGTCGGTCGCCGTGGATGTCGACACCGCGCTCGCCGACTGGCGGAATGAAACGTATATTCTGCTCGGCGCCGGAGGCCTCGGGGCTATCACGATCACCGGCATGATGCTGCTGATTATGCGGCATCTGCATCGCGAACAGACATCGTCACACTGGCGGGTGGAATTGGAGCGGGAGCGCCTGGACTCCGCGATCAACAATATGCCGCAAGGCTTGTTGATGTTCGACGCATCCGCAAAGCTTGTCGTATGTAACCGGCGCTTTATCGAAATGTATGGCCTCTCGCCGGAGGTAGTAAAGCCGGGCTGCTCCTTGCATGATTTAATCTTGCTTCGAAAAGCGGCCGGCAGCATTCCCGGCAATGCCGATGAATATTACTCGGACATCGTGAGCAGGCTTGGGCAGGGCCCAACCGAAACCATATTGGAAACCGAGGCTGGCAGGATCGTCGCCCGCAAGGACCAACCGTTGGCAAGCGGCGGATGGGTCACCACGCACACCGACATCACCGAGCGGACGAAAATCGAACGGGAACGCGATCGCAGCCGCGAGTTTTTGAACCAGATCATCAATCGGGTTCCGAGCGCAATTATCGTCAAGGATGTTCGCAACCTCCGATACGTTTTGGTCAATGCGGCAGCCGAGATGTATTTCGGCACATCGAGCGACCACATAATCGGCAAGACGGCCGCCGAATTGTGGCCGCCGGCGAGCGCCGAGCTCATCGCGGAACATGACAGGAAGCTTTTGGACTCCGATGGCTATTTGTCCTTCGACGAGCATCGTTTCGATACGCCTGGAAATGGGTGTCGCATCATTACATCGAAGCGCATCATCGTGCGTGACGGCCACGGCGAGCCGCAATACTTGCTTGGCGTCATGGAAGACGTGACCGAACGCAAACTCGCGAATGAGCGGATCGTGCACATGGCGCACTATGATGCGCTGACCGATCTGCCAAATCGGGTGTTATTCCGCGACCAGCTCGAACAAGCGCTTAAGTGGATTCATCGCGGCGAACAGGTCGCTATCCTCTACCTTGATCTCGATCACTTCAAAACTGTCAACGATTCGCTCGGGCATCAAGTCGGCGATGAGTTATTGAAGGCCGTAGCGGATCGTTTGATTGCATGTTTGAGAGACACCGATTCGGTTGCTCGTTTGGGTGGCGATGAGTTTGCAATTATTCAGACCGCCATCACCGTTCCCGCCGATATTACCGGCCTGATAGCCAGGATATTTGCCGCTCTTAAACCGCGGTTCGAAGTCAATGGTCACCAGCTACTTGCCGAAACCAGCATCGGCATTGCTGTCGCTCCGAATGACGGGGTCGATTCGGACCAGTTGCTGAAGAACGCAGACCTTGCGATGTACGGCGCCAAGGCAGAAGGCCGCGGGGTTTATCGCTTTTTTGAGCCAGACATGGATGCGCGGGTTAAGGCGCGGCGCGCGCTGGAAATCGATTTGCGTCAGGCCATTAAACGCTGTGAATTTGGACTCGTCTATCAGCCGATTGTTAATCTACAAGAGAATACCATTTCGGGATGCGAAGCGCTGCTGCGCTGGCACCACCCCGGGCGGGGCATGGTCTCGCCGGCGGACTTCATCCCAGCAGCTGAAGAGACCGGACTTATCGTTCCGATCGGAGAATGGGTTCTTAGAACAGCGTGTGGGCAGGCTGCGACCTGGCCGGATGACGTCAAGATCTCGGTCAACGTTTCGCCGGTCCAATTCAAAAACGGCGGCTTTGTGCAATTGGTCGTCAACGCGCTCGCTATGTCGGGACTACCGGCTCAACGGCTTGAATTAGAGATTACCGAGGCGGTCCTCATCCACGATGACGTCGAAGCGCTCGCCGTGCTCCACCAACTGAGAGAAGTCGGGGTGCGGATTGCAATGGATGATTTTGGCACCGGGTATTCATCGCTGAGCTATTTGCAACGTTTCCCGTTCGACAAGATCAAGATTGACCAGTCGTTTATCAAAGGCGTTGAAAACTCTGTCGGCCAGCAATCGATCGTGCAGGCCGTCATGACCATCGCCAAAACGCGCAACATGACAACGACCGCAGAAGGGGTCGAGACGGAGCAGCAAAGGGAAATTCTCCGCACGCTCGGCTGTACGGAATTTCAGGGCTATCTATTCAGCCCGCCGATATCTGCTGCGAAGATGACAGAGCTTATTCTTTCGCATCGCAAGATCGATGCTCGGGTGGCGTGACGACGAGATGGCCTGATCTGCGCGCTGCCGCGCCGGCCGGTGTTCGGCGAGGTAGTTGCTGACCAGAAGCGGAAGTCGAACTGCCTTGCAGATGTCGGCGGATCGACCGCAAATCAAGTCTTGAAACATTCCCAGTAGTCTTCGCCATCGATCAGGAATCCTCGACACTTCAGGCGCTCGCTCGGCTTGTCGAGGTATTGGTAGGCGACCGCGAGCTCCGTGGTGCCGGCCCAGAACAGGACTTGGTCCGAAGTAACCTCGATGCGATCGATCTCTGCGCGGAGGCACAAGGTTGCTTTAGAAATGGTGGCGTTGAGAAGTTCTTCCCGCTCGCCCCAAGAGGGTAGCGCCGCGCGATTGGTCCGAGGTTGAGCGCTAAAGCGCGGAGTATTTTCGCCGTCAAACAACAGACTCGGCGCAGCTCCCGGGTTTCTGCGCGGGTTGTCGACGTATCGGTAGTTGATCGTGAGCTTTTTGGTTATCGGCCAGAATAGAATTTTGGTTTCGCACCAGAATCGAACCTTACCGGAAGTGACTTCGACACGATCAATCGGTGCTCGCAGGACAAAAGCCGCTTTTCGAACAGCTGCATATAGAAGCTCTGCATGCTCATACCAAGGCGCCATTGCCATGATCGGTAGTCCTCTTTGTCTTCGACAGAAGAGCAAACTGTCTCGCCAACACCATCCTTGCTTCGCCTTACCGGAGCGATGTACGCGAAATTGCCGCCTGCACCAAGCGGATCGATACGGGTGCCGTTTGGGTGGCGACCGATAACCGAGAGGCTTAGAATATTTGTGCGTCAAGCCGAGCTGAGAGCCGGAAGATGGACCGCGACCCATTCCTTGATCAGCTACTGCGCGGGAGCGATCGTTGCCAGGGGTTCGCCAAGCAAAGAGCGAGACTTGCATTATTCCATGAATTAACGATGCTAGGGCCGCTAACGGTTCGGACCCCGTGATGGCCAAGGTAGTGCGCGCCCTCTCTTAAAAATACGTCGGATCGCTCGTCGGCAAATTCGACATGACGTTGTCGTGCAAGAGCGGAACCGAGGCTATGAACCTCATCAAGCATTTTTGTTTAGTCGTAACTGCCATCATCGCCCAGACAGTGGGATCAATCAACCACGCTCCCGCGCAGGTGAACGCGGCGGACGATCTGAACAAGAAGATCGTCGAGCTCTTTAACGGCGGAAAGATCGTCGAAGCGATTCCCCTGGCAGAGCAATTGCTGGCGCTCCGGGAAAAGGCGCTCGGGCCCAATCACCCCGAGGTCGCCGCTGCGCTGAACAATCTGGCTTCACTCTACGACAAACAGGCCCGCTACGGCGATGCCGAGCCGCTCTACCGGCGCGCGCTGGCGATCCGGGAAAAAGCGCTGGGGCCCGATCACCCCGATGTCGCAGCGTCGCTGAACAATCTGGCTAAGCTCTACAACAACGAGGGCCGTTACGCCGACGCCGAGCCGCTCTACAAGCGGGCGCTGGCGATCCGGGAAAAAGCGCTCGGGCCCGATCATCCCGATGTCGCGCTATCGCTGCACAATCTGGCTGAGCTCTACAACAACCAGGCCCGCTACGCCGAAGCCGAGCCGCTCTACCAGCGCGCGCTGGCGATCCGGGAAAAGGCGCTCGGGCCCGATCATCCTGATGGCGCTGCAACGCTGAACAATCTGGCCGATCTCTACCGCAACCAGGGCCGCTACGGCGATGCCGAGCCGCTCTACAAGCGCGCGCTGGCGATCCGGGAAAAAGCGCTCGGGCCCGATCACCCTGATGTCGCAACGTCGCTGAACAATCTGGCCGGGCTCTACTGGAGCCAAGGCCGTTACGCCGACGCTGAGCCGCTCTACAAGCGGTCGCTGACGATCCGGGAAAAGGCGCTCGGGCCCGATCACCCTGATGTCGCGCAGGTGCTGAACAATCTGGCGGTGCTCTACCAGAGCCAAGGCCACTACGCCGAGGCCGAGCCGCTCTACAAGCGGTCGCTGGCGATCCGGGAAAAGGCGTTCGGGCCCGATCACCCCACCGTTGCGGTGGTGCTGAGCAATCTGGCAGCGCTCTACCAGGGCCAAGGCCACTACGCCGAGGCCGAGCCGCTCTATAAGCGGGCGCTGGCGATCCGGGAAAAAGCGCTCGGGCCCGATCACCCCGATGTCGCGACGGTGCTGAGCAATCTGGCAGCGCTCTACGACACCCAGGGCCGCTACGCCGACGCCGAGCCGCTTTTCAAGCGAGCGCTGGCGATCCGGGAAAAAGCGCTCGGTCCCTACCATCCGGACGTCGCGACGGTGCTGAACTATCTCGCTGAACTCTATCGGACGCAGGGCCGCACCGCCGACGCCGAGCCGCTCTACAAGCGCGCGCTGGCGATCCGGGAAAAGGCGCTCGGGCCCGAACACCCCGATGTCGCGACGCTGCTGAGCAATCTGGCAGCGCTCTACCACAGCCAGGGCCGTTACGCCGAAGCTGAGCTGCTTTTCAACCGATCGCTGGCGATCCGGGAAAAAGCGCTCGGTCCCGGCCATCCCGATGTCGCGACGACGCTGGACAGCCTGGCTTTGCTCTATGTCAATCAGGGTCGCTACGCCGACGCCGAACTGCTCTACAAGCGCGCGCTGGCGATCTACGAAAAGGCGCTGGGGCCCGATCACCCTGATGTCGCGACGGCCCTGAACTTCTTGGGAATGCTCTACAACAACGAGGGCCGTTACGCCGACGCCGAGCCGCTTATCAAGCGATCGCTGACAATCTGGCAGAAGGCGCTCGGGCCCGATCACCCCGGTGTCTCGCAATCGCTGAACAATCTGGCATCGCTCTATTCCAACCAGGGTCGCTACGCGGATGCTGAACCGCTCTACAAGCGGTCGCTGGCGATCAAGGAGAAAGCACTCGGGGCCGATCATTCCGAGGTCGCTACCGCGCTGGACAATCTGGCGTCGCTCTACCAATACGAGGGCCGCTACGCCGATGCCGAGCCGCTCTACAAACGGTCGCTGGCGATCGACGAGAAAGCGCTCGGGCCCAATCACCCCGATGTCGCGATATCGCTGAACAATCTGGCAGTGCTTTACGACAAGCAGGGCCGCTACGCCGACGCCGAGCCGCTTTTTGAGCGCGCGCTGGCGATCCGGGAAAAGGCGCTCGGGCCCGATCACCCTGATGTCGCGACGGTGCTGAACGGTCTGGCTTTGCTTTTTAGAGAGCAGGGCCGCTACACCGACGCTGAGCCGCTCTTCAAGCGGTCGCTGGCGATCAGCGAGAAGGCGCTCGGCCCCGAACATCTCGATGTTGCGCCGGCGCTGAACAATCTCGCTGGGCTCTACGATCAGCAGGGCCGCTACACCGACGCTGAGCCGCTCTTGAAGCGGTCGTTGGCGATCCACGAAAAAGCGCTCGGGCCCGATCATCCCTTCGTCGCGCTATCGCTGAACAATCTTGCCAGGCTTTACGAAGACGAGGGCCGTACCGCCGAGGCCGAACCGCTCTACAAGCGGGCGCAGGCGATCCGGATAAAGGCGCTCGGGCCCAATCACCCCGATGTCGCGATATCGCTGAACAATCTGGCAGTGCTCTACAGCGAACATGGTCGTTACGCCGAGGCCGAGCCGCTCTACAAGCAGTCGCTTGTGATCCGGGAAAAGGCGCTCGGGCCCGATCACCCCGAAGTCGTGAACTCGCTGAACAACCTGTCCGGGTTCTATAGCGACCAAGGCCGCTACGCCGATGCGCTACCGCTCGTTCGCAGGCTCATCGCCGGGAAATACGCCAAGTCCTGGCCGGTGCTGCCGGTGCTGTTCGGTGCCGAGGCCACCAAGCTGATCGCGCCGGATGAGGCCATCGACGACGGACTGAATGTCGAGCAGCGCGATACCGAGACCGCCGCGAGCGATGCCCTCAATGCTCTGGCCGTACGCTTTTCCGCAGGCAACGACCGGCTCGCCCAATTGGTGCGCCAGGACCAGGACCTCGCCGGCGAGGCCGCCACGCTCGACAAGGCCCTGATCGCCGCGGTGTCGCAGGAACCGGCCAAGCGCGATGCCTCAGCGGAGCAAAGGACGAGAGACCGGATCGCGGCGGTGGCCAAAGAGCGCGACGATCTGCAGGCCGTGTTCGCAAAGGAATTTCCCGACTACGCCGCGCTGTCGAACCCGCAGCCGATGACGGTTAAGGACGTCCAGGGACTGCTCGCTGACGATGAAGCGCTCGTCATCATCGAGCTCGGCGCCAATAGCTATGTCTGGGCGATTACGCGGGACGCCGTGGATTGGAAGGAGCTTGGCGCCAGCGCCGGCGATGTGGCCCAGTCTGTCACAACGCTGCGTACCGGCCTCGATCCCACGAACTTCCGGCCGTTCGATCCGGCATTGAGTTATGGCCTTTACCGGCAGCTGCTGGGGCCGGTCGAGCCGATCATCGCCGGAAAGCCGAGGCTCAGCCTCGTCGTCAACGGCGCGCTGACCAGCCTGCCGCCGCAGGTGCTGGTCGTGAGCGACCCAGCCGGCAAGGCGCTCAAGGATGTCGATTGGCTGATCCGCAGCCACGCCGTCACGGTGCTGCCGTCGGTCGAGAGCCTGCGGGTGCTGCGGGGCAAGTCCGCGGTGGCGATGGCGACAAGCCCGCTAATCGGCTTCGCCGATCCGATCCTGAAACTCGATTCACCGCAATTGCAGAAGGACACTCGTCTCGCGGCGAATGTCGCGGTCTCGCGTGGGGCACGCGGCGGAATTGCCGACATTGCGGCGCTGCGCGCCGGTCTGCCGGAACTGCCGGAAACCGCCGACGAGCTCAAACAGGTGGCCAAGAGCGTCAAGGCCGACCCCGCCGACCTGTTTGTCGGCCCCGGTGCGACCGAGACGCGGGTCAAGCAGTACAAACTCGACAATTTTCGCATCGTCTATTTCGCGACGCATGGGCTTCTCGCCGGCGACGTCGCCGAATACGCCAAGCTCAACGCCGAGCCGGCCCTGGTTCTGACCTTGCCCGAGAAGCCGAGCGACTACGACGACGGGCTCCTCACGGCTTCCGAGATCGCCCAGCTCAAGCTAAACGCCGACTGGGTGGTGCTGTCGGCCTGCAATACGGCGGCCGGTGACAAGCCCGGCGCCGAAGCGCTCTCCGGCCTCGCCCGCGCATTCTTCTATGCCGGCGCGCGTTCGCTGATCGTGTCGCACTGGGAAGTCGAGAGCAACGCCACCGTCGCGCTGATGACCGGCACCTTCGCCGCTCTCGCGGCCGAACCGACGCTGTCGCATGCCGAGGCGCTGCGCAAATCAATCCTGACAATGATCGACAGCGCCAACCGCCCGCTATTCGGTTATCTGGCCGACCCCAAATACTGGGCGCCCTTCGTCGTGGTTGGTGAGCCAACTAAGCCTGCGAATTGATCGGCGGTGCGAGGGTCGTGCCGACGCTATTCGCCAAGATTTTCCGCGAAGCGAAAAAGCGCGATCAGTTTCCAACCCCATGCCCAAGGGCGGTCAGTGCGTCAGCGCCGCCACTTTATTGATGTGGTCGACCGCGGCCCTTGCGCCGGTGGTCTTGGTCAAAAGATCGAGCATCGCGTCGTCGTCCACGACTGGGGTGAGCGCGACGTCGATATAGGACCGGCAGCGGGGATCGCGCTCGATGCGCCGCTTGACGCCGAGAATCCAGACGATGGTCGAGATGAGCTTTAGGTTATTGGCGATCGTATTGCCGATGTGACTTGAATAAAACGCCCACAGCGACACCGGCGGCAGACCGTAGCGGCGCTCGGAGGGATGTTTGCGGCGAAACAGCCCGGCTTGCAGCGGATGAATATTCTCGACCGGCGCCATGTGGATGAACGGCACCAACGCCTTGACCAGACTGAGCAACGATGTGCCGGCGGCAGCACCGCGCTTGAGTAACGTCTCGACGTGCGCCGGCGAATAATAGAGCGTCCAGGCTTCCTTGTAGATCGCCTGCCATTCCGTCCGGCTCATATTGGGATGGTCGGACACGACATGCTCGAAATCGTAATTGTTGAGGTTGCCGTCCATGGCGGCGCCCTTTTTCCACATCGCGGTGTGATCCTCGGAGCCCGGCAACGGCGTGAGGATCGCCCATTCGACGATATCGAGCGGCAATTCGCGCTGGATGATTTCGATGTCGCGGCGGATCGATTCCGGCGTATCAGCCGGCAGACCTATGATGTAGCCGGCGTAAGTAAAGATGCCTTGGGCTTTCCATGCCAAGAGCATTTTGCGGTATTCGGTGATCTTGTTCTGCGGTTTCTTCACCGCTTTGAGATTGTCGGGATTGATGTTCTCCAGCCCGATGAACACGCGGGTGACGCCGGCACGCTGGCACTTCTCGATGAAGTTCGGAATCTTGTGGCACAGCGTGTCGACCTGGATCATCAGGCCGAGTGGAATTTTGTCTTGTTCGCGCAAGCTGATGAGCCGGTCGAGGATCGGCTCCCATTCCCGGTTGCGCGCGAAATTGTCGTCGGTCAGAAAGAAGCGGGAAATGCCTTCGGCCCAGTTCTCGCGGATGACTTTCTCGACGTCGTCCGGGGAGCGCGAGCGCGACTTTCGTCCTTGCACGTTGATGATGGTGCAGAACGAACATTGATAGGGACAGCCGCGACCCGAATCGAAGCTCGAATTGGTTCCGGCGGTGCGTTTGACGTATTCGATCGGCAGGAACGGGCTCGGCTGCCCGGTCATGTCGACGAGATCGTCGGTGAAGTCGTAATCCGGTTTGAGAGTGCCGCTTGCCGCTTCCCGCAGCAGCGTTTCGAAGCGGCCTTCGGCCTCGCCGGCAAAGATGCTGACGCCGAGCTCGCGGGCGTGATCGAGATCGACGGCGGTGCCGTCGAGCATGGCGATGCAGCCGGAGACGTGAAAGCCGCCGATGGCGACCGCGATGCCGGCGTCGCGGAACGGCCGCGCGATGTCGAGCGCGCGTGGATATTGATTGGTCTGCACGCCGATCAGCCCGACCAGGCCAAAACCCTTGGCTTTGCGGAAACGGCGCAGAAGTTTCGGGATATTGACGCGGGTATTGGTCTCGTCGATGACATCGATCTCGATGTCGACGTCGGCGCCGAGCACGCGACGCTGCGCGCAATCGAGCGCCACGCCATGAAGCGCGGCGAGCGAGTTCGACGGCACCAGGCCGCGCCACCAGCGAATGACGTAGCCGTCATCGTGATAATGCGATGGTTTGATGAGCACGACGCAGAACCGGCGTCGAGGCCGCAACGACGACTCGATGGGATGGGTCATAGGCCTCCGGCGCGCACCCTACATGGTGTTAAGTCGGGAACGAAACACTATTTGGCGGGCCCCCGGTTCCGATCAGCATCCGCACGTCACGTCAGTCTTGCGGCACGCGTGGAAAAACGCGAACATTCATCGCGGTTTGGGAGGAACCTGGGGAATCCCGGGGAAGTGGGCCGAGAACGAGGCCAAGGGAGCGCTTTTTTGCTAATCCGAGTCGCATTGAGCATCGCGCTCGCAGCGCTGCTGTCGGCCAGTGGCCGCGCGCAGACGGTTCCGGCCGCGGCGCCGGCGTCTGCTCCAGCGCCAACTTGGGCGGTACCCGATCCCGACACATTGCCGGACGATGCGTTCGGCCGCACCGTTCGCCGCGGCCGCGATCTGATCGTGAAAACGTCGTCGTTGATCGGTCCCGACGCGCCCGACCCGACGATGCGTTACAGCGGCAACGGTTTGGATTGCCAGTCCTGCCATCTGCAGGCCGGAACGCAGCGCTTCGGATTGCCATTGGCCGGCATCTGGGGCGTCTTCCCGCTCTACATCGCGCGCGAGAACGAGGTGCGCACTTTGGAAGAACGCATCAACGGCTGCATGGAGCGCAGCATGAACGGCCGCGCACTCCCCGTCGGCGGATCTGAGATGAAAGCGATGCTGAGCTATATCAAATTCATCAGCTCAGCCGAACGCGTCGGCAAGCCGCTCGACGGCCGCGGCGCGCCGCCGCTGCCGCTGCCCGAGAAAGCCGGCGATCCGCGCCATGGCCTTGAGGTCTTCACGGCGACCTGCGCCGCCTGCCATGGCGCCGACGGCCAGGGGCAACGTCTGGCACCCGCGGCAGCGAAGGACGCGGGGCGCCGTTATCTGTTCCCGCCGCTGTGGGGCCCGGACAGCTTCAATGACGGTGCGGGCATGGCACGCGGCATTACGGCTGCGCAGTTCGTGCACGCCAACATGCCGCTCGGAACCACGTTCGAGGCGCCGGCGCTTTCGGTATCGGACGCTTTCGACGTGGTCGCCTATGTCGGCGCACAGCCTCGGCCGCATAAATCCGGGCTGGAGGCGGATTTCCCCGACCGCTCCCGCAAGCCGGTGGACGCCACCTATCCGCCGTTTATCGGTCCGTTTTCGGCCGAGCAACATCGCCTGGGCCCCTGGCCGCCGATCCAGGCCTGGATGAAAGCGAACGGCGCCGCGGCACGAAGCGCCGACTGACATCGCGGCACACCGTGCCGACCAACACTCGAACGGGATGGAAACAGCCATGCTCACTCAACGCCGTCAAAGCCTTAAAGCGCTTGGCCTCGCTGTCATTGCCGCGGGAACCACGGCCACGGGAACAATGGCCGCCGCCCCCGAGGATGCCGAAATACCGACTGGGGCCCGCACTTTGGCGGCCCTGACCAAGCGGCTCGCATCGCTGCCGCGGCGACGCGATTTCAAATCGGTGCCGATGATCCTCGACCACCGCGAGCAATGGGATGCCGACGCATTGGACGCCGTGATCCATTACGCCGGCGGGCCAAAACAGAGCTGGGACAACACCGACCTTGTCGGGCCCTGGCTGAACACGATGCGCAACGCGATGAACACGGAAATCTGGGGGTTTAAGCATCCCGACTTTCTCTGCATATCGGCGACCCACGGGCCGGCGCATCTCGCGCTTTATGACGATGCGACCTGGGAGAAATACGGCCTGGCGAAAATCGCCGGCGGCAGCGTGACGCACAACAGCTTCGTCGCCATCCCGTCGGCGATGGTGCAGGATTCAAGCGATTTCCAAAATCCCAACGGCGCATTTTCACCGCGCTCCAACAGCATTGCGGCTTTGCAGCGGCGCGGTGCCGTGTTCCTGGCTTGCCACAACGCGATCTGGGAGCTTGCCAATCGGCTGAACACCGCGGACACAAATCCAGACAAGCTATCGGTCGACGCGCTGTGCGCCGAGCTCAGCAATCATCTGATTCCCGGCGTCATACTCACGCCAGGCGCCGTGGGCACCCTGGTGGAGCTTGCCAGTGCCGGTTTCGCCTACGTTCGATGAGCCAGACGATTGCGATGAGCAAGACGATTGCGATGAGCAAGCGATTTCGCCTGACTGCTGTAGTGTTGGCGGCGGTGCTGTGCGGCGCGGCAGCGCCGCCGGGAACGCCTGCGGCGCGGTTGGAGGCCATCGAGGCGCAATATCCACCGTGGCAGAACGGCCGCAATAATAATGCGACCGATCGGGGTCTGGTGTTCACCGTGCCGCCCGCCGACAACATGGCAGATTTTCACGGCAGCCTGAACGACCCGGCGTTGGTGCTGTATGCCTCGGGTAATTATTACTTCGCGCTAGCAGCCATGGTGCGGGCGTTTGGCGAGGCCTATCCGGCCTATCGTGGCCGGGTATTTTACGAGACGCTGCCGCCCGGCCTGCTACTCAAGCAGATGGACTCAGGCGGCACCGTCACCTCGGGCAATCTGACCTTCACCGTCAAACCCGATGTGTTGATGGCCGAGCAACAGGCGAGCGAAGCCTTGGTCCGTGACGGCAGGCTCTCCGCGCCGGTGATTTCGTTCGCCACCAACGATCTGACGATCATGGTTCCGGCCGGCAACCCCGCGCATATCGGAGGCCTTACCGATCTGGCGCGGCCCGATCTGGCGGTGATCATGCCGAACCCGGCATTCGAGGGTGTGGCGCGGCAGATCCGCGCGTCGCTGGTCAAAGCCGGTGGCGAGCCGCTGGCGCAAACGGTCTATGACGCCAAAGTCGCAGCCGGCACGACCGTGTTGACCCGCATCCATCACCGGCAGACACCGCTGTTTTTGATGCAGGGCTTGGGCCAGGCCGGCGTGACCTGGCGGTCGGAGGCGATTTTCCAGGAGCAACAAGGCAACCCCATCGCGCATGTCGACATCCCGGCCGAGCAGAATACGCGGGCGGTCTACAGCGCGGCGATCGTTCCCGGCGCGGCCCATGTGGACGCCGCCAAAGCGTGGCTTGAATTTCTTCGCTCCGATGTGGCATTCGCCGCCATGGCGCCGTTCGGGTTTGGGCGTGTCGCGCAATGAATTTTGCGCGGCGACGGTGACGGGAAGAATGACAGATGCTCGCCAACGACAGTTTCCATATCGCGGTGCTTGCCGGCGACGGTATCGGGCCCGAAGTCATGGCGCCGGCGCTCGAAGTTTTGCGCCGGGTCGAGGCGACGACGCAGGGCCTGAAATTCCGCTTCACCGAGGCGCCGGCCGGCGCCGGGCATTATCGCGACACCGGCAAGTCGATGCCGGAGTCGACGATAAAACTCTGCCGCGATGCCGACGCCATTCTGCTCGGCGCCTGCGGCTTACCGGCCGTGCGCTATCCCGACGGCACCGAGATCATGCCGCAAGTCGAATTGCGCTTCATCTTCGATCTCTACGCGGGCGTGCGGCCGGCGCGGCTGGTGCCCGGCGTGCCGTCACCGATCGTCGGTGCCGATCAGCGCGGCATTGATCTGGTGCTGATCCGCGAGTCGACCGAAGGCCTGTTCGCCTCCATGGGCAACGGCGTTGTCACCCATGAGGAGGCGCGCGAGACGCTCGTCATTACCCGAAAAACATCGGAACGACTGTTCGAGTTTTCATTTCGCTTGGCGGAACGCCGCAAGGCGCGCGGTCGCCCCGGTACGCTCACCTGCGTCGACAAAGCCAACGTGTTCAAGGCCTATGCCTTCTTCCGCCAAATGTTCGGCGAATGCGCCGCGCGCCATCCCGACGTCGCGACCGAGCGGCTCTATGTCGATGCCTGCTCGGCCTTGCTGGTGCGCCGGCCGTGGGACTTCGATGTCATGGTGATGGAGAACATGTTCGGCGACATCTTGTCGGATCTTACCGCCGGACTGATCGGCGGCATGGGCATGGCGCCGTCGGCCGATATCGGCGACACCCACGCCGTATTCCAGCCCTGCCACGGCACCGCGCCCGACATTATGGGCAAGGGCCTTGCTAATCCGTCGGCGATGATCCTGTCGACCGCCATGATGCTGGATTGGCTCGCCGACAAGCACGACTACGCACCGGCCGCGGCTGCTGCCCAACGCATCGAAGCGGCCGTCGACCGCGCCTTTGCCACCGGCATCAAGCCGCGCGAATTCGGCGGACCGGACGGCACGGCGGCGGTCGCGAAAGCGGTGCTGGCGGCGCTTTAGCAGTCGTCCCCGGCGGTCGGCTCTCGCCCACTGTTCGTAGGAAATCGCCCACAATATTGCCCACTCCAGCGGTGGGCATATTTGTGGTTGACCTTGCCCCTGCCGCTTGGTTCGCTGACGGTCTAAAGCCACACGCCGATAGAACGTCGCCAAGCGTCGAGGCGCGGCCCGAGGAAACTTCAAGGCAGCGACCACGTGCCATGAATGCGCAGCAACTCCTGCAGGAAATTTCGGACTACTGCCGTCAGACCGGATTAGCGGAATCCACCTTCGGCCGGCGCGCGGTCAACGACGGCAAGCTTGCCGCGCGGCTGCGCAACGGCGGCCGCATCACTACCGACACGCTCGACCGCATCCACGGCTTCATGGCTGCGCATCCGGCGAGCGGCGAGCGCCCGGCGATCATCACTCGCGGCCGCGACCTCCGGACCGTGACCCAGCCGGCCCCAGCCGCGGCGGCAACCGCCCACGACCCGCAGCGCAATTTCCGGTTTTTCGACAACCGGCAAAAATATCTCTTGTTCGTCAACACCTGCAGCGAGAAATGGGAGGTCGCGCACCGCGTCTCCGAAGAGCTCGCGCACCTGCATCCGCGCCCGCCGGCGGTGCGCATTTTCGACGCCGGCGTCGGCGACGGCTCGGTGCTGAGCCGGGTGATGCGCGCCACCCACGACCGCTTCACCCACATGCCGTTCTACATCGTCGGCAAGGAAATCTCGCTTGAAGACGTCCGTCTCAGCTTGCAAAAAATGTCGGATCGCTTCTTCGAGCATCCGGCCACGGTTTTGGTGCTCACCAACCTCGCTTATTCCGACGCGCCGTGGCTTGCGGTCAAATCGCTCAATGCCGCGTCGAGCCTGGTCTGGCACGAGCTGCCACTCGCCGGCAATTCTGCGCACCGCTTCGAGCAACAGATCATCGCGCTCGAGCCGTTCCTGGCGCAAAACTGGAAGGCCGGGGTGAGCGCGCGCACCGGCAATCCGGTCTATGACCGGCCTGTCGTCCTCGTCATCTATCGCGAAGACCACCGCTTCCTGCTCGACCCGATCATTCCGCGACCCGGCGGCACGCGCGCCGATTACGATCTCGTCATCGCCTCGCAGCCCTATCGCGCCCGCGCGTCGCTCGACTTCAAGGCCAAGCGCGTGATCGGACCCTTGGCGCGCGCGCTCGGGCCCGGCGGCCGGCTGATCGCCATCCATTCCCACGGCCACGATCCCGGCATGGAAATCATCCAAAGAGTCTGGCCGGACGACAATCCCTTCATCCACAACCGCCATCAGATTCTCAAAGCGGTGAAGCAGGAATTGGGCCCGGCCGGGCGCGATCTCAATTTCAACGCCTATGCCGACAACCGTTCGCTGTTTCGCTACGAGATGCACACGCTGCCGTCGGAGATTTCGGAATCGATCGGCACCTCGACGCTGTTTGCCGCCTGGAACGCGGCGATCTACGTGGCGCAGGTGGAGGACGATCGCGTCGCCGAAGTGGCGGCCGACGGCCGCTATATCGAGGCCACGCGCGCGGTGTTACGCGAGCGCGGCGGATTGTGGTTCTTCGACGAATCCTACGTGATTTCGCGCCGCCGCGCCTGAAGAAGCAGCATGGCCGCGCTCGAACCCGTACCCGCCACCGCCTCTCCCACAGCAGCGGCGCGTATCGCCGCTTTCATGACCGGATTTTCGCTCGAGGCGACGCGGCCGTCCGATGCCGACATCGCAGCCCTTGCCGTGCTCGCACCCGGGACGCGCGTCTATATCAGCGCCGTACCGGGGAGGCCCGCGGCCGAGGCGCTGAGCGCAGCGATCCGACTGCGGGCGGCGGGTTTCGAGCCGGTGCCGCATGTCGCGGTGCGCAATTTCGCAACGCGCGAGGACCTCGATGACTTTCTGACGCGGCTCAACGGCGAGGCCAAGGTTGAACGCGTCCTGGTCATCGCCGGCGACCGCGCCGCATGCGGACCGTTCCGGCGCTCAGCCGACGCCATCGACTCCGGCGTGTTGCAGCGCCGCGGTATTCGCGCGCTCGGCATCGCCGGCTATCCCGACGGCCATCCGCGCATCGGCGAAGACGAGCTGTCCCACGCGCTCAGCGAGAAGATCGCCGCCGCCGAAGCAACCGGGCTTGCGGTCGAGATCGTCACCCAGTTCTGTTTCGATGCGCAAACGATCCTGGCTTATATCGCGCGGCTGCGCGCGTTCGGCTTCGAGCAGCCGCTGCGCATCGGGCTTGCCGGTCCGACAAGTCTCGCCTCGCTCGTCCGCTATGCCGGCCGCTGCGGCGTGCGCGCTTCGGCGCAGGGGCTCGCCGGACGGGCCGGCCTGTTGCGGCAGGCTTTTGCCATGGCTGTGCCCGACGATCTGGTGCGGAGCCTCGCCGACGCCACCCTCGCCCACATCGGTGACAATGTCAGCGCGCATTTCTTCTGTTTCGGGGGTCTGCCGACCTGCGCACGCTGGACGTCGGCCGTCGCCGCGGGCCGCATCGCCATCGATGGCGACGTCGGATTTAAGGTGGTGGCGCCGCCGGGGGACGGCTGACGCATTTCCTTCGCCCTTGTGAGGAGGGCTGGTTATGCCGCTTTTTCCCGCAGCCCCATCCGCTCCAACCGGCCGATCACCTCGTCGCAAAAATACGGCGTTTCATCGAGATAGTTGACGAAGGAGATCGCAATGCCGGTGAGGCCGGCCCTGCTCAGCGCGGCCAATTGCTGAGCGACCCGGTCCGGATCGCCGACCAGCGGCAGGCCGCCCATGCCTTGCGCATAGCCGGAGCGCTGCTTTAGGAATTCTTCCATCGGCACGGTCTGCGGCGAGATGTTTTTCAGCGCCAGGATATTATCGACGGCCGACCAGTCGGCGCGCTCGACGATGCAATGGCGAAAATATTCCTCGGCCTCTTTCTTGGTCGGCCGGCAGGTGACGACGCCGACCGTATAGCAGCCGATCTCGCGGCCGTGAGCGCGCGACGCCGCTTTCGCCTTGCGCACGCGGCCCGCGGTTTCTTCCAGCGACGTGCGCGAGGCCTGCAGGAAAAACGCGTCGCAATTCTTCACCGCGAAGGCCTGACCGGTCGCCGAGGCGCCGGCATTCATGATCACCGGCCGGGTGCCGCCGTACGGTTTCGGCTTGCCGCGGATGGCTTTCATGTCGAGATATTTGCCGTGGAAGTCGAAATCCTCGCGCCCGGACCATATTTGTTTGATGACGTCGACCCATTCCTGCGCGTATTCGTAACGGTCCTCGTGTTCACGCTGCGCGACGCCGAACATGTCGAACTCGCCTTCGTTCCAGCCGACCACGATATTGAGCCCGAAGCGGCCCTCGCCGATATGATCGGCGGTGACCATCTCCTTGGCGGCAACCACCGGATTGAATATCGGCGCATGCACGGTGCCGAACACCGTGATGCGCGAGGTCGCGGCGAGAAGCCCGGTTGCCCAGGTGATGGTTTCCAGCGTCGTGCCCTGATAATCGGTGTCGCCGCCGTAGCCCTTCCAGCGTCCGATCGGCAGCATGAAGTCAAAGCCGGCCTCGTCCGCCATCACCGCGAGCTTCTTGTTGTCCGGCCAGTTGCCGGACCAGCGTTCGGGCACCAGCGTCACCGCGCGCCCGGACGAGCAATTGGCGCCGAACAGGCCGATCTGCAGCGTATTGCTGCCGTACATCGACCGGCGCGCGGCCAGCGAAGGCGACGGGGCGTGCACGCGTTAACCTCCCCATTTTGTTGCCCCAAGCGTAACCCCTATTGCGTAAAGCTCAATCCGGGGCGCCGGGCTCGTTAGACGGAGAACGTCTCCGTCGGGTGTTCTGGCAGGACTTGGCGCTTTACGGTATCGACGTCGCCCATAACCCAAAGCTCGGTGATTTTTCCGCCGCTGACGCGAAAAAATGCCGCGCCGGTCCAGCGAATTTCGCGGCCGGTCGGTTCAGCGCCGAAGAATTTCGCCCGATGCGTGCCGCGAAAGCTCATACGCGCCGCGGCGCGATCCGGCGTCTCGATCAGGTCGTCGATGATGCAGATGAAATTTTCCAACGCCGCGTGGACCGAGCGCAGATAGGCGATAAACCCGCCCGGCCCGCGCAGCTCAGGCCCGAGCGACGCGCGAAAGCGAAAATCGGGACTAAGGATATTTCGCGCTTCCGCTTCATCCGCCTGGTTCCAAACAACATTGTAGAAACGTTCGACCAGCTGCTTTGGCGACGACGTCACGCGACCCTCCACTCACCCGAAGCTTGAGTTTAAACCGGGCCGCGCCGGGTGTCTTTGCCATTTGACGATTGCGAGCATCGCCGGCGAAGGCAATTGACTTGAGCGCGGCAATGCCGGTGAATGGCGCCAAGCAACCGGAGGGAGGCGTCAATGAACCGAGCTTGGTGGATCGTAGCCGCGGCATTGGCCGGGGCAGCCGTTCCGGCCGCAACCTTTTCGGCCTCCGCCGCCGAAGCGGTGAAGATCGGCGCCATCTATCCGTTGACCGGCAATTCGGCGAGCGCCGGCCAGTCGGCCAAGGACGCCGTCCACTTGGGCGCCGACATCGTCAACAACGCCTATCCCGAATTGAAAGGGCTGCCGCTCGGCGCCACCGCGGGCCTGCCCAATCTCGGCGGCGCCAAAATCGAACTCGACGAGGCCGATCATCAGGGCAACCCGCAAGTCGGCCAGCAGCAGACGCTGCGGCTGATCACCGAAGACCACGTCGCGGCCGTGCTCGGCTCCTACCATTCCTCGGTGACGCTGGTGGCGACCGCGGTCGCCGAGCGGCAGGGCGTTCCCTTCGTCGTCCCGGACTCGGTGGCGGCGAACATCACCGCGCGCGGTTTCAAATGGACGTTCCGGGTGACGCCGATCGCGCCGGATTTCGGCAAAGCCTATGCCGAATTCCTCACCGAACTGAAGAAGGCCGGCAAGAAAATCGACGCCATCGCCGTCGTCAACGAGAACACCGATTACGGCTCGTCGGTGTCCACCAGCATCATCGACGCCGCCAAGGCCGCCAATATCAACGTCGCGGCGCATATCGCCTACAACGCCAACAGCTCGGACGTCTCCGCCCAGGTGCTGCAGCTGAAATCGCTCGAGCCGGATGCGGTGATCTTCGTCAGCTACACCGCCGACATCATCCTGTATTTCAAGACCATGAAAAATCTCGACTACCTGCCGCCGATCATCATCGGCGACGATGCCGGCTTCGCCGATCCGAGCTTCATCCCCAATGTCGGCGATCTGGCGCAAGGTGCGCTCAATCGTTCGGCCTTCGATATCGGTAAGCCCGGCACCAACAGCTACATCGTCGATCAGATGTTCAAAGCCAAATACGGCCGCGACCTCGACGACACCTCGGCGCGCTGGCTGCAAGGCTTCCTGGTGCTGGCCGACGCCATCAACCGCGCCGGCTCGACCGATCCGGAAAAAATTCAAGGTGCGCTAAAGGCAACCGACCTTAAGGCCGACCAGCTCATGATCGGCTATCACGGCGTGAAATTCGACGACACCGGCCAGAACACGCTGGCGTCGACCTTTTTGATCCAGCTACAGGGCAAGCAATATGTCTCGGTGTGGCCGGACAATCTCGCCACCGGCAAACTGGAGTTGCCGATGAAGGGCTGGCGGTAGACCTCGTCATTGCGAGGAGCAACGCGACGAAGCAATCCACTCTTTGCGCGCGAAAGACTGGATTGCTTCGCTTCGCTCGCAATGACGGGCAGCAGGTCAAACCCGGTAGCGCCGCTGCATAGCGATGAGCGCCGCAAGGCTTATGAGCGCGGTCGCGATCATATAATAGCTCGGCGCCAGCTTGCTCCCCGTAATGTCGATCAGCGACTGCGCGAAGAACGGCGCGAAGCCGCCGAAGATCGGCACCGCCAAGTTATAGCTCAGCGACATGCCGGAAACGCGCGTCGTAACGGGAAAAATCTTCGCCATCAGCGACGGCAGCGCGCCCGAGAAAAAGGATTTCAACAGCCCGATCCAGCACACCGTCGCCATCAACACGCCAAGCGAGGCATGCGCGTCGAGCAGCACGAAGGCCGGGTAGGATGTCACGGCGAACAGAACCGCCGCGCCGATCATGATGCGCATCTGGCCGATTTTATCGACCCAAATACCGACGAAGGGTACCACCACCGTTTGCAACGCGGCGGCAACGACCGCCGCGGTAAAGCCGATCGTCTGCGGCAAATGCAGTTCGCGGATGGCGTAAGTCGGCATGTAAACCAGCATGTATTGCGAACTGGTCGAGGCGACGACCGCGCCGATGGTGAGCAGGAGCCGGTCCCATTGATCGACAAACAGGTCGCGCAACGGCGCGTGCGCCGCGCCGGCTTGCAGAAATTCCGGCGTCTCGGGCAAGCGGCTGCGGATGTAATAGCCGACCGGCCCGATCAGGAGCCCGAAGCCGAACGGAATGCGCCAGCCCCATGATTGCAGGTCGGCGACCGGCATGGTGGTCGTCAGCAAAACGCCGAATCCGGTCGCGATGAGGGCCGCGAGCCCCTGACTGGACCATTGCCAGCTGGCGAAGAAGCCGGCGCGGTCGGGACGATGCTCGACCAGAAATGCGGTCGAACTGGCGAACTCGCCGCCGACCGAAAAACCCTGCAAGAGGCGCGCGGCAATCACGAGCACGGGCGCCAGCAGACCGACCGAGCCATAGCTCGGCATAATCGTCATCAGCCCGGTCCCAACCGTCATCAATAATATCGAGAGCGTCAGCGCGCGCTTGCGCCCCTTGCGGTCGCCATAGGCGCCGAGAAATATCGCGCCGACCGGCCGGGCCAAAAACGAGACGCCAAACGTGCCGAGCGTCACCAGGATCGACACCGCCTCGTCGGTAGAGGGAAAGAACACCTTGGCGACGGTGACCGCGAAGTAGCCGTAGACCAGGATTTCATAGAACTCGAGCGCATTGCCGATCGATGACGCAATGATGAGCCGCGTCGCTGAGCCGGCGCCGTGAACGGCGGCTGCCGGATTATCCGTCGTGCTCATCGTGCCCCCATCCGTGATCTCCCCGCATGCTTTGGACCGTCAATCGGACCGTAGCGGCCGTCGTCGGTGGAGTAAACAAATTCGGCTGCACGGCGTGCGCGAGACCGCGCCGGCTTTTGCAATCGAACCTCTCATGCGAGTGTGCGCCACCGGGAAGGCCGTCGGGGAGGACGTCATGCGCCGAGGACAGTGACCGCCAAGACCACCGATCTTCCCGTCGTCAATGCGGCGAGCGGCACGCATTTCGACTAGGCCGCATCCTCATAAAGCAAGTCTTCAACAGATCGACAAGCCGCTCAGGCAGAAACGATCTGCGGCGCGGACTCCGCCAATTGCATGATAAGCCGCAAGGCTGGGGCGCTCTGCCGCTTTTTCGCGAGCGCGCCACGCAGTTCGGTGAGATTCAGCGGCTTTGACAGCGGCAGCGAGTCGAGGTTCAAGGACTGCGCCATCGCGACAGTGGACTGGAGCACATGCGGCTCCGCGCCGCTGATGACGATAACCGGCATGCGGTGACCGCTATCAACGATGCTGCGCAGCAGCAGGATGCCGCTTTGCTCGCCGAGCGAGAGGTCGAGCGTGACACAGTCGAATTTGTGTTTCGTCAGCAGACCCGCAGCCTCGTCGAACGTTGCGGCCGCGGTGACGTCAAAGCCCGCCTGGGTACCGAGCTTGGCGATGATGGTCCGCTGGATCAGGTCATCGTCGATGACCAGCAATAGGAAGCTCTGAGCCGGTTCGCTTTGGCCGACGGTGGTTGGATCATGCATGGAGTGCTCCTGACGGTGCGTTGGACTGATCGAATGCGGGATGAAAACCGAGCTTTGTTCGCGCGATGATCTCGATGTCGTCGAACGCGCGCTTGAGGTCGCCAACGGCGGCCTGGAGCGCCGGCCAATTCAGCCCCATCGCGTCGCGCTCTAAGGCCAGCGCAAGCGCCGCAAACCGGGCGAAGCCGAAGGACGCGGCCGAGCTCTTGATTGCGTGCGCCTCGCGCCTGACGATCGCATTATTGGCGTCCTTGGCCGCGCGGCTCATCGCCGCCATGCGCTCCGGCGTATCCGTGAGGAAGGATTCGAGCACCAACGCGGTGTCTTCCGGGCCGAGAGCTTCAGCGAGCTCGGCATAGCTTGACGGCTCGAATATCGGGGCTTGCGCTGGCATGGGCGCCGCCGACGCGGCCGTCGCCACCAGCGAAGCGCCGCCCGCGTGCTCGAGCTTGACCTGTAGTGCCGCCCGCGTCAGCGGCTTTGGCAAGAAATCGTCCATGCCGGCCGCAAGGCACATCTCTCTGTCCTGCTTTTGAGCAATGGCGGTGAGCGCGATGATGCGCGGCCGGCCGAACGGCGGCTCAAGCTTGCGAACTGCACGCGCGGCGGACAGGCCGTCCATCTCCGGCATCATCACGTCCATGAGCACCACGTCGTAGGCCGTGACAGTACAGGCCTCGACCGCCTCCACGCCGTTACAGGCGATGTCGGCGCTATAGCCAAGTCCCTGAAGGAGCTTGGTGGCGACAAGCAGATTTGTCTTGTTATCCTCGACCAGAAGGATGCGGAGCGGCCGCGTCCTGCCGCTCGCCATCAGATCCGGCAACGTCGTGCGGTCGGACAGCGCGCGCTTGGCGGCGGCGCCAAGCGAAGGTTCCAGCCGGCAGTCGATCGTGAAGCGGAAGGTCGTGCCCTTGCCGACCTCGCTGTCGACGGCGATCGAGCCGCCCATCAGGTCGATCAGCCGCTTGCAGATTGCAAGACCTAGGCCGGTGCCGCCAAAGCGCCGCGCGATCGAGCTGTCGAGCTGCGAGAACTCACGGAACAAGAGCGGGACACCGTCAGCCGGGATGCCGATGCCGCTGTCGGAAACGGCGAAGGCCAGCCTGATTTGGCCGGCCTCGCTCGATTGCGGATCGCGGCTGACCGTAACGGCGACACCCCCAGCCTGGGTGAATTTCAGCCCGTTTCCGACCAGGTTGAACAACACCTGACGAAGCCGCCCCGGATCCCCAATCACCCAAGCGGGTACGTCGGGTGAGATCGCCACGGACAACGATAAATTTTTGTCCTTCGCCGTCGCAGCAAGCACGCCCACACTGCTCTCCACAAGATCGTGCAGGTCGAATTCGATTCGCTCGATCTCGATGCGGTCGGCTTCAAGCTTGGAAAAGTCCAGAACATCATTGATGATGTGCATCAGATATTCGGCCGACTCCCGCAAGGTCTTGGCGTAGGAAAGCTGGTCGGGCCGCAGCCCGCTTTCCATCAGCACCTCGGACATGCCGACGACGCCGTTCATCGGGGTGCGGATTTCGTGGCTCATCATGGCCAGGAACTCCGAGCGCGCACGCGTGCCGGCCTCCGCTGCGTCGCGTGCGGCTGCAAGCGCGCGCTGATGACGCCATATCAGGAACGTGACGCCGAGGAGCCAAAGCGTCAGAACCGCCGCGGCGGCAATGTCGGTACGTCGGTTCTGTTCGTAAGCCTGGAATATTTCGTCTTGCGCGAGGCCGATGACGACGAAGAGCGGATAGCCCCGCACCGCGCGATAGACGAACAGCCGTTCGATGCCATCGAGCTGACTTTTGACGACATAGGACCCAGCCGCGGCGTGCTCCGCGAATAGCCTGCTGTTCAATAGCGACTCGCCGATCGAAGCAGACCCGTTGGTGCCGCGCGCCCGAACGATGCCGTCGGCACCGACCAGGGTGACGGTACCTTTCTCGCCGACATCGATCGACTTGTAGAACTGCGCCAGATAGTCGGGGTCCAGCGACACGACGACAACGCCACCGAAGCTGCCGTCCGGCATAGTGATGCGCCGTGTCACCTGAATCGACCATTTCTTGCTGACGCGGCCAAAAACCGGCTTGCTGATGAACAGCTCATCGGTCTGGCGTTCGGCATGCACTTTGAAATGCTCGCGGTCGCTGAGATCGAGCCCGGGCGTCGAACCTGGAATATTGCTCGCCACCATCAGGCCGTTCTTGTCGACGATGACGACCTGGAAGTTGAAGCCGGTGAGAAACTCGCTGTTGCGGGACCACAGCGACATGTCGAACTGCTGCGGATCGCGTGCGTAAGCGTCACGCGCGTAGAGAAGTGTCTGGTCGGCGGCGCGGATCGAGCGGATGATCTGCTCTTCGAAAGCGCGTGATAGATTCTCGGCGTTATGCAGCGCGGACCGCTCGGTCTGAATGCGCTCGGCGTGAGTGAAATAGAGCGCGCCAAGCCAGATCAGCGCAATCGCCGAGAGGCCGAGAACAAGGCTGCCATAGGCGCCGACACGGAGCAGCCAGTCCTGAGACCGGCTCGGCGAGAAGCCCGCGCTGTATGGATTGCGGTGAGGCATGGCGACCGATCCTGGACCTGACGGCATTTGCCGCCGCACATGTCAGTGTCTTACGGATCGAGCCTTTAGCTTAACGTAAAATTGTATCGGCAAGCGGAGTACAATTCGCACGTAAAAATGTAACGCTTCTTGCAGGCGACCATTAATGATATCACGCTCGCCTACTCACATGCCTACGCGAGCGTTCCCGTATTTGTACTCCACGCCTGGTCCACAATGACCGCCCCCGACCTGTTCTCGCCGTTCAACCTCGGCCCGCTGACGCTCCCCAACCGCATCGTGATGGCGCCGATGACGCGCAATCGCGCGGGTCCGGGCAACGTACCGGGTCCGCTCAACGCCACTTATTATGCGCAACGCTCAAGCGCCGGCCTGATCGTCAGCGAGGCGACGCAGGTGTCGCCGCAGGGTGTCGGCTATCCGGGCACGCCCGGCATCCATAGCGCCGAGCAGATCGCCGGTTGGAAGCTCGTGACCGAGGCGGTGCATGCGGCCGGCGGCCGCATCTTTTTGCAGCTCTGGCATGTCGGGCGGATCTCGCATCCGTCGCTGCAGCCCGACGGCGCGCTGCCGGTCGCGCCATCGGCGATCGCGCCCGCGGGCCAGGCGATGACGCGCGAGGGCGTGAAGCCCTTCGTCACCCCGCGCGCGCTCGAAACCGCGGAGATTGCCGGCATTGTCGAGGACTACCGGCGCGGCGCAAGCAACGCGCGCGCGGCCGGCTTCGACGGCGTCGAATTGCACGGCGCCAACGGCTATCTGGTCGATCAATTCCTGCGCGACAAAAGCAACAAGCGCACCGACCGTTACGGCGGCAGCGCGGCGAACCGCGCGCGTTTCCTCGTCGAAGTAACCGAAGCGATCGTGGGCGTCTGGGGGCCTGAGCGCGTCGGCGTGCGGCTGTCGCCGACCACACCGTTCAACGACATGGCCGACAGCGATCCGGCGGCAACGTTTTCGACTGCGGTCGGCGAGCTCAACCGCTTCGGGCTTGCCTATCTCCATGTCGTCGAGCCCGCCGCGAGCGACCCGATGCCGGCCGGCGAGCCGCCGGACATCGATTTTTTCCACAAACTGTGGCGCGGCGCGCTGATCGGCAATAAGGGCTACGATCTGGCCCGCGCCAAAGCCGTGCTGCACCACGGCACGGCCGATCTGGTGGCGTTTGCGACGCTGTTTCTCGCCAATCCCGACCTGCCCGAACGGCTGCGCCGCGGCGGCCCGTTCAATCCGCCGGACCGCCCGACCTTCTACGGCGGCACCGCGAAGGGCTACACCGATTATCCGGCGCTTTCGGCGTAGCCGTCCTCATTCTGGGGGTATTTCCGGGAAACCGGATTCCTGTGACGGCGGTCACTTCCAGCCGCGACGGGGCCGCCTAGATTGCCAGTCATGGTTAATGGATCGTTAACGCAGGGAGTTCCGCAATGACCGCCGCCCTGAAATATCTGAGCCGAATGACCGAAGAGATTTTCGCCAGCCAAATGCAGCGGGCCGCCTGCAAGATCACCGCCCGCGAGCAGATGTTTCACCGGCACGCCCGCTAACGCGCCATCAGGCCCCGAGCGTGTCGGCCAGTTCCTCGAGACTCTTCGCCGCAAAATCGACCGGCACGGTCGGAGCGGCCTCGCCTTTCCCGGGACCATGCTCATTCGGGCGCGCGATATGCGCGGTGCGCAGCCCGAGGCAGGCGGCGGCTTTGAGGTCGCTGGAGTGCGCGGCGACCAGCATGCAGTCATGCGGCGCAAGATCGAGCGCCTCCACCGCGGCAAGATAGACGCGCGGCTTCGGCTTGAAGTCGTGGGCGATGTCAGCACCGAGGATGGCATCCCAGGGAAAATTGTTCCGCCGCGCGATATCGACCATCAGCGAAATGTTGCCGTTCGACAGGGGTGACAAAAGATATTTGCGCTTGAGCCGGGCGAGGCCGGGCGGAACGTCGGGCCAGGCGTCGAGCCTATGCCAGGCAAGATTGAGCTCGCGCAGTTGCTCCTCGCCGAGCGCGCCAGCGTCAAAACGCTTGAGCGTGATTTCCAGATTGCGCCGGTGCAGCACGTCGAGCTTGCAGTACGCCATGCGGCCCGAGCGCACCTCTTCCAAAGCGCCCTGATATTCGCCGCGCCAAGCGTCGGCGAATGCCGGCCAGTCGAGCGCATAGCCGAGCGGCTTGAGCAGCGCCTCGGCTTCCCGCGCGATCGACGCGCGAAAATCGGTCAGCGTGCCGAACACGTCGAAGAAGAGTGCTTTGACCGCGACTGTCATGGATTGCTCCGTCCCCCGTCATTGCGAGCGAAGCGAAGCAATCCAGACTCAGCGCAGGAGCTGGATTGCTTCGTCGCTGCGCTCCTCGCAATGACGAAGCTCCAATTCAGCCGAACACCGAGAAATCCGTGATCGGTTCGGCGACATAGCCGTAGCGCAGGTTCGACGGCTCGCGGCCGGCCTTGTCGTATTCGGCTTTGAGCGCCGCCAGCTTGTCGTTTTTCAGTTCAAGCCCGGCCTTCTTCGGCTCGATGTTGTAGAGCCGCGCGTTGTTGCCGCCGAAGATCGCGCTCTTGACCGGCCCATCGGCAGCGCCGAGCGGCGCGAAGCCGTATTGCTTCTGCATGTCTTCGGGAATCTCGAAGCGGCGCAGACCCTCGATCTGCCATTGCGGCGAGCCGGTCCACACCGCGTCGGTGCCCCAGCACACCCGATCGACGCCCATCTTCTTGATCATCTCGCCCATCATCGCCGCAGTGACTTTCGGCGCCGCGATCAGCGACATGGCGAACAACTGGCCGACGTCGGCATAGACGTTATTGACGTTGTAGGTCGCCGGGATATCGGCAAGATCACTGACCCAGGAAATACGGCCGGTGCGCTCGAACTCCGCCAGCGCCACCTTGGGGTCGCCGCCGACGTGACGATAGGCGCCGTGATAGATGATGAAGTTGAGCTGCGGCCAGTCCTTGGCCGCCTGGCCGACGTCGCTCGCATCGACAAAGCCGCGCAGATTGGGAAACTGGCGGTCGAGCGGCGGCGCGAACAGGCCCTTGTGCACGCAGACGTTCTTGATGCCGGCTTTGACGAATTTCTCGTAGCCTTTGTAGGCGACCTTCTCGTCGTCCAGGCGCCAGGGGTAGCGGCTGGTCTCTTTATGGGTGTTGTCGCCGATCGTATAGCCCTTCATCGACTCGGGCTTGAGTTCGAGCGCGGCATCGACTTTCTCCAGCCACCCCGGCTGGCCCGGCGTGAAGATGGCGTGCGAGAACAGCCGGCGCGAGCCGAAGCGCTTGTTCACTTTGTCGCGCGCGGCCGCCATCTGCTCGTTGGTGAGAAACCAATCCTGCTCGATGTCGGACGGCGCCGACGAGATCAGCACGATCTTTGAGTCGCTGTCGAGGAAGACTTCCTTGATGTAATTGTCGTATTTGAGGTCGTCGATGGTCTGTTCTTTTCCGGATAAATCCTTGTTCCAGCCGGCCTTGCCGACGGCAGAGCGCATCGCGACGAAATTGGTGATGCGGGTGTCGTCGCGCAGAAAATGCGTATGCATGTCCATGATGAACTGATCTTTGAGCGCGTCGGCCCGCTCGTCCGCCATGGCGGGCGTCGCCGCTTCGGCGGGCGTCGCGTCGAAGAACTGGCCGAACGTCTGGTTCATCGCGACATAGGAGGCGGCCATGCCGGCCGCGGTCTGAAAGAAGCGGCGGCGCGAGATGCCCTGCTTCTTGGCGAGATCGTCGGCGAGCGTCAAAAGCCGCGCCTGCAATTCACGCTGCTGTTCGGTTTGCGGATAGGGATAAAATTCGTCGCTCGACACCACCTGGGTCGGGATCGGCGTCTCATACGGCAAGAGTTCCGAGGGCGTCAGTTTTTCGCGGTCGTCGTCGGTCAGAAATCCCATAATCTCCTCCTAGCAAGGTCGCCCCCGTCTGTTGCGGGTTCCAGGGTCGAGAGCATATCAGACCGCGAGCGTCGGGCGAAGTCATGACCACCGCACGATCGAGATGTGAACTAATCGGCCATCGCATAGGCCTTGCACCAACCGTCCGGACTGATCTTGCCCTCGACCACTTTGCAGGCATGCGGCGCCACGAACAGCGTGCAGGTCGCGCACATTTGAATGTCCTTCGGGCTGTCTTGATACTCCGCTTGCGTTTTGGACATTTTATCGCTGTCGTCGGCCCGGGTCCGCGGCGACAACGCGAGTGTCCCGCCACCGGCGAGGATTAGGAGCCGCAAAAAGCGTCGCCGTGAATCGCGAAAACGGCCAGTCATTTCGTCCCCGAACGCTCGACAGCTGCGCGAAAGCCCCTTATCGCTCTAGGCAGCTTTCTCTCCGACACGCCGACCCCTACCATCCAACAATAACACGGACCATGAATTGGGCGATTTCGTTCGCCCTTAATTTGCGAGGAAAACATGCGCGATTTGCAATCGCCCCGCCTGCCCAAGCTAGCACCGGAATCCTTCACCGCCGAACAGCGCGCGCTTGCGGACTCCATCAAGTCCGGTCCGCGCGGGACTTTCAAACTCTCCGGCCCATTTGCAATCTACCTGCATTCGCCGGCCTTCGGCGAGCTCGCCCAGAAGCTCGGCGGACACGTGCGCTTTAACACCAGCGTTCCGCCGCGGCTTTCGGAATTTGCCATTCTCTGCACCGCCCAGTTCTGGAAGGCGCAATACGAGTGGGCCGCGCATGCCGTCATTGCCGAGAAGCAAGGGGTGAAACAGGAAACCATCCGCGCCATACAAGCTGGCCGGCCGCCGAAATCGGCGCCGCAGGACGAGATGGCGATCTATGCTTTCGTCAAAGAGCTCTACGCCAAGCGCCGCGTCTCCACGCCGACGTATAATCGGGTGAAGAAACTGCTCGGCGCCGCCGGAACCGTGGAACTCGTGGGCATCCTCGGCTACTACGCGATGGTGTCGATGACCCTCAACACCTTCCGCGCCCCGCTGCCGGAAGGCGTGAAGCCGGGATTCCCCGAGCCGAAGTGAATTCGGCTTGAGCATCTCGCGCGCTCCTCCCCGCGAAAGCGGGGACCCAGCGCCAGCCATCAAGCTGGATTCCCGCTTTCGCGGGAATGAGCGGCTGAAAATGCACCGGCCGCGTTCTCACTTCTTATCCATCTGCATCATGCCGCCGCTGGGGCCTTGCATGTTCATGGCGCCGCCGGGGTGATCGCCCATCATCATGCCGCCGCCCGACGTGCTGCCGGGCGCCGGCGCGCCGATCGCCGCAATCGGATACTCGACGTCGACCGTGCCGGCATTATCAAATTTCAGCGTCGCTTTGACCGTCTGACCCTGCTCCAGACCATGTTTGAGATCGACAAGCATGACGTGGTAACCACCCGGCTTCAGCGTGACCGTCTCGCCCGGCTTGATTTCGAGACCGCCCTCCACCGGGCGCATCTTCATCACGCCGTCTTCCATGGTCATGCTGTGGATCTGACATTGAGCACTGGAGTCGCTCGACACGCAACTGACCCGATCCGGCGTCGTGCCCTTGTTGGTAATCGTCATATAGCCGGCGCCGGAGGATGCGCCCTTCGGCGTCGCCCGGGCCCAAGGCTGCGAAATATGGATCGAGCCGACGTCGTAATCGGCAGCCAACGCGGGGACCGCCGCGAACTGCGCCACCATCATTGGCGATAAGACCGCCACGCCCGCTGCGGCGAGGCCGTAGCGGATCGACTGCCAAGCAAAGAATTTCATGGTGTTGCTCCCCATTGAGTGCGTGCCGAAGCGGCGGCGGGTTTCGCCATTATTGCGCGAGATAATAGCAGAAAAATACTGCCTCGACACCCCGGCCGGGAAACAGTCCGGCCGGTCGGGGATTATCTTTGTCGAGAGCCTATATTCACTGCTTCGAGATTTTGCCGCAGCGGGGTATTCTAGATTCATGCAGGTGGCTCCAAAGCAACCCAAGGCTCCGGAACCCGACGAGCTCGGGCAAGTGCTGCATTTCCCGGTTCGTCGCTCCGCAAATTCGCGGTTTCCCGGTCCGGCGGCGCCGACGGTCGAGCCCGAGCCGGCCGACGACCTCTCCCGCTACGAACAGGAACAAGACGAACCGGTCGATTATCGCCAACGCATGCTGATGAACACCATCGCAGTTGTCATCGTTGCGTCCTTGGTCGGCGCCGGCGTCTGGATCGCCGGCACCATTGCCGAAATGCAAAAAGACCAGGATTGCGTGATGCAGGGGCGCTCAAATTGCGCGCCGATCGCGGCGTCCGCGCTGCACCGGAAATAGGCTCTGCAATAGATTTAGGGCTGCGCGGTGGCCGGCGACTGATGCGGTGGCGCCGCCGCCGCGTTGGAGGTTGCCGAAGGCGCGCCGCGCTCAGGAAGCGCGATGACAGGCGTGCCGTCGCCGGTCTTGGTCGCGGCCGCCGTCGGTGCGGACACCACAGAGGTCGCTTCCCCGGGCTTTGCGGCTTCCTCCCTGGGTGGCCCGGCCTTAGTGCCGCCTTCCACGCTGCTCGGCGGTGACGCACTGGCGCGCGTGGAGTCGGGACCGGCCGGCTCGGTTCCGCGATGCGAGCCGACAACGGAGAGAACTTCGCTGATCACCCGCGCATGCAGCCGCGGTGACTTGTCGATGGTCAGATGGTCGATTTTCGGATCGCCGCTGAGATCGACATTCACGAGCGAGCCATGGAAGCCAGGCCCTCGCCGCATGTAGGCGTAATCGCGCTGGGTCAAGTTGAGGACACGCGCGACATTGGACGTAGCATAGAACGACTGCGTGCCGTCGAACGGCACGACGAGCGCTACCGGCACGCCTTTCTGGCCCAGATAGTTGGCCATCTCCATGATGGCATCGGCGCCCAATGAATGACCAATGAGAATGATCGGCCCTTCGCTGCCGGCTTTGTATCTGGAGGCGGCCCCGTCGGCGAGCGCCTGCCACTCGGCGTGGTTATCCACCGTCGCATAGACGCCGCGCTTGTTGAGTTCCGCGCCGAGCGTGTCCATGCCAAGCGAAAAAATGTTCATCAGCCCGCGCAGCAGGTAAACGTGCGCACGCGACTGCGCCATGCCGGGGCTCGCTCCGAGCGCGAGCATCAAGGCCGCCGCCAGCACCCCGACGACGGTAAAGCGCAACCAATCTCTCATGACCTCCTCACGGTCTGCATCGCACTCGATCCCCGGCAATTCATCGGCCGTCTCATTCTAAGTGTTCCCCACCGCACTGCCAGATTTTAACGGCGAAATCCCGCTAATTGTGGCCATACCCCACAGCTCGGCGGAACATGTTACAAAAATGCCACGTGCGGCGATGCGGCCAGGAGGATGCATGGCTAGTTGACACTGGATCCGATGGCGGCATGACTCAGAACAACCATGGAACGACCCGCGCCGTACGGCGCATATAAGCGCGATACTCTTCGCCAAAGGCTTCGATCATCATTGCTTCCTCCCGCCGCAGCCGCCCAAAAAACAGGATGCCGAAGCCGACCAGACCGGCAGGTCCCGCAACCCAATTAGGCAGTAGCAGAACCTGGGCGAGCGCCATGAGCCAGAAGCCGGAATACATCGGATGCCGAACCAAGGCGTAGACACCGGTTGTGACGAGGGTGTGGCGCTCACGCAGGTCGAGGCTGACCGACCAGTTGTGACCGAGATCGCGATGGGTGCGATAAAACAACCAAAGGCAGGCCACATCGACGGCAATACCGAGATAGCTTAGCGCCGGCACCACGGGGTAGTCGGCAAAGCGCGGAAAATGGCTCGCCACGTATGCGGCGGGCACGATGCCGAGCCCGCTGAGCGAAGCACCCAGCAGCGCGAATTCGCGCGCCCCGCGCGCCGAGTAGCGCACCGGCGTCTTGCGCGCACGTCGTCCCGGCTGCTGGCGCAAGATGACCCAGATGATGCCGAACGCCAGCCAGATGATTTTCGAGATCGTTGCCGTCACGGGCTTAAGGCTCCGTGACGTGCGTTGGCCGTGCCGCCGATACCACCGTTGGCACCATCCACCAGGCTGTCCACCAGGCTGCCGTTGCCGGCAAAGGCCGTCACCGCCCGGTCCGGATTTTCGACCCTGTCGACCAGCGCGATGGGCCCGCAGCACAGCATGTAATAATCGTAAAAGTAGCGCCGCTCGTTGCCCATCACCGCCTGGCGGTGGATGCGCAGGAAATTCAGATGAAAGCGCCGGTAGGTATGCTCTTCCACCATCATACGAATGCGGATGATGCGCACGATGGGCTTGCCGATCGCCGGCAGGCCAAGGGCGGCCACGGGATCGACTTTGTACACATTGATGATATCGACGAGTGACTGATACTCGACCCAGTAAATCGACGGCGCGTTCGCGACCCGGCCGACAGCGTCGCGCAACCAGCCGGCCGCCGGATGCAAGGCGACTTTGAGTAGCGACGAACCGCTCGAAACCAGATGCAGCGCTTTACCGCGACTGCCGAGCTGCGGATCGAGGATGAGCGCCCGGTCGACCACTGTCAGTGTCAACGGCGCGCCGAGGCTGTGGCCGTCGACGATGATCTCATCGGCATCGGTGTCGCGTGCGAGCTGCACCAGTTCGCGCGCCAGCCGGTCGAGCCGTGCCTCGACCTCCGGCCGGGCGCGATGGATCAGGTCGCGCGCAAAATACCAATCGTCGAGCGCATAGCGGATATGAACCCACCAGCCGAGCGTCCAGCGCAGGCCAACGAAAATCACAAGCCACAGTGCTGGCGCGAGCACGAGCGGATATGGCAGGCCGCCGAAACTGCCCGCGACATGGATCGCCACATACCGTGTCACCGCAATCGCCAGCCACATCGTGCCGAGGATGTAGACCAGCGGATAAAGAAAGAAACCGCCGTAGCGCCACGCCACCTTGAAATATTTCAGCACCGTTCCGGTAAGAACGAACTCCATCAATGCCGCGATGCCGAGCGGGAATCGCCGCCAATCGCTCTCGGCCATGTCGGCGGTGATGAAATCGTCCCAACGAAACTGGTGAAAATCGGTGGTGACGCGCCAGTTTGGCCCCCAGGTCTCCACCGTCCAGCGCGCGACCGCTCCGTCGGCCGAAAGTTGTGGCGGCGAAGCCTCGCCTTGCACGTTCCAGGCTTTGTGGAATCGCGCCATTTCCCGGGCGAAACGGCGATGCTGGCGTTCCGGTCCGACCGGCTCGTAGCCGGTCATCTGCACGAAACAACGCTTGCGCACGAGCGCCTTCGGCATGAATGACCTCTTGAGCGGGTTCATTAGGTAATATGGCTTGGCCAATCAAGCATAGCGGTCACGCTCTTGGCGCATGCTCTTGGCGCATGCTCTCGGCACATGCTCTCGGCGCTAACGCTCACCGCAGGCGCTAGGCCCTGGCCCAGACCGCAACCGCTTGGTACAAGCTCTTGTCCGCAAGGCCGAATCGGCTTTCTCGCCGCTGTCGCGGCGGGGCCTTCAGGCGGGTCCGCCGCCGTTGAACTTGGCGGCATCCTTCGCTATACGGGGCGTTCACAATTGAGGGGCCCGAGTGACGGGCTTGCTCGCGCCGGACTGGGCCGGCGCTTATTCTTCTGCTGACCAAAGAGCACGCCTTATGTCCACCACGTTCGATAAAGTGGCTGAAATCATTGCGGAAACTTGCGATATTCCGCGCGAAAACATCAAGCCGGAGAGCCACGCCATCAACGATCTCGAGATCGATAGTCTCGACTTCCTCGACATCGCCTTCGCCATCGATAAGGCGTTCGGCATCAAGCTGCCGCTTGAGCAATGGACTCAGGAAGTCAATGACGGCAAGGCCACGACCGATCAGTATTTTGTGCTGAAGAACCTGTGCGAGCGGATCGACGAGCTGATCGCTGCCAAGGGCGCCTGAGGCGCCGCACATGCGCCTTGAATATTTTCAAATGGTCGACCGCTTCATCGAGGTGGACGCCGGCGAGCGCGTGGCGCGCGCGATTTGTACCGTGCCGCTCCAGAGCACCGTTTTTGAGGGGCACTTCCCGGGTTATCCGTTGATGCCGGGCGTGCTCTTGATCGAATGCATGGCGCAGACGACGGGCTGGCTGGTGAGCGCGCTGACCGGCTTCACCGGATTGCCGGCGCTGGCGGGAGTCAAGGAAGCGAAAATCCGCAGCGCCGTATTTCCCGGCGATGTGCTCGAAGTCGAAGGCAGAGTCGTGCACGAGGGATCGGGTTACGCTATGGGCGAGGCCAAGGCGTCCTGCAAGGGCGCTCCGGTCTGCGATGCCAAGCTCACTTATCGTATCATTCCTTATCCCAGCCCGGAGCTGCGCGCCGGACTGTGGGATTGGGCGGAGCGCATCAACTTCCCGGCCAAGGAGTTCGCGAAGTGACCGCGCCCCGCGAGGTGTGGATCACCGGCGTCGGCCTTCTCACCTGTCTGGGCGAGGGGCTGGAAACCACTTGGGCCCATCTCGAGCGCGGCGACACGCCGCCCTACGACGATAAGAGCTTCGCGCCCTACATCGTGCACCAGCTGCCGCCGATGAGCTATGACAAACAGATCCCGAAGAAAAGCGATCAGCGCCAGATGGAAACCTGGCAGCGCGTCGGGGTTTACTCCGCCGGAATGGCGCTGACCGACGCCGGCATCGCCGGCAATGCCGAACTGCTCGACCACACCGACATGATCGTCGCGGCCGGCGGCGGCGAGCGCGACACCGCCGTCGACACCGCGATCATGGCCGGCGTGCGCAAAGTCAACCAGCCCGGCGCCTTTCTCAATGAGCGCCTGATGAGCGATCTGCGCCCGACTTTATTCCTGGCGCAGTTACCCAATCTCCTCGCCGGCAATATATCGCTGGTGCACGGCATCGTCGGCTCATCGCGAACCTTCATGGGCGAGGAGCCCGCAGGCGTCGACGCTGTGCGCGTCGCGCAGGCGCGCATTGCCGCCGGACAGAGCGAACTGACGCTGGTCGGCGGCGCCTATCACGGCACCCGCTGGGACGTGCTGTTGGCTTTCGAGCTGGGCGGCGTGGTGCTCAAGGACAAGTTTGCGGCGGTCTGGGATCGCGGCCCGGACGGCGGCATCGCCTTCGCCACCATGGGTGCGTTTCTGGTGCTGGAAAGCTCGGACCATGCCAGGGCCCGCGGCGCACGCCCCAAGGCGCGGATTTCGCCGGTGCTCTCTGACCGCACCCCGCGCCGGCCCGGCGAGACGGAAGCCTCGTTGCGCCGACAATGGGATGCGATCTCGCCGCAGATCGACCGGGCGCACGCCGCCGTCATTTCCGGCGCCTCCGGCTTCGAGCCGGCGACCTCCGCCGAGCTGCACGTTCTAAAGGATATTGGTCTTCCGGTACGCAATACCGGTACGTATATCGGTCATGGGGTCGATACCCAGTTCATGGCTAATCTGGGCATCGGCTGCGCGGCGATCGAGCACGGCAAGCTGTTCGCCCCGACGGGGACCGGAGATACCGGCGAAAGTCCGCCCGGGCTCTCCCAAGTCGTCGTCACCAGCGTCGGCAATTGGCGTGGCGAAGGGCTGGCGCTGCTCGAACGGGTGGATTGAGGGAGACCATCATGGCATCGATACGTCCCACCGCTGGCGCGCATCGCGACAAAGCCGGGCGTCCGGTGATCGCGGTCACCGGCATGGGCATCGTCACCTCGCTCGGCGTCGGCAAAGCCGACAATTGGGCGAGACTGACGGCCGGCAAGTCCGGCATCCGGCGCATTTCGCGCTTTCCGCTCGACAGTCTGCGCACCACGATCGCCGGCACCGTCGATGACGTCTACAAGGATTATATGCCGCCGGCGGAATTGTCCGAGCGCATCGCGCTGTTGGCTGGCGAAGAGGCGGTCGCGCAATCGGGCATCGGCAGCAAGGGCCGCTTTCCCGGCCCGCTGTTTCTCGCTTTGCCGCCGCTTGAAATCGAGTGGCCTTACCGCATCCAGATGGCGGAGGCCGCGGCGCCGGATCAGGATGCCGGATATCCCGATCTCATGCGGGTCGCGCACGAGCCGCAATTCTCGCCGATTTACGAGACTTTGAAATACGGCATCATCGGCGAGCATCTCGCCGACCATTTCGGCACCGAGGGCTCGCCGATCTCGCTGACCACGGCTTGCGCTTCGGGCGCGACCGCGATCCAACTCGGCGTCGAGGCGATCCGGCGCGGCGAGTGCAAGGCGGCACTAGCGCTCGGCGCCGACGGATCGATCACACAGGAATCGCTGGTGCGCTTCTCGCTCCTCTCCGCGCTGTCGACGCAGAACGACCCGCCGGAGCAGGCATCGAAACCGTTTTCCAAGAACCGCGACGGGTTTGTCCTTGCCGAAGGCGCCGGCGCGCTGGTGCTCGAGGATTACGATTATGCGATCGCGCGCGGCGCGACAGTGCTCGGCATCCTCGAAGGCTGCGGCGAGAAATCGGATTCGTTCCACCGCACCCGCTCGAGCCCCGACGGCAAGCCGGTCATCGCCTGCATGCGTAACGCATTGTCCGACGCCGGCGTCGGACCGCAAGATGTCGATTACATCAACGCCCACGGCACTTCGACGCCCGAGAACGACAAGATGGAATGCCTCGGCGTGTCTACCGTGTTCGGCGAGCGCATCCGCGGCATTCCGATGTCGTCGAACAAATCGATGATCGGCCATACCTTGACCGCGGCTGGCGCGGTGGAAGCGGTGTTCAGCCTTTTGACCCTCGAAAACCAGCGTATTCCGCCGACCATCAACCACAGCGTTCCGGATCCCGGCATTCCCCTCGACGTGGTGCCGAACGTAGCGCGCGATGCCAAGGTCACGCGCGTCATCTCCAATTCGTTCGGCTTCGGTGGCCAGAATGTCTCGCTGGTGCTGGCGCGGGAGCCGGCGTGACCGGCACTTTGGCAACGACGTTGGACGAGCAGCCGAGCGCCGCGCCGGCGCGGACGATGCGCGCGCTGACGCTTGTCACCGAGCGCAAGATCGAACTCATCGATATCGCTGAGCCGCCGGCGCCGGGCGCGGGCGAAGTGCAGATCGGCATCAAGGCGATCGGGCTCAACCATATCGACGTCTGGGGCTGGCGCGGCATGGCGTTCGCCAAACGCAAGCTGCCGCTTATCGTCGGCGTCGAAGCGGCCGGCGAAATCATCGCCGTCGGGCCGGACGTGACCGGGCGCAAAGTCGGCGACCGTGTCGTCGCCTATGGCGCGCAGACCTGCGGCAGCTGCAAGGCCTGCCGCGAAGGCCGCGATAATCTCTGCGAAAAAGTCGGCAGCATCATGGGTTTTCATGCCGACGGCTTTGCCCGCGACCGCGTCAACATGCCGGCTCGGCTCGTGGTGCCGATTCCCGAAGGCGTAAGCTTCCGCGACGCCGCCTGCGCGCCGGTCGCGTTCGGCACCGTCCAGCACATGCTGTTCGATAACGCCAAGCTCGAGCCGGGCGAAACCATTTTGGTGCAAGCCGGCGGCTCCGGCATCGGCTCGACCGCCATCAAAATGGCCAAGGCGATCGGAGCCACCGTCATCACCACCGTGGGCGACGACGCTAAGGCGGAGAAGGCCAAGGCGCTCGGCGCCGATCACGTCATCAATTATCGCACCGACCGGTTCGAAACCATCGTGCGCAAGCTCACCGGCAAGAAAGGCGTCGACGTCGCCTTCGAGCATGTCGGGCCCGACACTTTCAACGGCTCGCTGTTGTGCCTCAAGCGCGGCGGCCGGCTCGTCACTTGCGGCTCGACCACGGGCCAGTCGATCGACCTGAACCTGTTCCAGCTCTATCTGCAGCAATATCGTATCTTCGGCTCGTTCGGCTGCTCGCTGCGCAACATCCGCGAAAGCCTCGCCAAGATGGCCGCGGGCCTGACGCCCGTGATCGACACCGAAGTGCCGCTCGCCGAATTCGAGCGCGGCTTGGCGCGGCTCGAAAGCCGCCAGGTGTTCGGCAAGATCATCGTCATGTTTTAGATGCGTGGCGCGCGCTTTAAGCCATTGCTCGACGCGACGCTGGGCTCGCTCACCATCGGGCTCCTCGGCGCGATCAAGCACACCGATCGGCGGCGCATGGCGAACTTCTCCGGCGCGTTGATGCGCAAGATCGGTCCGCTGTTCAAGGAACACCGCATCGGCCGCGAGCAATTGCGCGCGTCGTTTCCCGAAAAATCAGACGCCGAGATTGAAACAATCCTCGGCGGCGTCTGGGACAATCTCGGCCGCATCGCCATCGAATTTGCCCATCTCGACGAGTTCTCCGTCGAAGGTTTCGGCCCGCCCACTCCCGACGCCATCACCTATCCGCCGGAATCCAAGGAACGCTACGACTGGATCATGAACTCGGGCAGGGCGACGATCGGCTTTGCTGCACACCTCGCCAATTGGGAATTGCCCGGCGTCGGCGCGAAACTGATCGGGGCTAAATCCGCCGTACTGTTCCGAAGGCCGAATATCGGCGCCGTCAGCGACGTCATCATCAAGCTGCGCGAGCCGCTGATGGGCCAACTGATCCCGACCGGGCTCGACGCCCCGGTCAGACTGGCGCGGCTCCTGCAGTCGGGCGTTCATGTCGGCATGCTCGCCGACCAGCATTATACCAAGGGCGTCGAGGTGACGTTCTTCGGCCGGCCCTGCCTCGCCAATCCGCTGATCGCAATGTTGGCCCGGCAAACCGAACTGCCTATCTACGGCATGCGCGTGGTGCGCAAGCCCGACGGCAACGGCTTTTGGGGCGAAGTGTCCGATCCGGTCGAGCCCGTGCGCGACCAAAGTGGCCGCGTCGACATCAAAGGCACCATGCAGGCGATCACGGCGGTGATTGAAGGCTGGATCCGCCAACATCCCGAACAATGGCTATGGCTGCACCGCAGATGGCGGTGAGCGTCCTGAGCATGATCCCGAAAAGTGGAAACCGGTTTTCGGAAAAGATGATGCTCAAACGAAACTCTAGACCCTGATCCAATTTAATGGAATTGGATCAGGGTCTAGAGCTGATGCATCGGCAGATGCAGCGCCGTGGCAATCGCGCCGCACAGGGCCGGCAGATGGGCAAGCCCGAAGCCGATCAGCGCGCCGCCCATGATAGAGGAGCCGATTATCAGGAATTGCCGGATGCGTTTTTTTTGCGCCAGAGACACCGCGAGCACGCGCGCCTGACTGCGCGGCAAATAATAGACGTTGCTCTCGCTTCTCACGACGTTGCTTCGCATGGCCTTTTCCTCGTAACGCGCGGCCCTCCTTTTACCTCCTGCTCCGGGCCACAAAAATTCAGATGTTGCCCCTAAGGTGAATTCCGGAGTCCGCGGGCGAGCACGACGGTTGACATCTCCATTATATTTCAATATTCGTTGAAATATGGAAACGTCAAATGCCGTCGCGGCCTTGGCCGCGCTCGCCCAGGACAATCGGCTCGATGTCTTTCGTTTGCTGGTCCAAGCCGGGCCCGAAGGCATGCCAGCCGGCCGCGTGGCGGAGAAACTCGACATCGCGCCGAACACCCTCACGTTTCATTTCGACCGGCTGCGGGTCGCGGGATTGGTCACCGTACGGCGCGAAGGCCGCTCGATGATCTATGCGGCGCGCTACGACTCCATGAATGCCCTGCTGGGCTATTTGACCGAGAACTGCTGCCAGGGACGCGCCGAGCAGTGCAAGCCGGCGGCACGCGAGAAGTCGCGACCGATCCGCCGCGGGGAGCAAATGGCATGAGACTTTATCTGTTCGAGCACTGCTCGATCTGCTTCCGCGTGCGCATGATGGCCGCTCTCAAGCGCCTGCATTTGCAGGAGACCGTCGTTCTGGAAGACGATTCCGACACCTTGATCGGGCTCGTCGGCAAACGGGTCATTCCCATTCTCGTGAAAGATGACGGCCAGCCCATGCTGGAGAGCATGGACATGGTCGCTTACATCGATCGCCACGGCGATCAGGTTTTGACCGGCCCGCAACGCGGCGAGATCGCCACCTGGGCCGATCGCACGAGCGCCAAGACCGCGCCGTTGACCATGCCGCGCTATCCGCTCCTTGGCCTGCCGGAGTTCGGCACCATCGCCGCGCTCGACCACTATATCGTTCGCAAGCGGAAAACTTTCGGCGATTTTGTCGAGCTGCGGGCCAAGACCCGAGAGCAGATCGATGCGCTGATGCCCGAACTTGAGACCCTCGATCGCCTGATCGAGAGCCCGACGGCGGTCAACGGCACACTGTCGCTCGACGACGTCCGCGTCCTACCGCTGCTGCGCTCGGCCGCCGTCGTCAAGGGTCTGCGCTTTCCGCACAACGTCCGAGACTATTTTGAATCCATGATGAGTCGTATCAGATACCAGCCGTTGCCGGCGGTATGAGGAGAACCCGCCATGAAGCGCATGCATGTCCACGTCGCCGTCGAGAATCTCCAACATTCCATCGGTTTCTATTCGGCCTTATTTGATGCGCAGCCCGCCGTGGTGAAAACGGACTACGCGAAATGGATGCTCGATGATCCGCGCGTCAACTTTGCGATCTCGACACGCGGGCGTGCGCCGGGCCTCGACCATCTGGGGATACAGGTCGAAGACAAGGCCGAACTGCAAGAGGTTTATGCCCGCCTGAGCAAGGCGGGCGGTACGGTCATCGAACAGGGCGAAACGGCCTGCTGCTACGCCAAGTCGGAGAAATCGTGGATCGACGATCCGGCCGGCATTGCCTGGGAGACGTTTCACACCACCGGCGAAAATACCGAATACGGCGACGGCACTGGCGAGCGCGAGGCTCGCGTCGCCAATGCCAAGTCCTGCTGCGCGCCCGCGCCACCCGTTCCTGCGTCAGCCGCTACAGCATGTTGCAAGTGACGCTGGGTACCACATCGCTGCTCTAAGGAATCAAGGTCCCCCTCGATGACCTGGACAGTGACCAATCTCGTCATTCAGATCGTCGCCGGCGTTGTCGGCGGCTATGTTGCCGCGGCTCTGGCGAAGGAACACAGTTTCGGATCGTTTGGCCATGCCATCGCTGGCGCCGTGGCGGGTCTGATGTCCGGCTATTTCCTGCAAACGACCATTGGAACCGTCGCCACGATAAACGGCGACCTTCAAGAGATCCAGGACCCGGTGACGCAATGGTTTTATCAGAGCTTCGGCGGCTTGGCCGCCGGCGCAATGGCAACCCTTGTCGTCGGATTCCTTAAACACAGCATCGATCACCACGGAACAGGAAAAACGTGAGTTTAATCCCAGCCGCCGACGCAATCGGAGCGCCAGAAATGACAGACGTCATCATCTATCATAATCCCGATTGCGGGACTTCACGCAATACGCTTGGGCTTATACGCAACGCCGGCATTGAGCCTCATGTCATTGAATATCTGAAATGCCCGCCGAGCAGAACATTGCTGAAATCGTTGATCGCGCGAATGGGCGTCGCGGTTCGCGACGTCTTCCGCATCAAGGGCACCCCGTATCACGACCTGGGACTGGATGATCCGAAGCTTACCGATGATCAATTACTCGATGCCATGCTGGCGCATCCGATTCTTATCAATCGACCGATCGTGGTGACGCCACTCGGGGTGAAATTGTGCCGGCCCTCGGAGGCCGTGCTTGATTTGCTTCCCACCCCTCAAGGCGGCGAATTCCGAAAAGAGGACGGCGAACTCGTCGTCGTCGACGCGGGACGGCGCCTTGAGCAATGATGTGGCCATGCTGGGCTGCGACAGTATCCACACAACTCGTTCCGATCCAGCGAGGCTGATCATGTCCACGTTCGAGCGCTATCTCACCGTTTGGGTCGCTCTTTGTATCATTGTTGGCATCGCACTCGGGCAGTTATTTCCAACGGTATTTCAGGCCATCGGCTCGGCGGAGATCGCCAACGTCAATCTGCCGGTGGCAGTCCTGATCTGGCTGATGATCATTCCCATGCTCGTTAGGATCGATTTCGCGGCATTGGGTCGCGTCAGGGAGCACTGGCGCGGCATCGGCGTCACGCTTTTTATCAACTGGGCTATAAAACCCTTCTCCATGGCGTTCCTGGGTTGGCTCTTCATCGGCTGGTTGTTCAGAGCTTACCTTCCGGCGGACCAAATCAATGGCTACATCGCGGGCCTCATCCTGCTGGCAGCGGCGCCGTGCACGGCGATGGTGTTCGTCTGGAGTAACCTCGCTGACGGCGAGCCCCATTTCACGCTCAGCCAGGTTGCGCTCAACGACGTGATCATGGTGTTCGCCTTCGCGCCGATCGTCGGGCTTCTGCTGGGTTTGTCGGCGATTACCGTGCCTTGGGAAACGCTGCTGCTGTCGGTCGCTCTTTACATTGTCGTGCCGGTCATCATTGCGCAGGTCATTCGGCGGAGTGTGATCGCGAGCGGCGGAAGCGGCTCGCTGGCGCAGCTGCTGTCCACGCTGCAGCCGATCTCGCTCGCGGCGCTGCTCTCGACGCTCGTGCTGCTGTTCGGTTTCCAGGGCGAGCAGATTTTGGCGCAGCCCCTGATCATCGCAATTCTGGCGGTGCCTATCCTCATTCAGGTTTATTTCAATTCAGGGCTGGCCTATCTCCTCAACCGGGCTGCCGGCGAGGCGCATTGCGTGGCCGGACCGTCGGCTTTAATCGGCGCGAGCAATTTCTTCGAGCTTGCGGTCGCTGCGGCGATCAGCCTGTTCGGATTTAACTCGGGAGCCGCGCTCGCCACTGTCGTCGGCGTGTTGATCGAGGTCCCCGTCATGCTCTCCGTGGTCAAGATTGTGAACAGCAGCCGGGGCTGGTACGAAGCGGGCGCGGCAGTGAAGCGGCATAAATTTGTCGCCGCCGAAGGCCCGAGGTAACCCCGGCTGGCTAGGGCAATGCAGCCTCGCCAAGCGCGGCGCCTCCCGGCCGCAACGACAGTTGGGCCGCCGAATTCGGTCGGCGGCCCAACGTTCCCGAACAAGACCGGCTTACTTGCCGCGCACGGCATCCTTGAGACCGCCGACGGCGTTCTCGAACTTGCCTTTAACCTGTTCCGCTTTGCCTTCGGTTTCCGTCTTCTTGTCGCCGGTGACCTTGCCGGTCCATTCCTTGACTTTGCCAGCGGCCTGGTCGGCCGAACCCTTGATGCGATCCTTATCCACCATTTGACGCTCCTGATGTTGTTCAGGAGGATAACGATGGAAGCGCATCACGGTTCCGCGACAAGACCGCTACAATTTCTTGATCCCGGCCTGATCGATGATGTCCTTGAACAGGCCGATTTCCTTGCTGACACGCGCCCAGGCGGCGTCGGCGCCCTTGGCCCGCACGAAGAATCCGGCCTGATAGAACTTGTCCTTCAGTTCCGGCGTGACCAGGACCTTGAGCGTTTCGGTCTCCAGCCATTTGACGTTGGCGGGCGGCGTCTTGGCCGGCGCCATCAAGAGCGCGTCGACCGCGAACACGAAGTCGTTGTAGCCGGCCTCCGCCATGGTCGGCACCTCCGGCAGGTCGGGCCAGCGCTCTTCGGCGCAAATCGCAAGCCCGCGCAGCGCGCCCGATTTGATATGCGGCTGCGACGGCGCGAGCGAGCCGGAGCAGAACTGCACCGTACCGGCAAGCAGCGCCTCGATGGCGTCGCCGCCGCCTTTGAACACGATGCCTTCCAGATTGGGCAGATGTTCGCGAGATTTCAGAACTTCCAACTGCAGTTGCGGCGTGGTGCCGATCGGCGAGGTCGAGGCATTGAACTTTTCCGAATTGGTGCGGGCGAGCGCCACAAATTCCTTCATGGTCTTCGCCGGCAGATCCGACCTCACCACGAAAATGTTGGGTGAGCCGCCGACTTCGCAGATCGCCACAAAATCCTTGTAGGGATCGTAGGGCACCGTGTTGTAAAGCCCGTAATTGATCGAATAGGCGTTGGTCGCGAGCAGGATCGTGTAGCCGTCCGGCTCGGCATGGGCCGCATATTCCATGCCGATATTGCCGCCGGCGCCGCCACGGTTCTCGACGATAAAGGTCTTGCCGGTCGATTGCTGCAGCGCCGCGGCAACGAGGCGGGCGACGATATCGGATGGGCCGCCCGGCGAATTGGCGACCACAAACTTGACCGGACGGTCGGGGTAAGCGGCATAGGCCGAATTGACGCCGACGAGCGCCGGCGCGGCGATACCGGCGGCGAGCGCCCCCGCGCCCTTGATGATGCCGCGCCGTGACGGCGCCGCTCCCGTGCTGAGTTTCGTCATCGTCCCACCCCCGCGTTTCGCCTGCCCCTGTTCTAGCGCAGTTCTATTCCCCGGTCTTGATCCGCGTCCATAGCCGATTGATCAACCGCTGCGTCTTAGGCTCGTGGGCGACGATGGTGTAGAGTTTCGCCATGGTCGCCGCATCCGGATAAATCGTGCGGTCGTCGCGGATCGATCGATCGATGAATTGGCTCGGCGTATCGCCGTTGGGGTAGGAAATATAATTGGTGTTCTTGGCGGCGATCTCAGGCTTGAGCAGGTAATTGATCAGTTCATGCGCCTCCTCGGGGTTGGGCGCATCGCGCGGGATGGCGAGCGTGTCGAACCAGATTTGCGCGCCCTCTTTCGGAATCGAATAGCCGATCTCGACGCCGCCCTTGGAATCGGCGGCGCGCCGTTTTGCCTGGATCACGTCGCCGGAGAAGCCGACGACGAAGCAGATTTCGCCGGTAGCGAGCGCATTGAGATATTCCGAAGAATGGAATTTGCGCACGAAGGGCCTGATCCGCAGCAAAAGCTCGGTGACCTTCTTAAGGTCGCCGGGATCGCTGCTGTTCGGATCGAGCTGCAGATAGTGCAGGCCGGCCGACATGATGTCGTCGGATGAATCGAGCAGATGAACGCCGCAGTCCTTGAATTTCGCGAGCTTGTCCGGATCGAACACGGAGTCCCAGGAGTCGATCGCCGCGTCGCGGCCTAAAATCGCCCTCGCCTCCTGCACGTTGTAACCAAGCCCGGTGGTGCCCCACATGTAGGTGACGGCATACTGGTTGCCGGGATCGTAGACGGCGAGCTGTTTGGCGATTTCCGGCCAGGCGTAAGCCAAATTCGGCAGCTTCGACTTGTCGAGTTTCTGAAAAATGCCTGCCGCGATCTGGCGCGCAAGAAAATAGGCGGTCGGCACGACGACATCGTAGCCGGATTGGCCGGCCAGGAGCTTGGCCTCCAACGTATCGTTGGAGTCGAACGTGTCGAAACGCACCGCGATGCCGGTTTCCTTGGTAAAGACGTCGAGCACCGTCGGGTCCTGATAGTCCGACCAGTTGTAGTAGTTGACGACACGCTGTTTGGGCAGCGCCGGCACAGCGAGCAAGACCATCGCGCTCGCCAGCGCGGGAATGATGGATAGGATAATTCCGGACGATTTCACGTGTCGGTCGGCAGCCCGGCGGCTTTCCATGCCAAAATTCCGCCCGCGAGGTGCGAGCCATAGGCAAAGCCCTGTTCCTGGGCCGCAAGCGATGCGGTCACCGAACGGCGGCCGGAACGGCAGGCGAACACCACTTGACGCCCGGCCGGCTCCGGAATAGCGGCCGGATCGAAGGCCGACAGTGGCACCACGACGGCATCGGGAAAGCGTTCGAGCTCCGTCTCGTTGGGCTCGCGGACATCGACCAACAAGATTCGGTGCTCTTGCAGTCCGCGCGCGACCTCTTGCGGGGTCAGATCGCGCACAGTGGGGGGGTGCTCCGGCATCGTCGGCCTCCTCAACGTCGTCAAGCTTAAGCCTACGTCCTCCCGGCGCGAAGGTGAAGGCCTTCGAGCGTGATCCGGAAAAATACAAACCGCCATTCTGAAAAGATATGCCCCGGCTAGACCGTCACCTGGGTGCCGACCTCGACGACACGATCGGTCGGAATCTGAAAGTAGTCGGTCGCATCGTTGGCTGACCGCGCCAGCGTGATGAACAGCCGGTCCTGCCAGCGCGGCATGCCCGAATGCGGCGCCGGCCGCAGCGCGCGGCGCGACAAGAAAAACGACGTCGACATGATGTCGAATTGCCAGCCGAGCTTGCGCGCGATGGCGAGCGCGCGTGGCACGTTCGGCGATTCCATATAGCCGAAGCGCAGCAGCACCCGCATGAAGGTCGAGCCGACCGGCTCGATGCGCACGCGCTTGTCGGCCTCGACGCGCGGCGTATGCACGGTCTCGACGCTCAAAATGACGTTCTTTTCGTGCAGCACTTTGTAATGCTTGAGACTGTGCATCAGCGCGGTCGGCGCGCTTTTCGGATCGCTGGTGAGAAACACCGCGGTGCCGGGAACACGCTGCGGCGGCTTCTTCTCCAGGATGCGCACCAGATCGTCGAGCGGCGTTTCCAGTTTGCGGGTCTTCTCGAACAGAATCCTGCTGCCGCGCCGCCACGTATACATCACCAACATCACCACGCCGCCGAGCGCCAACGGCACCCAACCGCCCTCGATCACCTTGAGCATATTGGCCGAGAGAAAGGTCAGATCGATCAACAGGAACGGCACGATCAGCGCCGCCGCGGCAAGCGGCGACCAGCGCCACATCCGCCACACGACGATAAATGCCATGGTGCAGGTGACGACCATGGTTCCGGTGACGGCAATGCCGTAAGCCGAGGCGAGCGCGCTCGACGAGCGGAACAGCGCGACCAAAAGCAGCACGCCGACCAGCAACAGCGCATTGACCCGCGGCATGTAGATCTGTCCGGAGCGCTGCGCCGAGGTGTGGCGGACCTCCAGCCGCGGCAATAGCCCGAGCTGGATCGCTTGGCTGGACAGCGAATAGGCTCCGGTGATCACCGCCTGGCTCGCGATCACGGTCGCTGCGGTCGCCAGCACGACCATGGGGATGAGCGCCCAATCGGGATAGAGCAGGAAGAACGGATTCTCGATCGCCTCCGGCCGGGCGAAGACCAGTGCGCCTTGCCCGAGATAATTGACCGCGAGCGAGGGCAGGACCACCGCGAGCCAGGCGACCTGGATCGGGCCGCGGCCGAAATGTCCGAGATCGGCATAAAGCGCCTCGGCGCCGGTGACGGCGAGAAAGACCGCGCCGAGCGTGTAAAGGCCAACCATGCCGTGATGGGCGAGAAAATTGACGCCGTAGAACGGATTGAGCGCCCAAAGCACGCCGGGATCGGCAGCGATCCAGGTCAGGCCGGGGATCGCGATCGCCACGAACCAGATCACCATGATCGGACCGAATAGCGCCGCCACGCTGGCCGTGCCGCGCGACTGCACTGCAAACAGCGCGACCAGGATCACGACCGTCAGCGGCACCACATAGGCGTGGAACGCCGGCGTAGCGATGTCGATGCCCTCGACGGCGGACAGCACCGACAGCGCCGGCGTAATGACGGCGTCGCCGTAAAACAGCGCCGCGCTGACGATCCCGAGCAGCGCGACAATGCCGGCGGCTTTGCTGATGCGGCCGACGGCGCGCGAGGCAAGCGCCATCAAAGTGAGCGTGCCGCCTTCACCGTTGTTATCGGCGCGCAGCAGAATCACCACGTATTTGAGCGTCACGATGATGAACAGCGCCCATAGGATGAGCGACACCACGCCAAGTACCGTGGCGCGGTCGGGCACGCCATGTTCGCCGGAAGCAGCCACCATCGCTTCGCGCAAGGCGTAGAGGGGGCTGGTGCCGATATCGCCATAGACGACACCGATACTGCCGACTGCAAGGCCCCATAACCCGGTGTTGTGCGAACGAGCTTCGCCGCTGCCGTCGACCGGCGCTTCGCTCCGGGCCGGAGCGCTTACGCTATCTGTCATGAAATTTGAAACAGGACGTCGCCTGCTCCTGCTGCTGCAAGAGATGCAGGGCCGCGCCTATACACCCTTCGCAGCGCGGAGTCATGAGGAAGCCTGGCGTTTATTTGTGCGCCGGCCTCAAAGCACCGATCCGGGACCCGCCGGGACCAGGACAGCAACGGCGAAGGCCGCATAGGTCCGTCCTGGAGCGGAGCGATTTAGTTATAACAGATCAAGTATTTAGACATCGGCATCGCGTCGGCGGGGCCGGCGGCTCGGTTCCGTCACGGCTTGAGGTCCGGCGGAACTGGGGGCGACTCCCGCATCAGCGTAATGGTGACGCGCCGATTGGCGGCGATGTAAGGGTCGTCCGGGAACAATGGATCGGTGTCGGCCTTGCCGGCCACGGCATAGATATTGTTCGAAGCTAAGCCCTCCTCTTCCAGGATTTGGCGCACCGCATTGGCACGATCGACCGACAGGTTCCACGGCCCGTAATCGGGCTGGGGCGCGACCTGGGAGGCCGAGGTGTGTCCGGTGATCGAAACCCGGTACGGCAACTGCTTGAGCGCGCCGGCGATCTTCTGGATGATCCGCCGGGTGCGCTCATACGGTTCCTTGGAGCTTTCCGGGAACATCGAGCGTCCGTCCTGGTCGACGATCTCGATATTAAGCCCGTCCTTGCCCTCCTCGATCATGATGTGCTTGGAGACCTCGGTGAGCTCGGGCATGTCCTGCAGGGCTTGGCGCAGCGACGCCGCGGCCATCGCGAAGGCCTGATCCTCCTTGAACTTGCCGCCGAATTCGCGCTTGAGATCGCCTTCATCGGGCGTCGGCGTGGCCGACGCATCCTCGGGCTGAATATGGGCTGCGTTTTTGAGCTTCGGCCGGGTGGGCAGGCCGTCGACCTCGATGATGCCGGAATAGCGAACATTGGTCTGCACGCCGAACGCGTCGCGCATCGAGCCGGCGACGATTTGCAGCTTCTGCTGGTCCTGGTTGGAAAACGCGACCAGCATAACGAAGAAGCTGACGAGAAGCCCCATCAGGTCGGCGAAAGTGACGAACCAGCCGTGACCGCCGCCGTGTGCTTCCTTACGCCGTGCCATAATTTACGCCCAGATGACCCACGCCCTGATGGCATTCGCCCTGCCGGCTCACACCCTTATGCCGGGACGGGCTCCGGTTCGACATCGCGATGCTTCTCCGGCAGATAGGCAAGCAGCATCTCGCGCACGAGCGTCGGGCTCTTTGACTCGCGGATCATGAGGATGCCGTCGATGATGAGCGTCCGATTGATTTCCTCATCGACCAGTTTGAGATGCAATTTATCGGCGATCGGCAGCGTCAGGATGTTCGCCACCACAGCGCCGTACAGCGTCGCCAATAGCGCCGTCGCCATGAACGGACCGAGCTTGGACGGATCGGTCATATTGGCGAACATTTGCACCATGCCGATCAGCGTGCCGATCATGCCGAAGGCGGGCGCGCAGTCGCCGATCGCGCGGTAGATTTTCTGGCCTTCGTCGAGGTGGCATAAAAAATTGTCGCGGTCGCGCTCGAGATTATCGCGAATGAATTCGGTCTCGTAGCCGTCGGCGACGAAACGGATTCCCTTGGCGAGGAACGGATCCTCGATCTCGACCTTCTCCAGACCGATCGGGCCTTGCTTGCGCGCGATTTCGGCGAGGCCTGCAATTTCATCGACCAGCTCGCGCTGCGAGATCCGGCGCATGCTGAAAACGAATTTCGCGCCGAGCGGCAGGCCATGAAAGATCGACGACAGCGGGAAGCGGATCAAGGTCGCGGCAAACGACCCGCCAAAAATGATGATGACGGCGTGGTCGCTCACGAACATGCCGAAGCCGCCGCCCATGAGCATCACGGTGGCGACGACAGTCGCTCCGGCGAGCAAGCCGAGGCCTGTTGCAATGTCCATAAACCGCTCCCAACCCGCGACGGCAAGACCCTGGAATACCCTTATACGTACGGCCGCCGCGCTTAAGGGACGGTTACCGCTGGAACCCGTGCCATTCCGATGCGGTGGGACGCATCCAGCGCCATAGCCCAGCGGTAATCCGGCAAGGGGATGACCCAAGCGGGAAAAAGCAGCACAATGGGGCCGTCACGACGGCCGAGCCCCTTTGGCATCTACTGCCGTCCACTATCCAGGGAGAAAAGTCATGCGCGAGATCGGCCACTTCATCGGCGGCAAAGAGGTGAAGGGCACGTCGGGGCGTTTCGGCGATGTCTTTAACCCCAATACCGGCGAGGTGCAGGCCAAGGTCGCGCTCGCCGCCAAAACCGAGGTCGAGCAGGCGATCGCCAATGCGCAAGCGGCGTTTCCGGCCTGGGCCGCCACCAATCCGCAGCGCCGCGCCCGGGTGATGTTCAAATTCCTGGAACTGATCCAAAACGAATATGACGACTTGGCGCGGCTCCTATCCTCCGAGCACGGCAAGACCTTCGCCGACTCAAAGGGCGATATACAGCGCGGCCTTGAAGTGGCCGAATTCGCCTGCGGCATTCCGCATCTGTTGAAGGGCGAATACTCCGAGGGCGCCGGTCCCGGTATCGACCTGTATTCCGTCCGCCAGCCGCTCGGCGTCGTCGCCGGCATCACGCCGTTCAACTTCCCGGCCATGATCCCGTTATGGAAATGCGCGCCCGCGATCGCCTGCGGCAATAGCTTCATCCTCAAGCCGTCCGAGCGCGCCCCGTCGGTGCCGCTACGCATCGCCGAGCTGTTCCTCAAGGCGGGCCTGCCGGAGGGCGTGCTCAACGTCGTCAACGGCGACAAAGAGGCGGTCGACACGCTGCTCACCGATACGCGCGTCAAGGCGATCGGATTTGTCGGCTCGTCCTCGATCGCCGAATATATTTACGCAACCGGCACCGCGCACGGCAAACGCGTGCAATGCTTCGGCGGCGCCAAGAACCACATGATCGTGATGCCCGACGCCGACATGGACCAGGCGGTCGACGCGCTGATCGGCGCCGGCTACGGCTCGGCCGGCGAACGCTGCATGGCGGTCTCGGTCGCAGTCCCGGTCGGCAAGAAGACCGCCGACGCGCTGGTGCAAAAGCTCATCCCGCGCGTCGAGAGCCTCAAGATCGGGCCGGCGAGCGACCCGCAGGTCGACTATGGACCTATGGTGACGCGCGAGCTTCTCGACAAAGTGAAGGGCTACATCGAAAGCGGCGTCCAGGAAGGCGCCAAGCTCGTGGTCGACGGCCGCAACTTCAAGCTCCAGGGCTACGAGCACGGCAATTTCATCGGCGGCTGCCTGTTCGATGAGGTCACGCCGAATATGCGCATCTATAAAGAAGAGATTTTCGGGCCGGTGCTCTCGGTGGTGCGCGCCAAGGACTATGAAGAAGCGCTGCGGCTGCCGTCAGAGCACGAATACGGCAATGGTGTCGCCATCTTTACCCGCGACGGCGACACCGCGCGCGATTTCACGAGCCGTGTGCAAGTCGGCATGGTTGGCGTCAACTTCGCCATTCCAGTGCCGCTCGCCTATTACACCTTCGGCGGCTGGAAGCGTTCCGGCTTCGGCGATCTCAATCAGCACGGGCCGGATTCGATCCGGTTCTATACCAAGACCAAGACCGTCACCGCGCGCTGGCCGTCGGGTACCAAGGGAGGCGCCGAGTTTGTTATTCCGACGATGAAGTAGGCTGCAAGTTGGTTGCAAGTAGGCTGCAAGTAGGCTGCAAGTAGCCTGGAAGCAGGCTGGGCGGGACGTCTTTCTCCAGATGATTGGTTTGACGCATATCGGGCGGTGGAGTGTGGCTGCGGTGAAAGCCGCAGCCCTTTTGCTCGTGCTCGCGGCGCTTGCCGCCTGTGCCAGCAGCGAGCGCTTGGGCGGTAGCCAGCCCGAACCGGCTGTCGCGACCCCGCCCCCGCCGCCGCCTCCCCCGCCGCCGCCACAACCCCCTCCGGTCGATCTCGCCGGCCGCTGGAAGCTCGTCGCCAACGGCGGTTCCTGCTTCATGACGCTGGGTTCCACGGCGGGCGCCGCCGAAGGAACGGTTGCGCCGGCCGGCGGCTGTCCCGGAAATTTCTTCACCGGCCGCAAGTGGACTTACGAGCACGACATGCTGATCATCCGCGACCACAAAGGCACGGTCCTGGTCGAACTGTCGTTCGCCGACGGTCACTTCCGAGGCAAAGATCTCAACGGCGCGACGATTACGCTGGGGCATTAGGGGGGCTTATGGCCGAATACCGACTTTACTGCTTTGCCCAATCGGGCAACGCCTATCGCGCCGCCTTGATGCTCAATCTCATTCGCGCCGACTGGCAGCCGGTCTATGTCGACTTCTTCAAAGGCGGCGAGACGCGAACGCCGAAATACCGCGCCGAGGTCAACGAGATGGGCGAAGCGCCTGTGCTGGTGCACGGCGCTAAAAAGCTCAGCCAGTCCGGCGTGATCCTGACCTATCTCGCCGAACGCAGCGGCCAATTCAAGCCGGACGGCGAGGACGAGCGGCTCGAAGCGCTGCGCTGGATCATCTTCGATAATCAGAAGCTCAACGGCTTCCTGGGGCCCTATCGGTTTCTGAAAAACTTCGCGCGCCCAGCGGGAGATCCCGCCGTTATGGCATTCCTTAAGGCCCGCGCGCTCGGCAATCTCGCGATCCTCGACAAGCGGCTTGCCAAGGCACCATTCGTGCTGGGCGACCGGCCGACCATCGCCGACATTTCGCTGTGCGCTTATCTGTATTATCCAGCCGAGGAGTTCGGCTTCGACATCGCGGCCGAGCACAAAAACATTGCTGCCTGGCTTGACCGCATCAAGGCGTTGCCGGGGTGGGCGCATCCCTACGACCTAATGCCCGGCTATCCGCCGCAGCTGTGAACGCCGTTACCACCGCCTCCAACGCGGGCGAGCGTTAAAGCGGGATATCAAGAGCTTTCGGCACCGGCTTGGCCACCGGCAACACCGGCGTCGATGCCGGCGGTGCGGCGGCCACGGCCGGCGGCGATGGCGGAATGGGTTTGACAACGGGCGCGGCCGGCGCCGGCGTCGCGACGGGTGCCGGCGCTGGCGGAGCGCGTACGGTCATATGCGGGGCCGGCGCGGGCGGAGGCGCCGGCTTTGCAGCGGCTGCGGGCGGCGGCGACGGTGCTGCGGGGCTGGCTGTGTTCTGCGGCGCGGCCGTGCCGGCGCTGCTCGTGTCCGGCTTGGTCGCATCGGATTTGAGTTGCGGACGTTGCGGCTGCTCGGTGACGACTTCCTGCTCCGGGGACGGCGTTTGCGCCGGCTGCGGTTCCGGCAGGTTGGCGTATTTGGCCAACAGCGCCCGCGCGCTGGCGAGCAGCTTACCGCCGTCGACTTTTTGCTCCTTCATTTCCTTCAGCCAGATCGCGATCGTGGGTTCGGTCGCCTTGCGCCAATGCGCGACGGCCTCCGGCAACAGCGTGACGATGGTGTCGCCACGCTCCGCCACCATCTCTGCGACCACTCCGGCTTGCAGGTCCCACATGGCGCCCGCCATGCCTGCGGCGAGCTGACCCGAATTATTGTCGATCGCAGTCTTGAGGTCGCGCGGCAGCCGATCATAGGCGTCCTTGTTCATTGCCAGCACGAAGGTCGTGCTGCTCAAGGACAAGTCGGAGAATTCGGTGTGAGTTTTGAGCAGATCGTTGAGCCGCAACGGCGGCACCACGTGCCAGGGATCGACGCAGCCGTCGATGACATGCTGGGTGATCGCCGGCGGCAATTGCGCCAATGGCATCGGCACCGGCTGTGCACCGAGCACGCGCATCGCTTCGCCGGCGAAGCGGGTCGGCACGTGCAGCTTCATATCCTTGACGTCCTCGATCGTCCGTATCGGCTGATTGGCATGCACGACGGCGCGATCGCTGCAGGAGAATGAAATCGCATGAACCTCGCGGAACTCGTCTTTGAGGTTCGCCGCGGCAAATTCATCGAGCGCCTTCGAACTGACCAGCGCCCGGCGCGCCGGCACGAACGGCAGTTCGAACATTTCGATCCTGGGAAAGCGGCCGGGAGTGAGGCTCGGCGCCGCCAAAACCAGATCGACGTCGCCGTTGCGCGCCTGATCGAACAACTGCGCCGGCGCGCCGCCAAGCTGCATCGACGGAAAAACGTCGATGCGGATGCGGCCGCCTGCCTCCGCCTCGACCTTGCGCGCCCAGGGGACGAGAAATTTATCGTGCCCGCTCGAGACCGATGAAAAGAAATGGTGCAGCTTTAGCGTCACTGGCGCGTCGGCGCGCGCCAGTCGCATCACGGTGGGGGCCGCAATCGCGGCGAGCGCGGAGCCAATGACGGTACGGCGGGCAACGCGCATCAACTACAATTCCTCGCGACGAGCGTCGGCGATGCGATTCAATTGAGGCGCGATGGGCGATCGCTGTCGTCGGCCGGCGAGACAATGCCGGTCATCGCCGGCGACGCCGTCGCTGGCGCCGCTTCCGCCCTGCCCTCGTGCGATTTGCGTTCGTGGGCACGATAGGACAGCCAGCCGAACGGCAGGCTCACCAGATAAGCCAGCGTGCCGGCGGTGAGTAAGACCCATGGATAGGCGATCAAAAGCGCAATCGTCAGCACCACCACGACGATCAACGGACCGACCATTTCAGACGGCACGCGCGTGCCGACGCGCTTGCCGGAAAATACCGGCAACCGCGACACCATCAACGAGGCGATCGCCAGCGTGTAGAACAACGTCACCCAAGTGAGAAAGCCCGAGCGCGGCAGGCCGAGGAACACGGCATAGATCGGCAGCAGCACGGTGATGGCCCCCATCGGCGCCGGAATGCCGACGAAGAAGTTGGCGGTCCAGGCCGGCCGGTCCGGGTCCTCGATCATGACATTGAAGCGGGCGAGCCGCAGGCAGGCGCAGATGGCGAACACCATGGCGGCGATCCAGCCGGCCGATTTCAGCTCGTGCAAATCCCAGAAGTAGAGGATCAGCGCCGGCGCGACGCCAAAATTGACGAAGTCCGACAGGCTGTCGAGTTCGGCGCCCAAGCGCGAGGTGCCCTTAAGGAAGCGGGCCAGCCGGCCGTCGATGCCGTCGAGGATCGCCGCAAACACGATCGCGGCGAGCGCCAGCGTATAGCGGTTCTCGAACGCCATGCGGATGCCGGTCAAACCGGCGCACATCGCCAACAAGGTAATCAGGTTGGGCGCGAGCGTACGCACCGGGATGCGGCGGAAGCGCCGCCGCCGCGGGTCGCCGACACCGGGTGTCTGCATGGCCATTTTTTCTACCTCGATGGTGGCAATATAGCTGCTTCCGCGGCCACCTGCCATGCGCGCGTTGGCTTCGTTAACGCGCTCTCAAATCACACGAAACGCCCGTCCCACCTCGACCGCCTTGAGGTCGGCGATCACCGTTTCGCCGGCGATTGCGGTCTGGCCCTCCGCCGCCAGCACGCGGCTACCTTCCGGCAGATAGACGTCCACGCGCGAGCCGAAGCGGATCATGCCGATGCGCTGGCCGGCACCGACCGTCTCGCCCTCGCGCACAAACGGCACGATCCGCCGTGCGACGAGGCCCGCAATTTGGATCGCCGCGATGCGCTGGCCGTTAGCGGTCGCAATGACGAAGGCGTTGCGCTCGTTGTCCTCGCTGGCTTTGTCGAGATCGGCGGAAAGGAATTTGCCGGCACGGTAGACCATGCGTTCGATGCGGCCGTCGACCGGGCTGCGATTGACGTGACAATCGAACACACTCATGAAAATAGAAACGCGCGGCAGCGGCCGCTCGCCGAGATTGAGCTCCTTCGGCGGCACGGCATTGGCAAGCTGGCTGACGCGGCCGTCCGCCGGCGCCACCACGATACCGTCGCGCAGCGGCGTCACCCGCGGCGGATCGCGAAAGAAATAGGCGCACCACAGCGTTGCCAGCGTTGCCAGCCAACCGAGCGGCGTCCATAGCCAGAACAGAACGAGGCTCGCCAGCGCGAAACCGCCGATGAAGGGATAGCCCTCCGGATGGATCGGCGACAGTTGCTTGCGGATCGGGTCGATGACGGACATGGCTACTCCGCGGCGTCCGCTGCAGGTATCAGACCAGGCCCCGCGTCCGATGGCTCCGGCAATTCCGGCGGATTGCGATTGGGCGCGGCGGCATCCTCCCCGACCTCGGCCAGGATCTCGCGCGCCATTTGCGCTTCGCGCTGGCGATTCCACATACTGGCATAAAGGCCGCCCGTCGCCAGCAACACGGCATGCGTGCCGCGCTCCACGATCGCGCCCTGATTAAGCACCAGAATCTCGTCGGCATCGACGATGGTCGAAAGCCGATGCGCGATCACAAGCGTGGTCCGATTGCGCGAGATGCGGTCGAGCTCGTCCTGGATGTCCTTCTCGGTATGGCTGTCGAGCGCGGAGGTGGCTTCGTCGAGCAACAAAATCGGCGGGCCTTTGAGAATGGTGCGGGCGATCGCGACGCGCTGCTTCTCGCCGCCGGAAAGCTTCAAGCCGCGCTCGCCGACCTCGGTCTCGTAGCCCTTGGGTGCGCGGGCGATGAAGCCGTCGATCTGCGCCTGGCGGGCGGCTTCCTCGACTTCGGCGTCGGTCGCATCCCAGCGCCCGTAGCGGATGTTGTAGCGGATGGTGTCGTTGAACAACACGGTATCCTGCGGCACCATGCCGATCGCGGCGCGCAGCGAAGTCTGCGTGACGTCGCGGATGTCCTGGCCGTCGATCAGGATACGGCCGCCGCTGACATTGTAGAAGCGGAACAACAGCCGCGAAATCGTCGACTTGCCCGCGCCGGACGGACCGACGATGGCGACAGTGTGCCCGGCCGCAACCTCAAAGCTCAAGCCCTTGAGGATCTGCCGCGCCGGCTCGTAGGAAAACGACACATTGTCGAAGCGGATGGCGCCCGAGCGTACCTGCAGCGGTGGCGCGCCCGGCCGGTCCTCGATCTCGGGCTTGCGCGACAGGATCGAAAACATGATCTCGATGTCGATCACCGCCTGCTTGATCTCGCGATACACCAGGCCCATGAAATTCAGTGGCTGGTAAAGCTGGATCATCATGGCGTTGATCATGACGAAGTCGCCGACGGTATTGATGTGGCGCTCGATGCCATAGGCGCACAGCACCATCGTGGCCGCGAGGCCGAAGGTGAAAATCACCGCCTGCCCGGCATTGAGCACGGCAAGCGAAGTATAGGCCTTGACGCTGGCGTCCTCGTAGCGCGCCATCGAGCGGTCATAGCGGGAGGCCTCCCGGGTCTCGGCGGAGAAATATTTGACGGTTTCGTAGTTGAGCAGAGAATCGATCGCCTTGGCATTGGCGTCGGTGTCGCTCTCGTTCATCTTGCGACGAATATTGATGCGCCACTCGGTCGCGTAATAGGTGAACGCCATGTAGAACGCCACGGTGATGCCGATGACCACCACGTAGCGCCAGTCGAAATGCCAAAGCAGCACGGCGACAATCAATATGAGCTCGACGATGGTCGGCGCCAGCTGCAGCAGCACCATGCGCACGATGGTCTCGATGGCGTTGCGGCCACGTTCGAGAACGCGCGTCAGCCCGCCGGTCTTGCGCTCCAGATGATAGCGCAGCGACAAAAGATGCATGTGCTCGAAGGTCATCATCGCCAGGCGGCGCACCGCATTCATCGCCACCTTGGCGAAAATGCCGTCGCGCCATTGGGTGAGCAGCCCCATGACGATGCGCATGCCGCCATAAGCGAGCGTCATCACCACGGGTGCCGCGAGCGCCCAGGCGAGCCAATTGTCCGGAGCCACCGGCGCCGTGCCGCGGCCGGCGAGCGCGTCGGTCGCCCATTTGAAGGTGAACGGCACCGCGACGGTCGCGAGCTTGGCGAGGAAGAGCAGCACGGTCGCGAAAATCACGCGGCCCTTCAGGTCGCGCCGGTCGGCCGGCCAGATATAGGGCCACAGTTGGGCGAGCGTCGCCAGCAAGGCCCCGCCGTCGCCGCTCACCTCGCGTTTGAGGTTTTCTGCCGGTCGCTGGAAATCTCGCATCGTCAATCTCGCCCGGCGCCGAGAGCGACGGGACTTGAACGGCCGCCGATGTCTCTCATCGCGAGCTTCGCCCTCATCGTAAGCTGGCCGTCATATAGAGCTTTTCGCCAGGCCGTGCACCGGATTGGAGCTTCCGGCGCAAAACCCGTGGCGGGCCGCTTGCCAAAAAGCTTGCAGTCGGGCCGAATCGACGCCACATCTAGCGTTCAATGAGAGTATTTCCATGAGCAAAATCAATGCGGTCTGCGTCTATTGCGGATCGAGCCCGGGCACCGAGCCGGATTTCGTCGAGGCGGCGCGGAAGCTCGGCAAAATACTCGCCGAGAATGGCATCCGCCTGATCTATGGCGGCGGCTCGGTCGGGCTGATGGGCGCGGTCGCCGAATCCGTACTCGAACACGGCGGCGCGGCAACCGGCATCATCCCCGAATTCCTGACCAAGCGCGAGCGGCCGCGGCAGTTAGCGCAGGAGCTCATCGTCACCAGCGACATGCACGAGCGCAAGCGCACGATGTTCGAGCGCGCCGACGCCTTCGTCGCCTTGCCGGGCGGGCTCGGCACGCTCGAAGAGCTGGTCGAACAGCTCACTTGGGCGCAACTCGGCCGCCACAAGAAGCCGATCCTGATCGCCAATGTCAGCGGTTATTGGGACCCGCTCTTGGTCCTGATCGATCACATGCGCGCAATCAAATTCATGCCACCGGCGATCAAGGTGGATTTTCTGGTCACCGAGCGCGTCGAGGATATTCTGCCGATGTTGCGTGAGGCCGTGCGCGGCGGCGCCGCTGAAGGAACCATGCGGGTGCCGGCCGAGCGGCTGTAACCGTTAAGCTGTGGCATCGCGCAAAAATGTCACCGCCTCGATGCGATTGCCGTCGGGGTCGCGGATAAAGGCGGCGTAATACTGCGAATGGTATTCCGGCCGCAATCCGGGCGCGCCGTCCGTGCTGCCGCCACCCGCAAGCGCCGCCGCATGGAACGCGTCAACCGCCGCCGTGTCGGGCGCGCGCAGGCAGATATGCACACCGCTGTCGTCGGCGACACGATCCATATCGCCGCGCTTGTTGATCCAGAATTCCGGATATTTCTTGCCGAAGCCGATCGCCGCGGCGGGCCACTCGCGCAATTTGAGGAGGCCGAGCGGCGCCAACAGCGCCGTGTAGAACAATTCGCCGTTTTTCAGATCGCGCACCGCGATGGAAATATGGTCGATCATATCATCGCTTTTCTTACGCCGGCGCGCCGGATTTCACCAGTTTGTAGACGATGGAATCCATCAGCGCCTGGAATGAGGCGTCGATGATATTGGCGGAAACTCCGACCGTGGTCCAGCGATCGCCGGTTTCGTCGGAGCTCTCGATCAGAACGCGGGTGACCGCTTGCGTCCCGCCGTTGAGGATGCGCACGCGATAGTCGGTGAGTTCGAGCCCGGTGATGAAACTCTGATATTTGCCGAGGTCCTTGCGCAGCGCGAGGTCGAGCGCGTTGACCGGACCGATGCCCTCGGCGACCGAGATGAACACGTCGTCGCCAACTTTCAGTTTCACCACCGCCTGGCTCACGGTGACGGGCTCGCCCTTGGCGTTGTTGCGCTTCTCGACATTGACGTCGAATTTTTCCACGTCGAAATAATGCGGCACGCGGCCGAGCAGGCGCCGCGCCAACAGCTCGAACGAGGCGTCCGCCGCTTCATAGGCGTAGCCGATCGCTTCGCGCTCCTTGACCTCGTCGAGCAGCCGCGCGACGCGCGGATCGTCCTTGTCGATAGCAAGCCCGATGCGATCGAGCTCGGCGAGGACATTCGAGCGGCCCGCTTGATCCGAGACAAGAAGCTTGCGCCGGTTGCCGACGCGCTCCGGCGCGACGTGCTCGTAGGTCGCCGGCTCCTTGACGATCGCGGAGGCATGAATGCCGGCCTTGGTGGCAAACGCGCTCTCGCCGACATAGGGCGCGTGGCGGTCGGCGGCGCGATTGAGCAATTCGTCGAGCGCGTGCGAAACGCGCGCCAGGCGGCGGAGCGCTTCGTCCGACACGCCGATCTCGAATTTGTCGGCGTATTCGGACTTCAGCTTCAGCGTCGGAATGATGGAGACGAGATTGGCATTGCCGCAGCGTTCGCCGAGCCCATTGAGCGTGCCCTGGATTTGGCGCGCTCCGGCGCGCACTGCGGCGAACGAATTCGCCACCGCCTGCTCGGTGTCGTTATGAGCGTGGATACCGACATGGTCGCCGGGAATTTTCGCGCAAACCTCAGCCACGATGCGTTCGATTTCGTGCGGCAGGGTGCCGCCATTGGTGTCGCACAACACCACCCAGCGTGCGCCCTCGTCATAGGCCGCCTTGGCGCAGGCGAGCGCGTAAGCAGGCTTGGCCTTATAGCCGTCGAAAAAATGCTCGCAGTCGAGCAGTACTTCGCGGCCCTTGGCTTTTGCCGCGCGCACGCTGTCGCGGATCGAGGCGAGATTTTCTTCTTCCGTCGTCTGCAGCGCGACCCGCACATGATAGTCCCAGGATTTTGCAACGAAGCAAATGGCATCGGCCTGCGCGTCGAGAAGCGCGACCAGGCCCGGATCGTTGGAGGCCGAGCGGCCGGGCCGCCGCGTCATGCCAAACGCCGTGAGCTTGGCCTTGAGCGGCCGTCGCTCGGCGAAGAAGCTCGTATCGGTCGGATTGGCGCCGGGATAGCCGGCCTCGACATAGTCGATGCCGAGCTCGTCGAGCATCCGCGCGATGACAAGCTTGTCGGCGAGCGTGAAATCGACGCCGTTCATCTGCGCACCGTCACGCAGCGTGGTGTCGAACAAATAAAGCCGCTCGCGTGACATAATGCGATCTCACCAGAGATAATAGTTCAACGCCAAGGCGACAGCGATCAGCACCGCGATCAGCGCAATCACGAGGTGGTGGGTCCGCATGCCGAAAAATGACGAGCCTTGGCGTTCCATCCTGGAAGTCCCTAGATTTTTCGTTGGAGCATGATCTTGTCCGAAAATCGGTTGCCACTTTTCGGGATCATGCTCTAACCGCGATAAAGTCGATAGACCGTATAAAGTGAGATACCGACGGCAGCTACGATCACCGCGTATTTCAGGATCAGATAATAAAGCCAATGCCGGGGAAACGGCGTCTCGGGCTCGGTCATGACGCGCTCTCCTTCGTCGCAAGCGGCTTGATCATGGTGGTATTGGCCAGCCATTCGCCGGCGACGGTGATGGTGTTGCGGGTGCGCTCCGAATAGCCGCGCTTGGCGAAAAAGCCGCGCGCCGCGTCACTGGCGTCAACCGTCAGTTGTTTGGTGCCGCGCGCAGTCGCAAGTTTTTCTAGCGCGTCACACAGCATGGCGGCCGCCCCCTGCCCCGACGCCGCCGGATGCACATAGAGCATGTCGATGCGGGCGTTGCCCGCAAGCGTGGCAAAACCGACCGGGCTGCCGCCGAAGGTAGCAACCAGCGTCAATTCGGCGGCAAGTTTTGCGCCGAATTTCTCCTCGTCGTCGGCCGCCGACGCCCAGGCCTCCTGCTGCGCCGGGCTATAGTCGTCGATGGTCAATTCCTCGATCGCGGCGCGGAAGATTTCCGCGAGCAGCGGCACGTCCGTCGGCAGCATCGGGCGCATCGCGAGCTTAGGAAACGCCTGAGCCATCATCGCGCGATCTCCCAGGTGGTGCCGTCCTTCGTGTCGTGCAACACGACGCCCATTGCGGCTAGTTCGTCGCGGATGCGATCTGACTCTTTCCAGTTCTTGTTCGCCCGAGCTTGCGAGCGCTCATTGATCAAATCGCTGACCCTACTTTCGTCTATGCGACCATGTTGCCGTTCATAGAGCTTTCGATAGCTAACCTCGCTCAGATCGAGACCAAGGAAATCACAACTGGCGCGAAGATCATGCGCCGCTTGCGACCACGGATCATCGCTCTTTCGACATTCTTCAGCCAACTTGTGAAGCACCGAAATAGCCAAAGGTACATTTAAGTCGTCAGCCAAAGCCGACAATACATCCTCAGGAACTTTACCCGCGCGCGTTTGGCGGCTGCGTACACCCTCCGTGAAAATATCAAACACGCCGAGTTCGATGGCCGCCGAATCTGTCCCTTTGCGCGTCCAATCAATTGGCTGTCGATAATGTGTTTTCAGCATCTGAAAACGAAGAATTGCACCAGGCCAGCTACTATCTTTCAACAGTTCATGAATCGTCACGAAGTTACCTTCGGACTTCGACATCTTCTCGCCTTCGACCTGAAGAAAGCCGTTGTGCATCCAGTAATTCGCCATCACCGGCGTGTGGAAGGCGCAGCGCGATTGGGCGATTTCGTCCTCGTGGTGCGGGAAGACAAGATCGATGCCGCCGCCGTGGATATCGAACATCTCGCCGAGATATTTCCATGACATCGCCGAGCATTCGATATGCCAGCCCGGCCGCCCGGGCGCTTTGATCTCGGCGGGCGACGGCCATGCCGGCTCGCCGGGCTTCGACGGCTTCCACAACACGAAGTCCCGCGGGTCTTTCTTGTAGGCCGCGACTTCGACGCGGGCGCCGGCGATCATCTCGTCGAGCGGCCGTTTTGACAGCTGCCCGTAATCCGGCATCGACGGCACCGAAAACAGCACATTGTCCTCGGCGACATAGGCGTTGCCGGATGCCACCAGCCGTTCGATCAGTTCGCGCATCTCGGCGATGTGCTCGGTGGCGCGAGGCTCGATAGACGGCGGCAGACAGCCCAGCGCCGCGACGTCGTCGTGGAATTGCTTATCGGTCTTTTCGGTGACTTGGCGGATTGCCTCGTTCAGCGGCATCGCCGGATATTCCTGCGCCGCGCGCGCGTTGATCTTGTCGTCGACGTCGGTGATGTTGCGCACATAGGTGACGTGGTCGGCGCCATAGAGATGGCGCAGTAAGCGGAACAACACGTCGAACACGATGACCGGCCGGGCATTGCCGATATGGGCGAAGTCATAGACCGTCGGCCCGCACACATACATCCGCACATTGGCCGGATCGAGCGGCTTGAACGGGCGCTTCTCGCGCGTCAGCGTATCGTAGAGTTTCAGTTCCATCATCTCGAACCAAACATGGATGCCAAGCTGGGCATCGAATCGACAGCCGCATCGAATCAAAAACCACGCCTGCGACCTCTTGGCCGGGCGTGTCTAAAGTCTCGACGATGAGAAAAGACGGCCGCAGCCAGCGTTTTCGCTAGCGAATAATCTCCCGGCAAATGCCGAAGATATGGTCCTGACCCGTCACGGCGCGCACAATGGTCGAGGCGGCACATCGCGTCAAGGTCCATTCACCCGCAAAAGATGGGCAAAAAACGCGCAATGCCGGCCGGTATCGCCGTGTTGTCTCAAGGGCGTCATTTAACGAAGGCTTAACCCTGCGGTCGCATTGTCGTGCGCGTTGAGGTCCGGATAACGGGCGATTTTCGCGCCGACTGGGGGAACCATGCGTTACGTGATTGCGGCCGCCGCCGTCGCGGCAGTCCTTCTCAGTGCCGCCACAGCCCAGGCCGAAAAGCGCATGTTCATCATCGCCAACGATGCCGACGGCTACGGCATCGATCGTTGTTTGGCATCGGGCGCCCCCTGCGGCGAGACGGTGGCGAACTCGTACTGCCGCGCGCACGAATTCTCCCAATCATTGTCCTACCGCAAGGTCGACCGCGACGACATCACCGGCGCCATCCCGACCGGCGGCCAGGACGCCTGCAAGGGCGGCAAGTGCGACGACTTCGTCGCCATCGAGTGCTCACGCTGATCTGACGAAGCCGCTCCCCGAACAGCAAGACTGCGAGCGCGCGGTCGCGGCCGCTACCATTGCGTGAGGCTGTAAGTTCGGCCATGTTTGCGCCATGGCCGGTCAGCACGCGATAGAAGGCGATATCCACGACAAGGCACCCGCCGCGGCGGCCGGCGACGAGGCGCCGTTGCGGCTCGAAGAGTTCCTGCCCTATCAGCTCAACGTGGTGTCGAACCTGGTCTCGCAGGCGCTGTCGCGGGTTTATTCGCGGCGCTACCGGATCGGCGTCCCGGAATGGCGGGTGCTGGTGACGCTCGGCCAGTTCGGCGTCATGACCGGCAAAGCCATCGGCGCCCATACCCACATGCACAAAACCAAGGTATCGCGCGCGGTGGCGATCCTGGAAAAGCGCAAACTCCTGCTGCGGCGCACCAACCGCGCCGACATGCGCGAGTCGTTGCTGTCGCTGACCGCGCCCGGCCGCACGATGTATGAGGAACTGGCGCCGCACGCCCTTGATTTCGCGCGCCGGCTCACGGAGATTCTCGCCCCGGGGGACAGAGTAGCGTTCAATCGCGCCTTGCGGCAGATCATCGATCGATCGGCCCAACTCGCTGCCGAAGCCGTCGAGCCCGGCGGCACCGGGGACCATGCGTGAAGCTTTATTCGTATTACCGATCTTCGGCCGCGTACCGCGTGCGCATCGCGCTTAATCTCAAAGGTATTGCCTACGAGACGGCGCCGGTCCACCTCATCAAGGAGGGCGGCCACAACAAGCGGCCGGAATTCCGCGCCGTCAATCCGCAAATGCGGGTCCCGGTACTGGTCACGCCGGCCGGAAATGTGTTGATCCAGTCGCTGGCCATCATCGAATATCTCGACGAGACCCATCCCGAGCCGGCGCTGTTGCCCAAAGATCCGATCGACCGCGCCAATGTGCGCGCGCTTGCCGAGTTGATCGCCTGCGACATCCATCCGCTCAACAATACCAGCCCGCTGCGGTATCTGAAGCACGCCATGGGCCAGGAGCAGAGCGCGATCGACGCCTGGTACCACCACTGGGTGATCGTGGGTTTCGAGGCGCTGGAAGCCTTGATCGCTCCAGGCCCTTATGCGTGCGGCGAACAGGTCACGCTCGCCGACCTTTGCCTGGTGCCGCAGGTCAATAATGCCAGGCGGCTGAAAGTGCCGCTGGACAAATTTCCCAAGATCTTAGGCGTCGACCGCGCCTGCCTCGCGCTTGCCGCCTTCGACCGCGCGCGGCCGGAAAATCAACCCGATGCGGAGTGACGCTTTTCCCCTTCCCATTGGGGACGACGGCGCCCCCCTCCCCGCCTTGTTCCGCACGGCAGAGAGCGGCGCTTCACACTTTGGTCACCATTGCCGGGCTTATCCGCACGCACGCACGGACGGAAGCGGGGTCGGAAAGTCGATAATGAGCAAGAAGCCGCGCGGCAAAGCGCTGTTCCACCCTGGCCGACGCAAGCCTCAATCGCTGCTGCAATTCGCGCTTTTTGCCGCCTGCGGCGTGCTGGCATGGTCCGCCGCCGCATTCGCGCAACAGACGCCCGCGCCGCCGGTGCCGCCTGCGGCAATACCCAATCAGCCCACGTATAATCCGCCGGCCGCGCCGCCGCCGGCGCGCCCCTATCAGCCGGCGCCAAATCCCGCGACCGCGAGTTCACCGGCGGCCAATGCGCAATCGTCAAATCCGATTTGCGTTCGCCTGCAAGGCCAGCTTGCCGCCTTCGACCAAGGCACCGGCGACGCCGCCCGCAACGACCAGATCAAGCGCTCCGAGGACGCCATCGCCAAACAACAGGCCGACCTCGATCGCGCCGTCGCGCAGGCGCACAAAAATGGCTGCGCCGGCCAGGGATTTTTCGCCTTGTTCTCGGCGCTGTCGCCGCAATGCGGGCCGATCACCTCGCAGATTCAGCAGATGCGCGGCAATCTCGACCACATGATGAGCGATCTCGAACAGCTCAAGAGCGGCAGCGATACCCAGCAGGGCCAGCGCCGCGCGCTGATCGGCCAGCTGGCGCAAAACAACTGCGGTGCGCAATACACCGCCGCTGCCAATTCGTCGGGCGGCCCGCAAGGCTTCTTCGACGCGCTGTTCGGCGGCGGCACAATCCGTGATTCCGGCGGCGACGGCGCGCCGTCCGGCACCTTCCGCACCGTCTGCGTGCGGATCTGTGACGGCTTTTATTTCCCGATCTCCTATTCGACCTCGGCGAGCCGGTTCGCCGACGACGAGCGCTCGTGCCAGCGCCAATGCCCGTCGAGCGAGGTGGCCTTGTACTCCTATCGCAATCCGGGCGAGGACATGGGGCAGGCGGTTTCGATCAGCGGCCAGCCTTACACCGCGCTGCCGAACGCGTTCCGCTATCGCAAGGAATTCACCGCCGCTTGCAGCTGCCGTAAGGCGGGGCAAAGCTGGGCCGATGCGCTGAAGAATGCCGACGACTCCTCGACGCTGCAAAGCGACGACATCGTCGTAACCGACCAGAACGCGAAAGCGCTGTCGCAGGCCCCCAAGCAGAGCGGCAAGCCAGCGGTAGCAGGTGCCGCGAGCCAGACGGGTCAGAGCAAGCCTGCCGCGGCGCCCGCCGCGAGCAATTCCAGCTCCGATTCTAGCAAGACGCCCGTGCGCACCGTGGGACCGCCGTTCCTGTCCTCGTCGCAATTACCGCAGCCGTCGGCGCACTGATCAGGCTTTCGGGGCGCGCCGCACCGCCCTCAGAAAATCGAGGCTGCAGCCTTTGCCATCGCGGCCTTGACGGTCGTGCGGTCGGGCTCGGGACCGGCGGTGCCGGGATCGTTGAAGCGATTGACGATCGGGTAGCGCCGGTCGCGACCGAAATTCTTCAGCGTGACTTTCACCCCCGGCGCCGCCTGGCGGCGCTTATATTCGGCAAGGTAGAGCATGCGCTCTATCTTCATCACGGTGTCGCGATCGTAACCCGCGGCGACGATGGCCGTGGTCGTTTCCTCGCGCTCGACCAGCCGTTCGAGGATCTGATCGAGCACGTCATAGGGCGGCAGCGTGTCCTGGTCGGTCTGGTTCTCGCGCAGTTCGGCGCTCGGCGCGCGAAGAAGCACGTTTTGCGGAATGATTTCGCGGTCCGGACCGCTGGCATCATCCGGCTTCCACTGATTGCGCAGCCGCGCCAGACGATAGACTTCGGTCTTGTAGAGATCCTTGATCGGGTTGAAGCCGCCATTCATGTCGCCATACAGCGTGGCGTAACCGACCGACATTTCCGACTTGTTGCCGGTTGTCACCACCATCAGACCAAATTTGTTGGAGATCGCCATCAGGATAACGCCACGGGCCCGTGCCTGCAGATTCTCCTCGGTGACGTCGCGCGGCGCGCCGGCGAAAACGCCGGTCAGCGCCGCATCGAGACCGTGCACGGCGCTTTCGATCGGCACGATGTCGTAGCGGACACCGAGTGCTTGCGCGATCGCTAAGGCATCGTCGCGGGATTCCTGCGAGGTATAGCGAAACGGCAGCATCACGCAGCGCACGCGTTCTGCGCCCAGCGCGTCGACCGCCATCGCCGCGCAGAGCGCCGAATCGACGCCGCCGGAAAGTCCGATGACGACGCCCTTGAAGCGGTTCTTGTCGACGTAATCGCGCAGCCCCATCGTGCAGGCGGCGTAATCCGCCTTGTCCGGTTCGTCGATCGGTGCGAGCGGCCCTTTCGCGCAATGCCAAGCCCCGTCGATCCGCGACCACAGTGTCGTCGCGATCGTCTCGCGGAACGCCGGCAGTTGGAACGCGATCGAGCGGTCCGCGTTCAAGGCGAAGGAGGCGCCGTCGAAGATCAACTCGTCCTGGCCGCCGACCTGGTTGACGTAAATGAGCGGCAGGCCGGATTCGGTGACGCGCGCGACGCTGACATTGAGGCGCGTGTCGGGCTTGTCGCGCCAGTACGGCGAGCCGTTGGGCACCACCAGAATCTCGGCGCCGGTTTCGGCCAGGGTTTCCACGACGTTCTCGTAATCGCCCCAATCGGTCCAGGTATCTTCGCAAACCGGCAGGCCGAGCCGAACGCCGCGGAAGTTGACCGGGCCGGGCACCGGGCCCGCGGCAAAGACGCGTTTTTCGTCAAACACGCCATAGTTCGGCAGATTGACCTTAAAGCGGATGGTCTCGACGCGGCCGCCGGCCAGGAGCGCATAGGCATTATAGAGCTTGCCGTCCTCGACCCAGGGCGCGCCGATGAGGACCGCCGGGCCGCCGTCGGCGGTCTCGCGCGCCAAGGTTTCGACGGCGGAGCGGCAGGCCGCCTGGAAGGCCGGTTTGAGGACGAGGTCCTCCGGCGGATAGCCGGCGATGAAAAGCTCTGAAAATGCGATGATATCGGCGCGCTCGCGCGCCGCTTGCGCTCGTGCCAGTCGGGCGCGCTCCAGGTTGCCGGCGACGTCGCCGACGATCGGGTTGAGCTGCGCTACGGCAATAGCCAGGCGGTCGGCGGGGCGCTCGTTCATGGCCAAGGTCTAACGCCGGAGCGTTGGGTCCGGCAATGGGTCAGCCGCGCGGCGCGCGCAACTCAGAGCGCCGCAACCGCCGGCAACGGCTTCGCCTTGGCCAGCCGCTCCGATTTCAAAAGATCGGCGAGCAGGAAGGCGAGATCGAGCGATTGCTCGGCGTTGAGCCGAGGATCGCAGACCGTGTGGTAGCGGTCGTTGAGATCCTCGTCGCTGATGGCGCGGGCGCCGCCGGTGCATTCGGTGACGTTCTGGCCGGTCATTTCCAGATGTACGCCGCCGGCGATGGTGCCCTCGGCGGCATGAATTTGAAAGAACGTCCGCACTTCCTTGAGAATCTGATCGAACGGGCGGGTCTTGTAGCCGGTCACCGAAGTGATGGTATTGCCGTGCATCGGATCGCACGACCACACCACGTTGCGGCCCTCGCGCTTGATCGCCCGCACCAGCGACGGCAAAAGATCGGCGACTTTATCCGCACCGACCCGGCAGATCAGCGTCAGCCGGCCGGGCTCGTTGTCCGGATCGAGGATGTCCATGAGTTTGAGGAGCTCGTCCGGCTTCTGCGTCGGACCGGTCTTCAGGCCGAGCGGGTTCTTGATGCCGCGGCAGTATTCGACATGCGCGTGATCGGCTTGCCGGGTGCGATCGCCGATCCACACCATGTGGCCCGACGTGCAATACCAATCGCCGGTGGTTGAATCGATCCGGGTGAAGGCCTGCTCGTAGCCGAGCAACAACGCCTCGTGACTGGTGAAGAAATCGGTGGTGCGCATCTCGGGATGCACTTCTGGATCGATGCCGCAGGCGCGCATGAAGTCGAGCGCTTCAGTGAGACGGCTGGCGAGATCCTGATAACGCTTCGACTGCGGTGAGTCCTTGACGAAAGACAGCATCCATTGATGCGCATTCGACAGGTTGGCATAGCCGCCGTTGGCGAAGGCGCGCAGCAGATTGAGCGTCGCCGCGGATTGGCGATAAGCCTCCAATTGCCGGCGCGGATCGGGCGTGCGCGCCTCGGTCGTGAACTCGGTGCCGTTGATGATGTCGCCGCGGTAGACCGGAAGCTCGACGCCGCCGCGTTTCTCGGTCGGCGAGGTCCGCGGCTTGGCGAATTGTCCGGCGATGCGGCCGACCTTCACCACCGGACAAGCCGCGGCGTAGGTCAGTACCACCGCCATTTGCAGGAACAGGCGGAAGAAATCGCGGATATTGTTGGCGCCGTGCTCGGCGAAGCTTTCGGCGCAATCGCCGCCTTGCAGCAGAAACATTTTGCCCGCGGCAACCTGCGCCAGCGCTTTTTTCAGATTGCGCGCTTCGCCGGCGAACACGAGCGGAGGATAGTTGGCAAGCTGAGCCTCGACGCCAGCCAGCGCCGCGGCATCGGGATAATCCGGCACCTGCACGATCGGCTTGGAGCGCCACGAATCCGGGCTCCACTTGGCCGCGTTCAACCGGCTCGACATCACGCTGTCTCCAACTGCCGCCGTCCGCCCGAGGACGACGGTCCACGCTTCGTTTCGGCGGTCTTATACACGGCGACCGCGGGCGGCGACAGCCCACCATATAGGAGCCTCTTCCAGGCTTTTCAGGCCTATTCGGCGGCTTCCCGGACGTAGCTTGCGGTCTTGTTGCGCATGGTGACCAGCTCCTCGGCGGCGGTCGGATGCAGGGCCATCGTGGCGTCGAAGTCGGCCTTGGTGGCGCCCATCTTCACGGCAATGGCGGCGACCTGGGCGATTTCGGCTGCGCCTTCGCCGACCACATGGCAGCCGACCACCTGGTCGGTTAAGCCATCGACCAAGAGCTTCATCAGCACCGTCGTGTCGCGCCCGGACATTGTCGCCTTCATTGGCCTGAACATGGCTTTGTAGACGTCGGTCCGCGCCAACCGGGCGCGCGCTTGCGTCTCCGTCAGGCCAACGGTGCCGATCTCGGGGTCCGAGAACACCGCCGTAGGCACATTGGAATGATCCACTGCGGTGGGCTTGCCGCCGAACACGGTGTCGGCAAAAGCATGACCCTCGCGGATCGCAACCGGCGTCAGATTGATGCGGTTGGTGACGTCACCCACGGCGTAGATATTGTGAACGCTGGTGCGGGAATATTCATCGACCGCGACGCCGCCATTCTTGCCGATCGCAACGCCGGCTGCCTCGAGTCCGAGCTTGGCGACATTGGGCAGGCGGCCGGTCGCAAACATGACGCGGTCGGCGGTGATTTTATTGCCGTGGGACAGTTGCACCGAAAAGTGCGAGCCGGCCGGCTCGATCGCCGCGACCTTGCAGCCGGTGATCACCTTGATGCCGTGCTTTTCCATGTCCATGCGCAGGTGCTGGCGCACCTCGTCGTCGAAGCCGCGCAAAATGTTCTCGCCGCGATAGACCAGCGTCACATGCGCGCCGAGGCCCGAGAAAATCCCGGCGAATTCTACCGCGATGTAGCCGCCGCCCTGGATCACCACGCGGCGCGGAAATTCCCGCAGATGAAACGCCTCGTTCGAGGAAATGGCGTGCTCGATGCCGGGGATGGGATCGCCGTAGCTCGGCGCCGCGCCCGTCGAGATCAGGATCGTCGCCGCGCGCACCCGCACGCCGTCCGCCAATTGCACGGTATGGGCGTCAACCAGCACGGCCCGGCTTTTTGCAACCTTGACGCCGGACTTGTCGAGCAGCCCGCCATAGGCCGCTTCAAGCCGATCGATCTCGCGGTCTTTGTTGGCAATCAGGGTTTTCCAATCGAACGAATAATGCGGCACGGTCCAGCCGAAGCCGGCGGCGTCCTCGAATTCGCCGCGAAAGCGCGATGCGTAGACCAACAGCTTCTTCGGCACGCAGCCGCGGATCACGCAGGTGCCGCCGAGGCGATACTCCTCCGCCAGCATGACCCGGGCGCCGTGCCCCGCGGCAACCCGTGCGGCGCGCACCCCGCCCGAGCCGCCCCCGATGACGAAAAGATCGACGTCGTAATCGGCCATCGTTGCCACCACCTTACAGATCGTGTCCGCGTTTTTTCATCTCCGCGCGCATGCGATCTATGACCTCCAGGGAAAGATTGTCGCCCCACCTGCCGGCATTGGCCATGCTTTCGTCGAGCGCTTTCGGCTCCACAGCGGTCATCTTCTGGCCGAGCGGCGATTGGTAGAATGTCAGCAACTGCTTCAACTCCTGCTCGGTGAAGTGGCTTGCATAGATCCGCGCGGTCGCATCGATGAGCTCGCTCGACCGCGGCTCTAACTCCTTCTCTATGACCACAGCGACTTCGTTGAGGTCCTTTCCCCACATGAAATTGGTTTGCATGAACATATTTTTGGTCTTTTCGACCACTCCGCGCACCATCGGTTGGAACATGGCCTTTACGCCCTTGAGCTCAACGATCTGTTTCGCCAAGAGGATCGAGGCCGGCGATGGCTCCGCCGGGGTCTGGGCCGCGGCCGGCCGAACTATGCCGATTGCGGCAAAAGCGAATAGCGTCATCACGGCGTAACGCGTCATTGCCGACCGCGTCGTTGCGCGACGCGTGGAGAGACGAGCGAACATAGGCGCACTCCCTTTCGTGTTTGAGATTAGAGCCGCTCGATGAGGCGAACCCCGTCCGGACCGGCCAGAATAACAGTCCGCGCCAGACCGATGAACAAGCCGTGTTCCATGACGCCCGGAATAGCGGACAGCCGTGTCGCGAGAGCCTGCGGATCGTCGATGCGCTGCAACTGGGCGTCGAGCAGCCAGTGCCCACCATCCGTGACGAAAGGATGGCCATCCCGGCCCGTGCGCAATAGCGCGGGTCCCGGACACGCCGTATCGGCCGCGGCCCTTTCGACCGCGCGCCGGGTCGCCGTCGTACCGAACGGCACAATCTCGACCGGCAGCGGAAAACGACCGAGCGTCGCGACCCATTTCGTTTCATCGGCGATCACGATCATTTCCGCCGAGACCGATGCGACCATCTTCTCGCGCAATAGCGCCCCGCCGCCGCCCTTGATCAAGGTCAGGTCCGGCGCGATCTCGTCGGCGCCGTCCACGGTGAGGTCGAGCTCGGGGGTCTCGTCGAGCGTAGTGAGCGCGATGCCAAGCCGCTCGGCTTGCGCCCGCGTCGCTTCCGAGGTTGGGACGGCGACGACATCGAGGCCGGTCCGCACCCGCTCGCCCAACAAGTCGACGAAATGCTGGGCGGTCGAACCGGTGCCGAGCCCGATACGCATACCCGAACGCACGAAATCGATGGCGCGGGCGGCGGCGGCTCGTTTGTAGGTTTCGACGCTCATGAGCCGGGTGTTTAGCCGCGTTCCGGTGGCGATCATAGAGAAAACCGCCGCTTGCGCGGCGAACGCGGGCCGTTTAGGCGAGAGGCCATGTTGACCATCGTTTTCGATCTCGACGGCACATTGATCGATACCGCGCCTGATCTCATCGCCACCCTCAACCTCATTCTGGCAGGCGAAGGTCTGCCGGCCGTCGCCTATGATGACGCCCGGCGCATGATCGGCGGCGGCGCCCGCGGCATGATTCAACGCGCGCTCGAAGCCGAAAGCCGCACCGCCTCAAAGACCGACCTCGACCGAATGTTTGGCGCCTTCATCGAGCATTATGCGGCGCATATCGCCGACCTCTCGCGGCCGTTCCCTGAGCTCGAGGCCGCGCTCGCACGGCTTGCCGGCGAGGGTCGTCGCCTTGCGGTCTGCACCAACAAGCTGGAATGGCTCTCGGTGCGACTTTTGAACGCGCTGCAACTGAGCCGGCATTTCGCAGCGATTTGCGGCCAGGACACCTTCGGAGTGCAAAAGCCAGATCCGGAGGTGCTGCGGCGCACCATTTTGCGTGCCGGCGGCGAACCGGCCCGCGCCATCATGGTCGGCGATTCCGGGACCGATATCCGTACAGCACGTGCGGCAATGGTCCCGGTCATCGCCGTCGATTTCGGCTATAGCGAAGTGCCGATCGAAAGCTTGCGGCCGGACCGGATTATCGGCTCGTTCGCTGATCTTCCGGCGGCGATACGCGAGATCGAGACGGAGAGCGCGTAGCCGGCCTGTGATCGAAAGGCCACAGCCCGCACCCAACCCCGCCAACCCGGCTTTACCCGAGAAATCGAGCGGCCTAGGCTTCAACGGGGATGGAGTAGGCTATGTTGCGTGCACGGCTGTTCGCCGCCACCTCGGCTATAGGCATCGCAGGTATCGTGCTTGCAGGATGCTCGAGTTCGTCGGTGAGCGATTGGGTGAAACCTGCCCCGCCGCCGGGGCAAGTGGTTCAATTCGATTCCGTGCCGCAGGGCGCGAATGTGCAGGCTGGGCAAGGGCAAACGTGCCGCACCCCGTGCTCACTGACGCTCGCGTTGACCAGCCAATCGGTGTCGCTCTCGATGGATGGCTACATCACCCAGACGATCCAGCTCAACGTCCGCGAGCCGGAACATTCCATTATCTTCAGGACGTCACCCGATTTGACGCCAAACCCCGTGATTTTAGCGCTCCAGGCGATTCCACCTCCTCCGCCACCCCCCGAGAAGCCAAAACCACGCAAAATCGTCGCCAGACCCAAACCCGCGGCGCCAAAGCCGGTGTCGACGACGGTTCCGGCGCCGCAAGACAACGCCTTCCCTCCGCCGCCCGCCATGCGACCGGCGTTATCGTCGCCTTTCCCGCCGCCGCCAACCAGGTGATGGGGCGAACGGCCACGGCCAATCAACACTGCCCGCCCGGTAACCGTGTTTTCCCCGCGGATCTGCAGATTCGGCAAAACATTATGGACGATCAGGGCTTTATCCGGCACAGTCAGCGCCTATCTTAATGGCGATGGATCGCGTGGACACCTTGGAACTCGATGACTTCGCGGGCGTCTCCGGGCGCGCGGAATTGGTCGATCCGTTCGGCCGCGCGATCAGCTATCTGCGGGTGTCGGTCACCGACCGCTGCGATTTTCGCTGCGCCTATTGCATGGCGGAGAACATGTCGTTCTTGCCCAAAGCCGAGATTCTGTCGCTCGAAGAACTCGATCGGCTGTGTTCGGCCTTCGTCGCGCGCGGCGTGCGAAAGCTTCGCCTCACTGGCGGTGAGCCGCTGGTGCGCCGAGAAATCATGACGCTGTTCGGCTCGCTGTCGCGGCACCTGCGCTCCGGACATCTCGATGAACTCACTTTGACCACCAACGGCTCGCAGCTCGCCAAATACGCCGCCGACCTCAAAGCCGCGGGCGTCAAGCGCATCAACGTCTCGCTCGATACGCTCGACCCCGACAAATTCCGCGCCATCACACGCTGGGGTTCGCTTGATCGCGTGCTCGAAGGCATCGATGCGGCGCAAGCCGCGGGCCTGAAAGTCAAGATCAACACGGTCGCTCTGCGCGGCTTCAACGAGGACGAGTTTCCAAGCCTCGTCGAATGGGCGCACGGCCGCGGCATGGATTTGACGCTGATCGAGGTGATGCCGCTTGGCGAGATCGGCGAAGGCGGCCGTCTCGACCAGTATCTGCCGCTTTCGATGGTGCGCGCGTGGCTTGCCGAGCGCTTCTCACTTTCGGATATCGACTATCGCACCGGCGGTCCGGCGCGCTATGTGCGCGTCGCCGAGACCGGCGGCCGGCTCGGCTTCATCACGCCGTTGACGCACAATTTCTGCGAATCCTGCAACCGCGTGCGCGTCACCTGTACCGGCACGCTGTATATGTGTCTGGGCCAGGCGGACTCGGCCGATCTGCGCAAGCCGCTCCGCGCATCGGAAGGCAACGATCTTTTATACGCGGCCATCGACGAAGCCATCGGGCGCAAGCCCAAGGGCCACGATTTCATCATCGATCGCCGCCACCAGCGGCCGGCGTTGTCCCGCCACATGAGCGTGACCGGGGGTTAACTCCGATGACCGCGGTGCCTTGCGCGAAGACGGACTAAGGAGTCAGCTCCATCTTCAGTACCGTCGCCGCTGCCGCAAATTCGGCAAAACGGAACCCGCGGCGCTCAAGCGCCGTGTCGTCCTTGCCCCATTGCTCCATATTCCAATCCTCATCGACATGCGCCGCCCGCCAAGCCGCCTCGGCGGCAAATCCGCTGCGTAAGATTGCCAGCGCGATCAATGCCGAGCCGGTGAGTGTCGTGACGACATGCGCGGCACCGAGCAACCACGGATCGGCGGGAATTGCGGCGCAGGCCGCCGCCAGCGCGGCCGTCGGCTGGGCAATGTGGATGATGCCTTCGCCAGTTTTGAAATCCGCTCCGAGGGCGTCGCGTGCCCAATCGAGGATAGGGTCCCACTGCCGCGCCTGGCGGTCGCGCAATTGTTGCGGCGCATCGGCGCGATAGAACAACAGATCGGTACCGAGATATTTTTCGATTTCCGCGGCGACCGCGGCCGGCGCATCCGCGACACCGTCGATGATCGCATTGGCAAGACGCGTCAGCGGCATTGTCGCCGGATCAATCAGCTCGGCCTGCGCGCGCCATTCCGCGGCAATCGCCTCGGCAAGTTCCGGCGTGGGCGCCGCCAGCCTACGGCGCGCCGGTGTGTGAACCGGCTTGTCATCGAGGCAAACACCATAGCCGTCGGCGCTGCTTGCAATTGAGGCATGCTCGTAAAAACGGCGGCGCAGCGCCGGCCGCGCACCGCGGCGTGCCGCCGTCATCGGATCTTCGGCTCTGATGGTCTCGAATAGATCGCGCATTGACACAATTTAGCCTATATATTCAATGAGTTATACTAAATCTCGTCGGCCCGCCAGTCCCGGCAGAAGGCCGCTCGCGACGGCCGCGCTTTGGTCCCAATCTTGCTAAGGAATATCGGTGACAAATCCTTGTTATAACAAGGAGAAGCGGTAGAAATCCGCAACCCTGTCGACTAGTATCCCGGCCGGATTCGGCTACCAGCCGACCTGGGAAGGAATTCACGCAGCGGCGTTGAGTACCGCCACAAAGAGCGCGGATGCTGCGTGCACGAGGAGTCAATGAAACCCACCGATATCGCGGTCCCGGACTACTTCCACAAAGTCGTCGATTGTCAGTGGGCCTGTCCGGCGCATACGCCGGTTCCCGAATATATCCGATTGATCGCGGCGGGCCGCTACGGCGACGCCTACATGATCAATTGGGAATCTAATGTCTTCCCAGGCATTCTGGGACGCACCTGCGATCGGCCGTGCGAGCCGGCCTGCCGCCGCGGCCGCGTCGAAAAAGAGCCGGTCGCGATCTGCCGATTGAAGCGCGTCGCCGCCGACTTCAAGGACGACATCCGCGATCGGCTGCCGAAGCCGCCGGAACAGAAAAACGGCAAACGCATCGCGCTCGTCGGCGGCGGTCCCGCATCGCTGGCCGTGGCGCGGGACCTCGCGCCGCTGGGCTATGAGTGTGTCGTGTTCGACCAGGATCCTAAATCCGGCGGCATGATGCGCACGCAGATTCCGAAATTCCGTTTGCCGGAAACCGTCATCGACGAGGAGTGCGATTATATCCTCAATCTCGGCATCGAATTCGTCGGCGGCAAACGCATCGACAGCCTCAAATCGCTGCTTGCCGAGGATTTCGACGCAATTTTTGTCGGCTGTGGCGCGCCGCGCGGCCGCGACCTCGACATTCCCGGCCGCAAGGAAGTGGCCAAGAACATCCATATCGGCATCGACTGGCTGTCGAGCGTATCGTTCGGCCATATCGATCGCATCGGCAAGCGCGTCATCGTGCTCGGCGGCGGCAACACCGCGATGGATTGCTGCCGCTCCTCGCGCCGGCTCGGCGGCGAAGACGTAAAGGTCGTCGTGCGCTCCGGCTTCGAGGAGATGAAAGCGTCCCCCTGGGAGAAGGAGGACGCCATGCACGAGGACATTCCGATCTTCAATTATCTGGTGCCGAAGGAATTCACTCACGACAACGGCAAGCTCACCGGCATCACCTTCGAGAAGGTCAAGGCGGTGCGCGACGCCAAGGGCCGCCGCGATCTCGTGCCGACCGGCGAGCCGGATCAGCATTTCCCATGCGACGACGTCTTGGTCGCGGTCGGCCAGGAGAATGCGTTCCCCTGGATCGAACGTGACTGCGGCATCGAATTCGACAAGTGGAACATGCCTAAGGTCGATCCGAAAACTTTTGTCTCGACCAATCCGAAGGTCTTCTTCGGCGGCGACGCCGCGTTCGGGCCGAAGAACATCATCTGGGCGGTCGCGCACGGCCACGAGGCCGCCATTTCAATCGACCGCTTCTGCCGCGGCGAGGACGTCAATGTCCGCCCCGCCCCGCGGATGGCGATCACCAGCCAGAAGATGGGCATCCACGAGTGGAGCTACGACAACGAGATCACGCTCGACAAGCGCTATCGGGTGCCGCATCGCGAGAAGGTCGTGGCACTGCGCGACATCAAGGCCGAGGTCGAGCTTGGTTATGACCTGGAGCTCGCTCTCAAAGAGTCCGAGCGTTGCCTCAATTGCGATGTGCAGACCGTGTTCACCGGCCAGCTCTGCATCGAGTGCGACGCCTGCGTCGATATCTGCCCGATGGACTGCATCACCTTTACCCAGAATGGCGAAGAGGCCGAGCTGCGGCAGCGGTTGCAGGCGCCGTCGAAGAATTCGAGTCAGGACCTCTACATCGGCAACAGCCTCAAGACCGGCCGCGTCATGGTCAAGGACGAGGACGTCTGCCTGCATTGCGGGCTGTGCGCCGAACGCTGCCCCACCGGTGCCTGGGACATGCAGAAATACCTCATCGATATGACTCACGCGGAACAAGCATGCCAATCCAAAGCGTAAACGACTTCGTCGTCCGGTTCGCCAACGTCAACGGATCGGGTTCGGCGAGCGCCAACGAGATGTTCGCCCGCGCGGTCATGCGCATGGGCATCCCGGTCGCGCCGCGCAATATATTCCCGTCCAACATCCAAGGCCTGCCGACTTGGTACGAAGTCCGTATTTCGGAAGCCGGCCACCTCGGCGCGCGCGGCGGCACCGATCTCATGGTCGCGATGAACCCGCAGACTTGGGACAAGGACTTGGCCGACATCGAGCCGGGCGGTTATCTGCTTTACGATTCGACCAAGCCGCTGCCGAAGTCGAAATTCCGCGACGACATCACCGTCATCGGCGTACCGCTGACCGCGATCTGCAATCGCGAATATAGCGACCCGCGCCAGCGCCAGTTGTTCAAGAACATCATTTATGTCGGCGCGCTCTCGGCCTTGCTCGACATGGACGTCGCCGCGATCGAAAAGCTGATCGCCGAGCAATACAAAGACAAGGAAAAGCTGTTCGGCGCCAATAAGCATGCTCTGCATCTCGGTCGCGATTGGGTGATGATGAATCTCGACTATCCGATCGGGTTGCGGCTCAAACGCGCCGACGCGGTCGGCGACCGCATCTTCATCGAGGGCAATGCGGCGGCCGGTCTCGGCGCGGTTTATGGCGGGGCGACCGTCTGCGCCTGGTATCCGATCACGCCGTCGACTTCGCTGGCCGAGGCTTTCTCCCGCTACTGCGGCCGTCTGCGGCTCGATGCCGACGGCAACAAGCACAAATACGCCATCGTCCAGGCGGAGGACGAGCTGGCTTCGATCGGCATGGTGGTCGGCGCCGGCTGGAACGGCGCCCGCGCCTTTACCGCGACGTCGGGACCGGGGATTTCGCTGATGCAGGAGTTTCTCGGCCTGGCTTACTTTGCCGAGATTCCCGCGGTTATCTTCGACGTGCAGCGCGCCGGCCCGTCGACCGGCATGCCGACCCGCACGCAACAGACCGATATTCTATCCTGCGCCTACGCCTCGCACGGCGATACCAAGCACGTGCTGCTGTTCCCCGAGGATCCGGCGGAAGCGTTCGAATTCGGCGCCATCGCCTTCGACCTCGCCGACCGGCTGCAGACGCCGGTGTTCGTCATGTTGGACCTCGACATCGGCATGAACCACAGGCTGTGCCGCCCACTCGCATGGGACGACACCCGCAAATACGACCGCGGCAAGGTCATGACGGCGGCGGCGCTCGATGCCGGCAAGGATTTCGGCCGCTACCTCGACGTCGACGGCGACGGCATTCCCTACCGCACCTATCCCGGCACCCATCCGACCAAGGGCTCGTTCTTCACCCGCGGCACCTCGCGCGACCGCTATGCGCGCTACACCGAAGAAGGCTCCGCCTATGCCGACAACATGCAGCGCCTGCTGCGCAAGTTCGAGACCGCCAAGGACCTGGTGCCGCGGCCGTTACAGGCCAATGCCGCAAAGCCTACCAAATACGGCGTGATCTATTTCGGCTCGACTTCGCCGGCAATGGACGAGGCGATCCAGATGCTCGAAGCCAATGGCCAGCAACTCGACCGGCTCCGCGTGCGCGCCTTCCCGTTCCATTCCAGCGTGACGAGCTTCATCGCCGACCACGATTTCGTGTTCGTGGTCGAGCAGAACCGCGACGCGCAACTGCGCTCGCTGATCGTCAACGAATGCGGCTTCGATCCGGTGCGGCTGGTGCCGATCCTGCATTACGACGGCACGCCGATCACGGCGCGCTACATCGCGCGTGCCATCGGCGATCATATCGATGCGCTGAAAGTCACGCCGCTGCGGAAGGTTGTGTCATGACTTACGTCGTCAAACCGAAATTCCATCACCCGGAACTGCCGAAGAACGCGCTGGGCTATACGCGCCGCGATTACGAAGGCAAGATTTCGACGCTGTGCGCCGGCTGCGGCCACGACTCGATCACCGCTTCGATCATCGAGGCCTGCTTCGAATTGTCGATCGCGCCGCACCGCGTGGCGAAGATTTCCGGCATCGGCTGCTCGTCCAAGACGCCGGACTATTTCCTCGGCAATTCGCACGGCTTCAACTCGGTGCATGGCCGCATGCCGTCGGTGCTCACCGGCGCCAACCTCGCCAACCGCGATCTGATCTATCTCGGCGTGTCCGGCGACGGCGACTCGGCCTCCATCGGACTCGGCCAGTTCGCGCATTGCATGCGCCGCGGCGTTAATATGGTCTATATTGTCGAGAACAACGGCGTCTACGGACTGACCAAAGGCCAGTTCTCGGCCACCGCCGACCGCGGCTCCAAATCCAAGCGCGGCGTCGTCAACACCGACAGCGCCATCGACATGGTCGGGCTCGCCTTGCAGCTCGGCGCAAGCTTCGTCGCGCGGTCGTTCTCCGGCGACAAGAAGCAGCTCGTCCCCATCATCAAGGCGGCGATCGAGCACAAGGGCGCCGCCTTCATCGACGTGATCTCGCCCTGCATCGCGTTCAACAACCACTCGGGCTCGACCAAGAGCTTCGATTACGTGCGCGAGCACAATGACGCGGTCAATTTCCTCGATTTCATGACCGGCCGCGCGCCGATCCATATCGACCACGCGCCCGGCACCGTCGAATTGGTCGAACAGCACGATGGCACGACGATCGCGCTGCGCAAACTCGACGCCGAATACGACGTGCACGATCGGCTCGCGGCAGCGAATTTCATCCAGCATCATGCCGCCAAGGGGCAGATCGTGACCGGACTGCTTTATGTCGAGAGCGAAGCCGACGATCTGCACGGCAGCCTTGACACGGTGACGGCGCCGCTCAATTCGCTCGGCGAAAAAGAGCTGTGCCCTGGCTCCGCGGCGCTCGACAAGATCAACGCCAGTTTGCGCTGATCGGCGCGATGTAGATCGCGTCGACCGTTTTCGGCCTGAACCCGGCCATCATGACGTCGCTTTTTCCGCCTCGCGCTTGGCCTGTTCATCGTACCAAGGTGCGTAGAGCACACGATTTGCCTCCAGATAACTCTTGAGGCTAGAGAGAACGAGCGGCCAGCCATTGCTGATGCCGGCAAACACCTTGCTGTCTGGCGCGAAGTCGTCATGCGTCACGGTGAGCTTCACCTGGTCGCGCTGCTGCTCAAGATCCATCACCACGCGCGAGTGTTTTTCCGTGCCATTGTACGGCTCGTGCTGAGACTGGAAGGTGTATGACAGACGCCGCGGCGGGTCATGCTCCAGCACCTTGCCGCTGACGATCAGCTTGCCATCGCGGTGAAACGTCACCGGTGAGCCGACTTTCCAGTCGGAGGTCACCGCGTTGCCGAACCAGAACTTCGCGGTGGCATCGGTGTCGGTCAGCGCCTTGAAGACCTTCTCCGGCGTCGAAGCGATATAGATCACGTAGACAAAAACCGGCTTACTCATTGGATTTCTCCTTACTCGGCTTCCAGTGCCTTTTTCAGGTCGCGTAACGCCTGCAGGCTTGAGCGTTCGAATCTTCCAATCCAGCGTTCGCCGATCTCGTGGAGCGGAACTGGATTGAGGTAGTGAAGTTTCTCCCTACCCCGCCGCACCGTGGCGACAAGGTTCGCGTCTTCCAAAATCGCCAGATGCTTGCTCACCGCCTGTCGCGTCATTGCGAGACGCAAACAGAGTTCATTCAGCGTCTGGCCGTTCTCGGCGCGCAGTCGGTCGAGTAGATCGCGCCGGCTGGCATCGGCCAGGGCCTTAAAGACAGCATCCATGATCAAAATATGCAACCTTTTGGTTGCCTGTCAAGCCAAATAAAAAGCCGGTGGGATTCTCCCCCGGGCGTCACTCCGGCGCGTCCTCGATCGGATCGTAACGCTTGGCGTCCAGCCCGAGCAGGTTCCACGACTGCAGCATATGCGGCGGCAGCGGCGCGGTGGCGTCGATCACGCCGCCGCGCGGATGCGGCACCACGATGCGGCGGGCGACGAGATGCAGCCGGTTCTGCATGCCGCCGGGCAGTTCCCAATTCTCCAGCGAAAAATATTTCGGGTCGCCGACGATGGGATGATCGATATGAGCCATATGCGCGCGCAATTGATGGGTGCGCCCGGTCACCGGCTTAAGCGAGACCCAGGACAGCAGCGGTCCGGACGTCTCCACCACCGCATAATAGGTCACGGCGTGGCTGGCGCCCTTGTCGCCGTGGTGCGCGATGCGCATGACCGATTCGTCTTCGCGCTCCTCTTTGGCGAGGAAGGTCGAGATGCGGCCCTGCGGCACCTTGGGAACGCCGGCGACTAAGGCCCAATAGGTCTTTCGCGCCGAGCGCGAGCGAAAGGTCTTCGCCAAGGCCGCCGCCGCGAAGCGCGTCTTAGCGACCAACAGAGCGCCTGAGGTGTCCTTGTCGAGCCGGTGCACCAGCCGCGGCCGCTGGCCGTGCTTATCGCGCAGCACCTCAAGGAGACCGTCGAGATGGCGTGTCGTGCCGGAACCGCCCTGCACCGCAAGCCCGAACGGCTTGTTGAGCACCAACACGTCGTCATCTTCATAAAGCGTGATCGATTTGAGGAACTCGCGGGTCTCGTCGTCGGCTGCGTCACCCGGCGCACGCGGTTTCGGATGCTCGAGCCGCAGCGGCGGAATGCGCACGCTTTGCCCGGCTTCGAGCCGGTTCTTCGGCTCGGTGCGCTTGCCGTTGACCCGCAACTCGCCTTTACGGATGACGCGCTGGATGTGCGAGAAACTCAGGCCTGGAAACTTCGCTTCCAGGAAGCGATCGACCCGCATGCCGGCTTCGTCGGCCGTGACGGCGACATTTTGGACAGTGGTCGGCATCGGGGCCGGAGCCGGAGCCGGCACCGTTTTCCGTTGCCCGTCATCCTGAGGTGGCCGCAAAGCGGCCCTCGAAGGATACGGCCGAGGTATCATGGGCCGTCGCCCTTCGAGGCTCGCTTGCGCTCGCACCTCAGGGTGACGGAACGCGTGCTTCGCTTTTTGACGTTGCCCATGTCGCGGGCCGGCGATTTGCTTGCCGCCGCCCGGCTGCCGTGGTCCGCGTTTGCCCCTCACGTTTCGCTCCGCTCGCGTCGCAGCTTCGCCCAATATTCGAGGCGCTTCTTGATTTCGCGCTCAAAGCCGCGCTCCGGCGGATCGTAGAATTGCCGCCGGCCGAGCGCTTCCGGGAAATAGTCCTGGCCGGAAAACGCCTCCTCCGCATCGTGGTCGTATTCGTAGCCCGAGCCATAGCCTTCGGACTTCATCAGCTTGGTCGGCGCGTTGAGGATGTGCTTGGGCGGCAGCAAGGAGCCCGCGTCTTTCGCCGTGCGCATTGCCGCGCCGAAGGCGACATAGGCGGCGTTCGATTTCGGCGCGGTGGCGACATAGAGCACGGCTTCGGCGATGGCGAGTTCGCCTTCCGGGGAGCCTAAGAAATCGTAGGCGTCCTTGGCGGCATTGGCGATGACCAGCGCCTGCGGATCGGCAAGCCCGATATCCTCGACCGCCATGCGCACCACGCGGCGCGCCAGATAAAGCGGATCCTCACCGGCATCGAGCATGCGGCACAAATAATAGAGCGCGGCGTCGGCGTCGGAGCCGCGCACCGACTTATGCAGCGCGCTGATCAGATTGTAATGGCCGTCCTGCTTCTTGTCGTAGATCGGCGCCCGGCGCTGCACCACCGCCTGCAAAGCGGCGGCATCGAAACTTTCGCCCGGGCGCGCGGCGCGCCACACCTCTTCGGCCAGCGTCAGCGCGGCACGGCCGTCGCCGTCGGCCATGCGGGCAAGCGACGCGCGCGCTTCCGCGTCGAGCGGCAGCTTTTTTCCCTCGATCGCCTCGGCGCGATCGAGCAGTTTCTCAACCGCCTCAGCGTCGAGCGATTTGAAGACGAGAACGCGGGCGCGCGACAGCAGCGGCGCGATCAATTCGAACGACGGGTTTTCCGTGGACGCGCCAATGAGCACGATGGTGCCGTCTTCCATGACCGGCAGGAAACTATCCTGCTGCGCGCGGTTGAAGCGGTGAATCTCGTCGACGAAGAGCAGCGTGCCCTGCCCGGTCTCGCGGCGCAGCCGCGCTGCATCGAACACTTTTTTCAAGTCCGCGACGCCGGAAAAGATCGCCGAAATCTGCTCGAAATAAAGCTCCGTCGCATGCGCCAACAGCCGCGCCACGGTCGTCTTGCCGGTACCCGGCGGTCCCCAGAAGATGAGCGATCCGAGCGAGCGCGTCTCGAGCATCCGGGTCAGTGCGCCGTCGGGGCCGAGCAGATGATCCTGGCCCACGACGTCGGCAAGCTTGTCGGGCCGTAATTTGTCGGCGAGCGGCCGCGGTGCGTCGCGGTCGAGGCCTCCCGCCGCAAACAGGTTCGGGGCAGGCCTGGTGATCGATTTGGCTTTGGGCCGTGTGCTCATCCGGAGAACATCACCGATATCTGCTGGCCGCCGCGCATGATGGTGACGCGCCACTGCCGGCCGCCGGCACTGGCGATACGATCGAGATCGGCTGGCTTTCCGATCTTCTGATTATTGACCGACACGACGATGTCGCCCTTCTGGAAGCCTATCGATTGCGCGGTAGAACCGTCGGCCACTTCGGTGATGACGACGCCCTCGGTCTGCGGATCGAGCCGCATTTGGTCCGCGAGAGCCGGCGACAGATTAGCGACCGTGGCGCCGAAGAACGGCGAGTGGGCTCGGATCGCGACCTCGTCGAGCGGGGTGTCGGGAAGGCTCTCGAGCGCGACCAGGGCTGTGATCTCCTTGCCCTGCCGGATCAGGCTGACCTGGGCGACACCGCCGAGCGGCTTGGTGGCAAAGCGGTAATCGAAAGCATTCGGATCCTCGACCGCGGCGCCATCCACGCTGATGATCAGATCGCCGGTTTTGATGCCGGCCCGCGCGGCGGGACTGCCCGGACTGAGACTTGCCACCAGCGCGCCGGTCGGCCGCGCCAGGCTCAGGCTTTCGGCGATCTCCGGCGTGACCTCTTGCAGCTTGGCGCCGAGCCACGGCCGCTTGACCGCGGCGCTGCCGCGCTGGGCCGAGGTAACGACGACGCGAACCATGTTGGCCGGAATGGCGAAGCCGATGCCCTGGGAACCGCCGGAGCGCGAATAGATCGCCGAATTGATGCCGACGAGCCGCCCGTTGACATCGACCAGCGCGCCGCCGGAATTACCCGGATTGATGGCGGCATCGGTCTGGATGAAGAATTGGTAGTCGCTGATGCCGACCTGGGTGCGCGCCACCGCCGAGACGATGCCGTGCGTCACGGTCTGGCCGACGCCGAACGGATCGCCGATCGCCAGCACCACGTCACCGACCTGCAGCGCGTCGGAATCGGCGAATTCGAGCGTCGGGAAGCGCTCCTTGGCGCCCTTGACGCGCAACACCGCGAGATCGCTGCGCTGATCCTTGAGCACGATATCGGCGTCGAACTCGCGCTTGTCCGACAGTGCGACCTTCACTTCGCTCGCGCCCTCGATGACATGATAGTTGGTGACGACTAATCCCGACGGATCGACCAGCACACCGGAGCCGAGCGAGCGCTCGACCTGCTCGCGCGGCATGCCGCCGCCGAAGAACTGGCGGAAGAACGGATCGGCCAAAAACGGATTGTTGTTCTCGACGACGTGCTGGGCATAGACGTTGACCACGGCCGGCGCCACGCGCTTGACCACCGGCGCGAAGGAAAGCTGAAGCTGGCTCGCGGAGCTGGGAACCTGGCGCTCCTGGGCGCTAGCGTTCGACAGAACAGCCGCAAGCAAAAGGATAACGGCAGCCGGAATGGCGCAGAACGACGGACGCAGCATGGAAAACCCCGATTCAATGCGCCCAGATATAGGCATCCGACCGAGGCTGTAGAAGGGCGTCGACGACGCCCTGCGCCGTTGCCGGCTGTTACGCCGCCGCCGGCGCCGTCTCTTCGGAGCGCGCCTGGACCGGTCCGGAATCCAGACCCTTCGCCTCGACGTCGCGGTCGACGAACTCGATCACCGCGACCGGCGCGGAATCGCCGTATCGGAAACCGGCCTTCATGACCCGAAGGTAGCCGCCGTTACGGTCCTTGTAGCGCGGGCCAATCACGTCGAAGAGCTTCTTGACCGTGGCGAGGTCACGCATCTGCGCGATCGCCTGCCGACGGGCATGCAAGCCACCGCGCTTGCCGAGCGTGACGAGCTTCTCGACCACCGGACGCAGATCCTTGGCCTTGGGCAGCGTCGTCGTGATCTGCTCATGCTTGATCAGCGACACGGCGAGATTCGCCAGCATCGAGCGGCGATGATCCGAACGCCGATTGAATTTGCGGTGGGCTTTGCCGTGATTCATGACGCCGTTCCTGCCGTTTACTCATTGGTCATGCCCGGCCAAATGCCGGGTCGTGACGCGTCTCAGTAATGATCCTCGAAGCGCTTGGCCAGTTCTTCGATATTTTCCGGCGGCCAGCCCGGCACTTCCATGCCCAGATGCAGACCCATCTGCACCAGCACTTCCTTGATCTCGTTGAGCGATTTCCTGCCGAAATTCGGCGTCCGCAACATCTCGGCCTCGGTCTTCTGAACGAGATCGCCGATATAGACGATGTTGTCGTTCTTCAGGCAGTTGGCCGAACGCACCGAAAGCTCAAGTTCATCGACCTTCTTGAGGAAGGCCGGGTTGAAGGCGAGATCGGGGATGGTCTCGTGCGTGGTCTCGCGCTTCGGCTCTTCGAAGTTCACGAACACGTTGAGCTGATCCTGCAGGATGCGCGCGGCATAGGCGAGCGCGTCCTCCGGGCTCAGCGCGCCGTTGGTCTCGATCGTCAGCGTCAGCTTGTCGTAGTCGAGGATCTGGCCTTCGCGCGTGTTCTCGACCTTGTAGGACACTTTGCGCACCGGCGAATACAGGCTGTCGACCGGAATGAGGCCGATCGGCGCGTCTTCCGGGCGATTGCGCTCGGACGGCACATAGCCCTTGCCGGTGTTGACGGTGAATTCCATGCGGATTTCGGCGCCCTCGTCGAGCGTGCACAGCACCAGGTCGGGGTTGAGCACGACGACGTCGCCGACGGTCTGAATGTCGCTGGCGGTGACGGCGCCGGGGCCTTGCTTCTTCACCACCATGCGCTTGGGACCGTCGCCCTGCATCTTGATGGCGATATCCTTGATGTTCAGCACGATGTCGGTGACATCCTCGCGGACGCCTGCGATTGACGAGAATTCATGCAGCACGCCGTCGATGTGCACCGACTGCACGGCGGCGCCCTGCAGCGACGACAATAAAATCCGCCGCAGTGCATTACCGAGAGTCACGCCGAAGCCGCGTTCGAGCGGTTCGGCGACAACCGTCGCCGAGCGCCGCGTATCGGCGCCGGGGCTGACCTGCAGCTTGTTGGGCCTGATCAGTTCCTGCCAATTCTTTTGGATCGTCACGTTATCACCCATCGCGTTGAGCGCCGCGACCTTGTCGCGCGCCCCACTCCGCTCCGTGGGGCCAAGATCGAGCGGCGGCAGATGTTCCACTTGTTCCATCAACCGGATGTCCTATACGCGCCGGCGCTTGCGCGGCCGGCAACCATTGTGAGGGATCGGGGTCACGTCGCGAATCGACGTGATGGTGAAACCGGCCGCCTGCAACGCGCGCAGCGCCGACTCGCGGCCGGAACCAGGACCGGCGACTTCGACTTCCAGAGTGCGCATGCCGTGTTCCTGCGCCTTCTTGGCGGCGTCTTCGGCTGCGACCTGCGCCGCGTAAGGCGTCGACTTGCGCGAGCCCTTGAAACCCATCGTGCCCGACGACGACCAGGCAATGGCATTGCCTTGCACGTCGGTGATCGTGATCATCGTATTGTTGAACGACGCGTTCACATGCGCGACGCCGGAGGCGATGTTCTTGCGCTCGCGTCGGCGGACGCGCGTGGCTTCCTTACCCATTCTGAACCCTTTCGCGGATCGGAGCCGGCGGCTCCGCGGCCGTCACATAATTCTGTTCCACGCGTTATTTCTTCTTGCCGGCAATTGCTTTGGCCGGGCCTTTACGGGTCCGGGCGTTGGTATGCGTGCGTTGGCCGCGCACCGGCAGACTGCGGCGATGGCGCAGGCCCCGGTAGCAACCGAGATCCATCAGCCGCTTGATGTTCATAGAGACTTCGCGCCGCAGGTCGCCTTCGACCATATAATCGCGGTCGATGACTTCGCGCAGTTGCAGCACTTCCTGGTCGGTCAGTTGCGACACCCGGCGCGATTCGGGGATCGACACTTTGCCGAGGATTTCCTGCGCCTTGGCGCCGCCAATGCCATAGATATATTGCAGCGCTATCACGATGCGCTTGTTGGTCGGTAGATTGACACCAGCGATACGAGCCACGTCAGTTACTCCTTGCGGCGACCCGCCCACGGAGCCCAAACTGGGCTGTCGATGGGACCAGGCCGCTCTCGATCGGTTCCAATGTCACCTGAGAAGGCCACAAACGTAAAAAACCAGCGCCTGCCTGCCGTTGGGGCTCGGCAATCGCTGCTCAATCTCCGCCTGGATATTCTGGGCTTATTAATGGATTCACAGCGCTTTCGTCAACCTCGGCGAGCGATTTCTTGTGCAGATTCGATCATGAGCGGCGGGCTTTCCCCGCTTTGCCTTTACGCATCGTAGATTTACCGGTTCCCAGCCGCTTGCGCGGGCTCGGCGCCCGCCGCGGCGCTCGTTTTGCGGACTTTTTTCCTATTGTATTGCGTTTGGCTTTGCTTTTAGCCTGCCCCGCCTGCCGGGATTTCAGGCGTTTAGCTCTGCGCTTTTTTTTTTGCCCTCGCTGGGGTGGGTTCCGACGGCAGGACCTTGTCGATTGCCGTAGTGACGTCGTCGATGGCCGCCATGCCGTCGACCGTGCGCAGCACGCCCTGGTCGCGATAATAGGCAATGAGCGGCTCGGTCAATTGGCGATAGGCCTTGAGCCGGGTCCGCAGCACTTCGGGGCTGTCGTCGTCGCGTAACGGCTCGCCGCGCGCCTTCGTTTCCGCAATGCGGGTTTCGATCCGCCGCACCAGCGCGTCTTCGTCGACGCGCAATTCAATGACCGAATCGAGCGCAATGCCGCGGTCCGCCAGCATCCGATCGAGCGCCGCCGCCTGCGGCACGGTGCGCGGGAATCCGTCAAGAATAAAACCTTTGCGTGCATCCGGCTGCTCGATGCGCTGGCCAACGATGCCGACCACCACATCGTCGGGCACCAGGCCGCCGGAGGCCATGATCTCTTTGGCCTGCAGGCCGATCGGCGTGCCGGCCTTCACCGCTGCGCGCAGCATATCGCCCGTGGACAGCTGCACGATGCCGTATTTGGCGACGAGACGCAGCGCCTGCGTTCCCTTGCCAGCCCCCGGCGGGCCTAGCAGGATCAATCTCATCGACGGCGCCCCCTCAATTTTGATCTCTTGATCAAGCCTTCGTACTGGTGGGCCAGGAGGTAACCCTGCACTTGCGCGACCGTATCCATGGTTACGCTGACCACGATCAAGAGCGACGTACCGCCGAAATAGAACGGCACCGCCGCGTAAGAAATCAGAATCTCGGGAAACAGGCAAACGATCGCCAGGTAGCCTGCTCCGATCACCGTGATTCGCGACAATACGTAATCGATGTATTCGGCCGTTCGCTCACCCGGCCGGATGCCGGGGATGAAGCCGCCATGCTTCTTCAGATTATCCGCGGTCTCGGTCGGATTGAATACGATCGCGGTATAGAAGAAGGCGAAGAAAACGATCAGCCCGACATAGAGCAGGAGAAACAGCGGCCGCCCGTGCGCGAGTTGCGTCGTGATCGCGGTCAGCCAGCCCGGCCCCTGGCCGGCCGTGAAGTTGGCGACGGTCGTCGGCAGCAACAACAGCGACGAGGCGAAAATCGGCGGAATGACGCCCGACGTATTGAGCTTGAGCGGCAAATGCGAGGATTGACCCTCGAACATGCGGTTGCCGACCTGGCGTTTTGGATATTGGATCAAGAGCCGGCGCTGCGCGCGCTCCATGAACACGATGAACGTGATGACGGCGACCACCATTACGATCACGATCAGAATGAGTCCGGTCGAGAGCGCGCCCTGGCGGCCGAGTTCGAGCGTACCGGCGATAGCCGACGGCAATTGCGCGACGATGCCCGACATGATGATCAGCGAGGTGCCGTTGCCGATGCCGCGCTGGGTGATCTGCTCGCCGAGCCACATCAAGAACATCGTGCCGCCGGTGAGCGTGATCACCGTCGAGATGCGAAAGAAAAATCCGGGATCGCTGACCACATTGCTGGCGCCCTCAAGCCCGACGGAAATGCCGTAGGCCTGGAACGCCGCCAGCACCACCGTCAGATAGCGGGTGTACTGGTTGATCATCTTGCGGCCCGACTCGCCCTCCTTCTTGAGCTGCTCAAGCGTGGGCGACACCGTCGTCATCAGCTGGATGATGATCGAGGCCGAGATGTAAGGCATGATGTTGAGCGCGAAGATCGCCATGCGGTGGATGCCGCCGCCGGCGAACATGTTGAACATGCCCAAAATGCCGCCGGCCTGGGATTGGAAAATCTGGTCCCAGGCGTTCGGATCGATGCCGGGCAGCGGGATATAAGTGCCGAGCCGGTAGATCAAGAGCGCGCCCAGCGTGAACCAGATGCGCTTCTTGAGCTCTTCGGCTTTGGCCAGCGCCGAGAAGTTGAGATTGGCTGCCAGTTGTTCCGCTGCAGAGACCATCCGCCGCTCCGAACTTTCTTACCCGTCATGGCCGGGCTTGTCCCGGCCATCCACGTCTACTCGACAGCTATAAGTCGTGGATGCCCGGCACAAGGCCGGGCATGACGACCATCAGGCCGCCTGCTCGCTCGTCGCCTTGGGGGCGAGGATTTCGACTGTGCCGCCGGCCTTCTCGACCGCGGCGACCGCCGATTTCGACGCGCCATAGACCGAGATGGCAATCTTCGCCTTGATTTCGCCTGAGCCGAGAAGACGCACGCCGTCCTTGGCGCGGCGCAACAGCCCCGCTTTAATCAGCGCCGCGGCGTCGATCTTGGAGCCGGCGTCGAGCAAGCCGGAATCGATCGCCGCCTGAATCGGCCCGAGATTCACTTCATTGAGCTTGAGCGCGAACATCGTATTTTTGAAGCCGCGCTTGGGCAGCCGGCGATGCAACGGCATCTGACCGCCCTCGAAACCCTTGATGCGCACGCCCGAGCGCGCGGTCTGGCCTTTGCCGCCGCGGCCGCCGGTCTTGCCGGTGCCGGAGCCGATGCCGCGCCCGATGCGCTTTCGCGTCTTGCGGGCGCCGGGCCGGCCGGAGAGGTCACTGAGTTTCATCGGCTATTTCTCCACCACTTCGACGAGATGGGCGACCTTGGCGATCATGCCGCGGGTCGACGGCGTATCGACGAGCTCGGCAGTGCGGCCGATCTTGTTGAGCTTGAGACCGACCAGCGTTTCCCGTTGCGTGTGAACGCGGCGCGTCGCACTGCCGGTCTGCCGGACCTTGACGGTTTTGCCCGAGTTTTTATTGGCGTTGTTTTTTGCGGCATTCATGGCGTGCTCCTGGCCTGCTCCGGACTCAATCGGCCGACTGTTCGGCGTCGACGTCGCGGCGGCGCGACTGCAGCGTCGAAACCTTGATGTTGCGGCGCGCGGCGACCGAGCGCGGCGAATCCTGGTGCTTGAGCGCGTCGAAAGTGGCGCGCACGACGTTGTAGGGGTTCGACGTGCCGATCGACTTCGCCACCACGTCCTGCATGCCGAGCGTCTCGAACACCGCGCGCATCGGACCGCCGGCAATGATGCCGGTGCCGGGCGGCGCGGCGCGCAGATAGACCTTGCCGGCGCCATGGCGGCCGGCGACGTCATGATGCAGCGTACGGCCTTCGCGCAGCGGCACCCGGGTCAGCCCGCGCTTGGCGGCCTCGGTCGCCTTGCGGATCGCCTCCGGCACCTCGCGCGCCTTGCCGTGGCCGAAACCGACCCGGCCCTTTTGATCGCCGACGACGACAAGCGCCGCAAAGCCGAAGCGACGTCCGCCCTTGACCACCTTGGCGACGCGATTGATGTGCACGAGCTTGTCGACAAACTCGCTGTCGCGCTCCTCGTTTCTCCGATCGCGTGAATCACGTGCCATATTTGTGCGCCTCGTTACCGATGAATCGTCGTTGCCGTTGTCAGAAATTCAGCCCACCCTCGCGGGCGGCCTCCGCGAGCGCTTTGACCCGGCCGTGATAGAGATAGCTGCCGCGGTCGAACACCACGTCCTTGACGCCCTTTTCCTGCGCGCGCTCCGCGATCAGCTTGCCGACCGCCTTTGCCGCATCGACGCTGGCGCCGGTCTTCAGGCCGTCGCGCGTCGTCTTTTCGATCGAAGACGCCGCCGCCACCGTGACGCCGTGATCGTCGTCGATCACCTGCGCGTAGATGTGCTTGGAGGAGCGGTAAACGGAAAGCCGCTTGCGCTCGCCCGCCGCTAGGCGCAACGCGCCGCGCACGCGCCCCTTCCGCCGTAGATTCCTGTCGCTGAGCTTGGTCATGACGCGGCTCCGTTACTTCTTCTTGCCTTCCTTGCGGAAGATGCGTTCGCCGGCATATTTGATGCCCTTGCCCTTGTAGGGCTCCGGCGGCCGATATTCGCGAATCTCGGCGGCGACCTGGCCGACTTTCTGGCGGTCGGAGCCGGAAATCACGATCTCTACCGGCCGCGGCGTGGCGATCGTGATGCCTTCCGGGATCGGATAAAGGATGTCGTGGCTATAGCCGAGCGCGATTTGCAGGTTTTTGCCCTGGACCGCGGCGCGGTAGCCGACGCCGTTGATTTCGAGCCGCTGCTCGAAGCCCTTGGTGACGCCGGCAATAAGATTGGCGATCAGCGTGCGCGAGGTGCCCCATTGCGAGCGCGCGCGCTTGGTTTCGGCGCGCGGATCGACCTTGATCTGGCCGCCCTCAAGCGTGGCCGCGACATCGTCGTGCAGCACGACCTGCAACGCGCCCTTGGGCCCTTTGACCTTGACGGTCTGGCCCTCGATCGCGGCGGTGATGCCGGCGGGCACCACGATTGCTTTTTTGCCGATACGCGACATCAGAACACCGTGCAGAGGATTTCGCCGCCGACATTGGCGTCGCGGGCGTCGTGATCGGCCATGACGCCTTTCGGCGTCGAAACGATGGTCACGCCGAGGCCGTTATTGATACGCGGCATGTTCTTGACCGAGGTATAGACGCGGCGGCCGGGCTTCGACACCCGCTCGATTTCGCGGATCACGGGCTCGCCGTCGAAATATTTCAGTTCGATCTCGATTTCCGCGCGGCCGTCTTTCTCGACCACCGCATAGCCGCGGATATAGCCTTCGGTCTTGAGCACTTCGAGCACGCTTTCACGCAGCCGCGAGTTCGGCGAGATGACCTTCGACTTGTTACGCATCTGCGCATTGCGGATGCGGGTGAGCAAATCGCCGATCGGATCGTTCATGGGCATCGTGCGATCCTCCTTACCAACTCGACTTCACCAGGCCCGGGATCAGCCCCTTGGAGCCGAGTTCGCGGAGCGCGATGCGCGATAATTTGTGCTTGCGGTAATAGCCGCGCGGCCGGCCCGTCAATTCGCAGCGGTTGCGGATGCGGGTGGCGGACGAATTGCGCGGCAGTTCGGCAAGCTTGAGCGTTGCGGCAAAGCGCTCCTCCACCGGCTTCGACCTGTCGCTCGCGATCTCTTTCAGCCGCGCGCGCCGGCCGGCAAACGACTTCGTCATCTTGCGACGCCGATTGTTCTTCTCGATCGAACTCTTCTTCGCCATCTAGTGCTCCTCGCGTTTCCGCGTTTGAGGTTCTTTCCTCACTGCCGGAACGGAAAATTGAATGCCTTCAATAAAGCGCGCGCTTCGTCGTCGCTGCGCGCCGTAGTGCAGACCGTGATGTCCATGCCCCACACGTCGGTCGCCTTGTCGTAGTCGATCTCCGGAAACACGATGTGTTCCTTGATGCCCAGCGTATAATTGCCGCGGCCATCGAAGCTCTTCGGGTTCAAACCGCGGAAGTCGCGAACCCGCGGCAGCGCGATGTTGATGAGCCGGTCGAGAAACTCGTACATGCGCGCCTTGCGCAGCGTCACCTTGCAGCCGATTGCCTGACCGGCGCGCAATTTGTAGGTCGCGATCGACTTGCGCGCCTTGGTGACCACCGGCTTCTGGCCCGAGATCAAGGCCAGATCGGCGGCGGCGCCATCGACCTTCTTCTTGTCGGCGACGCCTTCGCCGACGCCCATATTGATGACGACCTTGTCGAGCGTCGGGGTCTGGAAACGATTCTTGTAGCCGAACTGCTCGGCGAGCTGGGCGCGGATAGCCTCGTCGAACTGCACCCGAAGCCGTGCCGGCACGCGCGGCCCGGCCTCGCGCGGCGCCGCCGGCTTGCCGGCCTTGCCTTCGGCTGCGGCCTTGTCGGCGCGCGCTTGCTTCGCGGCCTTCCGGTCGTCCTTCTCCGCCTTGATCGTCTGCTCGGCGCTCGGCGGCCGCGTCGACGACTTCTCGGGCTTCTTCGCTTTTTTATCGTCTTTATCAGCCATCGATCTCGACTCCCGAGCGCTTGGCAACGCGCACCTTCTTGCGCTCGTCGCCCTGGCCTACGAATTTGAACCCGACGCGCGTCGGCTTGCCGTCCTTCGGATCGGTCAACGCCACGTTCGACAGGTGGATCGGCGCCTCTTTGGATATGATGCCGCCCTCGGCCGCCGCGCTTTGCCGCTGATGGCGTTTGACCATATTGACGCCGCGCACCAAGACTCGCCCGGCCTCGCGGCGCATCTCGATCACCTCGCCGGAGCGGCCCTTGTCGCGCCCCGCGATAATGATCACCGTGTCGCCTTTTTTGATTCGCGCCGCCATCACAGCACCTCGGGCGCTAACGAAATGATTTTCATATGGTTCTTGGCCCGCAGCTCGCGCGGCACCGGCCCGAAGATACGGGTGCCGACCGGCTCCATCTGCGGGTTGATCAGCACCGCGGCGTTGCGGTCGAAGCGGATGATCGAACCATCGAGGCGCTTGATGTCTTTGGCGACCCGCACGATCACCGCCTTCATCACGTCGCCCTTTTTCACGCGGCCACGCGGGATCGCCTCCTTCACCGAGACGACGATAACGTCGCCGATGGTGGCGTATTTCCGCTTCGAGCCGCCGAGCACCTTGATGCACATGACGCGGCGCGCGCCGGAATTGTCCGCCACGTCGAGATTGGTTTGCATTTGGATCATGGGCTACCCCACTCTTTCCATTCCGGTCGCATGATAGTTACGACGCCTTCTTCTTCTCGCCCCGCACCACCGCCCAGCGCTTGAGCTTGGAGATGGGCGCATGCTCTTCGATCCACACGACGTCGCCGACCTTGAATTCGTTGTTCTCGTCGTGCGCGTAGTACTTCTTCGAACGGCGCACCGTCTTTTTGAACAAAGGATGGGTGAAGCGGCGCTCGACTTTGACCACCAACGTCTTCGCCTGTTTGTCGCTCACCACGACGCCCTGAAGGGTACGCTTCGGCATCTTGATCCTCTTTAGCTCTTCGCCGCGGCTTGTTTGGCCACGATATGTTTTGCCGAACTTGGGCGTTTGTTGCGGGCGATCGTCTTGAGCCGCGCGATATCGCGCCGCACCTCGCGCACGCGTGCGGTATTTTCCAGCTGACCGCTGGCGCGCTGGAAGCGCAGGTTGAAATGCTCCTTCTTGAGCTTGAGCACTTCGTCGTCGATCTGATCGATCGTCATCGCTCTGATGTCGGCAGGTTTCATGACGCTTACTCGCTGATCCGTTCGACGAAACGGGTCTTGATCGGTAATTTGGCCGCGGCCAGCGCCAGCGATTCCTTGGCGACTTGGACCGGCACGCCATCGATCTCGAACAGAATGCGGCCCGGCTTGACGCGGGCGACCCACAATTCGGGCGTGCCTTTGCCGGAGCCCATGCGCACTTCGAGCGGCTTCTTCGACACCGGCACGTCCGGGAATACGCGGATCCAGACCCGGCCGGAGCGTTTCATGTGCCGCGTCAAGGCGCGCCGCGCCGCCTCGATCTGGCGCGCAGTGACCCGATCGGGCTCGGTCGCTTTGAGCCCGAACTGGCCGAACGCCAGGGTGGCCGCACTGGTGGCGAGGCCGTGGATGCGGCCCTTGTGCGCCTTGCGGAATTTTGTTCGCTTCGGTTGCAGCATGACTTTACGCCTTCAATCCCATCCGCCCGTTCACGCCGCGTCGCGACGCGGCCGGCCGGTATCGCCTTCGGCCATCTTCTTGTCCTGCGCCATCGGGTCGTGTTCCATGATCTCGCCCTTGAAGATCCAGACCTTCACGCCGCAGGTGCCGTAAGTGGTGAAAGCGGTGGCAACGCCGTAATCGACGTCGGCGCGCAGCGTATGCAGCGGCACGCGACCCTCGCGATACCATTCCATGCGCGCGATCTCGGCGCCGCCGAGCCGGCCCGAGCAATTGATGCGGATGCCGCCAGCGCCGAGCCGCATCGCCGATTGCACGGCGCGCTTCATGGCGCGGCGAAACGCGACGCGGCGCTCGAGCTGCTGCGCGATCGATTCGGCGACCAGCTGCGCGTCGAGTTCCGGCTTGCGGATTTCCACGATATTGATCACGACGTCGCTGTCGGTCAGCGCCGCCACCTTGCGGCGCAGCTTCTCGATGTCGGCGCCCTTCTTGCCGATGACGACGCCGGGGCGCGCCGAATGGATGGTGACGCGGCACTTCTTGTGCGGACGCTCGATCACGATCTTCGACACCGCAGCCTGCTTGAGCTCCGTCATCAGCACTTTGCGGATTTCCATGTCCTCGTGCAGCAGCGCGCCGTAGCTCGCCTTGCCGGCATACCATCGCGAATCCCAGGTGCGATTGATGCCGAGACGAAGTCCTATCGGATTGACCTTCTGACCCATGTGTCTCTCCTGAGCGCCCACTCCCGAGCGCCCGTTTCCTTAAGCCTGCGCCTCGACCTCGCGCACCACGATGGTGAGATGCGAGAAAGGCTTATGAATTGCACCGACGCGGCCGCGCGCGCGCACCTCGTGACGTTTGATCACGATCGCCTTGCCGACATGAGCCTCGACGACGACGAGATCGTCGACATCGAGGTCGTGATTGTTTTCCGCGTTGGCAATCGCGGACTCCAGGCACTTGCGCACGTCGCGGGCGATGCGCTTGCGCGAGAATTCGAGATCCGCCAGCGCAGTCGCGACCTTCTTGCCGCGAATGAGCTGGGCCAACAGATTGAGCTTCTGCGGGCTGACCCGCAGCATGCGGGCAACCGCCTGCGCCTCGTTGTCGGAGAGCGCGCGTTCGCGCTTTTTTTTGCTCATCGATACTCTCCCAACCTCACGATCCGCCTTCGGACGCTGCGGGCGCCGCAGCCGGCGCCGCGCCGGACCCGCCACCGCCCGCCCCGCCGCTGCTGCGCTTGGCCTTGCGATCCGACGAATGACCGTAGAACGAGCGTGTCGGCGAGAATTCGCCGAACTTGTGCCCGACCATTTCCTCGGTGACGATCACCGGGACGTGCTTCTGTCCGTTATAGACGCCGAAAGTCAGCCCCACGAATTGCGGCAGAATGGTCGAACGCCGCGACCAGATGCGGATCATCTCGTGACGCCCGGACGAGCGCGCGGCATCCGCCTTTTTCAGCAGATAACCGTCGACAAACGGACCCTTCCAGACCGAACGCGTCATGATCGCTCCTACTTCTGCTTACGCGCGTGACGGCTCGCCATGATGAACTTGGCGGTGCTCTTGTTCTTGCGCGTCTTCTTACCTCTGGTCGGCTTGCCCCACGGCGTCACCGGATGCCGGCCGCCTCGGGTGCGGCCGCCGAGCGGATGATCGACCGGGTTCATGGTCTCGCCGCGGACGTGGCCGCGGCGGCCCATCCAGCGCGTGCGCCCGGCCTTGCCGATCGAAACGTTCATATTGTCCGGGTTCGACACCGCGCCGACGGTGCCGATGCAGCGGCCGTGCACCAGGCGCTGCTCGCCGGAATTGAGCCGCAAGATCACATAGTCGCCGTCGCGGCCGACGATCTGCGCATAGGTGCCGGCCGACCGCGCGATCTGGCCGCCTTTGCCGATCTTGAGCTCGACATTGTGGACGATGGTGCCGACCGGAATATTGGCGATCGGCATGGCATTGCCGGGCTTCACGTCGACATGTTCGCCGGCGACGACGCTGTCGCCCACCGCAAGCCGCTGCGGCGCCAGAATATAAGCGAGCTCGCCGTCCTCGTATTTGACGAGCGCGATGAAGCCGGTGCGGTTCGGATCGTATTCCAGCCGCTCGACCTTGGCCGGCACGTCGAACTTGCGACGCTTGAAGTCGATCCTGCGATAGGCCTGCTTGTGGCCGCCGCCGCGATAGCGAATCGTGATCGATCCGCCGTTGTTGCGGCCGCCGCTCGAATTCTTGCCCTCGGTGAGCGCCTTCACCGGCTTGCCGGTGTGCAGGCCTGCGCGGTCGACCAGCACGAGCTGGCGCTGGCCTGGCGTGACCGGATTGTATGACTTGAGTGCCATCGCGCCGTTCCCTTAAAGCCCGGTGGTGACGTCGATCCGCTGGCCCTCTTCGAGGGTCACGATCGCACGTTTGGTGTCGGAGGTGCGGCCATAGCGGCCTTTGAAAACGCGTAACTTGCCGCGACGGTGCAGCGTGTTGACGCTCTTGACCTTGACGTCGAACAGCTTCTCGACCGCTTCCTTGATCTGCGGCTTGGTCGCAGTCATGGCGACCTTGAACACGACCTTGTTGTGCTCGGACGCGTTGGTCGCCTTCTCGGTGATGAGCGGGGCAACGATGATGTCGTAGTGGCGCGGATCGGCAGTGGTCATTTGAATCGCGCCTCCAATGCGTCGACGGCGGCGCGGGTAAGCACGAGCTTATGCCGCCGCATGATGTCGTAGACATTGATGCCGGCGATCGGCAGCACGTCGATATTCGGGATGTTACGCGCCGCATTGCGCACGTCGAGCGCGACTTCGGCGCCGTCGATGAACAGCGCGTTGACGACACCGAGCTTGCTAAAATGGCCGCGCAGCGCCTTGGTCTTGCCTTCCGTCACGGACAGCGCGTCGATGACGAGAATGCCGCCGTCTTTCGCTTTGGCCGAGAGCGCGTGGCGGAGCGCCAGCGCGCGGACTTTCTTCGGCAGGCCGACTTCGTGACTGCGGGTGTGCGGACCGAACGAGCGGCCGCCGCCGCGGAACAGATTGACGCGCGCCGAGCCGTGCCGCGCCGAGCCGGTGCCCTTCTGCCGATACATCTTCTTGCCGGTGCGGTGGATATCCGCCCGGTTCTTGACTTCATGCGTGCCGCTCTGGCGCTTGGCCAGCTGCCAGACCACGCAGCGGTGAATAAGGTCGGTACGCGGTTCGAGACCGAAAATGGCGTCGGACAAAGTGACCGAGCCTGCCTCTTTGCCGTCGAGCGACGTGACTTTCACTTCCATATCACGCCCCCTCCGCTTCTTGGCCGGCCGGTTCGTGGCCGACCGCGATCGGGGCGGTCGACTCATTGTCGGCGAGCTTGAACTTGCCGGGTTTCGGCACGCCGTCCGGCAGCTTCTTCTTCACGGCATCGCGCACCGTGATCCAGCCGCCCTTGACGCCGGGCACGGCGCCCTCGACCAGGATCAAGCCGCGCGCCACGTCGGTGTGCCGGACTTTGAGGTTGAGCGTGGTCACCCGGTCGACGCCGAGATGGCCCGGCATTTTCTTGTTCTTGAACGTCTTGCCGGGATCTTGCCGGCCGCCGGTCGAGCCGATCGAGCGGTGCGAGATCGACACGCCATGGCTGGCGCGCAGACCGCCGAAATTCCACCGCTTCATGCCGCCGGCGAAACCTTTGCCGGTCGATGTGCCGGTGACGTCGACATATTGGCCGACGACAAAGTGGTCGGCGGTGATTTCGGCGCCGACCGGAATGAGCGCGTCATCATCGACGCGAAATTCCGCGAGCTTGCGCTTGGGCTCGACCTTGGCGACCGCGAAGTGGCCGCGGTCGGCCTTGGTCGTGCGCTGCACCTTGCGGAAGCCCGCGCCGAGCTGCAGCGCCACGTAGCCGTTCTTTTCCTTGGTACGGTGGCCGATCACCTGGCAATTGCCGAGCCGCAACACCGTGACCGGCACGTGCTCGCCGGTCTCGGTGAAGAGACGCGTCATCCCGACTTTTTGTGCGAGCACCCCGGAACGCATGTGTCTCTTCTCCACGCCTTAGAGCTTGATTTCGACGTCGACGCCGGCGGCGAGATCGAGTTTCATCAGCGCATCGACGGTTTGCGGCGTCGGATCGACGATGTCGAGCAGACGCTTGTGCGTGCGCATTTCAAACTGCTCGCGGCTTTTCTTGTCGATGTGCGGCGAGCGGTTGACCGTGAACTTCTCGATCTTGGTCGGCAGCGGAATAGGCCCGCGGACCTGGGCGCCGGTGCGCTTGGCCGTGTTGACGATCTCGCGCGTCGACGCATCGAGGATGCGATGATCGAACGCCTTTAATCGAATTCTTATGTTTTGGCCGTTCATAATCTCATCTCTCCGTCCCGTCATGGCCGGGCTTGTCCCGGCCATCCACGTCTTCCGCTCGCCTTAAGTCGTGGATGTCCGGCACAACGCCGGGCATGACGACGAACAATCCCTACTCGATGATGCTCGCCACCACGCCGGCGCCGACCGTACGGCCGCCCTCGCGAATGGCGAAACGCAGCTTCTCTTCCATGGCGATCGGCACGATCAGGGTGACTTCCATGGCGATATTGTCGCCCGGCATCACCATCTCGGTGCCCTCCGGCAGCGTCACCACACCGGTCACGTCGGTGGTGCGGAAATAGAATTGCGGCCGGTAATTGGTGAAGAACGGCGTGTGGCGGCCACCCTCTTCCTTGGTGAGGATGTAGGCCTCGGCCTTGAACTTGGTGTGCGGCTTGACCGAACCCGGCTTGCAGAGAACCTGGCCGCGCTCCACCTCTTCGCGCTTGGTGCCGCGCAACAGACATCCGACGTTGTCGCCGGCCTCGCCCTGGTCGAGCAGCTTGCGGAACATTTCGACGCCGGTGACGACGGTCTTGGTGGTCGGCTTGATGCCGACGATCTCGACTTCCTCGCCGACCTTGATGATGCCGCGCTCGATACGGCCGGTGCAGACGGTGCCGCGGCCCGAGATCGAGAACACGTCTTCGACCGGCATCAGGAACGGCTGATCCTTCGGACGCTCCGGCTGCGGAATGTAGTCGTCGACCGCCTTCATCAGCTCCAGAATCGCGTCATGGCCAAGCTTCGGATCCTTGCCCTCGAGCGCCATCAGCGCCGAGCCCTTGATCACTGGAATTTTGTCGCCCGGGAAATTGTACTTCGACAGCAGCTCGCGGACTTCCAGCTCGACGAGCTCCAGAAGCTCCGGGTCGTCCACCATGTCGACTTTGTTGAGGAACACGACGAGCGCCGGCACGCCGACCTGGCGGGCGAGCAGAATGTGCTCGCGGGTCTGCGGCATCGGGCCGTCGGCGGCGCTGACCACCAGGATGGCGCCGTCCATCTGCGCCGCGCCGGTGATCATGTTCTTCACGTAGTCGGCGTGGCCGGGACAATCGACATGCGCATAGTGGCGCTTCTCGGTCTCGTACTCGACATGCGCGGTCGCAATGGTGATGCCGCGCGCCTTCTCTTCCGGCGCCTTGTCGATCTGATCATAGGCGGTGTAAGTCGCGCCGCCGGTTTCCGCCAATACCTTGGTGATCGCCGCCGTCAACGACGTCTTGCCGTGGTCGACGTGTCCGATCGTGCCGATATTGCAATGCGGCTTATTACGGTTGAATTTTTCCTTGGCCATGGGACTCTCCGCTCCGGCTCTTGCTCTAATTCGTGTGAATGTTGGTCAGGCGAACTTCGCCTGAACCTCTTCGGCGATCGCTTTCGGTACTTCCGCGTAGTGATCGAACTGCATCGTGAATGTGGCGCGCCCCTGACTCATGGAGCGCAGGTTGTTGACGTAAGAGAACATGTTGGCGAGCGGCACCATCGCCGAGATGACGTTGGCGTTGCCGCGCATGTCCTGGCCCTGGATCTGGCCGCGCCGCGAATTGAGGTCGCCGATGACCGAACCGGTATAGTCCTCCGGCGTCACCACCTCGACCTTCATGACCGGCTCGAGCAGCACCGGGCCGCCCTTCTGCAGCGCTTCGCGCATGGCGCCGCGCGCGCAGATTTCGAAGGCCATCGCCGAGGAATCGACGTCGTGGGAGTCGCCGTCGATCAGACTGACCTTGGTGTCGACCACGGGAAAACCGGCGAGGACGCCCGAGCTCGTCACCCCTTCGAGGCCCTTCTCGACCGCCGGGATGAACTCCTTCGGCACCGAGCCGCCGACGATCTCGTTCTCGAACACAAAGCCCGTGCCGGGCGCGCCCGGCTCGGCAACGATCTTGATCTTCGCATACTGGCCGTGGCCGCCGGTCTGCTTCTTGTGCGTGAAGTCGACGGTCGCGGACCGCGTGATCTTCTCGCGATAGGCCACCTGCGGGGCGCCGATATTGGCGTCGACCTTATAGGTGCGCCTGAGGATGTCGACTTTGATGTCGAGATGAAGCTCGCCCATGCCGCGAATGATGGTCTGGCCGGACTCCGGATCGGTGTTGACCCGGAAAGACGGATCTTCGGCCACCAGCTTGGCAAGCGCCACGCCGAGCTTTTCCTGATCGGCCTTCGATTTCGGCTCGATCGCGATTTCAATGACCGGATCGGGAAATTCCATCTTCTCGAGGATGACGGCCTTTTGCGGATCGCACAGCGTGTCGCCGGTGCGCACCTCTTTCAGGCCGGCCAGCGCCACGATGTCGCCGGCGAAGGCTTCCTTGATGTCTTCGCGGTTGTTGGCATGCATCAACAGCATGCGACCGACGCGCTCTTTGCGGTCCTTGGTCGAATTCAGCACGCCGGTGCCGCTTTCGAGCTTGCCGGAATAGATGCGGCAAAAGGTGATGGTGCCGACGAACGGATCGTCCATGATCTTGAAGGCCAACAGCGCGAGCGGCTCGGAATCGTCCGCATGGCGCTCGATCTCGTTGCCCTTCATGTCGACGCCCTTTATGGCGGGCACGTCGAGCGGCGACGGCAGAAAGTCGACGACGGCGTCAAGCAGCGGCTGCACGCCCTTGTTCTTGAACGCCGAGCCGCACAACACCGGGAAGAACGCGCCGTCGATGACGGCCTTGCGGATCAGGCGCTTGAGCGTCGCCTCGTCGGGCTCCTTGCCTTCGAGATAGGCGGTCATCGCGTCGTCGTCGAGTTCAACGGCGGCTTCGACCAGCTTCTCGCGATATTCCTTGGCCTGGTCCTGCAGATCGGCCGGGATTTCGATGTCGTGATATTTGGCGCCGAGCGTTTCCTCATCCCACACCACGCCGACCATGCGCACCAGATCGATAAGGCCTTTGAAGTTGCTCTCGGCGCCGATCGGAAGCTGGATCGCAATCGGCTTGGCGCCGAGGCGGTCGACGATATCCTTCAGGCACTGGAAGAAGTCAGCGCCGGTCTTGTCCATCTTGTTGCAGAAGACGATGCGCGGAACCTTGTAGCGGTCGCCCTGGCGCCACACCGTCTCGGTCTGCGGTTCCACACCCTGATTGGAATCGAGCACGCAGACCGCGCCGTCGAGCACGCGCAACGAGCGCTCCACCTCGATGGTGAAGTCGACGTGACCCGGCGTGTCGATGATGTTCAGCCGCTTGCCGTTCCACTGCGCCGTGGTCGCGGCCGACGTAATCGTAATGCCGCGCTCCTGCTCCTGCTCCATCCAGTCCATGGTCGCGGCGCCGTCGTGGACTTCGCCGATCTTATGACTCTTGCCGGTGTAATAGAGGATGCGTTCGGTCGTCGTCGTCTTGCCGGCATCGATGTGCGCCATGATGCCGAAATTGCGATAGTCCTCGATCGGGTGGGTGCGGGGCATGGGGAATCAATCCTTCGCTGTTCTACGTTTCACCAGCGATAGTGCGAGAATGCGCGGTTGGCTTCCGCCATCCGGTGCGTGTCTTCGCGCTTCTTGACGGCATTCCCCCTGTTATTGGACGCATCGAGCAGCTCCGCCGAGAGCCGCTCGGTCATAGTTTTTTCGTTACGCTCGCGCGCGGCGGAAATGATCCAACGGATGCCGAGCGCCTGGCGCCGCGAGGTGCGCACTTCGACCGGCACCTGATAGGTGGCGCCGCCGACGCGGCGCGAGCGCACTTCGATCGACGGCATGACGTTGTCGAGCGCCTGCTGGAACACGGTGACCGGCGACTGCCGGGTTTTGCCCTCGATGATATCGAGCGCGCCGTAGACGATATTCTCCGCCACCGACTTCTTGCCGGCATGCATCACCGAATTCATGAATTTCGTGACCACGACGTTCCCGAATTTCGGGTCCGGCTGGATCTCGCGTTTCTCTGCCCTGTGGCGGCGGGACATCTGTCTCTTCCTTCGACTTATTTCGGCCGTTTCGCGCCGTATTTCGACCGGCGCTGCTTGCGATTCTTGACGCCCTGCGTGTCGAGCACGCCGCGCAGGATGTGGTAGCGCACGCCAGGCAGGTCCTTGACGCGGCCGCCGCGGATCATCACCACGGAATGCTCCTGCAGGTTATGACCCTCGCCCGGGATATAGCCGATGACTTCGAAGCCGTTGGTCAGCCGCACCTTGGCGACCTTGCGCAGCGCCGAGTTCGGCTTCTTCGGTGTCGTCGTGTAGACGCGGGTGCAAACGCCGCGCTTTTGCGGGCTCTGCTGCAGCGCCGGCACCTTCTTCTTCGCGTGCTGCGTGACCCGCGGCTTGCGAATGAGCTGGTTGATCGTCGGCATCCCTTAACTTCGCTCCAAAACGGGGCTTGCGCCCCTGTTGCAGTCCAAAACGGGGCTTACGCCCCGTTGCGCCAATCAGAGGTTTTCCACCCCGGATCGCGACGGGAATCCATCCACGCAAACCAAATCGCGCCATCCGCTTCCCGGGCGGAAGGGCGCTTGGTCTTCGCAGAGGACCGCGAGACAATCGCGGTCATGCACCAATAATCTGACTTTCCGAAGTCAGAGGCAGCGTTTGAGCTTCCTTCGTCGAGGCGTCACGCCGCGTCCTTTGCCCAATAGGTGCTGGCCCAAGAAGTGCCAACAAAGCTATCACGTTCAATAGCTTACAAGGGGACCCGGCAAGGCCGTTCCGACGGGCGAAGCTCACCGCCTGCCGTGAAGTGCGCGGTATGTATCGGCGCAACCGCTCCAAGTCAAGCCGATATGGGCCCATAACTGCGATGGCGCAAGCACATCTGCGCTATTGGCTGTGCCGAAATCGGCTCCATGCCTTTTGCCCGAATTAGACGCTTAAGCTCGTCCGTCGTTGTGAAAGCGATGAAGTCCCGCGCCGCCGCGACTTCTCCAGTGCCGGGACATGATTCTGCACCCCGCAAGAAAAAAGGGCCGCCGGATGGGCGGCCCTTGATTTCGTCATAGGCGCCGAGCTTATTCCGCCGCCGGCAATGCCGCGTGTTCGGCGGCGGCTTCCGCCTTGATGGCGGCTTCCTTTTCGCGCTCGGCGAGGATGAGCGCGTCGCGCTTGATTGCGACTTCGCGCATCTTGTTCATCATGGCGCCGGTGCCGGCCGGGATCAGACGGCCGACGATGACGTTCTCCTTGAGCCCGTCGAGCGTGTCGTGCTTGCCGTTGACCGCAGCCTCGGTCAGCACCCGCGTCGTCTCCTGGAACGAAGCCGCCGAGATGAACGAACGCGTCTGCAGCGAGGCCTTGGTGATGCCGAGCAGCACCGGATGCGCGGTCGCCAGCTTCCGGCCTTCCGCCACCGCGCGTGCATTGACCTCGTCGAACTCGGTCTTATCGACCTGTTCGCCTTGGATCAGGTCGGTCTCGCCGGACGTCACGATCTCGACCTTCTGCAGCATCTGCCGCACGATCACTTCGATGTGCTTGTCGTTAATGGCGACGCCCTGCAGCCGATAGACGTCCTGGATCTCGTTGACGAGGTAGCCGGCAAGCTCCTCGACGCCTTTGATCGCCAGGATGTCGTGCGGCGCCGGATTGCCGTCGACGATGTAGTCGCCCTTCTCGATGAGATCGCCGTCCTGCAAGTGGATGTGCTTGCCCTTCGGCACCAGATACTCGCGGGCCTCGTCCTCCGAGCTCGCCGGCTCGATGGTGATGCGCCGCTTGTTCTTGTAGTCCCGGCCGAAGCGAACCGTGCCCGAGATTTCCGCGATCACCGCGGACTCCTTGGGCCGCCGCGCCTCGAACAGCTCGGCAACACGCGGCAGACCGCCGGTGATGTCGCGCGTCTTGGCGCTTTCGGTCGGGATACGGGCGATGACGTCGCCGGCACCCACTTTGGCTCCCGGATCGACCGAGATGATGGCGTCGACCGCCAGCAAGGAGCGGGCGTCGCTGCCGCGGGGCAGCTTGAGGATCTTGCCGTCCTTGCCCTTGACCACCAGCGCCGGACGCAGGTCCTGCTGGCCGCGGGCGGAGCCCGAGCGCCAATCGATGACCACGCGTTTGGCGATGCCGGTCGATTCGTCGAGCGTTTCCGTCAACGACTGGCCTTCGACCAGGTCCTCATAGCCGATAATACCGTCGACCTCGGTGAGGATCGGCCTGGTATACGGATCCCACTCCGCGATCCGCTGGCCGCGCTTGATATGCTCGCCGTCGGAGACCTTGAGCCGGGCGCCGTATTGGATGCGGTGCACGGCGCGTTCGGTGCCGTCGGGATCGAGCACGGCGACGATGAGGTTACGACTCATCGCGATCACATCGCCGTCCGAATTCTTGGCGATGTTGAGGTTCTTGATCTTGACGGTGCCCTCGAAGTTCGACTCCACGAAGGACTGCTCGGAAATCTGCGCCGCGCCGCCGATGTGGAACGTACGCATGGTGAGCTGGGTACCCGGCTCGCCGATCGATTGCGCAGCGATGACACCCACCGCCTCGCCCATATTGACCGGAGTGCCGCGGGCGAGATCGCGCCCATAGCACATGCCGCAGCAGCCGCTCGTGGTCTCGCAAGTGAGCACCGAACGGATCTTGATTTCCTGCACGCCGGCATTGACCAGTTTCTCGACGTGCTTTTCTTCGAGCAGCGTCGCGTTCGGCACCAGCACTTCGTTCGACGACGGATCGCGCACGTCCTCGGCCGTGGTACGGCCGAGAATGCGGCTCGCCAACGAGGCGACGACCGTGCCGGCGTCGATGATAGCGCGCACCTTGATGCCGCGCGTGGTGCCGCAGTCCACATCGGTGATGATACAGTCCTGCGCCACGTCGACCAGGCGACGCGTCAGATAGCCGGAGTTCGCGGTTTTCAGCGCGGTATCGGCCAGACCTTTGCGCGCGCCGTGCGTCGAGTTGAAGTACTCGAGCACGGAGAGCCCCTCCTTGAAGTTGGAGATAATCGGGCTCTCGATGATTTCGCCCGACGGCTTGGCCATCAACCCGCGCATGCCGGCGAGCTGACGCATCTGCGCCGGCGAACCGCGCGCACCGGAATGCGCCATCATGTAGATCGAGTTGACCACCGGCTCGGCGCCCTTTTCCACGGGCTTGGAGGTCGAGATCTCCTTCATCATCGCTTCGGCGATTTCTTCGGTGCACTTCGACCAGGCGTCGACCACCTTGTTGTACTTTTCGCCCTGGGTGATCAGGCCGTCGTTGTATTGCTGCTCGAATTCCTTGACGAGATCGCGGGTCTTTTCAACGCTCGCCTTCTTGGAACGCGGCACCACCATGTCGTCCTTGCCGAACGAGATGCCGGCCTTGAAGGCGTGATGGAAGCCGAGCGCCATGACGCGGTCGCAGAAGATAACCGTCTCCTTCTGCCCGCAGTGGCGATAGACGTTGTCGATCATTCCGGAGATTTCGCGCTTCGTCATCAGCTTGTTGACGAGGTCGAACGGAGTCTTGGCGAGCTTCGGCAGCACCGAGCCGAGAATGACGCGGCCCGGCGTCGTGTCGTACCAGCGCTTGACCGGCTTGCCGTCTTCGCCGATGCCCTGCCAGCGATATTTGATCCTCGAGTGCAGGCTGACGGCCTTCTCGTGCAAGGCGAGCTCGATCTCGGCAAGGTCGCCGAACAGCTTGGGCTTATCGCCCTCCACGGCGTCGCGGATGATCGAGAGATAATAAAGACCGAGCACGATATCCTGCGACGGCACGATGATGGGCTGACCGTTCGCCGGGTGCAGGATGTTGTTGGTCGACATCATCAGGACGCGCGCTTCGAGCTGCGCCTCGAGCGACAGCGGCACGTGAACCGCCATCTGGTCGCCGTCGAAGTCGGCGTTGAACGCGGCGCAGACCAAGGGGTGCAGCTGGATCGCCTTGCCCTCGATCAGAACCGGCTCGAACGCCTGAATGCCGAGGCGATGCAGCGTCGGCGCGCGGTTGAGCAATATCGGATGCTCGCGAATGACCTCGTCGAGAATATCCCAAACCTCGGGCTTCTCTTTTTCGACCAACTTCTTGGCCTGTTTCACCGTGGTCGACAGGCCCTTGGCATCGAGCCGCGAATAGATGAACGGCTTGAACAGTTCGAGCGCCATCTTCTTCGGCAGCCCGCATTGATGCAGCTTCAGCTCGGGACCGACCACGATCACCGAACGGCCCGAATAGTCGACGCGTTTGCCAAGCAGGTTCTGGCGGAACCGGCCCTGCTTGCCTTTGAGCATGTCGGCGAGCGATTTCAACGGCCGCTTATTGGCGCCGGTGATGACGCGGCCGCGACGGCCGTTGTCGAACAACGCGTCGACCGCTTCCTGCAGCATCCGCTTCTCGTTGCGGATGATGATGTCGGGAGCGCGCAGCTCGATCAGCCGCTTCAAGCGGTTGTTGCGGTTGATGACGCGGCGATAAAGATCGTTGAGATCGGACGTGGCGAAACGGCCGCCGTCGAGCGGCACCAACGGCCGCAGATCGGGCGGGATCACCGGCACATGGGTGAGGATCATCCATTCCGGCTTGTTGCTGGACTGGGTGAACGCCTCGATCAGCTTGAGCCGCTTGGCGAGCTTCTTCGGCTTGAGCTCGGACGTCGATTCGATGATCTCCTGGCGCAGATCCGCCGCCATCTTTTCGAGATCGAGCGCTTTGAGCATCTCGCGGATCGCTTCGGCGCCGATCATGGCGGTGAAGCTGTCGGCGCCGTATTCATCCTGCGCCTTGACGTAGTCGTCCTCGGACAGGAGCTGACGGTCCTTGAGCGGGGTCAGACCCGGCTCCAGCACCACGTAATGCTCGAAATAAAGGATGCGCTCGAGGTCCTTGAGCGTCATGTCGAGCAGCAACCCGATCCGGCTCGGCAGCGATTTCAAAAACCAGATATGCGCGACGGGGGCCGCCAATTCGATATGGCCCATACGCTCGCGGCGCACCCGCGACAGCGTCACTTCGACCGAGCACTTCTCGCAGATGATGCCCTTGTACTTCATGCGCTTGTACTTGCCGCACAAGCACTCGTAATCCTTGATCGGCCCGAAGATGCGGGCGCAGAACAAGCCGTCGCGCTCGGGCTTGAAGGTGCGGTAATTGATGGTCTCCGGCTTTTTGATCTCGCCGTAGGACCAGGACAGAATCTTATCCGGGCTCGCAATCGAGATCCGGATCTGGTCGAAGACCTGAGCCGGCACCTGCGGGCTGAACAGATTCATGATCTCTTGGTTCATCGTCTTCTCCTCGACACCGTTGGAGCTTCGGCTCCGCGGCTCGGTTAAATCTGCGCTGTAAAACCTCTCCCGCTTGCGGGAGAGGTGCTCTTTACTCGGCCGCCTCGGACATCCCGTCGCCGCCGCGCTGTTGCTTGGAGTTGTGCAGGTCGACGTTCAAGCCGAGCGAGCGCATCTCCTTGACCAGCACGTTGAACGATTCCGGAATGCCGGACTCGAACGCGTCGTCGCCGCGCACGATCGATTCGTAGACCTTGGTGCGTCCGGCAACGTCGTCGGATTTCACCGTCAACATCTCCTGCAGCGTGTAAGCGGCGCCGTAGGCTTCGAGCGCCCACACCTCCATTTCGCCGAAGCGCTGGCCGCCGAACTGCGCCTTGCCGCCCAGCGGCTGCTGGGTGACGAGGCTGTAGGGGCCGATCGAACGAGCGTGGATCTTGTCGTCGACCAGGTGATGCAGCTTGAGCATGTAGATGTAGCCGACCGTGACCTTACGATCGAAGGTGTCGCCGGTACGCCCGTCGTAGAGCGTCACCTGGCCCGAGTGATCGAGGCCGGCGAGATCGAGCATATGCTCGATGTCGGCTTCCTTGGCGCCGTCGAACACCGGGGTGGCGATCGGCACGCCATGGCGCAGATTGCTGCCGAGCTCCATCAGACCTTTGTCGTCGAGCGACTTGATGGTCTCGTCCTCGCCGTAGATTTTGCGCAGCAATTCCTTCAGCGGCTTCGGGTCCCGCTTGCCGTGATAGGTATCGACCGCGTTGCCGATCTTGATGCCGAGGCCGGCGCAGGCCCAGCCCAGATGGGTCTCCAGAATCTGACCGACATTCATGCGGCTCGGCACGCCGAGCGGATTGAGCACGACGTCGACCGAGGTGCCGTCGGCGAGGAACGGCATGTCCTCCGACGGCACGATCTTGGACACCACGCCCTTGTTGCCGTGGCGGCCGGCCATCTTGTCGCCGGGCTGGATCTTGCGCTTCACGGCGACGAAGACCTTGACCATCTTCATCACGCCGGGCGGCAATTCGTCGCCGCGCTGCAGCTTCTCGACCTTGTCGAGGAAGCGCTGTTCAAGCCGCTTCTTCGATTCGTCGTACTGCTTCCGGATGGCTTCGATCTCCGCCATGATCTTGTCGTTAGGCGAAGCGAACAGCCACCATTGCGAGCGCGGGTATTCTTCCAGGATCGCGCGAGTGATCTTGGTGTCCTTCTTGAACCCCTTCGGCCCGGCAATGCCCTGGCGGCCTTCGAGGAGCTCGGCGAGACGCCCATAGACGTTGCGGTCGAGGATCGCCTGCTCGTCGTCGCGGTCCTTGGCGAGACGTTCGATCTCTTCGCGCTCGATGGCAAGCGCGCGCTCGTCCTTCTCGACGCCGTGGCGGTTGAAGACCCGCACTTCGACGACGGTGCCCTGCACGCCGGGCGGCACCCGGAGCGAGGTGTCGCGCACGTCGGAGGCCTTTTCGCCGAAGATGGCGCGCAACAGCTTTTCTTCCGGCGTCATCGGGCTTTCGCCCTTCGGCGTGATCTTGCCGACCAGGATGTCGCCGGCGCGCACTTCCGCGCCGATATAGACGATGCCCGCCTCGTCGAGATTCTTCAGCGTCTCTTCCGAGACGTTGGGAATATCGCGGGTGATTTCCTCCGGGCCGAGCTTGGTGTCCCGGGCCATCACTTCGAATTCCTCGATGTGGATCGAGGTGAAGACGTCGTCCTTGACGATACGCTCTGACAAAAGGATCGAGTCTTCGAAGTTGTAGCCGTTCCACGGCATGAACGCGACCAGCGCGTTCCTCCCGAGCGCGAGCTCGCCGAGATCGGTCGACGGACCATCGGCGATAATGTCGCCCTTCTTGACCTGATCGCCCACTTTCACCAGCGGCCGCTGATTGATGCAGGTGTTCTGGTTGGAGCGCTGGAACTTCATCAAGCGATAAATGTCGACGCCCGGCTTGGTCGGGTCCGGCTCGTCGGTGGCGCGAATGACGATACGGGTGGCGTCGACTTGGTCGACCGAGCCGGTGCGGCGCGCGGCGATAGCGGCGCCGGAATCGCGCGCGACCACGCCTTCCATGCCGGTGCCGACGAACGGCGCCTCGGCGCGGACCAGCGGCACCGCCTGACGCTGCATGTTGGAGCCCATCAGCGCGCGGTTGGCGTCGTCGTTCTCGAGGAACGGAATGAGCGCCGCCGCCACCGAAACCAGCTGTTTCGGCGACACGTCCATGAAATCCACCTTGTCGGGCGGAATGAGCTGGACGTCGCCGGCATGCCGCACCACGACGAGGTCGTCGGTGAAGCGGCCTTTGGCATCGATGACGGAATTGGCCTGGGCCACGGTGTAGCGGCCTTCCTCCATCGCCGAGAGATAGATCACCTCGTCGGTGACGCGGCCGTCTTTCACCTTGCGATAGGGCGTTTCGACGAAGCCGTATTTGTTCACCCGCGCATAGGTCGCGAGCGAATTGATCAGGCCGATATTCGGTCCTTCCGGCGTCTCGATCGGACAGATGCGGCCGTAATGCGTCGGGTGCACGTCGCGCACTTCGAAGCCCGCTCTTTCGCGAGTGAGACCGCCCGGACCGAGCGCCGAGAGACGCCGCTTATGGGTGATCTCCGACAGCGGATTGGTCTGGTCCATGAACTGCGAGAGCTGCGAGGAACCGAAGAACTCGCGCACCGCGGCCGCCGCCGGCTTGGCGTTGATGAGATCCTGCGGCATCACCGTGTCGATATCGACCGATGACATGCGCTCCTTGATCGCGCGTTCCATCCGCAACAGGCCGATGCGATACTGGTTTTCCATCAGCTCGCCGACCGAGCGCACCCGGCGATTGCCGAGATGATCGATGTCGTCGATCTCGCCCTTGCCGTCGCGCAGATCGACCAGCGTACGGATCACCGAAACGATGTCTTCCTTGCGCAGGATGCGCACGGTGTCTTCGGCGGTGAGATCGAGCCGCATGTTCATCTTGACGCGGCCGACCGCGGACAGGTCGTAACGTTCAGAATCGAAGAACAGCGAATGGAACATGGTCTGCGCGGTGTCGATGGTCGGCGGTTCGCCGGGACGCATCACGCGGTAGATGTCGAACAGCGCGTCTTCGCGCGTCATGTTCTTGTCGATCGTCAGCGTATTGCGAATATAGGCGCCGACATTGACATGATCGATGTTGAGGAGCGGCAGCTCCTTGTAGCCGAAATCGATCAGCGCTTTGAGCGGCGTCTTACCGACGTTGATCTCCCACTCGCCGTCTTTCTTTTCGGTGCCGGTGATCTCCTCGCCGGCCTCGGCGTAGATCTCACCGGTCTTGGCGTTGACGAGGTCCTCGGCGATGTAGTGGCCGATCAATTCCTGATCGGAGAGGCGCAGCGCTTTAAGCCCCTTTTCGGCGAGCTGGCGGGCCTGGCGCACGGTGAGCTTCTTGCCGGCCTCGAGCACGACCTTGCCGGTGTCGGCGTCGACCAGATCGTTGACCGCCTTGTAGCCGCGCAGCCGGTTGGCATCGAACGGCACGCGCCAGCCGTCCTTGGCCCGCTTGTAGGGAATCTGCTTGTAGAAGGTGTTGAGGATTTCCTCGCCCGACATGCCGAGCGCATAGAGCAGCGAGGTGACCGGAATCTTGCGCCGCCGATCGACGCGCGCATAGACGATGTCCTTGGCGTCGAACTCGATGTCGAGCCAGGAGCCGCGATAGGGGATGACGCGGGCGGCGAACAACAGCTTGCCCGAGGAATGGGTCTTGCCCTTGTCGTGATCGAAGAACACGCCGGGCGAGCGATGCATCTGCGAGACGATGACGCGCTCGGTGCCGTTGACGATGAAGGTGCCGTTATTGGTCATGAGCGGAATGTCGCCCATGTAGACATCCTGCTCCTTGATGTCCTTGACCGAACGCGCGCCGGTCTCCTCGTCGATATCGAACACGATGAGGCGCAGCGTCACCTTGAGCGGGGCGGCGTAGGTCATGCCGCGCTGGCGGCACTCGTCGACGTCGTATTTCGGCGGCTCGAATTCGTATTTCACGAATTCAAGCATCGAGGTGTTGGAGAAGTCGGAAATCGGAAATACCGACTTGAACACGGCCTGGAGGCCCTCATTGGGCCGGCCGCCTTGCGGTTCCACCACCAGGAGGAATTGGTCGTAGGACGCCTTCTGAACCTCAATGAGGTTCGGCATCTCCGCGACTTCCTCGATTTTTCCGAATGACTTTCTTACGCGCTTCCGACCGATAAACGTCTGCGCCATTATGTCCTCTCGCTTAATCGAACCCTCGGGTCCGAACCGCCGGCTCTTGCTACCGTCCGCTCAAACCAACACGCTCGCGCCGCCGGCCCATTTACGTGAAAGTACATTTGTACCTGCACGCATCTGGCCCCGCGGATCGAGGCACCGAGGCGATCAAGACGACTCTCCAGAAGGCCGCAATCCATCGCGACCGTCGGGACAGGCGTCATACGCCTTAAATCTTCGCACCCTGTTTTGGCGCCCTGTTTTCAGGCGATTCGGCTGAAAAGCCGAATCGCCTCAAGACGCCCGTATCTTACGGAACCCCCGGCTGTCGTGCCGCGCACCGGGAATTCGCTTAGATAAGCACTACCTACTTAAGCTCAACCTTGGCGCCGACCTTTTCCAAGGTCGCCTTGATCTTGGCGGCATCGTCCTTGTTGACGCCTTCCTTGACCGGCTTGGGCGCACCCTCGACCAGGTCCTTGGCCTCCTTGAGGCCGAGACCGGTGATGGCGCGCACTTCTTTAATCACCTCGATCTTCTTGTCGCCGACGGCGGTGAGAACGACCGTGAACTCGGTCTTTTCCTCGGCAGCAGGTGCCGCCGCCGCTGCGGGTCCGGCCGCAACCGCCACTGCTGCGGCGGCCGAAACACCCCACTTGTCTTCGAGAAGCTTGGCGAGCTCGGCTGCCTCGAGCACGGTGAGGCCGGAGAGATCGTCGACGATTTTCTGCAGATCAGCCATTTTTCAAGTCCTTCGGTTCTAACCTTTGAGATGACGAATTAAGCGGCCGCGCTCTCGGTCTTGCTGGCATAGGCCTGCACCACGCGGGCAACCTTGGCGGCAGGGGCGTTCACCACCTGCGCGATCTTGGTCGCCGGCGCCTGGATCAGGCCGACAAGCTTCGCCCGCAACTCGTCGAGCGAAGGCAAGGCGGCCAGCGCCTTGACCCCATTCGGATCGAGCGAGGTCTTACCCATCGCGCCGCCCAAGATCACGAAGCGTTCGTGGGTCTTGGCGAAATCGATGGCGACCTTGGGGGCCGCTACCGGATCGACCGAGTAGGCGATCAGGGCCGGCCCCTTGAGCAGCGGCGCGATTGAAGCGACGTCGCTGCCCTCAAGCGCGATCTTGGCCAGGCGGTTCTTCGCGACCTTCACGCTGGCGCCGGCCTGCTTCATCTGCCGACGCAGAGTCTGCATTTGGGCGACCGTGAGGCCGGAATAATGAGCGACGACAACGACCTTGGTGGTCTTAAAGACCTCGCCAAGGACGGTCACCATCTCGCTTTTTGCCGCGCGATCCAAAAGCTCTCTCCGGTTGGCGGTCCATCGCGGAAGCCGCCGGGTTGATGCCGGCCGTCCCGCTGAGCCCCTCAAGCTTTTGGGAGGGGGACCAGGCAGGACGACATTTACACCCTGCCCCCCGGCGCAGCTTGCGCTGTTCCGGGCCATCGAGGTCAGAACCGAAGGGCACGAGCTCCGTTAAAGAAGCTTGGCCCTCGTTCTTCACCCGTCTATGCAGGCTTTCGCGATTAAGCCCGCAATGGCCTAAGCCACTATTGGGCGCCCGCAGTCTCGGACAGGAGCACGCCGCGCGAATCCACCAAGCTCCTCATTCTCTTAGAAAATCCGAACGGGATAGACTCTAAGAGTAATGTCTCACCGGAGTGGGTTTTCGAGAAGCGCACAAAGGCGCGCCGACAAAACGGGCCGGCACGCCCTCGGCGACTATCTAGCGGCTTCATCCGCGTTTGCCAAGTGACATTTAACCCCTCCCCCGTGTGGGGGAGGGAAAACGTTAGTGCGTTTCCTGCGATGCCGCGAACAAGGTCGCCGGCTCCACCTTCACGCCGGGGCCCATAGTAGACGAAATGGCGACCCGGTTGATGAAGTGGCCCTTGGCGCCGGCCGGCCGCGATTTCTGCACGGCGTCCGCAAAGGCCCGGATATTTTCGATCAGCTTGTCTTCGCTGAACGAGGCCTTGCCGACGCCGGCCTGGACGATGCCGGCCTTTTCGGCGCGGAACTCGACCGAACCGCCCTTGGCGCCTTTCACCGCATTGGTGATGTCCATGGTTACGGTGCCGACCTTCGGATTCGGCATCAGCCCGCGCGGACCGAGCACTTTGCCCAAGCGGCCGACCAGCGGCATCAGATCAGGCGTGGCGACGACGCGGTCGAAGTCGATCGTGCCGCCCTGCACTTTCTCCACCAGATCTTCGGCGCCGACCACGTCGGCGCCCGCCGCCTTGGCCTCGTCGGCCTTGGCGCCGCGCGCGAACACGGCGACCCGCACCGAGCGGCCGGAGCCGTTCGGCAAGTTGACGACGCCGCGCACCGCCTGGTCGGCGTGACGCGGATCGATGCCGAGATTCATCGCCACTTCGACGGTCTCGTCGAATTTTGCCTTGGCGCGTTCCTTGACCATCTTCACGGCTTCGGAAAGCGGGTAAAGCTTCTCGCGATCGACGCCTTCGCGCACCTTGATCGTGCGTTTGCCAAGCGTGCTCATGCCTTCACCTCCAGCCCCATCGAGCGTGCCGACCCTTCGATCATGCGCATGGCCGACTCGATGGTGTCGCAGTTCAAGTCCTTGATCTTCTGCTCGGCGATCTCACGCACTTGCGCCTTGGTGACCGAGCCGACGAAATCGCGGCCCGGGGTCTTGGAGCCGCTTTCGAGCTTTGCCGCCTTCTTGAGGAAGTGCGATACCGGCGGCGTGCGCAGCTCGAAAGTAAACGAGCGGTCGGCATAGACCGTGATGGTGACGGGGATCGGCGCGCCCTTTTCCAACTTCTGGGTCTGCGCATTGAACGCTTTGCAGAACTCCATGATGTTCAGCCCGCGCTGGCCCAAGGCCGGACCGATTGGCGGCGACGGATTGGCCGCCCCCGCCGGCACTTGCAACTTCACATATCCAGTAATTTTCTTCGCCATGCTTTGCTCCTGTTAGTGGTGCGGATCTCGACGGCTGGCGGCCGCCTCACCTCCCACGGCTTCACTCTTCACTAGTTCTCTCCCGCTTGTGGGAGAGGCAACGGCCTTACAATTTCTCCACCTGCCCGAATTCGAGCTCGACCGGCGTCGCGCGGCCGAAGATCGACACCGCGACCTTGAGCCGCGAGCGGCCCTCGTCGACTTCTTCCACGGTGCCGTTGAAGGAGGCAAACGGCCCGTCCGACACCCGCACCTGTTCGCCGACCTCGAACGACACCGACGGCTTCGGCCGCTCGATGCCTTCCTGCACCTGATGGATGATGCGGTCGGCCTCGGCGTCGGACAACGGCATCGGCTTATTGTCGGAGCCGAGGAAGCCGGTCACCTTCGGCGTGTTCTTGATCAGGTGATAGGCTTCGTCGGTCATCTCCATCTTCACCAGCACGTAGCCGGGAAAGAATTTCCGTTCGGCGTCGACTTTGCGGCCGCGCCGCACTTCGACGACCTTCTCCTTCGGCACCAGGATTTCCTGGAACAGCGGCGACAGCCCGCGCTGTTTGGCCTGTTCACGGATCGAATCCGCCACCTTGTTCTCAAAGTTCGAATAGGCGTGGACCGCGTACCACCGGCTCGTCATGTCAGCAATTCCGCATCATGAATGTTGTGTCGCAAACGGGTTGGCTCAATAGATATTGGCTCAAGAGTTGAGGCCGAGCAGAAAGCTCACCGCGATGCGCATGAACTGATCGGCCGCCAGAAAGAAAATCGAGGCGACGAACACCATGATGAACACCATGATGGTGGTCACGGTGGTCTCCTTGCGCGTCGGCCAGGTGACCTTTTGCCCCTCGGCCCGCACTTCCTGCAGGAACTTAAACGGACTGACTTTCGCCATTCGCTAAACCCGATAACCGTTCCCGCCCAAGCTTAAGGCCCCGCCCAAGCGTAGGACGAGACCGACCAAGCGGTTCCTTTTGGGGATTATGCTCGTCGCGGATGTCCGTTGCCGGGCCGCTGACGATGCAAGCTTACTACTGCCGGCCGGTCACAGCGTCAAGCGAGGAAACTCCGCCATGGTGGCCAACCGGTTAGCCAAGCGGCGGCGAGGGGTGGCGAATAAGGCGATGGCGAATAGACAGGCCGGCCTGGCAGGAGTGGAGGGACTCGAACCCCCAACCCCCGGTTTTGGAGACCGGTGCTCTAGCCAGTTGAGCTACACTCCTAGGCGCGGTCTCAATGCCCCGTGGCGAAAGCGAGCGCAAGCCCTTAAGCCGCGGCGCGAACAAGGGTGCAGCGATTGCGCGCGCAAAACGCCGCTGGCCCGCAAGGCGTGCGGGCCAGCAACCGATTATGAGCTGTGTCAGACTTAGGCGCCGCGACGCTCCGCGGTCCAGGAACCCGAGCAGGCACCGCCGGTCCAGGAGCCGCCGCCCCCGGTGCCGGCGAGGTGTCCGGTCCCGTTGGCGCTTTTGCCGGCCGCGCTCACCGTCACGCTAATGGCGCCGGTCGGCGCCACCGCGCCGGTGATGGTGAAGTTTGAATCGCCGGCATTGACGAGATGACCATTGGCGATGCGGATCGGATAGCGGTAGCCGGGATCGCAATCGCCTTTTTCGGTGTGGACGAGCACGCTCCACACGCCGTCATACGACGGTCCGGCGAAGCTCGTCGCGGAGATCAAGGTGCCGGTTGCGGCGATCATGGCAAACAACACGCGGCGGCTGGTTCGATTCTGCAAGTTGGTCATGGCTGCACCCCTGTTGTCTTTTGTGTTCGTGAATTGACAGTGCTCCGCGCCCGAGATTCGCGATGTGACCGGCAGCACAAATCCTCGCTTTGCCGATAACCAATTGTTTTAACGAAATTATTTCACGGGCTCCGTTGTGGATTTGCGGGCCGTTTCGCCGCGGCATTCGCGCGATGGCGGATGAACGAGGCGCGATCATTTGATTAAAAATCCAGTCAGCCGCTTAAAGCGATCGCAGAAGATCCGACGCATTATTCATCGGTAGCGCCGCGAAAAAGTTCTATCGTCATATCGCACATTGCGCTGCCAACAATTGGGAGAGCTTTATGTTGCGTGCGCCGAATATTGCATTGTTTGTTGTTTCCGGCTGCCTGGCGATGATGGGCGTGTTGTCGGCATTGCCGATAGAGCTGCCGATCCCTGGCCTCGCCGGCGCCTCGGCATGGTATATTTACGATGCCTGGTTCCTGCTGGCGGTGGGTAGCGTCCTACCGCAAGACTCCGAGGCGGAAGAAAATCCGAACAGACAGCGCGGTGTCGCGCTGACGCGCGCTTAAATCATTACGTGAATCATGAAGCGATCGGGCGAATTGGAGCGGGTGAAGGGAATCGAACCCTCGTCATAAGCTTGGAAGGCTTCTGCTCTACCATTGAGCTACACCCGCGCCGCAACGTGCGGAAACGTCGGGACAATACCCCACTTTGCTCGCGGGTAAAATCGGCACCGCGGAATCCAGGCTGAGAACCTTCTTGCCCACATGAGCTTTGGCAGATTTTAACTTCGGCAAATTTTTAAGTTCGGCAAATTTGTCCGCGCCAACGCGCGACGCCGCGCTTCGCCGCAGCAACCCACCGGTTCGCGCAGTCATATTATAATGTCGCGGAGGCGCGGGTTCGGTCGGGAACCGGACCGTCGTTCGCCCGTTCCACCTGCTCCAGGCGGCTTTCCTCCGCAAAAGGCATCCCCATGACCGCGCCAACGAAAGACAGAAAAGCCTACACCATAGGAGGCGGTATCGGCGCCATGGCCGCGGCGGCGTTTATGATTCGCGACGGCGGCATACCCGGCCACGATATCACCATCTACGAGGCCGCGTCCGTTGCGGGCGGCAGTCTTGACGGCGCCGGCAACGCGGCGGACGGATACACCCTGCGCGGCGGTCGCATGCTGACGACCGACAATTACGAATGCACCTGGGGCCTGTTCAAATCGATTCCGTCCCTCGCCGACCCGCGAAAGACTGTCTTTGACGAAACCGTCGCATTCAACGAACGGCACAAGTCACACTCGCAGGCGCGCTTGGTGGATGGCAACCGCGCCATCGTCGACGTGTCCTCCATGGGATTCACCATGAAGGACCGCGAGGAACTGGTCAGGCTGGCCGAGGCGAGCGAGCAAACACTGGGCGCGAGCTGCATTACCGACTGGCTGGCGCCGGAATTTTTCCAGACCAAGTTCTGGTTCATGTGGGCAACCACTTTTGCCTTCCAGCCTTGGCACAGCGCCGTCGAGTTCAAACGCTATCTGCACCGGTTTATGAAGGAGTTCAGCCGGATCGAAACGCTGGCCGGAGTGAAACGGACGATTTTCAACCAATATGACTCCCTCGTCCGCCCGCTGGAGCATTGGCTAAAGAGCCAGGGCGTAAGCTTCCGCAAGGGCCATACGGTCACTGGCCTCGATCTCACCGATGTCGATGGCAAGATCGCGGTGACCGGACTGACTTATCGGCACAATGACCAGACAGAATCCGTCGCCGTCGGCGGCGATGACCTTGTCTTCTTCCAGAACGCTTCCATGACCGACGCCTCGAGTTTCGGCTCCATGACCAAGCCGCCCGCGCCGTTGACCAAGAAAGACAGCGGCGGCTGGGCGCTTTGGGAGAAAGTGGCCAAAGACCGTCCCGCGTTCGGCAACCCGGCAGCCTTCAATTCGTCGATCCCGGAGTCTTATTGGCAGTCGTTCACGGTCACGCTCAGGGATCCGGCGTTCTTCGACAAGATGGAAGCCTTCTCGGGCAACAAAGCCGGGACCGGTGGCCTGGTCACGTTTAAGGATTCGCGTTGGTTAATGTCGATTGTGCTCGCCTATCAACCGCATTTTGCCGACCAGCCCGCGGGGGTTTTCGTCTTCTGGGGCTATGCGCTCCACCCGGATCGCATCGGAGATTATGTCGCCAAGCCGATGTCGGAATGTAGCGGCAAGGACATCTTGCGCGAGCTTTGCGGTCACCTCAATTTCGATTTCAACACGGTATTCGCCACCGCCAACTGCATTCCATGCCGGATGCCCTACATCACCAGCATGTTCATGCCGCGCGCCAAGACCGACAGGCCCGTCCCGGTGCCGGCAAACTCCAAGAACCTGGCCTTCGTGAGCCAGTTCGTCGAAATTCCCGAGGACGTGGTTTTCACCGTCGAATACTCGGTGCGGGCGGCGCAAACAGCGGTCTATGAGCTGTTGGATATCAAGCGCGAGATCCCGCCGATTCTGCACCATGACAAATCGCTGAAGGTCAATCTCGACGCCGTCTTCAAGGCATTCGAATAGCGAGCCTAGCTACGGCGCCATGCGGGAGAGCACTTCGTCCTTTTTGACGAAGACATGCCAGACCACCGCCAGGCCATGCAGGACGAGGAGGCCGCCGATGATCCAGGCGCCCCAATGATGCAGCGTCTCGCCGAAATCCGCCGTCATCTTGTCGCGCGGCAGCAATCGCGGCCAGGAGAACAGGCCGAACCACGGCAACGAATAGCCGCCTGACGCCGAGAACAAATAGCCCGACAGCGGCATGTAAAGCATCATCAGATAGAGCGCGCCATGCGCCATGTGCGCGCCGATACGCGACAGCGTATCGAGCGGCTTGCGGTACGGCGGCTCGCCCAGCGCCAGACGGCAAGCGACGCGGAGCGCCAGCAGCACCAGCGCCGTCATGCCTAAGGACTTGTGGATGTCGAGCAAGGCGCGGCGCAACGGCGTGCCGACCACGAGGTATGCCGACCAGACGCCGAGCGCGAACGCCGCCAGGATGATGGCGGCCATGAGCCAGTGCAAGCCACGCTGCAGACCGGTGTAACTGTAACGTCCTGCATCGGAGGCAGGCAAGGTGGTCGCTGACATAGAACCTGTTCTAAAAACGATCCGGAGTGGATCGGCACATCTGCATCAAGCACGTCTGCATCGAGCACGTCTGCATCGAGCACGTCTGCATCAAATAAGTTTGTGGTTTTTAGTTGGCGCAACGGTAAACAGCGTGTTGATACCCAGCGCGGCAACCGAAAATTTCAATTGCGCGACGGCCGCGGCGATCGTCACGCGCTTGGCGTGGCTTCGGCCAAGGCAAAATGAAACGTCGATCCGTGTCCGGGTTGCGACTCCACCGAAATGGTGCCGCCGTGCCGCTCGACGATCTTTTTGCAGATCGCCAGCCCAATGCCGGTGCCCTCGAACTCCGTTCGTTTGTGCAGGCGCTGGAACATGGCGAAAATCCGCTCGAAGTTATCCGAAGCAATTCCGATGCCGTTATCTCGCACCGAGAAATTCCATCTCTTCTCGCCATTCAAGACGGCGCTTATGTGTATTTTGGGAATTCCGGGCTTCTGGTACTTGATGGCATTACCGACCAGGTTCTGAAATAATTGGCTCAATTGATTGCCATCGGCCATGACAACCGGCAGCGGATCGTGCGTCACCAGCGCGCCGCTTGCGGCAATCACGCCACCCAGGCTGGCGATTGCCCGTTGCAGCGATTTTTCGCTGGAGGTGTTGATAAGCTTCAGGCCCGACGCCCCAACGCGAGAATAAGTCAGCAAATCCTTGATCAACCTCTGCATGCGGTGGGCTCCGTCGACTGCGAATGCGATGAACTCGTCGGCATCGGCGTCCAGCTTGCCCTTGTAGCGCCGCGACAAAAGCGTCATGTAGTCGCTCACCATCCGCAGCGGCTCCTGCAAGTCATGGGAGGCAACCGTTGCAAACTGTCCCAACTCCTCGTTCGAGCGGCTGAGATCCCGCATTTTTTGGGCAAGCAGCGCTTCGGTTGCTTTTCGCGCGGTGATGTCGCGCGTAATCTTGCTGAACCCGCGCAGATGACCGCTTTCGTCCCACAGCGCGGTGATCAATACATTCGCCCAGAAGCGCGAATTGTCCTTGCGCACCCGCCAGCCCTGTTCTTCGAACTTTCCCGTGGCGATGGCCTCAAGCAGTTCCTGCTCGGGCTTTCCCGCGGCCGATTCCTCTGGTGGATAGAACCGCGAGAAATGCCGACCGATGATCTCGCGCGCCTTGTAGCCCTTGATCCGCTCGGCACCCTCATTCCAGCTGACAACGAGCCCTTGGGGATCGAGCATCAAAATGGCGTAGTCTTTTACGCCCCGAACGAGCAGGCGAAATTGCTCTTCGTTCTGGGCCAATCGGGTGTAAAGCCGGTTCATTTCGAACAGCAGGACGATCAACAGCGAGCACGACGCCACCAGAAGATAACTGCGACCGACATACCAGCCGAGATCGTAGCGGGATGAGCTGACGATCGCGCTGAGCAGCAGGTCGAGCAGGTTCACGCTCAACACGACCATGAGCCACACGTCGAGCACCGCCGGCTCGCGGCGTCGCCCCAACGCGATCAGTGCGATGACGTTCAACGCAAATATCGTCGGACTCGTGCCGGTCGATATCAGAAGCGAGTAATCGCCGCCCTTGATGATGATCGGCAAAATGCCGTGGCCGACGGTGCTCAGGGCCGTCAATCCGGCGACGATTCCGATAATGCCCGCAACGCTGCAGGCGATGACCAGGCCTGAGTGCCTGTGCAAGAGCTCGTCAACCCAGCCTTGCCTCGGGAAAAATACGTAGCAGAGCGCGAATAACGTGAAGCCGGCGTGCCAGAATATATAGAGCCACGCGCTCGTCTGGTCATTGGCGCCGAGCAGGCCGGCATCGGAAAACATTTCGGGGAAGGTGAGCGCGTGTGGAACTATGATAACGGCGCAGAACAGGTAGCCGCAGGCCAATGCCAGATAGGCGCTCGAACGGCTTTGGGTGGCGCGGCAGAACAACAGCACCGCCGTGATCAGATCGCTCATTCCCACCGCGGTTTCGTAGGTCGGAATAAACGCGGTAATCTTTGGCAACGGGACGCGCGCGAAAGGAATGACGGCAATACAAATTAAGGTCGATAACGCGACAAACGCGTAGGCGAACCACAATTCATGTTTTGTCGCGGGCGGCGAGAGGCTCTCGGTGCCGGCATCGTCGGGACGGTGCACGGCAAGCGACGACTTTCTTCGCGTCTGGAAAGCACCGGTAAAGCGCCGAATATTCAAGATCGCTCCGTTGTTGCCTCCAGGCATCGGGCGTATCGTGAACTTCCTTCGATCGCATTAATCGTTACGCTGACGAAGCCTACGTCGTACTACGTAATGCGCGACCGGCGAGCGCAGGGCGGGCCAGGCGAAGCGCGGCCTCACGGACCGAAAAACTGGTAGTTCAGACCCGCGCGAACGATGTTGGAATTCAAATACACGTTCTCGGGCTGCAGCGGCGGCGGCGGCGGTAACGCCGTATAGCCGACGCGCGTGCCGAAATCGACGTAAAGATATTCGAGCTTCACCGACCAGTTGCGGTCGATCCGGGCCTCGATGCCGCCGCCGACCGTATAGCCGGCGCGCAGATGCGTCTCGCTGTCGATGCCGAAGGGACCAGCATTGAGAATGGTCGCGCGCACGTCGCCATAGGCAACGCCGCCGGTGACATAGACCAGCACGCCGTCCTGGGCGTAGCCAAGACGCGCACGATCGGTGCCGAGCCATTGCAAATTCGTGTAACAGGGAAAAGCCGCGGGACAGAAAGTGGCAAGGCCCTTGGACGAGGTGAACGTGTCGCTGATGCCGCTCCAGGACAGATCGCCTTCCACTCCCGTTACCCAGTGGCCGGATTGCCAATTGTAGCCGTAAGTGCCGCCGACGAGACCGCCCCGCAGATCCGCATTGCCGCCGGAATTCGCGGCCGGAAATAGCGCATTGGTATGCCAGGTCGATCCGAAGCCGCCGCCGCCTTCGACACCGAGGTAGAAGCCGGCCCAGCTATAAACCTGTGACGCGACCGGCGCCTTAAGCGGCAACTTCACCGGCATATCGGCGGCGCGCGCGGGCGCGTACCAGCATACCGTGACGACAAAAGCTGCAACGAAAAACTTTTTCACCTGATCGCTCCCTCGGTTCGGCCCAGCCGGTACGCCTGCTTCCGATACTGATTTTGCCGCCGCAACGCACGCGAGAAAACCGCGTTTGCGAAAATTCTCGTGGTCTGTGATCGAAAATCAACAGTGGGGAAAGACGGGTTGAGCGCTTGCCAAACCCGTCATTCGACCTCGCCGTCAGATGATGGGTATCGGTGCCGGCGCGTCGGCGTCTTTGACCACCCTCCCCTTGCCAAATTCAGGGTAGAACTGATCTGAGCAGCGCGTCGTCGCGACCCATGCGGAGATTGACCTATGAAAAGCCTTTTTATTGCGGCCGTCCTGGTCGCCGGTTCCATTCAAGCGGCACAGGCCACCGATTTGAGCTGCATCAGCACCACGTTCAACCTGATGTCGCCCAACGACAAAGTGTGCGTCTCAGTCTTTGAAGACCCGCAGGTGCCCGGCGTCGTCTGCCACATTTCGCAGGCCCGAAAAGGCGGCTGGGGTCAGCCGCTCGGCTTGAACGAAGATCCGTCGAATTTTTCGATCTCGTGCCGGCAAGTCGGCCCGATCGACGTCGACCTGACCAAGCTCGGCGACAATGCCGAGGTGTTCACCCAGAAGACCTCCATCTTTTTCAAGACGACGCGGATCTATCGCCTGCCCGACAGACCGCACAACACCCTGGTCTACCTCGCCATCAGCACAAAAATCATCAACGGCTCGCCGGCCAATGCGATCAGCACCGTGCCGATCGTGCCGTGGCAAAAGTGACACCTCGGCACGCATACTTCCGCACGCATTCTTCGGCACTCATTCTTCGGCACGCATGGCAAACCGGGCCGCCAATACATAGATGAAACAATCGGACCGAGGCCGGCGACTGGAGAATAAAGTGTATAAATTGAAAGACGATGGCTACCCAACCTTCAAAAAGATCGTCAATGGACGAAAATGGGTTGGTCGCGTCAGCCAAACTGGTAGCGGCTTCGTTGCGAAAATCGGCGATCACATCGTCGAAGCGCAGACTGAGAAAGCGGCATTTCGGGAAGTCGTAGCCAAGGTCAGTCAGCAACCGGCTGAAGCCGTTCCTGAGAGCCGCGTAACTTCGCGGCGAGTGTCGACCGTGCAATCCGACACCGAACGCGTGATCGAGTGGTTACGCGAACTAAGCAAAATTAGTGAGGGCCACCCGAATTTTACCAATGCGGACGTAGCGCGCACCCTTGGCAAGAATCGTCCCGGTCAGGAGCTGGGCAATCTCATGTCACGCCTTGACTTTGCTTGCTATGCCGCAGGGCTGCCCGCAATCGGCTGTACCGCGGAGAAGCCTTTCGCCGACGCATGGCAACAACAAAATCGTAGTTGGAAGTGGCCGGTCAAGAAAATGCGGGCCGCCGCAAAGGCTCATTCGTGGAGTTCGACTGACTTCGATCTGATGTTACATGAAACGCAGCGCCTGTCTTATGGGCTTGGACACGCTGCATGGAACGATGAGCTTGCAAAGCACGACGATAAAATAATGGCGTGGGCGGGCGTTTGAGGGCAGCGCGCGTAAGGTGGGCGAAGGCGCGTAGCGCCGTGCTCGCCGCAGCCTGAACGCGGGCTGCAAGTCAGCGGTTGGCACGCTTCGCTTTGCCCACGCTACGCTTGCTGCCGATGTGGATCGCCAATTCAATCGCCTCCCGGCAAAATCATACCCTCCTCAGTGTGACGACGGTTATCATACTTCAGCCGGCCGGGTCTGCGACGTATTTGAGGGAGTTACGACGGCGAAAAGCGTGGCGGTTCGTAGGGCGGATTAGCCGAAGGCGTAATCCGCCGCTGTCGGAACGAAGATGGCGGATTACGCTTCGCTCATCCGCCCTACGGGCTTAAAAGGTTGATGGTGGCAAAAGCATTGCCGTCAATGAAACTTCTCGTTCCGAGCCAACTTCTCGATGATTGCCTGCGTCCGCTTCTGTTTTGTTTCGGGCGTTTTCGCGGTCTGGAGCCGGTACGCTATTGAGTACAAATTGGTCTTGTTGAGGGTTTCAAAGAAGGCATTCGCCTTTTTGTTTCGAGCAAGCTCCTTAATGAAGTCATCTGGAACAACGGCGTCGGCAAAGGAATCATATGCGGCCTTCCAGCGTCCGTCTGCCTTTGCGGCTTTCACCTCCTTCAGCCCGGCAGGAGCCATTTCTCCGGTTTTGATAAGGCGTTCAGCATGCCGGATATTATTCTTGGACCACCCGCTTTTAGGTCGTCTTGGTGTAAATTTCTGAAGCCAGGATTGTTTGTCATTTGGCCTCTTTTGTCCGTCAATCCATCCGAAGCAAAGCGCTTGATCAAGTGCTTCTGCGTATGTCACCGTGGAGACACCTGAATCCTTTTTGTAAATGCGCAGCAAGATTCCGTCTGATTGGCCATGGTTTTTCGCAAGCCAGCTTCGGAAATCACCCGACGATGTGAAGGCCATTGTCTTCATGAAGATCCCATAGCCATTTTAGACAATGCATTGACCGTTACCAGCGCGGTAGGATGGGTGGAGCTCTTGCGAAACCCATCATGCAGCCTCGCTGCCCTATGATGGGTATCGCTTCGCTCCACCCATCCTACGCGCTACGCGCCTTCGTCCGACATCACTCAGCCGCGCTCGCCGGCGGCAGTGCGACCGTTTCGACCTTGGACAGATCGAGCTTGCGGGACGCGTGATCGATATCGAGGCCGACGACGTTGCCGTCGGCGTCAAGGTCGGCGACCAATCCCGCGACGATCTCTCGCGCCTCGGTGCCGGGTGCGTCCGCCAACGCGATGTAGAGGCTGTCGGTCTCCGGATAGTAATGCAGCTTCATCGCTGATCCTCGCGGAAGTTGCGGCCGAAGAAGGCGTTATGGACGGTTTCGCCATCGGCCAGCGAGCGTAGCCTGGGCCGGGCGATGGCGAACCTCGTCATTGCGAGCGCAGCGAAGCAATCCAGGGCCGCTCGCGAGGCGGCTGGGCCGCGCTGGATTGCTTCGTCGCTTCGCTCCTCGCAATGACGAGGGGATCGTCACTTTTGTCGAGACCCCCCCTTGACGGTCGTCCAGACTAGGATTATATACCCAATATCTCGCTCACCAAGGACGCCTCCAGCGGGGGTACCTTCTGGGGGTGGAGCGAGTGCGGTGCCCGCGGCGGGGCCATACACCCCGTCCCGGGCGGCTTGGGTATCATGCCCTCCGGCACTATGAC